>Ga0172368_10001015_pt1 | contig 39246 bp, 33 predicted proteins | sample Lak11m_FD_114540 | JGI IMG/M metagenome (GOLD analysis project Ga0172368, IMG submission 114540) | Freshwater microbial communities from Kabuno Bay, South-Kivu, Congo - kab_022012_11m | ecosystem: Environmental > Aquatic > Freshwater > Lake | place: Democratic Republic of the Congo: South-Kivu... | reverse complement strand
TTCATTCTCAAAGGTGACCCGGGTGACAATGGGATGGCTGGTCATCCGCCCGGCGGCTGTAAAGATCTTATCAATGGAGGTCATGGACACGTACAGGTCCAGGTCCGGGTAGACCATCACATCCAGAAAATAGCTGCCGGTAAAGAAGACTTCCCCGGTTGTCCCCAGGGATTCCATCAGTTGGATGGACTGCATCAACCCGGCGGCTTCACGCTGCAAGCGGGCGGCGCGCTTGAGCAGATCAGGGCTCAAGGACAGGGACCTCAACGATTTGCTCCCGCTCCGGCCCAACCGAGGCATAGTGGACGGGAACACCTCCCAGAATATTGACCGTTCGGATATAGCGCTGAGCCTGGGGAGGCAGATCCTTCCAGCGCCGGATACCTGTCAGGTCCGTCTTCCAGCCGGGGAGTTCAATATAAACCGGCTCGACGCTACCCAAGTCCGCCTGACCAAAGGGGAGCCCGGTCAAGGTTGTGTCACCAATGCGGTAACCAGTACAAATGCGAAGGCTCTCGAACCCGCTCAGGATGTCGAGCTTGGTAATGATCAGCTCTGTCAGCCCATTAATGCGGGTTGCATAACGCAGCAGAACCCCATCCAACCAGCCGACCCGGCGCGGGCGACCAGTGGTGGTGCCAAACTCATCCCAGGGGTTTGAGCCCGTACCGCGCAACCGTCCAGCCAATTCACCGGACAACTCAGTGGGAAAGGGACCGCTGCCAACCCGGGTCTGGAAGGCTTTGGCAATGCCCATGACACGGGCATTCCGGGCAGAATCCAATCCCAACCCGAGGCCGATCAAAACACCCGGTGCGGTCGTAGCAGAACTTGTCACAAAGGGGTAGCTGCCGTGGTCAATATCCAGCAAGGTCCCCTGGGCACCTTCAGCCAGCACAGACTTTCCTTCCATCAGGGCTTGATGCAATTCAGCAGAAACATCTCGAATGTAATCCGACAAGATCTGGCGCTGGGCTGCAAAGGTCTGCAACAACGACTCGATCACCAACGAGGGAGCGCCATAAAAGGATAACACCTGGTTGGACTTCTCAAAATGGGTGCGCAGACGGTCCATGAAATCATCCGCCTGCATGTCCCCCATGCGAAGACCAGTGCGCGAGGATTTATCAGTATAAGCCGGGCCAATGCCGCGCCCGGTGGTACCCAGGCTTTCCCTGCCACGTGCTATTTCCATGGCTTTGTCGATAGCCTGATGAGCCGGGGTGATCAGGTGGGCGGCATGGGAGATGTGCAAGCGGGATGGAGAGATCGGGATACCAGCAGCTCGCAGCATTTCCATCTCTTCGATCAGAGATCCGGGATTGATGACCATGCCGTTCCCGAGGATGCCGATTGTATTGGAGTGGATGATCCCGGAGGGCAGCAAGTGGAGCTTGTAGATACGGCTGCCGATGGTCACGGTGTGACCGGCGTTGTCGCCCCCATTAAATCTAGCCACAAAGTCTGATCCGCTGGCGAGCCAATCCACCATACGACCTTTGCCCTCGTCACCCCATTGCGCACCAATTATGATCTGGAGTGCCATATTCTCTCCTGCAACCTGTTTTTTTGTGGAAACCGTACAACTTCCAGGGAATGATTATAACAGGCAGGAGAACACTAGTATGGAATGGTATAATTGATCCAGGTGAATTATGAAGAAGAAGTTATCCATCAGTATCAGCATTCTGACTGCCCTTTTCATTGTACTGCATTTGTCTTTTGCAGTGCTGGCTGCACCTGCAGGGCAAGTGCAGCAATTTGCCACCCCCACACCCGGACCGGATGGCCGAATCATCTATATTGTCCAGGCCAATGATACCTGCAGCCTGATCTCGATCCTGACAGGTATATCCCAGGATCTCATCCGCCAGATGAACAAGCTAGGCGAGAATTGCATTTTGTTTGAAGGCCAGGAATTGGTACTTGGCGTGGGTGTGTCTTCCATTCCTACTGCCACCCCGCCAGCAATAACACAAGCACCCACTTCCATTGTTCCATCTCCCACTCCGTTCCTGGGGAATGCACAATTGTGTGTAGCGCTCTATGATGATGTAAATGGGGATGGTTTGCGCCAGGCGAACACCGATGAATTTGATGCCTATATTGCTGCTGAGACAGAACCAACGATCGAGGGAGGCGCAGTCAGTTTGATCAGTCTTACCGGAACTTATTCAGAGACCATGTCGACCCTTGGCGGATTGGATCCGGTCTGTTTCCTGGAGGTTCCGGAAGGCAATTACACCGTCAGTGCGGCCGTGCCGGACGGATACAATGCGACCACAAGCCTGAGCTATATTCTGAAAGTGAAACCAGGCGACCAGACATATGTCAGTTTTGGCGCTCAATCCAAATCCCTGGCTAACCAGGCAAACAGCGGACAAAAAAAATCACCCATCCTTGGCATCCTGGGGGTGATCCTTTTGTTGAGCGGTGCGGGACTTGGGTTATATGCAATTCGAATGAAAAAATAGGTCTTCCCATTTTTTATCTAAATAACATCTTCAGAATTAAATCTGGCTCTTAAGATGCAAGTGCAGATGGAAAACTGTCTGCCCGGCATCCAGCCCGGTATTAATAGTCAGATGATAACCTGCTTTGATGATATTCTCAGACCGGGCGAGATCGATGGCTACCCGCAGCATATGCCCAGCGAGAATTTCATCTCCCGGCAGGAGGCCATTTAACGAATCAATGTGACGGTTGGGGACGATCAGGATGTGGGTGGATGCGGCGGGATGTGCATCCCTAATTGCGATCACCAGTTCATCACGGTAGAGCACTCTTTCGGGTGCCCTACCGTTAATTATTTCGCAAAATACGCAGGGAGTCTTTCTGCTCCGCCAGCGCAACAAGCGCACTACCAGGTAATGGACGATCCGGTGGCTGTCGATAAAAATTCGAAGACTACTTGGTCTCTTCACCCTTGATGAAAGCCTCGGTCATATCACGGGCGATATTGTCACGGAACTGCTTGGGAGGAGTCTTCATAAAGTAGGAGGAGGGAGCGATCAATGGACCAGCCAGACCGCGGTCCAGGGCAAGCTTGGCACAACGCACGGCATCGATGACAACGCCGGCTGAATTGGGGGAATCCCAAACTTCGAGCTTGGTCTCCAGGTTAAGAGGCACATCTCCGAAGGTGGTCCCTTCCATGCGAATGTGGCACCATTTACGATCGGTCAACCAGGGAACATAGTCACTCGGTCCGACATGCACGTCTGTGGGATCCAGCGAGTACGGCAACATGGAGGTAACTGCACCAGTTTTTGAGATCTTCTTGGATTCCAGACGCTCACGTTCGAGCATATTCATGAAATCGGTATTGCCGCCGAAGTTCAGTTGATAGGTGCGGTCAAGGCGGACGCCCCGGTCCACGAACAGGCTGGTGAGGACACGATGGAGGATGGTTGCCCCGAGCTGTGACTTGATGTCATCACCAATGATGGGCAATCCTTTCTCGCGGAAACGATCCGCCCAGTATTCCGAGGATGAGATGAAGACCGGAATGGCGTTCACAAAGGCACAACCTGCTTCAAGGACCTGTTCAACATACCACTTGGTGGCCATCTCGGAACCGACTGGCAGGTATGAAACAACGACATCGGTCTTTGTTTCTTTCAGCAACTGGACGATGTTCGCAGTTGGACCTGGAGCTTTTGTCAGGATCTGGGAAAGGTATTTACCGAGACCATCGTGGGTCATGCCGCGCACCACGGGGACATTTAAATGAGGAACTTCAGTGAACTTGAAGGTATTATTTGGAAAAGAGAATATTGCCTCGCTAAGATCCTTGCCTACCTTCGTACTAACAACATCAATGCCAATCGTAAATTCAATATCACGGACATGGTAACCTCCCAGATTTACATGCATCAATCCGGGGACAGTGACGTCATCCGGTGTATCCTTGTAGAATTGAACACCCTGTATCAATGAAGATGCGCAATTACCCACACCGATGATCGCCACACGTACTTTTTTCTTTTCCATTTAATACTCTCCTCGTTCGTTTATTTCCTAAATTCTCTTACCGTTCTTATAGAAAAAACCTTTTTCCAGTTGCGTGTTTGGTCTTTCATTAAGCAAATAGTGCCACCAAACTGCCATCCTGGTTCCGATATTAAAGTCGTCGCTTTATCTCTTTGTGATGGAGCCGCCAAGTGATTATACACTCGCTTATGCTATAATCCGGCTGCTATTTAAAAATACATAAGCCGTGATATTATAAAGCATTCAGGCTATTTCTTACTTTAGAGATTTGTTATAGTTGTGTTAATGGAACCAAATCACATCCTGGCAGGAAAATTACAACGCGATACAATAATCCCCCCCTTCGACAAGCCATCGGTCGATGTACCCGGGGGAGATCTATTATATGCGGCAGCTGGGTTATTAAAATGGGACCGCAACGCAGGTTTGCTGGCACGCACCGGAGAAGATTATCCGCGCGAATGGTTGCAGAAGTTCAAGCAATGTGGGCTGGATATACAAGGAATCCATATTCTGCCGGAACCAATGGAATTGAGAAAATTCTTTTCGTATGACGAAGAATTTGTGCTTCAGCAGAACAATCCTGTGGCACATTTTGCCCGCCTGGGATTACCCTTACCAAAGATCCTTTTAGGATACCAGCCCCCGGAAGAGACAGGGGTTGTACCAGGAAAGGTCGCCATCTCTTCGCCGAGACCATCCGAAATTCCCGAAAACTACAATCACACACGCAGCGTACATTTATGTGCGATGGAATATCCAACCACCAGCCGCCTGATCTCAACATTCCGAGAAAATCAGGTAAAAACCCTGACAATTGAACCTCACTCCAAGTGGATGCAACCCACAAATTGGAGCGAGGTAAGTCTGATATTAAATGGACTGACCGCCTTCCTGCCATCCGAACAGGAATTACGAGCTCTGTTCTGGGGTAAGACAACCGACCTGGTCGAGATGACCCAAGAGATCGCAAATCACAATTGCCAACTGGTGGTTGTCAAATGCGGTTCGCAAGGTCAACTCCTCTATGATGGAAATGAGCACAAATGCTGGCAGATCCCGGCCTATCCAGTCAAGGTGAAGGACCCAACCGGTGCCGGGGCATCCTTCTGCGGAGGTTTTCTGGCCGGACTTAAACTAACTGATAATCCATTACAGGCTGTTTTGCATGGAAACATCTCGGCTTCACTGACCATCGAAGGCAGTGGAGCATTTCATATTTTAGAATCCCACATCGGACTGGCAAAAGCCCGCCTGGACTCATTGCAAGAAAATATCAGGGAAGTCTAATGGACCAATTCGTGGAACGCCTGCTTGATCTGGCAATCGAGATACAACAAATTCCTGCACCGACCTTCCATGAAGCTAAACGGGCTGACCATATTCGGGAGTGCTTTCTCCTGGAAAAAAAACTCAAAGTTGAGATGGATGGTGCCGGGAATGTCCTGGCATGCCTGCCTGGGAATGGCAGGGCAGCACCGATCGTGATAAGCGCTCATATGGACACTGTTTTTCCCCAAGACACCAACTTGCGATTCACACGGGAAAGTGACCGGGTGTTTGGGGCCGGGATCGGAGATAATTCGTTGGGGGTGGCTGGATTGTTCGGCCTGTTATGGTCGATATCCGAACGCCACCTAAACCTGCCCGGAAACCTGTGGCTGGCAGCCAATGTATGTGAAGAGGGGTTGGGTGACCTTAAAGGTATGCGCGAACTCGTGAAACGGTTTGGTGCGCTGCCAAAAGCTTACATCATCCTGGAAGGAATGGCGCTGGGGCACATCTACAATCGTGCATTGGGAGTTACCCGGTACCGCATCTCGATCCATACCAACGGTGGTCATTCGTGGACTGATTACGGGCAAGCCTCGGCGGTGCATGAATTAACGGGGCTGGTAAGCAAATTGACTGCACTTCCCATACCATCCATACCACGCACGACCTTAAATGTGGGCAAGATCGCGGGAGGTACCTCTGTCAATACCATCGCATCACAGGCCAGCCTTGAGCTGGATCTACGTTCAGAAGGATCGGAAGCGCTTCAGGACATCTCTCAACAAGTGGAACAACTGGCTTCAGAACTGGATGCCCCGGATGTGCATGTCCAGATAGAAGTGATCGGTCAACGGCCGGGGGGAGAAATTGCCGACAACCACCCACTGGTCCTGCATGCCAAGGAATCTCTGTGGGAACAAGATATTGAGCCGGTATTAACCATCGGCTCGACGGATGCCAACCTTCCGCTCAGCATGGGGTTGCCAGCCGTCACCATTGGGCTGACCAACGGAACCAGCGCCCACACGGTACATGAATATATACTGACAGAACCTATAAAAAAGGGAATCGAGCAATTGGTAGCACTTACGCAAAAGATGATGGCTTAAGCAATACCCATCGGAAGGTCAAAACATTCGCAAATTTGGACATGATCAACTCTTGAAAAAACAGTTATTAATAGAAAATCATGGAAGAAGTCGGAGTGGGTTTTAAGATGAGATCCTTTTTTGTACGATGGTTACCGGTTCTCCTGTGGGCATCAGTGATCTTTATTGCATCAGCTAATCCGGATCCATACAGACCGCTGCCTATCAGATGGATCGAGCCATGCTTTTCAACAGAGTCGAATATGCCAAGTTGTGCTGAATTACTGGGCCGCGCTCTCCATATTTCTGAATATGCAGTTCTGGCATTCCTATCAGCGCGGGCAATGATCCTGCGCGAAAATATAAAATTCCTAAGCCTGGTTCCAGTCCTAGGAGTGACAGAATTGTATGCGCTATCGGATGAAATCCACCAGTTGTTCGTGCCCGGCAGGAGTTTTCAATTGATGGACCTTGGACTGGACCTGATCGGCGGGGTGATCGGGTTGAGCATTTATAAATGGATGAAAGCCAAAAGAAGCCGGATCCGGAGAGATTTTGCCGCTGAAGGAGGAGAATAAGAGGCTGGTGGCGAGATCGTGCGAGGCTTTTTTAACCATAAGATTTGGAAGAGGTGCTTGATGGCTGGAAAATATATGCCACTTCAAATTTACCTGCGTGACCTGCCTGCCAACCAAGAAGAAGTTTCATTAGATTTTGAACAAATCGAGGGAATATTAAACAATAAACTACCTGCCTCCGCCTATGAAGACCAAAGATGGTGGGAACATGAAACGGAAGGCAACCATGTTGATCAGAGGGCATGGACAAATGTTCTTTGGGAGGTTAAAAGTCTGGATGTCAAGGCGCAGAAGGTGATATTCGCCCGTTCCCGTAATATATCCTCTTAATAGAGAACACAATGGTGATGACCCAATGTGGCAGGGAGTTCTCAAATTTCAAAATCATTAAGAGACCCACTCCCAACTCTCGCCAGGAACCATGCGGGACATCTCCCCTCACAGGCGGAAATTTTTTTGCCCCAGCTTTGAGAATATCGCGCCCAGTGGAATGAGGTGACCATTTCCAAGGGTTAATTTAATTGTTTAGAACCAACCTGAAAAATTAAATTATATTTAATACAGAGCGATCTTTGGGAGAGAAGATTCTCATTTTTAAAGAAGAATTACTCTTTTAATTGGAGATCCTTTATTACATCATTTCTCAGAATGACACATTACTTTTATTTTTCAGATAGGTTTTTAGGCTTTCAAGGCAATCACTTCGAAGACTTCTACCGGTTCAGAGCGACCTTTGACCTGCATCAAGCCAAAAGGACGGGTTTCGATCTGTCCTTTGACCTTTTCAAAAGCTTCAAGAGAGATAAGGATCTGATCTTTGGCAGCGTTCTCCTGGATTCGCTTGGTGGTGTTGACGCTGTCCCCGATGGCTGTGAATTCAACCCGTTGTTCGGTACCAATCAAACCAAGGACAACATCGCCATAATGGATGCCCACCCCGAACGATAATTGCCTCCCGGGTGGGAGTTTGGCATGTAAAGCCTGAACGGCTGTGCGCAAGCGCAGGGCAGCACGCACAGCCCGCAGGGTATGGTCGGGTTGTGGAAGGGGTGCATTGAACCAGGCCATGACCGCATCCCCCATGAATTTATCGATCGTCCCTTCTTCCGCCAGAACTGCTTCAGCAGCTGCTGCCAGGTAATGGTTCAGAACTGCCACCAGTTCTTCAGGAGATTGCTTTTCGCTGAAAGTGGTGAAACCTCTAATATCTGCGAACAGGATGGTCATATCGGCATGCGTGCCGCCAATCTGGAGACTGTCCAGGTTGATCTGGTCGATGACAGCCGGGGAAACCATGCGCTCGAGAAGGCGTCGTTGGGCCTCGAGATGCTTTCGCTCGGTCAGGTCGTCCAGGACGATGGCAATACCCTGGGTGTTCTGCCCGGCATCTTTTAGAGGAGAGAGGTTCAAGCGCCAGTCCACATGGCCGCGTTCGGGTAAGTGGTGGGAATACTCCAGACCGGTGAACTGGCGATCGTTATTAATGACATCATTTAAGTGGGATCGGATATCCCACCCGAATGAGGGCATCACTTCTGAGAGCGAATGACCTATGATTTCCGCCCTGGAAATACCCAGAATGGATTCAGCAGCCCGATTGCAGAGGGTGACCTGATCTTCGATATCTGCTGTGATGACCCCGCTGGCAATGGATGAGAAAATATTATCCATCAGGTTCTTCAATTCAGTCACTTCTGCCAGGGTGGTACGGATGGAGGTAAACAAACGGGCATTCTCAATGGCGAGGGCAGCCTGGTTGGCAAAGGCACCCAATAATATGCGGTCTGATTCGACGAACAAACCTGAACGGATGCGATTGTCAGCGTATAAAACCCCGATCAGTTCCGCTTTTACCTTGAGAGGTACACACAGGATCGAACGCAGGTTATAGGCAACGATACTCTCCTGGTTGCCAAAACGCGGATCTTCCTGGGCATTGGTGGTCAGGATGGCTTCCCCGCTCCCTATAACCCGTTCCACAACGGTACGGCTGATCGCAAATTCTGAAGAATTGATGGATTCCTGTTCCCAGTTGCGAGCGATGTGGGTAACCATCTCTCCCTGAGGGTCGCGCAACATCAGGAAGCCGCGTTCAGCCTTGGTGAGATGCACGATAGTATCCATGACAATGCACAAGACCTCATTCAACTCAAGGGAGGAATTGACTGCCTGGGTGGTATCGGTCAGCGCCAGCAACTTGGAGCGTTCTTCTTCAAATTCAGTAGTCTGCCTGCTCAGGTTAAAAAGTGAACTTTCCAGGTTGGAAAGACTCTCGAACACTGTTGGCGAAAGCAAGCTTCGAGCCGGTTGAATTTCACCGCGGATCTGCCCAGCCATCTTGCTTAATGACAGGATTCGTTCATTCAGAGACGGGTTATTAAAAGAAGGTATCGTCATAATCCAGACTCATGGCAGGTTGTTAGCATCGTTCCTTTTTGGGGGTGAGGGAGAACCGGATCGGTCTTATGTCTCAACTTCTTAGCGATCTTTCTTGAAAAAGCGGTTACGCCAATTATAAAGCACGGCACGCCTGGTGTTCTGCCGGATCACAAAACTGGCATGGCGAGCCAAGGTAGTATTTTTTTGGGGTTGCTGACTGAAGAGAAATTTTTGATATTCATCAAGCAGGCTATCGATCTCAATAGCTGCACCAGGCAGACATTCCTGTAAAGCCAGGCAAGCCTGCATGGGGGTATCTGAGAGACGGGCAGGATTACCCAGACGCCGGAGACTAATATGAACAACCCTGAAATATTTCTCCAGGGGGTCTTCGGTGACCAGCCGGACCCAATTTTGGAGCCAATGTGGAACTTTAATGGAGTTCTGCTCAAGGATCAACTTCATACGCACCGGGAGGGGAGTGGGAATCGTACGCTGGCGTTGCTGCCCTCGCCAGAATAGGAACCCGCTCAATCCGATGATCAGCAACCCCCAAAATGCATAGATATAGACCGGTGCACCAGTCTGATCCTGGTCATTGACCACCGGGATCTCTTCCACTGGCAGGACCGGGGTCGGGATGAAGGGGCGTGAGGTGGGAAGCACCTCTTCCAGATCCGGCCTGCTGAGAGGCGCCGGTGTGGGATTGCCAACCAGCACAGTTTCCACACCACTGGGTCGAGTGATGCCTTCCTGGGATGTGGTGGGCTCAAATTCAACCCATCCGATCCCCGGGAAATATATTTCCGGCCAGGCATGGGCGTCATTTTGCTTCACTGTCAGAACATTGCTTTGCCCCAACACTTTATCTCCCTGGGCAAAACCGACAACCAGGCGTGCTGGTATGCCAGCAGACCGCAACAGGATCACTTCAGCGGTGGCAGAATAATTACAATAACCCTGTTTATAATCCAAGAGAAACCAGGCCAGAATATCCGCTCCCAAAGGCGGGCGTGAAACAACCTTGCTATAGGTAATCTCGCGGCGCAGGTAGTTGGTTATGGCTGTCGCTTTATCGAAGACCGTTTCTTTCCCGGAAACCAGGTGTGCTGCCAGGGTGCTAACCTCACCGGAGAGGTTGGCGGGAATCTGAAGATAATGGCGCTTTACCCAATCGGGATATTCCTCCCCAGCCTGACGAAGTTCCAAAATAGTCGGATTGGATTCGATTGCTTCGACACGATACAATTCTCCAGCATGAATGATGTTATCAGCATGGATCAGGATGGGATCGACCCGGTCCTCCCCGACACGGAAAAGAGAGACATCCACAGGCCGACTGACCCATACAGGTTGAGCAGGAGTGAACAGGTTGAAGATGCGTCCCCGGGCGACTGTAAAAGTGAATTCACTTGGTTCCGGTAAGCCTTCGTCGGTCAATTGCAGAGTTGGCAACTGCAAACCTGGCAGGGAAGGGCTCAATGATAGGCTGCCGTGTTTGGCATTCGACCATTGTCCATTGTTATATTCATCGTAAACCCGTACCCGCCAGTAATAGCGAACCGCGACCGGTTTTGAGGGGACCTCAACATTGAATATCGTGGCATTGCCGGTGATGGCTTTTTGACCCAATTCGAGCAGATCACTGTTGTAATAATCATTGGTGGAACTGGAAGAGGTTCCCTCAAGCCCTGCAACCGCGTTCCCCAGATCTTTGCGGGTATTCTGCCAGGGTTCACTGATACGGTCCCAGGCATATTGCGCAATTAATACCGGTCTGGTTGGAGCAGGAATGACCCAGGCCAGCAACAGGATGGCTGAGGCGTAAATGACCAGTGCCAGATCCATTTCCTTGCGGGAATCAGCCGAGATACGTATCTGGTTCTCTCTCCAGAAACGTCTTTTCTGCAAAATGAACTTGCGACCCAATAACAGAAGTGAAAAGAACATGCCAAGGATGACAAATATGATACGGTTGTACTGGATATTGTCGTATACCTGGATGAGAATCAACAAAACCCAGGTTGGCAGTAATGCCCCAACAAAATTTTCGTGCCGGGACCACTGGTATCCTGCCAATATACTGACGCACCAATAGAGCAGGGCAATCATCATAACAAACAAGAGGGTATCATCGACCGGCTTTTTCTGGAAAAATAGTTCGAAGGAGACCTGCAGACGCCCCAAAATACCTGTCATGCGCTCCAACCATGGAATTTGCTTATAGAATTCAGCCCCGATCACCCAGGGAAGGATCACAATACTGTAGCCAAATGCCAGCAGTGAGGCGTTGAGCACACGAAAACGGCTGACACCCAAGGCCATGCCCAGAACCACACCCAGGGTTGTCAGGGTTACTATGATCTCAAGACCAGAGGTCCATTTTGTGGCTACAAGCCTGGTGGCAGAGAGGAACAATGCTGTAAACAGGAAAGCGGCTGCGGGAAAATCCCATTCCCGGGCGGATCTACTTTTCATTAATTAAGTGTACAATGATACTAATCAACCCGTCAATGCTCACCATAGTGATATTGGTATTCACAAATTCCCAAATTCTTTTGAGCCCCAACCTCCACTCTCACCTCAGCTGGTGGATAGATGGGAATGTGTGAGCAGTGCGACAGTTGCACCTGGTCAAAGTCCGGCAAACCTAAGGTGAGGTGCAAGTGAAGGTGAAAATCTCCTTTGAAAATATGATATCTTTCTCTACGCTCACACCGTCCCGGTATCCTTCGGGAGGATGACAATGATCCTTTACTCGTAATTTTCGTAAAGCCATAAATTAAATGGAGGTGATATGGATAATTTAATGAATGCTGGCATCAACTGGATCTCTGCCCTGCAAGGACTGGGAAACTGGTTAACCCTGCCCATGAAGGCATTCAGTTTCCTGGGCTCGGAAGATTTCTTCATGCTGGTGCTACCAGCACTATATTGGAGTGTGAACGCAGCCCTGGGTCTGCGGGTGGGGGTGATCCTGCTTATCGGAAGCAGTTTGAACGATATGTTAAAGCTGGCATTTCATACACCACGACCTTACTGGGTCAGCACCAAGATCCAGGCATTTGCATCCGAAACCGGATTCGGATTACCTTCCGGGCATTCGAATTCAGCGGTTGGCGTATGGGGCATGCTGGCGTCCCAGATCAAAAAACGCTGGGTGTGGGGTGCAGCCATCTTTCTATTTCTTATGATCGGCATCTCGCGCATTTATCTCGGGGTCCATTTACCGACAGATGTGCTACTCGGCTGGTTATGCGGGGCTCTGATCCTATGGCTGGTACTGCGCCTGTGGGACCCGACAAGCGGTTGGTTGAAAAGGCTAAACCTGGCAGAGCAGGTACTGGTAATTTTTGCTTTTACGCTGGTGCTGGTTATCCTAGCGTTGATCCCATATTTCAGCCTGCGATCCAGCGGATGGCAAATCCCTGCCAACTGGTTACAAACTGCATTCCAGAACCTGCCAGATGGAGAGGCACCCAACCCAACCGCCCTGGCTGGCTTGTTCTCCACAACCGGTACACTCTTCGGTCTGGGAGCTGGATTTGCCTGGTTGTACAGACGCGGAGGTTATGATGCTGGCGGAAAAAGCTGGCAGCGTATCCTGCGTTATATCGTGGGAGTGATCGGGGTTTTGGCCATCCGCTACGGGTTGAAATACATTTTTCCCACAGGTGAAACCATAACAGGTCTGATCTTTCAATATATCCGTTATGCAGTGATCGGAGCATGGGTATCAGCTGGCGCACCTCTATTGTTCTTTGCCATGAAGCTGGCAAAAAAGAACGGATAGTTCGCAACTCGAATTACAGGGGGGTGTTTTAAATTTCATCCTACTAACAAATAAAGCACGTCCCGCAGTATCTTATTTACCAGGTACCTGCGGGACGAATATTAAACCATTCGACTTCCAGGAGGCAAACTATGAAACCAGCAGATAGACCTGAAATGGAAGGGGAAGTATTTTACCCCACACAGAGCACAATCGACCAGGCTAATGTAAAAGATTGGGAGGCAATGGCAAGTTCCGCCATCCGGGACCTGCCAGGTTTTTGGGAATCACAGGCCAATGAATTGGAATGGTTCCAAAAGTGGGTAACCGTTCTGGACGACTCGAATAAACCTTTTTTCAAATGGTTCGGAGGTGCTAAGGTCAATATTGTGCATAACTGCATCGACCGCCACCTAACCACCTTCCGCAAGAACAAGCTGGCCCTGGTCTGGGAGAGCGAGGACGGCAAACTGGACCGCACTTTCTCTTATTTTTCCATGAATAGGGAAGTCTCACGCATGGCCAACATTATCAAAGCCATGGGCGTCGTTAAGGGGGACCGGGTGACCATTTATATGGGCCGCGTGCCCGAGATCGTTTTTGCCATGCTGGCTTGCGCCAAGATTGGCGCCATCCATTCAGTGGTATTTGGCGGTTTTTCAGTGGATGCACTGCAGGGACGGATCGTAGACAGTCAATCCAAGCTGATCATCACCTGCGATGGCAGCTACCAGAACGGTAAGGTGGTTGAACTGAAGCGGATTGTGGATGATGCTGTAAAGGAATGCCCGAGTGTGGAGAATGTAATCGTTGTAAGACGGATCGGACAGGATGTACCCATGGAAGCCGGTCGCGATCACTGGTACCACGATCTGTGCGCCCTGCCCATCGCCAATGGAAAATGTCCGACAGAGGTGATGGATGCAGAAGATCCACTATTTATCCTGTATACATCCGGTTCGACCGGCACTCCGAAAGCCATCCTGCACACACATGGAGGCTACATGGTGGGGACCTACACCACTCTGAAATATGTATTTGATCTGAAAGATGAGGACCGCTGGTGGTGTGCAGCAGATCCGGGCTGGATCACAGGTCATTCTTATATTGTGTATGGACCTATGCTGAACGGCGCAACCACATTCTTATTCGAAGGTGGACCAACCTACCCCTACCCCAACCGCTGGTGGCAGTGCATTGAACGTTATGGTATCACAGTCTTTTATACTGCCCCGACTGCAATACGCGGTCTGATGCGGTTTGGGGATGCCTGGCCTAACAAGCACGATCTCACGTCCCTGCGTCTGCTAGGGTCAGTGGGCGAACCTATAAATCCGGAAGCCTGGCGATGGTATTACACTGTGATCGGAAAGGAGCGCTGCCCGATCATGGACACCTGGTGGCAGACAGAAACTGGCATGTTCATGATCGCACCCACCCCAACCGTTCCGCTCAAACCAGGCTCAGGAACACGCCCATTCTTCGGCCAGGAAGCAGAGATCCTGAATGACGAGGGAGAGCCTGTGGCTGATGGCGAGGAAGGCTACCTGGTGCTTAAAAACCCCTGGCCTGCCATGCTGCGAGGCATTTATGGCGATCCGAGCCGGTATGTAAAACAATATTGGAGCAAATATCCCGGCAAGTATATGACCGGCGATTCGGCAAAACGTGACAAGGATGGTTATTTCTGGATCATCGGGCGGGTAGATGATGTTCTCAAGGTTTCCGGTCACAGGTTGGGAACAGCGGAGGTTGAATCAGCCCTGGTGAGCCACGAGGCTGTGGCGGAAGCGGCTGCGATCGGGTTGCCGCATGAGATCAAGGGTCAGGGAATTCATGTCTTTTGTGTGTTGAAAAAAGGGTACAGTCCATCCCACGACCTGGGTGAAGAATTGCGCAAACACGTAGCCACCCACATGGGACCGATCGCCCGCCCGGAGGAGATCACTTTCATGGAGAAGCTCCCCAAGACACGCTCCGGCAAGATCATGCGGCGGGTATTAAAAACCCGCGCCCAGGGTCTGCCTGAAGGTGACATCTCAACGCTGGAAGAGTAGACAGCAAATAAAAAAACTTCCGAAGGATATCGGAAGTTTTTTATGTTCTCTTTCGGATTGTGATCGTGATCCAAGAAAAGGCAAGCTAGTCCTTGAGCAAGGAAAAGAAGACCCTGACCACTCCGGGGTCAAAATAGCTACCAGCTCCATCGCGTATATAATTTTCCGCCGTGGTCTTATTCCAGGCTGACCGGAACGGGCGCTCCATCTGTAAGGTGTCATAGACATCGGCGAGGGCGCAGATGCGCGCACAAAGCGGGATCACATCATTTTTCAATCCCTGTGGGTATCCAGTACCGTCCCATTTTTCGTGATGACAATAAGGAATATCCAATGCCTGGCGCCAATTGGGGATATGTGACAACAGATCAAAGGCGATCCTGGGATGGGTGTGAACAATCTTCCATTGCTCTTCATTTAAATCCCCAGGATCCATCAGAATGCTTTCCGGTATTCCCAACATACCAATATCGTGCATTAGGACTCCATGACGGAGGTGTGTGATCACATCCCCGGACAATCCCATGGCTGAGGCTATCTTCACGCTAAGATCCATCACACGGGTTGCATGACCCACATAAGTGGCATCCCGGATCTCAAGTGTTTGAGCCCATGTTTCAATCGTCGTATCATAGGCACTTGCGATCGCAATGTTCAATTTCTGTAAGTTTTCAAAAAGCCCTGAATTGTCGATAGCGATCGAAGCTTGATGGGCAAATGCCTCCAGAAAATCGTACCAATCCCTGTCATGCTTGATCTCAGTGCGTTCGAAAATTTCCAAGACACCATTGACCTTGCTCTTTGCCATTAATGGCATACCGATATAGCTGACAAATCCTTCCGAACCAAAATTTGGTGGCAGGCTTTCAGCGTTCACACCTTTCAGGTCGTTAAGTTGGATCATCTTGCGACCCCTGATCACTTGACTGGCAAGGCTATTCTTTGTATCGAGGTTGATATCGCCCTTGCCTGAATTGTGGAAACCATGCCCGTAAATGTAACTCAGGATTTGGGAGTTTTGATTGTAAAATAAAATGTCCACTGCACTGACATCCAATTGATTTTGCGCCGTCTCACTGATAATGGCCAGGGTGGACTTCATATCGAAATTTGAGGAGATAGCTCTGTCGATCTGGCGCAGAGATTCTATATTCTTAAGCCGGGTGGCAGTCTGCTCGAAAAGGCGCGCGTTTTCGAGGGCGATGCCAGCCTGGGATGCCAACGTGGTAACCAGACGCTCATCTGCCTGGCTGAACGCATCCAATGTTTCGCTTTCCAGGCTGATGACACCAATGGCTCGCTCACCCGCCATAATAGGTACGTACAAGCCTGAGCTGATACCCGGAACAACATCCATATAATGTTCGTCCTGTTTTACATCCGCCACCCTGACAGGCTGCCTGGTTTGCCAAACATAACCACTTAGACCGTCCCCTGGTTTACTGATCATGGTGTTAAACCGATCCACCGTTAACTTCTGATCTTTATCAGTCAAAAGTCCGGGTTGATTGAAAGCCAAGACAGACAAACTATCACTTTCCGGGATGTAATAACGGATCGCTATATATTCCCAGTTCAATTCTTTTACAAACAGGTCAACGATCTTCTTGCCTATCTGTTGGGGTGGCATAATCTGCCCCAGGTCCTGGCTAAACTCAGCCAGGATCTCAAGCTCCTTCAGGTTCTGTTTGAGTCCTTCTTCGGCTTTTTGACGGGCGGAAATTTCATCTTTCATTTCCTCCATCAAGTGTAACAACGCTGTCTGGTTTTGCTTCAACTTGGCATTGGCTGCCTGGGTCTCTTCTTCTGCCTTGCGGCGCTGTTCAAGCTCGTTTTCAATATCTTTTGTTCGATCCACCACCAAACGGGCGAGATCTTCCTGCTGATGTTTTTCGCGCAGAGCAGAGGCATGGATCTTGACCATTGCGCGGATCTGGGCGATTAACTCGGTTTCATCAAAAGGCTTTGTTAAAAAAGCCTCTGCGCCTGTTTCGAGAGCTTTTATGCGATTCTTTTTATCCGTTTTAAGGGCAGTCAAAAAGATTAGGGGAATGTGTTTAAGGCGGTCATTCGCTTTCAAGCGGCGGGCTACCTCAAAGCCATCCATTTCCGGCATGACAATATCTAACAAGATAACGCAAGGTTCTTCCTGTAAAGCCAATTTAATTCCATCCGCCCCATTGGAAGCAGTCAGGATAATGGCATCACGGAACGAATCCCGGATGACCGCCTTGAGGGCGATCAGGTTATCGGGAATGTCATCAATTGCCAGAATTTTTATTTCATCATTCTCCAAACAACACCTCCTGAATGGTGTCGGTCAATATCCCCGGGTCAATAGGCTTGGCAACATACGCATCGAACCCGTATTCCAATATCTCCTCACGACTGCCTTTCATGGCACTGGCTGTCAGAGCCACAACAGGGATGGCGGCAAGTTCCTGATCTGCCCGCAAGGTTTTCAGAGCCTGGATCCCATCCATAACGGGCAGGGAGATATCCATTAGGATCAAATCGGGTTTGTGCAATCTGGCCTGTTCGACACCAGCCTGCCCATCCCAGGCTTCAACCAGATAGTAGGCATCCTTAAGAAGGGCACGTGCAGCCAGCATATTGTCCGGGTTGTCCTCCACAACCAAGATCACCAGCTTTTCAGCGGATTTTTTGTGATCATTTTTTACAGGAGAGATATGCCTTAAAGGCTTGGCAGGGGTCACCATCCTTGTAACAGCATCCAGCAAGTCTTTGCGGCTTATATTCCCTTTCTGTATCAACTGGTGGACATTATTTTTAGTGAGGAATTTGAGCTCTTCCTTGGTGATGTGCTTTGCCGTCAGGATCAGGACTGGCAAGGATGAAGTTACTTCCGTACTTCTCAAGCGGGAAAGAATTTCAAACCCGTCCATTTTTGGCATCATCAAATCCAAGATGATCGCATCCGGTAGATGAGCGCCCATCAGTTCGAGAGCCTCTTGTCCATTGCGAGCCACCTGGAGCGTGTAACCCTGCTCGGTCAGGAAATCGGTCATCTGGATCAATGCCGGTTCATTATCATCCACCAGAAGAATATTCTTCCCCTTACCGGTCTGATCACCACCAGACATGATGACGTTAGATTGATTCTGCCAGGTATCTTCATTAATTTCTGCTTCATCATAGGCTTCCGGGTCCAGGGCTATTGGCAAGGTCAACCTGAAGGTGGTACCAATGCCAAGCACGCTTTGTACCTGCAAATTACCCTTCAACAGATCGGTATACCGTTTGGCGATAGAAAGACCCAATCCAGTTCCGCCATATTTACGAGAATTGGTTTCATCACCCTGGCGAAATTCCTCAAAAATATGAGGCAACAAATCTGTAGGAATTCCAATTCCTGTATCGATCACATCGACCTGAATATTCTCTTCCACCTGCCGGGCACAAACTTCCACATGACCGGTATCCGTGAATTTGACAGCGTTGGAAATAAGATTTTGCAGGATGTGTTCACAAAGCGATTGATCACTGACCAAGGAAGGCAAATCCTGAGCAACATTCGCCCGCAATTCAATCTTTTTCTGATTGGCCTGGGGCTGGATCATGTCAATCAGCTGGGTGACCAGTCCCGAGATTGAAAAACGACCCAGGTTGACCTCCTGTTTACCAGCTTCCAGATGTGAAATATCCAAAACGTCATTAATCAAATTCAAAAGGTTCTTGCCATTACGTTCGATCACACCCAGGTAACTGAATTCTTCATCCGGGATGGAACCTTCCAAGTGCCGGTTGAGCACACCGGACAGGGCGATGATCGAATTAAGAGGTGTTCTCAATTCATGACTCATGTTCGAAATAAAGGTGCTCTTTACCTGGCTGACCTGGCTCAGTTGTACCTTTTGCTGCTCCAACTCCACATTCTGCTCATTCAATTCGCGGGTCATCAGTTCCTGTTCCCTTTGCTGGGCTTGCAACTCAAGGTTCTGACCTTCAAGCCGCTCAAGAAATTCGCGGACCTTTTCATTTGTCATGGCACCATTAAAGCGAGCGGTAAGCAAGTTCTGGACATCCTGCAGAAAGCGGATGGCAGTGGGGGCATACTTGTGTATACTGGCTAAGGAAATCACAGCTGGAATTTCACTTCCAAAATTGAGAGGAATGGTAATGATCTCGCATGGTTTCAGATCTGCGCTGACCGTGCGCAAGGATACCGTACTCTCCGGTGGAATGTCGCTGATATGCTGAATTTCACCACGCATCAAAGCCTTTCCAAACTCGCCTTCATAGGAAGTAGCTGAGAAAGAAGTCTGCATTGAAGAATTCATGCCAATGGACACATATTGTTCGTAAAGATCCTGGTTTGCATTCAATATGTAAAAAGCACCCATTTGTGAACCTGTCAGCTGGATGAGCTGGTCAAGCATATTTTTTGAAAGAGGAAGCAATTTATTTTCAACGAGCAAACTCGTAGTCAGACTGACAATGCTCTTCTTGTTTGTAAGGTCTGCATGGATGATATCCGCCTGGTGATTAAGCGATGCAGCCAGCAAGCCAAACTCATTACGGGAATCGATCCGGCTGCGGGCTTCGTAATCTCCATGCTGAAAACGCTGGCTGGTCTGGAGCAATTCTTTCAATGGTCCGCGGATGTTGATTACCATAATAAAACTAGTCAGCAGGCTGGTCATGGCAATAACGACCAATAAGATCATCAATCTGGATTTCAACAAATCATATTGATCCTTAGCATCCTGGTAGAATTTGTCCCCACGTACAGTGGCAAAATCTCTGATGGTACCCAAATTTGAAAGGGTCTCCTGCATCAATTGAAAATTCATTCCACCAGGGAGAATCCTTCGTTGGGCTGCATCATTGTTATTTTCACGCACAAGAAGGACAGTTTCTTCCAGACTAATTAACCAGGCATTGTAAGACTTGATCACCGAATCCACATCACTTTTCGGACCCAGATATTGATTTGAGATGATGTTCATCTGATTCTGCGCATCCATCTCAACAATGTTTTTGGATTGCAGCATGTTTTCGCGTTGTGCATCATCCGTGATAATTAAAATTTCATTCATTACCTGGTGCATTTCCAACAAATCGAGAGTCAAATTAGAAATCGCCCGTTGGACCTGTAAGGGATGTTCATACAAACCCTGGGTTTGGGACCAAATCGTACCAGCCTGCGAATAAGCAACAAAACCCAACACCAAGACCAGTGAAAGGATCAATCCCAATCCTGTCACCAATAAAATCGAAATCCTCGTGTTCTTGAACCACCTGGAGTACAAAGCAAACCCAACTTCTGATCGGTTTTCACGATCTGCCTTGATCGAATTTGAACCAAATTCCTTACCATCATTCATGTGAGTATCCTTATCAGCCCGGATTTTCATTTACGGCTATGCTTAAAGACAGAAGAACCAGACGATACCTGGCAAAAAGAACGCGTTTTCTTAACCATTTCTTTTTCAGCTTCACCAGCAACCAGGTATCCTTTAGCAACCAGGCTTTTCTGCAGTCTGGATAAGATCCTGGTGCGAGCCTCCACCCCATAGTATATCAACAGGTTGCAACAGAAAACAAGATCGAATTCGCCAAAGATGGAGGCAGGAGGGCTGAAAGTGTTCAAATCCAGTAGATCAAATTGCGAGAAATCGATCCTCTCCCTAATACGTGATCCTACCTGGTAGGAGTCCGCATTTAATCTGTCAAAATATCTCCCCAATCGTCCCAAGGTGACATTTTGCAAGGCTGCAGCAGAAAATACCCCTTGACGACCTGTTTCCAATTCAACAGAATCGTTGTCTGTAGCAATGATACGAAAATTTAATTCCTTCGTGTCACAAGCAGATAATTCATCTAATAAAATGGCTATTGAATAAGCTTCCTGCCCGGAAGCGCAACCTGCAGACCAGATGCGCAGTTCCGATCGATCTCCACGTTTTTTTTCCGTAAGCAATTCTGGCAGGATGATACGCTCGAGAAAGGCAAAGGTCAGCGGGTCCCGGAAAAATTCGCTGTAAGAATTATTAAGCGAATTGAAATAAATCCGGGCTTCGTGTTGATCCCCCGATAAGAGGTCGGAATATTCTTCAATGGATGCCAGGTTGTGAGTTGCAGCCCGTTTCTCAGCCAATCTCAGGAGGTACGATTCGTCATAGGCTTGTATGTCCCAGCCATAACCAGAAATTTTTCTGACGATCGTCTCCAAGCCGTTATTCACAGGTAGATCCCATTCTTTTTAATACATGCAGAATTAATGGAGGAAACAAACTCAGAAATACAACCATGAAATGATTTTGAGAATTAAATTCAACAATCAGAAAGCAAAATCGTCTGGTTTGCTGATCGAAAAATCCATCTGGATTGTTTGGATACACCATACATACCACTTTTAGAATAAAACGAATGGGAAGTTACCTGAATTCTTTATTTTATGAGAGTAAAACAATTATACTCTGTCCCGATCTTTAGGAAATATGATCAGGGAGGCAAAATACAGCATTTTTCTCACGGTGTCAACGCACTTCACTCATGAGAGCCAGCAGATTTAAATCAGGATCGCGAAAAAAAGCCATCCAGAGCTCGTGATCCGGCATTTTGGCAACCAGGCTTGGTTTCTGTTCAAAATCGACACCCCGGGCAGTCAAGGTATTGAAAGCAGCCTTCAAGTCCGCTACTTTGTAATAAATAATGGAACTGTGGTTCTTAAACCCGGTCTCGGCAGCTGAATCCAGCAAAAGGCGAACACCGTTGCAATCAAAAAAGGCAAGACCAGGTGGTGCTATAAATAAAAAGCGCATTCCCAATTTATCGCGGTAGAAAGTGACCGCACGATCCACATCACTGACCGGGACTGCAATCTGTCCGATGACAGTCAAGCCAAATTGCTCTTTTTCCATTTCGCTCATCACTCACTCCTATAGGACATTTTAATCAATTATTCAACTTCCACGATACGATAAACCAGTTCGATATTGACAGCTTTATTGATCATGTTTTGAGCGGGGCAATATTTTTGGGAAGACAAATCCATGGCGCGCTCCAGTGCCAGGGGGTCTAAGTTCCGGCCAGTGACCACATACTCGATCTGAACCCATTCCCAGACATGGGGATGGGACTCTGCACTCCTGGTATGCACAAACACTTCAAAATCGACCACATCCTGTTTCTTCTTCATTAATATGGAGATCACATCCATGGCGGTGCAACCTGCCAGTCCTACACCAAGTAACTCCATGGGTTTGAAGCCTGCCTGCCCATCATCCAACCCGGAGGCCAGGTGGACCTGAACATCCCCACCTGCCTTGCCATCAAATTCCAAGCCCCTGTGGGACCATTTTACGATCGCTTCCATTAAATCCTCCTGTTCATTCGTTGGCCCGGTTTATACCCAGGGAGTATTTGCATTCAAATTCCATCCTTCTTCATCAATGATACTATGTTATTTGGAACATTCCAGAATTAAGAATTATAAAACCAATAATCATTAATCAGACAGCCTCTTCTTCACGGCTTGAAATCATATTTCAACTGGAAAACTTCTCCAAGCAGCAATTGCGAAGTGTAAAAATCAAGATTAACTTATCAATTTCAAATGGGAGTGAGTAGCCATCGAAGTGGGCAGGATGCCAATTTTGCTGACATGAATAATTAGATCCTCCGCTGCACCTCCGGAATATGCAACCAGTGGATGTTAATTCAAGCGTAGTATCGCCCTGCCTGATCCATGTATAACAATGAAATTCCATCCAGCCAATCAGCCACTTACTTTCGGTATTATTACAAATTATGTCAAATTAGGTGTAAAATCCATGTATGATTGAAAATTCAAAGGAGATCATCCGCAGGTCCAGCCTGTTCAAAGATATTGACCCACAAAGGTTTAAACAGGTTGTGAATGCAGGTGTGATCCGATCAGTGGAAGAGGAGGGGTTCTTCTTCATGCAGGCTGATCCTGCGACGCATGCCTATGTCCTGATAGAGGGGCGGGTAAAAATGATCCAGATCGCCCCAAATGGGCAACAGATCACCCTGCGCATTTTGACTCCCGGGCAGACATACGGCGGTATTGCCTTGATCAAACCGAATGAAGGGTATCCGGCAGGAGCTCAAGCGATGGAAAACAGCCGAGCCATTGCATGGGAGACAGATTTTCTACAAAAAATGGCAAACCTGGAACCAACCATTCCATTGAATGCCATGCACCTGATGCATGCATACATCACAGAATTGCAGGACCGCCAGAAAGCCCTGGTAATCGATCGTGTTGAGCAGCGTATCGCCCGTACCCTGCTGAAGCTGGCGGCACAATATGGCAGGAAAGTGGAGCAAGGGGTATTGATCAACTTTGCCATAACCCGACAGGATATTGCCGAAATGAGCGGAACCACGCTCTTCACGGTCAGCCGGACTCTTATAGACTGGGAACGCCAGGGGATTGTGATAATCGGAAGGGAAAAAGTTTGCATCTGCAAGCCACATGGGCTGGTAAGCCTAGCAGACACGCTTGATCAATAATCCTTTTATGAGGCGATCAGACGAGTCAACCGAGACGGCACGGTCCTTCAATTTGCTCCAGCGCAACGACATTTCTTTCCTGAAACAGTAAGATATTTCAGATAATTGATGCATATTACCGATTTTCTTATTGGTTTTGACCCAATCAATTTTTCAGGAGAGAAGAATGAAAATAATTAAAACTTTAATCATCGCAATCTTGGCAGGAACCTACCTGGTTGCCTGCACACCCAAAGCTGAAACAGTCGTCAATACTGAGTACATTCTTACAACCGGCATGAGCGAGGGAAAAATCATATATATCGGCGTAAATGAAGATATTAATGGCATCGAAAATCCCGCACTGCACGCAAAACCCGGGGAGAAGATCACCGTCATCCTGATCAATGGCGGATATGGTGAGCATGATATTGTTTTCCCCAACCTTAACATTCACTCCGATGTCATCCACCAAAAAGGTGAAACAACCTCGATCACATTTACTGTACCTGAAAGGGAAATGGCACTAACTTATCAAGACAGCACCCACGCCAAGCTGGGCATGAACGGTGTACTACTGGTTGGAGATGTGGAAGCCTCACAATCTGAACCACCTGCCAATAACCAGGAAAACATGAATATGGAAGTTCAATCAAGCGGAGTGACCGTTGGATATACACTCCAATCTGCACTGGCAGATGGCAAAATGGTATTTGTCGGTAAAGGTGGGGAAATAGAAGGAAAGGTCAATCCAGACCTGACCGCAAACCCTGGCGACCTGGTACAGGTGACACTTATCAGCGGCGAAGGAGCCGCCCATAATATTTCTTTTGAAGGTTTAAATGCAACCTCGGATGATGTGGTTGGGCAAGGGAACAGTGTTGTCCTGGAATTTACACCTGACAGAGACGGAACCTTTGCATATTTCTGTGCAATTCCCGGACATCGCCAGGCAGGCATGGAAGGAAAATTCATCGTTGGGACTGGAAATTCCGCAGCCAGCAATTCCACTAACTCTAATAATTACGCAGGTGGAAATCCTGCAACTGCAACCATTCCACCTGCCGGACCTGCCGACCCAAATGCAGTTGACATCACCCGAGATCCCACCGATATTCCCGCTCCAATCGGAAAGCGAGGACCCGAAGCGATCCGTGTGGACCTGGAAACGATCGAACTTTCCGGAAAACTTGCCGATGGCACCACTTACAAATACTGGACCTTTAACGGGAAAGTTCCCGGACCTTTTATTCGTATCCGCGTTGGCGATACTGTGGAAGTGCATCTCAAGAATTTAACGGAAAATTTGATGACCCATTCCGTTGACTTTCATGCCGTTACTGGACCAGGAGGCGGAGCAGTTGCCACCCAGACACAACCGGGCAGCGAAACCATGTTCACATTCAAAGCGATAAATCCAGGTTTATATGTTTACCATTGTGCAACCCCGATGGTCGCCGACCACATTGCGAATGGTATGTACGGATTGATCCTGGTCGATCCGGAAGGCGGACTGCCAGCTGTGGACCGCGAATTCTATGTGATGCAAGGAGAAATCTATACTGCCCAACCCTTCGGGACGAGTGGAGCACTTCTTGATGACACTATCAAACTTATCAATGAAACCCCCGAATATTTCGTATTCAATGGCGCGGCTCTTGCCCTGGCAAGTGATGAACATGCCTTGAAAGCCAATGTAGGTGAGACAGTGCGCATCTTCTTTGGAGTGGGAGGACCAAATTTCATCTCATCCTTCCATGTGATCGGTGAAATCTTTGATCGTGTATATGACCAGGCTTCCCTGACTTCCCCTGCTCTAACCAATGTCCAAACAACACTGGTTCCCCCGGGTGGTGCTACGATGGTCGAGTTTAAACTGGAAGTCCCGGGGAGGTACATCCTGGTAGACCATGCGCTGGCTCGTCTACAACGCGGCCTGGCTGGATATCTTTACGTTGATGGAGATGCAAACGAAAGTATCTTCAATGGAGTACCAGTCTCTGGAAGCGGACATTAAAATTTGACAGAAATGAAGTCCCTGGGACATCCGATGCTCACCTCAAAAACCCTTGTATCCGAATTGCTGGAAAACCTGCCAGAGGCAGCCAGATTGTGGATCAAATTGCATGCCAATTGCATCGGATGTTCCATGAACAGGTTTTGTACGATTGAGGATCTGTGCAGGTATTATGAGTTGGATCTACACCACATCCTTAGTTTGATACAGGAAAATAAGGAAAGTATCGAATTCTAAATACATACAAATTGAGCCAAGGTTCCTCATATACCAACGCCTAATTCTAGGAAAGAATAGTTTTTTATACAGGTCCAACGGGGGCACACAAATATTAGTTATTTGGTATGATATTAACATGGATTCAGCGAAGAAATTATTTATGAAGTTCATTTATTTCAATCACAGGCTGAACCAATGGGTGATATTTACTGGATGCCTTGGCCTAGTTCTACTGCTGGGGACTGCGGATTACCTAAGCGGTTTTGAATTCTCTTTTTCTCTTTTTTATCTGGTTCCTGTTTCTATTACTGCCTGGTTCATCAACCGCAACCTTGCCTTTTTTATATCAGGCATCAGTTCGATAACCTGGTACATTTCAAATGACCTGGCCGGGCAAAACTATTCGCATCCAGGAATTGGCATCTGGAATGCCCTTGTCCGATTGACATACTTTGGCATAATTTCACTTCTACTGACCTACCTTAAAAAATCAATTCAACAAGAGCGGGACTTCTCCAGGATCGATTTTTTAACAGGCATCACCAACTCGCGCGCCTTTTATTCGATCGCAAATTTGGAATTAGCCCGGGCGAAACGCTACGGTCACCCTTTTACCCTGGCATTTGTTGATCTTGATAATTTCAAGGGTATCAATGACAAGTTTGGACATACGGAGGGGGATCGTGTTCTTAAAACTGTTGCCGAAATTCTTAAATCCAACCTGCGTCTGATGGATATTGCAGCCCGCCTGGGAGGCGATGAATTTGCCATTTTTCTGCCTGAATCCAATTCCGAGTCTGCCATCCTCTCCCTGAATAAGATCCGGGCATTGCTTATACAATCCATGAAAGAGAACCATTGGGATGTCACGTTCAGCATTGGGGTTATCACCTTTCATAAATTTTCTATTTCGATCGATGAAATGATCCGGAAGGCGGATCAATTGATGTATGCCGTTAAAGGTAACGGCAAGGACAATATTAATTTTGCGGTCGAACCTTCATCTGATATCAAACTTCCATAAACCTTAAAGGAATTTTTTCATGCCATTGACCTTTTTTATTCCTATTGGTTTGATCCTAATCTTAGCAGGAATAATCCTTCATATCAGCACAAAATTCAAACTGGTGGCGAAGCTGTTGATCGGGTTGGGGCTGGCAGTTACAGTCCTGGTAATCGGCATCATCCTGCTGGCAGTCAATACCATGTAATCCATGCGAATCCAAACTAATACTGCCAGAAGGATGTTTGGGATCCTTCGCCTATGTTCTATGGGTTACGGTATGGCGTTCCTTGATCAGGAACATTTTTAAATTGAGAATGCGGATGCAGTACCGGTCGGAGGTGAAATCGATCCAAATATTTGCCACATTATGCAGATTGAGTAAACTAGACAAGGCTGATGGTTCCACAAATTGGGGAGAGATTACCAATTGCCCCGAAAATAAGCGGGGCTTTCGTAACGAAATGCAGCCTGACAGAATTGGGAGCTTGATTTTGAGGGGAATTCATCCTATACTACACACCTCCATCCTTTCGGATGGGCTCAAATCTCTCCATTCTTCGGCATGTGAAGGAGGTCGGCATGACTAATTCCCCACAACAATCCAATTCACTGGGAAACGCCAGCCTGGTGCTGGGCATTCTCTCGGCAGCCATGGTCTTCGGCATTGGTCTATGCGCATTGACCGGTGTGACGCAGAAATGGATCCAACTGGTCGGCACCCCGTTATTCGTTTGCGGGGGAAGTTCAGCCTTTCTCGGATTTCTTGGGCTGATCCTGGGGATTGCAGGTCTTTTCGGATCAAACCGCTCAAGAGCGACCGCCATCCTGGGTATGATACTGGGGTTGACGGGCATCTGCCTGTTCTTCGGTACGTTGAGCCTAGCAGGCGGGGGTGGGTAAAGCCATGACTGAAGAATCCAAGAATTTCCGCATCGAAACAGATTCGTTCGGTCCGATCCAGGTCCCGTCGGATAAATACTGGGGGGCTCAAACCCAGCGCTCGCTGGAAAATTTCAAGATCGGTAGAGAACACCTGCCACGCTCCATGATCCGGGCGTTGGGAATTGTCAAATTCTGCGCAGCGGTGGTCAATATAGCCCAAAACAACATCGATGCAAAGATCGGCAATGCCATTCTGGAATCCGCCAGGGATGTGATCGATGGCAGACTGGATGACAATTTCCCGGTGGTGATCTGGCAGACCGGGTCGGGCACGCAATCCAACATGAACGCCAACGAGGTCATCTCGAACCTGGCTATCGAACACCTGGGAGGGGTGAAAGGCTCAAAAGCACCTGTTCATCCCAACGATCATGTCAACCGCAGCCAGTCTTCGAATGATGCCTTCTCAACAGCCATGCATATCGCTACAGTTGAGCAATTGAATAATGCTTTGCTACCAGCCCTAAATCACATGAAGACAGCACTCCTGGAAAAATCCAGTGCCTGGATCAATGTCATCAAGATCGGTCGAACCCATTTGCAGGATGCCACACCGATGACCCTGGGGCAGGAATTCTCGGGCTATGCAACCCAGATCGATCTGGGTATCGAAAGGATCAATGACAGTCTCAAACGGTTGTATGCTCTGGCCCAAGGAGGCACAGCAGTCGGAACGGGATTGAATTCAATCAAGGGTTTTGGGGAGATGTTCGCTCAAGAGGTAGCCAATTTAACCGGCTACCCCTTCAGAACTGCCAGCAATAAATTTGAAGTGCTGGCAGCGCATGATGCCATGGTGGAGATCTCCGGAGTTTTGAACACCCTGGCAGCCAGCCTTAATAAAATTGCCAATGACATCCGACTGCTGGGTTCCGGGCCACGGTCCGGGATCGGAGAAATTACCCTTCCAGAAAACGAACCGGGTTCTTCGATCATGCCCGGAAAAGTGAACCCAACCCAATGTGAGGCCATGACGATGGTTTGCGCCCAGGTGATGGGCAATCACACAACGGTCAGCTTTGCCGGAGCACAAGGCCAGCTTGAACTTAACACATATAAACCGGTCATCGCCTACAACGTACTTCAATCCATTCAACTTCTCAGCGAGGCGGTTTTGAGCCTGACCGATAACTGCATTGTGGGAATCGAGCCCAACCTTGAGCGCATATCAGAGTTGATGAAAAGATCACTAATGCTGGTGACAGTCCTCATCCCATACATCGGATATGACAAGGCTGCTAAAATCGCCCAGGCTGCACTAAGGAATGGAACGACACTCAGAGAAGAAGCTATCGCAAGCGGTCACGTCAGCGGGGAGGAATTTGATCGATATGTCCGTCCAGAAGCCATGATCTCCCCCAAATAATGAAGGTTCGTGTTTCTTATTTTTTCGAGGATCAATTAGACTGTGAGGCAACCTTATCGTAATCTTTGCCATAAACCAATACCTCATGGATGACCTTGAAATCGAATGACTCGTACAAGCGGAAAGCTGTATTGCGGAAATTGTCCGTTTCAACATAGATGTCCTCCACCCCCAGGGAGCAAAGCCGTTTCAATCCTTCCGCCAGGGCAACCCTTCCGAGCCCATATTTACGATAGTCCTCATGGCAACCTAGTGGTTCTATCTGCCCAACCGGGGGGTCTTTACCCAGCCAGCAAATACAAAAAGCCACCAGGGACCCATCCGGAGATTGTACGACGATGTCCAGGTCTGACCGATAAGCAGGGTTTTTGAGGGTATTCAAACGCCAATCCACTGTCATGTTCTTAGTCCCAAAAACCGAGCGATGCAGATCGACATAGGCAGCAACTTCCGCTATTCCAGCTAATGGACGGACCAGATAACCTTCTGGAGGTGAGAAAGTTTTCACCGGGTTGTTACCAGAGCGCTTCATGAGCACCTTCGACCATGAATCCTCACCATGATCTGACTGACATTTGAAACCGGCTTGTTCCAAAGCACTGATACGATCCTTTTGACAAGAGAAAACATTAACAAACCAGGCAGGGAGGCCAAGCCCTGTTCCGGCAATTTGTGAAGCACGCCGGTCTGCCCAGGCGAGTATGCGAGGGTAGAGTTCTCTTTCGATGGATGGAGAGCAAACAATATCGATCACCCAAAATGGATTTTGCATAATAGCCCAACCAAGAATCTGCTCACCTTCATCTAGCCATAACCTGATATTATCCGGATCATCCATCCCCCATGAGCTTAAACGGTATGGCAGGTCGGTGACGTGCATATTTTCGGAAAAAGACCGGCGAGCCAGATCAGACATCAAGGAGAGATCTGCAGCACCAGCATAAGAGCGTTCCGTAATGTTCATGTGTTCTTAAATCCATTTTATCAATTGGTCTGGGAAAGGATTATATTTTATTCCACCAAATTTGGAACAACACTTAAATATTCAATTTCTCTATTCAGTCAATATTTGACCTGGCTCCCTCGCAATTGGAGAAAAAGAGCAAATTTAATAACAAGAAGGGGATTTGGATGTTCTTAACAGTCTTTCTTGCAGACATACAAGCGGAAGCAACCGTGCTAAAATAAAACTCATGGATGAAGATCTCATTTTTCAGGCCACCATTGTCGATGCCGGCGGAGGAGGAGCATTTGTGCGGATTCCCTTTGAGGTTGAGCAGACTTTTGGCAAGAAGCGGGTGCCGATCCATGCCTGGATAGATGGCGTTCCCTACCACGGCACACTGGTACGGATGGGTGAACCCTGCCATATCCTGATCATTCTCAAGGAGATCCGCCTGGCAATCGGCAAGAGCTTTGGCGATACGGTGGAGATCAGACTGAAGGAAGACACCCAGCAGAGGGTTGTGGAAATCCCACAAGATCTCCAAGAAGCGCTTGAATTGGAACCACAAGCCAAGGATGCTTTTAAAAAACTGTCCTATTCCCATCAAAAGGAACATGTGCATGCAATCCTGGATGCCAAACGGGAGGAAACCCGCCAAAAGCGAATAGCAAAAACCATTCAGATGTTATTGCAAACTTCAAAGGATCCATAATGGAAGAACATGCTCCCGACCTGCTGCGCTGGGCTCGCCAGCTCTTCTCGATCAGCCAATCCGGATTGACCTATTGCCAGAATGAATTTGACCTGGAGCGGTACCACCAACTGCAGGGGATCGCCATTGATATGCTGTCCAGCCATTCCGAACTTTCAAAGGATGCCATCAAACAGAGCATTAGAATGCAATTTGGTTATGCCACCCCCAAGATCGACGTGCGCGGTGCAGTCGTGAAAGATGGAAAAATCCTGCTTATCCAGGAGCAGGCTGATGGACGATGGTCCATGCCCGGAGGCTGGGCAGATATTGGAGACTTTCCTGCCAAAACCGTGGAACGGGAAGTCTTTGAAGAAAGCGGCTATAAAGTACAGGTGGAGAAAGTGATCGCAGTGATCGATGCCAACCATGTGGCTCCGCTGGAGTTCTTTCACGCCTACAAGCTTATCTTCCAGTGCAGAATCCTGGGTGGTCAAGCCAGGACCAGCCATGAGACCCTGGCAGTTGATTTTTTTGAGATGGACAATCTGCCACCTCTTTCCACATCACGTACGACATGCGCGATGCTGGAAGAAGTTTATGCACATTATCTGGACCCGAGCCGTCCGACCGCATTTGATTAGGACCCTTGCAGAAAAGCTGTTGCGGCTTGATCCAATCAGAATAATGAGAAAAATCAACAATCCATTTATTAGGTAAGAGAAACATTTCGTATGTATAATTATTTTCGCCCCCTGTTGTTCCACCTGGATCCCGAACGCGCCCACGGGCTGACCTTGACGCTTTTGCGGCTGGCAGGAAGCATTCCCCCGGCAGGTTGGCTGCTGCAAGGCATGTATGCTGCCCCGAACCGACCGGTCAGTGCCTTTGGGTTGACCTTTAAGAACCCGATCGGGTTGGCTGCAGGTTATGACAAGGATGGGGTGGCAATCTCTGGATTGGCCGGGCTGGGATTCGGGCATATCGAGGTGGGCACGGTCACACCCCTGGCTCAGGAAGGAAATCCCCGGCCGCGCATTTTCCGCCTGATGGAAGACCAGGCTGTCATCAATCGGATGGGGTTCCCGGGTCGCGGAGCAGAATTCGTTGCAAGAAAGCTGGCTGGCAAAAAAAGACCGGCAAAGATCATCCTGGGGGTGAACCTGGGAAAGAACAAGGATACTCCGCTGGAGGAAGCCGCCAGGGATTACATCCGATTGATTAGCACCTTTTCACCGCTGGCAGATTACCTGACGATCAACATCAGTTCGCCCAACACGATCGGGTTGCGCCGGCTGCAAGGCAAGCAAATGCTTAACGATCTGCTGGGAGCGATTGGGCAATTCCGGCTGAGCCTGCCACAACAAATCCCACTGCTGGTAAAACTGGCTCCGGACCTGGATCAGGCCGAGCTTGATGACGCACTGGAGGTCATCCTGAGCAGGGGGATGGATGGAATCGTTGCCACTAACACAACCCTGTCGCGTCCGGAATTGCGCTCCTCCCAGGCAGTTGAAAGCGGCGGGTTGAGCGGAGCTCCGCTCAGGGCACTCAGCCTGGAGATGCTGAAGAATATTGTGCAAAAAGTGGATGGACAAATTCCGGTGGTCAGCGCAGGCGGGGTGATGAGCCGTCGTGATGCAGAAGAGCGCCTTCAAGCCGGGGCAAGATTGGTGCAGGTATACACCTGCCTGGTCTATAATGGACCGGGATCCATCAAGAACATGCTTATGGGCTGAGGAGAGCGGGGAAACACGATAAAAGCACAACCACACAGATCGGAAATCTTGTGAGCTTCGGATCTCCAAATTGGCATCAATATTTGACTATTTTTATGTAAAACTGAACCAAATACTATTGGTTAACCGGGCGTAAAACGGGTTGGGGTGCTTCACGTTGACTTTTGAAAAAACCCGGCGGAAGCGGCAATGGCTTGTAGGTGTCACCTGAACCTATGGTTCCAAAGGGAATGAAGTATAGTTCTGTCTGGCTGCCACCACCCAACCTGAAATCTGAAAACGCAAAGACAATATAACTACCGTCCGGGCTCCAGCTTGTATCCAAGTAGCAACAGACATCCTCTACCGGGTTGATCACTTCAGCCTTATGCAGCTCCATGTTGTATTTATAAAGCGGACCAAAGATTCCATTAAAATAGGTGCTGTTCAAAAGGAAGAGCGATCTACCATCCCAACCATAGGATGGGATGATCGGATTTCCGGCATACCCTTCCATCAAAAAGAAGGATGCGGGGAATTCATCCAGGCGAGGCGGATTGGCAGTATTACAGGTGGAGATATCCAGAACGCGGATCAGATCCACCCTGCGGCTGTCATCAACCCCCCACAGACCAACGGCAACCTTCTGCCCATCCTGTGACCATTGAGCTGAGTTCATGGCAATGGGCTTATAGCCATTCATGCAGCCATTCATGGCGATAAGGGCAGGATGGTCGTGGACATCCTTGAAAATATCCAGGTCAAATGGAACAACATAAAGGACATGATCCAGGATAACAGCCACACGGGTGCCATCTGGAGAGATCTCAAAAGCATTCAATGATCCGACATAGGGAAAACAAGTGAGATCCTTGACTTCGCCAGATCCGAAATCTACGACCCGAACGCATTTTCCGGTAAGGTAAAGCAATTGCTTCCCGGAAGGCATCCACTGCAGGCTGGTCTTAAGACTGGTGTCATCCGTGAGCTGTCGAAGATCACTCCCATCCAGGTTCATGCTCCAGATATTACTATTGGCTATAAAAGCAAGCTGGTCAGCCCCTCCCAGAACAGGAATTCCCTGCGGGGTGGGTGTGACTGGTTCGGGCGAGGGCAAAGGTGGAGTGATGGTGACTTCCAATGCAGAGTTTTCAGGGATAAAACCGGGCTGAAGCATGCCAACTGCAGGCGTGGCTGACCCTGGAACCTTTGTGCTGGTCAGCAGTGGCATGGCAAGCGGGAGGAACTTGAAAACTCCAAACGCAACAGCAGCCAGCCCAAGAACTGCGATCATGCCAAAGATACCCAGACCGATCCATAAACCAGCCTTCTTTTTTTTCGCAATGAACGGGGGCGCCTCCGAAACCAGGGTCTCGCCAACACTGACCCGGGAGACTTGCTTGACCAGGCGAGTCGGATCTGCCGGATCAGGCGTGACCTGCCGGGTCACTTTTATGAGAGCCTTGGTGAGATCTCCAGCTGTTGTGAACCGTTCATCCCTGTTCTTTGCCATGGCTTTTTCAATGACAGATTCGATGGCAGGGGGTAAGTCCGGTCGAACATCCAAAATATGGGGTACCGGATCGGTGATGTGCTTGATGACAACACCCATGGGGGTGTCAGCTTCGTAAGGTTGTTTACCACTCAAGGCTTCGAACAGGATGACTCCCAGGGCGTAAATATCGGCACGGTCATCGATAGACTCTCCCTGGGCTTGTTCAGGGCTCATGTAGGCAGGTGTTCCAATGATGGCGCTGCCGGTGAAGTTGGTGGTACCCCCTTCGGCAAGCTTGGCGATCCCAAAATCGGAGATATACGGATCGTTGCGACTATCATAAAGGATATTTCCGGGTTTGAGATCTCTATGGATGATGCCCTTGGCATGTGAATCATCAAGAGCAGGTGCCAGCCTTTCCAGCATACTTGCAGCTTCCTGGACTGAAAGCGGATTCTTCTTAAGACGGTCGGAGAGCGAGCCGCCGCTCATATAACGCATTACAAAATAAGGCTGTCCTTCCTCCTCGCCAAAATCATAGACCGGAACGATAAACGGGTGCTCCAGCATGGCAATAGTCTTGGCCTCCCGTTCGAAACGCACACGGAAATTTGGATCATGCAGCATCTCGCGTGGCAGGACCTTGACAGCCACATCACGCTCGAAGAGCGGGTCATAGGCTCGATACACTGTGGCCATACCACCGCGTCCGAGTTCTTCTTTAATTTCATAACGCCCTATTTTTTCGGGGATCATAAATCCAAGTATAGCAATATCAGGCAGGGAGCGCAAGGAAGAATAGGAGACAGGAAGAGTTCAAAGGTGATCGACGAATTGCTGTACTCTACCAAGACAAGAACAAATTTTTCACTGCACTCCCACCGTCCCGGTGTCCTTAAGAAGGATGATGAAAATTTTAGAGCGAGGTTCACGAATTCAATAATTAATGAAGACAGGTAGACAGGGAAAAATCAACAAAAGCGGGTTATAATCTCATTCTCACTGCCCCAGTAGCTCAAAAGGACAGAGCAGAGCACTCCTAAGGCTAAGGTTGTGAGTTCGATTCTCGCCTGGGGCACCAAATGGGAACCATCTCGAACCGCACCAATTAGGTGTTGAGCAGTTTCTCGAAATGCTGCGCTTTGAGCAGCGAAGCAAATTAGAAGAATTGCCCATCATCCTCAAGGTGAGTTCGGGATGATCTCTTTAAATCAAACAAGTTCTCCTCAGATTCTCAACAATCATATTTCTGTGCAAGTTGCTGCTGGATACAGCGGCTATTGCTTGCAGTACCTACGACGCTTGCTGCGTAATGGCAAGCTGACAGGTATCAAGATCGGCCAACTCTGGCTGGTGGATAAGGGTAACCTGGATCTCTATCTTTCATCTGCCCAAAATGCAACCGACCAGCGCTTTGGACCGAAGTGATTTTTTTTGTTTTTCCTACCACTGTTTACAAATGTAGACGCGAATCCGTTTACGTTTGTATACACCCTCATGAAAGGAGCGAAAAATGAGCGTGCTTATCCTGGATGCTGGTAATAGCATCATCAAAGCAAAGATAGCTAATGGTGAAACAGCCTTTCCACATGCATTGCAGCCTCTCACAGAAGGCGAATATCAGAAGATCATCTCACGGGCAAGCATCAACGGGAATTCCGCCGATTACTTGCGTGTGAACGGGAAACCATATGTTGTCGGGGAAAGTGCAGAAAGACACGGGGTCTTGGTACAGCGTTCTGGTTCAGCCCGGTACACTAGGGATTATTACGGCATACTGGCCATAGCTGCACTTGCTCGCATCTACAACCAGGGGCGTGAAATTGCCATATTCGGTAGCCATGCACCTGGAGATGTGAAGTATCGCCAAGACTTGATGAAATCGGTCATCGGAGAATGGACGGTTGAAGTAGGGAAGCGAGAGACAAAGTTTCGGGTCATCTATGCCAATACTTTCGATGAACCTGTCGGTGGGCTAATGAATGTATTACTCACCGAGGATGGTCAGCATTACCAACATGCTAATGTGGGAGAAGGGCGTTCTCTGGTTATTGACATTGGAGGCTTTACCACCGATTGGCTAGCCGTAAATCCGGGCGGTGTTGTTGATTACGGATTGGCTCGGAGTATCCCGATTGGCATTCAACAGGTGATCACTGATTTTGAAGAGAGCTTTAGAGCCAGCAATTTGGAGCTAGTAAAGGATATCCCTGTGCTTCCTCCTGCCAAGGTACGCCAGGCGATTAGGACAGGGGTATTTGAAGGCGGTGGAAAGAAATACCCATGCGGCGAATATGTGAGTGAAACCACGAGCTTGTTTCTCAACCGTTTCGCAGACACTTATCAGAGAGTCGCTGGTGGCGCCTTGGCGTGGGATACCATCATTCTTACTGGAGGAGGAAGCGCTTTATTGCACCAACGGTTGGTACCAATCCTGAAGCATGGGAATGTGTTGCTTGCTGACAAATTGGATAGCTTGCACTTAGCCAATGTTCGAGGCGGGCTCAAATTGTGGCGCTTGTATGATGCTTTAAAGCTGCTATGAGCAAAGTGTACAGTTTCCGACTTAGTGATAAGAATCCTCGTGAAATCCAGGTTAGGGAGGTAATAGATGCCTGGGTTTTAAAAGGCTATTCACTTCGGCAGGTAGTTATTCGCGCCTTGCTAAACACATCGAATGAAAATGATTCTTCGAAGGATTTAGAACAGCTCATTGAAAAACTAGGAATATTAATCGGAAAGGTTGATCATAACAAAATTGCTTTACAGTCCGAAGAAAAAATAGAAAGTCCTCTTCCTCCGGCATTCCTCGAATCAATTTCTAAAACGCTCAAACCAGGCGAAAAACTGTAAAACACATATTCGTTATAACACTTGTTATATAACATGTCTTGACTCTCCATTCGAAAAGCCTTAAACTAATAACATGCAATTGTGCCCTCGGGGAGTCTTCTTTGAAAAGCAAGATCCCGCCTGATTATTCGGTTCGGATCAAACGATTCCGTTTGCGTTTTAATTTAACTCAGATGCGAATGGCAGAATTAATGGGTGTTTCTTTCGCATCGGTAAATCGCTGGGAAAATGGCCAAGCAAAACCATCCCCGCTTGCTTGGCAACAGATCAACCGGGGAGAATTCCTTGGAATTGAAGCACTCAACAAGGATATTTCTCCTAAAGCAATTCCTCAAACACAAATCCGCGAATCAAAAGCATCTTACGGCAAGCAACCGGATGAACCCATCCTGGATTTTTCAACACCCTCTGAAATTGTTCGTCTGGTGGCCGAAGGGGAAAGGTTAGCATACGGGCATTTGTGCAATCCAGCCTTTGCCACCGAAACATCTCGGATAGACCCACTGCCTCACCAGCGTATTGCAGTTTATGATCACATGCTTTTACAGCCCAGGCTCCGTTTCCTTCTTGCTGATGATGCTGGAGCGGGTAAAACGATCATGGCTGGCTTGTATATTCGAGAGATGTTGGCCAGGCGTTTGATCCGGCGCGTCTTGATAGTTCCACCAGCAGGATTGGTGAGCAATTGGGATCGAGAGATGCACAACTTGTTTGGCCTCTCCTTTCGGGTGTTGGCTGGCAGCGATGCCCGCACAAGCAATCCATTCGTTGATCCAGAAAGCAACCTGGTTATTATCAGTATAGACACCCTGGTTGGGGAGCAAATGTTCAATCGGTTGGGAGAAAAGGAAGTCCAACCCTATGATTTAGTAATCTTCGATGAAGCGCATAAACTAAGCGCAAACCGGGAACCGGATTATAGAGTCAGGAAAACTGACCGTTATCGATTGGCAGAAGCATTGGTAGGTATTGCTGACGACCCCGTTCGTTGGCACTTACCCTGGAGCACGCGTCACCTTCTCTTGCTTACCGCTACTCCACACATGGGAAAGGATTTTCCCTATTATTGTCTCTGGCGATTGTTAGAACCAGAAGTTTTATCTACATTCGACGCTTTTAATGCCTTTCCGCCGAAATCTCGAGGTGACCATTTCATTCGGCGAACGAAAGAGGAGATGGTCCGGTTCGATGGCAGTCCGATCTATCCAACTCGTGTCTCAGATACATTAAGCTATGCCTTGACACAGGGACCGGTGAGTGAGCAGCAGCTCTACAACGAGACTACCGATTATATTGAGAACTATTACAACCGTGCGCGTATCATGAATCGATCAGCAGCACGTTTGGCAATGAGCATTTTTCAACGCAGACTGGCGAGTTCCACCTGGGCTTTGCTTTGTTCATTTGAACGTCGTTTTGATAAGCTGCAAGGATTGATCGAAGATATCCGGTCAGGGAAAATAACCTCGCAATCTTTACTCGCTGAGCAGAAAAACCTGGCGAAATTGGCTGATCCATTGGAAGACAAGACTGCCGACGAAGAATCCTATCAAGATGGCGAAGAAGAGAATGAAACCATAGAAAGAAAAATATTAGAAGGCGTTATCGGATCTTCGTTGCAGGAACTGGAAGTTGAAAGAATTCAGGTAAGCCATCTTCTGGATCTGGCAAAACAAGTCTACGAACAGGGACAAGAATCGAAATTCGAAAGCCTTGCTCATATACTTCGAGATCCAAAGTATAAGGATGAAAATGTCATCATATTTACCGAACATCGGGATACATTAAATTTTCTGGTTCACCGCCTGGAAGGGATCGGTTTTTCCGGCCAAATCGCCCAGATCCATGGCGGAATGGGAACCAAGCCGAACCCTGTTACAGGGCAAAGTGATCGAGACGACCAAGTGGAATTCTTTCGCAAACCGGTCAGCGAAGGAGGAGCGAGATACTTGGTTGCGACAGATGCTGCCGGGGAAGGTATCAACTTGCAATTTTGCTGGCTGATGATCAACTATGATATTCCCTGGAATCCAGCCCGCCTTGAACAGCGCATGGGACGTATCCATCGTTATAAGCAACAACACGATCCAGTGATCATCATTAATCTTGTAGCTGGTGAAACGCGTGAAGGCCGTGTACTAAAAATTCTACTTGAAAAGTTGGAGCGCATCCGCAAAGAATTGCGCAGCGACAAGGTTTTCGATGTTGTTGGAAGGCTTTTCCAAGGGATCTCAATCAGGGATTACATGGACCGACTTCTGGACAACGAAGATGAATCGGTCATTGTCAATGAGTTGGATGGAAAATTAACCAAGGAACAAGTGCGAGCCCTGGAAGAGCGGGAAAAGAAATTATATGGGGATGGCG
>Ga0172368_10001011_pt1 | contig 39321 bp, 28 predicted proteins | sample Lak11m_FD_114540 | JGI IMG/M metagenome (GOLD analysis project Ga0172368, IMG submission 114540) | Freshwater microbial communities from Kabuno Bay, South-Kivu, Congo - kab_022012_11m | ecosystem: Environmental > Aquatic > Freshwater > Lake | place: Democratic Republic of the Congo: South-Kivu... | reverse complement strand
GGGTGGTCATGAGCTTCAACCGAACGATCCGAGACGCGGATACTGAAACGTGCGGAATGTTGGATATTCCACGAACGCAGGTCGGGCTTCAACCGAACGATCCGAGACGCGGATACTGAAACTTTGGCCGTCAGGCCATCAGGCTCTACCGGCTCCGGCTTCAACCGAACGATCCGAGACGCGGATACTGAAACGTATGATCTCGGTAAAACTTTGCGCGGTCGTCGCCGTCGGCGCTTCAACCGAACGATCCGAGACGCGGATACTGAAACCACCTCGGCGATCTCCAGGACGTGCGCCGTAGGTGGCGCTTCAACCGAACGATCCGAGACGCGGATACTGAAACACAGAAAAAGCACGGTGGATTCTTCGGTCAGGGCGCGCTTCAACCGAACGATCCGAGACGCGGATACTGAAACTTAGATTGGCGTCGCTGTTGCGCAGCGTCAGTATCCTGCTTCAACCGAACGATCCGAGACGCGGATACTGAAACTACATCGGCAAGAAGCGCAGCCAGGGCCATGGTCGGCTTCAACCGAACGATCCGAGACGCGGATACTGAAACAAGAAACGCCTCTGGCCGCGCTCCCGCATCGGCGTGCTGCTTCAACCGAACGATCCGAGACGCGGATACTGAAACGCGTTTAACAGATTGCCAGACAGCAGATAGCAGATTGCTTCAACCGAACGATCCGAGACGCGGATACTGAAACGGAACTGGTGCGCCGGGCGAAGGAGATCATGGCTCGGCTTCAACCGAACGATCCGAGACGCGGATACTGAAACGCCGGCGCGGCCACCTCATGCTGCGCCTCACGTAAAAGCTTCAACCGAACGATCCGAGACGCGGATACTGAAACCATATCCGCGCTCACGATCTCAATCTCACACACTCAGCTTCAACCGAACGATCCGAGACGCGGATACTGAAACGCCATGAGCATCGCTGAGTTGTGCGCTTTGGATGTGGCTTCAACCGAACGATCCGAGACGCGGATACTGAAACCGACACTGCGCCAGTGCGGGACGCTTGTGCGCTCCTGCTTCAACCGAACGATCCGAGACGCGGATACTGAAACTGATCGATGATGCCGTGAATGGCCTTGCGCACTTCGAGCTTCAACCGAACGATCCGAGACGCGGATACTGAAACTTCTGATCGAGCGTATCAACGGCACACTGACCGCGGCTTCAACCGAACGATCCGAGACGCGGATACTGAAACATTCACCTGGCGCAGGCTCTACAAGCCCGCGCTGACGCTTCAACCGAACGATCCGAGACGCGGATACTGAAACAGAGAGCGTGATCAGACGGCAGGGCTGTCGCCGCAGAGCTTCAACCGAACGATCCGAGACGCGGATACTGAAACGTGAATTTCTATCATTACATACGAGCGGGTCGCTAGGCTTCAACCGAACGATCCGAGACGCGGATACTGAAACTTGACACTGAGCGGATGCTTGGCCTGACGCACAGTGCGCTTCAACCGAACGATCCGAGACGCGGATACTGAAACAGGTTTGCCGGATCCAATCGCCAGGCGATGCCACCGCTTCAACCGAACGATCCGAGACGCGGATACTGAAACAATTGATCGCGCGCGGCATCGTGCCTGCGGAGGCGGAAGCTTCAACCGAACGATCCGAGACGCGGATACTGAAACAGGTGATGCGCCGAGCCAATGGGCGGTGCGAATGGGCTTCAACCGAACGATCCGAGACGCGGATACTGAAACGTGCGGTTCAAGGAACTCGCCTACGTGGGCAACGGGCTTCAACCGAACGATCCGAGACGCGGATACTGAAACATACCCGGCCGCCCGGGTCATCTCGATGTCAATGCGCTTCAACCGAACGATCCGAGACGCGGATACTGAAACACGTCGCGCGTTGCGCAGAGTCGGCCAAGTTGGCAGGCTTCAACCGAACGATCCGAGACGCGGATACTGAAACTGGGTTCCACCTGACGGCTGCGCCGGTGGATCTCGGCTTCAACCGAACGATCCGAGACGCGGATACTGAAACCAGGATAATCCACGTGAATTCGTGTACCTGGTCGGTGCTTCAACCGAACGATCCGAGACGCGGATACTGAAACACGAGGGAAAGCGCGGGGAGCAGATCGCGTAGTTTGGCTTCAACCGAACGATCCGAGACGCGGATACTGAAACCCAGCTCAATGCTGAGCGTGTCGATCTCGCCGCCCTGCTTCAACCGAACGATCCGAGACGCGGATACTGAAACACAACACCTGCTGAAACGTTATCCCCGGCAACCCAGTCGCTTCAACCGAACGATCCGAGACGCGGATACTGAAACATCTCACCGACGCAGCGTACTGGGCCTGGCATGATTTGTGCTTCAACCGAACGATCCGAGACGCGGATACTGAAACGCTGGAAGTTCCAGCGAACACACGTTCATCGGCGTTGAGCTTCAACCGAACGATCCGAGACGCGGATACTGAAACACCTTCTACAAGGTGGCTGAAGCTACCGACGAAAGGCTTCAACCGAACGATCCGAGACGCGGATACTGAAACCACGACCCGGCGGCCACCGACGACAGCAACCGCAACCTGCTTCAACCGAACGATCCGAGACGCGGATACTGAAACTTGCCCAGCTCGACCCGGGCGGGCAGGCCGGCCGGTTGCTTCAACCGAACGATCCGAGACGCGGATACTGAAACTTTGGTCTTCCGTACTGTTTATTCGGATGATGATTGCTTCAACCGAACGATCCGAGACGCGGATACTGAAACGTTTTGGCATCTGCGAGGCCGAGCAGCAGGGCACAGAGGAAGCTTCAACCGAACGATCCGAGACGCGGATACTGAAACTAAATCCAATTTCTTCGATGTGTTGGCCGCGGAGCAGCTTCAACCGAACGATCCGAGACGCGGATACTGAAACGCAGCCCCAGCAGAACCCTTCTTCCTGGCAGTGTTCTGCTTCAACCGAACGATCCGAGACGCGGATACTGAAACTGGCTGCGCTCGACGACGTCGGCGATCAATTCGCGGCGGCTTCAACCGAACGATCCGAGACGCGGATACTGAAACACATGGTGATGCCGCTCCACTCTGACCGGCTTCCAGAGCTTCAACCGAACGATCCGAGACGCGGATACTGAAACGCTTTGCGCCAGTTGTACCAGGTCTGCGCCAGCAGGCTTCAACCGAACGATCCGAGACGCGGATACTGAAACTCCCTGCGGATGACTGACTGGGGCGATCAGCGAGAGCTGCTTCAACCGAACGATCCGAGACGCGGATACTGAAACTTCTCGTAGATCATCGTGTCGTGTAGATTGAACCCGCTTCAACCGAACGATCCGAGACGCGGATACTGAAACTCCGCGCGCTGCGCGATGAGCCATGGCAGGGCACAACGCTTCAACCGAACGATCCGAGACGCGGATACTGAAACGAGGCAATGATCGTGGCAGCCTGTTTCTCAGCGGCGGCTTCAACCGAACGATCCGAGACGCGGATACTGAAACTCGCCAGGTAGGATGGTCAGACCTGGCTTCAAGGCAGCTTCAACCGAACGATCCGAGACGCGGATACTGAAACAGGCAGATCGGGGATCGGCAAATACCAGCTCAGATGCTTCAACCGAACGATCCGAGACGCGGATACTGAAACCTACAAAGCCTACCACCAGCCGTTGCCTCTCATCATGCTTCAACCGAACGATCCGAGACGCGGATACTGAAACACATCCAGGAGAAGAGGAAGACGCGCAAGTATCGCAAGCTTCAACCGAACGATCCGAGACGCGGATACTGAAACGTTTCTTCCACTCCTCGGGCCGCACTGCCGCGAACGCTTCAACCGAACGATCCGAGACGCGGATACTGAAACAGGGCCTCACGCCCCGATTCAGTCCGGGGAATCTAGGCTTCAACCGAACGATCCGAGACGCGGATACTGAAACTTCTAGATTAGAGATTAGATGCCCATGGCGAGCTGGGCTTCAACCGAACGATCCGAGACGCGGATACTGAAACTCGATCATCGACCAGCACACCCTCGCCGCGCCAGATGCTTCAACCGAACGATCCGAGACGCGGATACTGAAACGCACTCTGGGCAGCAGATACCTTGCGCCCCAATCACGCTTCAACCGAACGATCCGAGACGCGGATACTGAAACAGGGGCATGGGGACGTGAAGCCTGAACGCACGGCGATGCTTCAACCGAACGATCCGAGACGCGGATACTGAAACTTATTTCTAGACTCATTCTAGCACGAATCTAGCAATGCTTCAACCGAACGATCCGAGACGCGGATACTGAAACCTTCATTTATTCGCCGGGATACGAGGAGCAGCAAGGCTTCAACCGAACGATCCGAGACGCGGATACTGAAACTCGGCAAGGTCGGCAGGATTTGCAGACAGTCTCCCAAGCTTCAACCGAACGATCCGAGACGCGGATACTGAAACGCGCTGTGGGGCGGTCCACGATCGTGACGTGAATGCGCTTCAACCGAACGATCCGAGACGCGGATACTGAAACCGGTAGGGGCGTTTTCGTTTTAATCCGCCGGGGAGAGGGCTTCAACCGAACGATCCGAGACGCGGATACTGAAACTAGTGGAGGCAATGGCAAGGACATGCCACATGCCTCACGCTTCAACCGAACGATCCGAGACGCGGATACTGAAACTACCATGACGCGCGCAACCTGGCGCTCTGCGCCATGCTTCAACCGAACGATCCGAGACGCGGATACTGAAACTCGGCACATAATCTTCAATTAGCGTTAGACCCGTCGCTTCAACCGAACGATCCGAGACGCGGATACTGAAACATCGCTATCCGGTAATCCTGCCGATCCGCTGGCCCCCACTCCAACCGAACGATCCGAGACGCGGTACTGAAACCCCCAGCGGGTATCCCTTCAAGACACCTGCCCGCCCAGCTCCACGGCAAGCACATCGTAATACGTGCCTGCGCCGAAGCCGTCGAACAGAACATGATCACCGGGCGCCAGGGCCGCGAGTTTCCTCAGGAAGGCAATCATCGCCGACGCCGCGCTGACGTTGCCGAAGTCGCTCAGGAGCCAGGGCATCGGGATGCAGATGCCTTCCCGCTGCAACTGCTTGGCTTTGAGCTGGTTGATTTTGTAATTGGCGTGATGCACAATCGCCACGGCAATATCCTGGCCGGGCAGAGACATTTGGTTCATCAAGTCCCGGTATGCCTGGTAAACGCTGCGCACAGTGTTGACGCCGTTGCGGACGAATAGCTTCACCATGCCCATCGGTCCGGCCATCACCACCGGCCCCGAATCAGCCCGCGGCTCATGCATCAGCCCTGCAACGCAAAAACTGCGCGCCCCCGTCTGCATCACCTCGATCAGCGACCCCCCCACGGTTCTCCGGCGGGAATGGGGGTAGGTCATTCTCACCTGTAGCAGTCCCTCTTCATCATAGACTTCCTGAGATCCACCCACGAGAAATTTGAAGTTCCGACCTGGGATCACACCCAGAACTCCAGCGCCGTTGCCAAACAACTGGAGCGCATACCGATCGCACGTCATCTTCATCACCCGGCTCAGTCCCTCGATCCCTCCCACTAAGACCTTCTTACCGAGCAGCTCCTTCGCCAGGTTTCGGTTGAGAAGGCGGCTGATCGACGGTCCTGGATTCAACGCCAGGTTGAGACCTGCTACTGAACCATCGCAAGCCTTGTGTATGCTCACTTTGAGCGCACTGTCGGGGATCCCGGCCTTGCTGGCAATACGCTCCATGAAGTTATAGGCGACCGGGGTAGTGATGCCGATCAGTACTGCGTCAACCTCTGCCGGTTCCCAGCCGCTGGCCGCAGCCGCCTCGCGCAAGAAGCGCGCACCTACCTCGACTTCGAGCTCCACATGCTCCTCGTCGGTGAGTCTCGGGACGTGGTGGCGGCTCAGAAACCCGAGCTCCGACAGGTTCATGATCGCATCGTCGCCGAGCGGACAGCCGAGTTGGCTCTCAAGAAGCGCGGGCAGCGCGGCGTTATCGTAGCATGCACCCCACGTGCCGTACGCTCCCCCAATCCCTACCTCGGGGTTCGACACCCGCTCGATCCCCAACGGCACACCCGGCCCGATCGGGATCGACTCGACATGCACGCCAGGGCGCTCGAAAAAGGAGCTTGCCGGCACTGGTTGATCCGCCGGCGCATTGATCTCGCTCATCTGCTCCATCCTGTCATGCCCGGTAGGGACGATCTTTCGCAGTTGTCCAGTTCAGACAGGTGCAAGACCTGCTCCTACTGCGGGCCATTATCTGACTGACTATAACACCGGCCCATCCGCAGAGTTGCACACGTTTCCAGGTGAACCTGTTACCGCTCCTCCGGTCGTCCAATGGCCGTCCAGAAGCCGGCCCACGCTCTGAGCGTGCCGGCCGGCTCGAGGATAAGCCGCCCAGGCGTAGCAGGCTGCACGTGCCAGCGTCGTGCGATCGCCACGACGGCCGCGATGCCTGCCGTCCACGGCGGCTCAGCGCCCGGCTCACCGAACGGCAGATAGGTGTAACGAGGACGAGACGCGGCAGCCTGCGCGGTCCACCGCAACGGATCGCAGCGACACGGATCGGGATAGTAGCGCGAGTCATGGTGTAACACCCACGGGCTGAGCAACAACCAGGTGCCCGCAGGAATCCCGTATCCGCCGATCGATACGGGCGCCAACACCCGTCGCCAGGCCGCCCACACGGGCGGGTAGAGTCGCAGCGCCTCGGCCACTACCCGGCCTGTCTCAGGCATCTCCGGCGGAGGCTGTCCCGCGACCAGGCCGACCGCTTCGCCGTGCACGCGACGTTCAAGCTCGGCGTGCTCAGCCAGCACCCCCCACACGGCGATCAGCGCGCTCGCGATCACATCGGCCGCGCCGGCTTCCCAGAACCCGGCCGCCAGAGCGTGCATCTCCGCGTAAAGATCCAACGGCGCGCCCTCATGCCAACGCCCGCACTGCCCGGCGGCTGCCTCTGCAACGACCTCCGCCAGGGGATCGGCCGGGAACAGGCGCCGCCCGGCCGGCCTGTAGAGGACCGCGTCCGGTGAGCTGTCCAGGGCTACCACTTGCGCGACAAAAGACGGATGGTTGAGCAGGGTGACTTGTCGCCCGCCGAGCCGGAACCGGACGATGTCGCCGTTGTCACGCGCCAGCGCAAGCAAACAGGCCAGCGGATCACGGCGCCAGGCCAGGGCCAGGCGGATACGCGGGAACCCTCGCCACGGACCGGGCGGTCGTGCGGTGGTAAGCACCGGACACTCCTGCATCAAAGATGTAGGAGCAGCATACCGCGGCAGTCTCGCACTGTCAGCCGCTTGAGGAAGGGAGAATGCTACCTACGTTAGTAGGGGAGGCGGCATTTGCCGTGGCCGATTACATACGGTGTAGTTTCCCGCTGCCGATCGGGCCGCAGAGTCACCGCACCCCATCCGGCAGATCATCCGGCGTCACCAGGCCATAGCGCACGGCCAGCAGCGCGGCCTGGGTGCGATCGAGGACCCCCAGCTTGCTCAGGATGGTGCTGACGTAACCTTTGATGGTCGCTTCCGTCAAAACCAGCTCCGCGCCGATCTCCTTATTGCTCAGCCCGCGCGCGATCAAACGCAGGATGTCCCGCTCGCGGGCCGTGAGCGCGGCCAGCGGATCAGCCGGCGCCGGCATCTGCTCCATCAAACGGCGCAGGATGGCCGGGTGCATCTGCGGACGGCCGGCCGCGGCCCCGCGGATCGCCGCCACCAGCTCATCGCCGCTGATGTCCTTGAGCAAATAGCCAGCAACGCCTGCGCGCAGCGCCGCGTGCAACTGCGCATCGCTGCCGAAACTGGTCAGCATGACGATAGCCACGCCCGGATGCGCGGCATGGATCGCCGCGGCCGCGGCGATGCCATCCATGCCGGGCATCTGCACATCCAGCAGCGCCACATCGGGCCGGGTCGCCGCGGCCAATGCCACGGCTTCCTGTCCGGTCCGGGCCTCACCCGCCAGCCGCATATCTGTCTCCGCTTCGATGGTCTGCCGCAAGCCCCGCCGCACCAGCTCATGGTCATCAGCGATCAACACCTGGATCATGCTTCCTCCTTCCTGACCGGCACCCGGACGCCCACCGTCGCGCCCGCGCCCGGTGTAGAGACGTTGCCTGCAACGTCTCTACCCTCGTTTGACCGGCACCCGAACGCGCACGGTTGTACCCACGTTCGGTGAAGCGATCGCCTCTGCCGTCCCGCCGAGCGCCGCCGCCCGCTCTCGCATCCCGCGCAACCCCATGCCCGTGCCGCCGATCGCGGTCGGATCGAAGCCTCGACCCTGATCCGTCACGACCAGCTCGACGCCTGCGCCGTCTATGATCAAAGCGCACGTCGCCTGGCTCACGCCACCGTGCTTGAAGACATTGTGGAGCGCTTCGCGGGCGATCAGCAACAGCTCGTTCGCCTGATCCGCAGGGAGAAGCGCCACCGGCGGTACAACGAATACCACTGTGAAGCCATCCTGCCGCTCCAGGGTGGCGCCATGCGCTCTGAGCGCGGCCGCCAGATCGACCTCAACGGCCGAGGGGCTCCGTAACTGGGCCAGCAGCGAACGCATCTCGCCGAGCGCCTGACGAGCGGCGCTCTCCTGCTCCGCCAGCGCCGCGAGAGCCGCCTCGGGGTCGCGGCGCACCAGGCCGCGCGCGTTGCGCACGCCCAGGCTGATGCTGAACAGCGTCTGCGTGACCGAGTCGTGCAGATCGCGCGCCAGCCGTTGCCGCTCTTCAACGACCGCTAACGCCCGCTGCTGATCCACCACCTGTGCGGTGCGCTCGGCGATGCGCTCCTCCAACTCGCGATTCAGGCTGCTCAGTGCGTCGAAGGTCTCCGCGTAGGCTAACGCCAGGGCCGCCTGTTGCGCCAGCGCGTGTAACTCCGCCTGCTCATCGGCGTCGAAGGCCGGGCCGGGCAGCCGCGGCCCCAGCCAGTAACGTCCCAACGGCCGGCCACCGACCACCAGTTGCGCGCTCCAGGCCGGCGGCGACTGGCCAGCCGGTGGCACGTTCGGCGCAGGGTCGAGCGTAAGTGTGCCCCAGGCTGCGCCCAGGCGGGCAGGCAGCCGGTCGGCCAGGAGGCTGATGATGTCGGCGCGTTGGACGATGCCAGACAGGGCTTCCCGCGCCGCAGCCACTTCCACCTGGAACGCCAGCCGCTCCGGGTAAAGCAAACGGTCGATGGCCCATTGGGCGCGGCGGCGCAGCGGCGTGAACGCGGCCGCCGCGGCAAACAAGCCTACCAGCGTGGCCAGTCCTCGAACCTGCGGCAGCTCGACAGCCAGGGCCGCGGTGAGCAAGAGCGTCAGCCCGAAATAGATCGCCAGCAAGCCCAGTGAGAGCACGGCGTAGGCCAACGCGCGGCGCAGCGCGGCATCGATGTTGAACAAATCATGGCGCAGAACGATGTAAGTGACCCCGACAGGCCAGACGAGCTGGCCGGCCAGCATCAGGTTGTAGTTGATCAACGGTTTTCCTAACAGGAAACCCAGCAGGCGCAAGCCGATGGGCAGAAACGCGATGACCAGGGTGAACAGCAGCAGGCGGGCCTGCTGGGTCTCTCGTGCGGGCGGAGTCGCCCGATCACGGCCGGCCAGGAAGACCTGGACGAGCGAAGCGGCCAACAGGACGATCACCCAGGCGAAGCCCGCGATAGCCACGACAAGGCGTGGGCCCGGTGGCACAAGCAACAGCGCGCAGAGCAAACCCGCCGTGATGCTGTAGACGGCAGCCAGATGTCGGTCAGAGAGCACGCTGCGCTTGGGAAACCGGGCGGTGAGGTGCAAGGCCAACGGCCCGAGCACGGCGGCGTTCATCAGGCGCAGGATAACCACCGATCCCAGGGCGGTCACCGGCCGGCCGCCGACCAGTTGTGGCAGGTCGCCAAATTCAAACGGCAGCACCAGAAAGCTTGCGCCGACGATCGCCAGGCTCCCGGCCAGAAGGCTCGCGAGGCTGGGACGCAAGAGCGCGGGAATCAGGCCGGCCAGGAGCGCGCCGAGCGCCACCGCCACCGAAAACCGTGTCACCGGCAGCGGGTCGGCCGCCGTGGCCACGCGGAAGGCGATCACCTCTGCGACGAGAAGCAGCAGCAGCGGCCATAAAACCCGGTAGCTGTTTTGTCTTGGAGAAAACGCGCGTGCGGCATCGGACATCCCAAGCCTCCAGTTCCTTCACTGGTCGAGGACTTACATTATAACATCGATCCGCCCTACCGATGGAGGGTGTCACATGCCTACCGTCGGCGGTTGAAGCCCGAACGCGAATCCTGTATGATGGGATCATTCCATCCCATGAGGATAGATCAAGGACAGGGGGAAGGTGTCATGAGGATTTTCGCGACGAAGGCTCATAGCAAAATCACCCTCAGCATCGTGATGGGCTTGATCCTGAGCTCGATGTTGGCCCTGAGCGGCTGCACGGCCACCGCAGTGCCGGCAACCCAGGGGACACCGGACGCGACCGGGACGGACTTGAACATCCGCGGCTTCGTGGACAGCGCGGACGGCGCGTTGCGGGTGAGCGGGAAGGCCGGACTGCTGCTCTCGCTCGCACGTCAGGCCAACCCGCCGACCGCTCCCGCGGGCTGGGAACTGGTCGGCCCGGTCTTCGACATCACCGCGCAGGATCATCAGCGCCGCCCCGTGCGGCAGCTCGCTTCAACGCTGCTGCTCCGCTTCAATGTGATCGTCGACCGGCCGCTGACCGTGCTGGTGTACGACGGCCAGGGCTGGCAGGTGGTGGAGAGCGAGCTGGACGCCGACGGCCTGCTGACCGCCAGTGTGAATCACCTGACCCCCTACGCTGTCGGCGCGCCCAGGGGCAGCGGACCGGCCAGGACGGTCAGCCCAAGCCGCGTGACGCCGGCCTCCACCCGCACCGTTCCGGTACGCGGCACCCCGCAGCCGCGTGTCACCACCACAACGGCTCCCGTGGCGTCCACTGACGCGCAGTCTGCGCTGAGCGCCGCGGTCAAAGCGCTCAAGGGCAAGTCGGTGAAAATCACGCAAGCCGCCGGCTATACCGGCAACCTCTACGTCGCGGTGCCGTCGACACTTCAAGGAAGTTTGGGCGCGGCCCTGAGCGCGGGCGGGTCAGGCTACTACGGCATCTACAATGCGGTCAACGAGGCGGTCACCGTGCAAGGCAGTGGCGGGAACGCCAGCGGCGCGCTGACACTTCTCGTCGAGCCGAAAACAACCATGCCGGCCAGCGCCAGCGATGCGCAGACACAGCTCGCGGCGCTGTTTCCTGGGGTTACAGCCACGCTGACACCGGCGCAGGCGGCCTCGAACGCCACGACCACGGCGTATGTCTTTTATGGCGTCAGCGGCAACACGGCCTACTCCCTCGGCTACGTATCTTACCAGGGGGTGCCCCTGGCTTATGCGGTGGCGGGGAGCGGCAGCTACCAGGCATACGTGCCGCGGTAGATCCCCCCATGTGCCAGGCACTCGCGAAGTGCCTGGCACGTCCGGGCGATTCTCTCTCCAGGAAAGGGCATCCCATGTCTAAACACACCTCTCTTCTCGCCGGCCTCATCCTCGTGATCATCCTCTTCGGGCTGACCGCGTGCGCGCCCCGTCTTGGCGATCGTGACACGAGCGTCCCGGCGATCCGTTCCATCGGCCGGCTGACGGCCGGCAACACCTCGGTTGACCTGGCACTGGTCGGCGAGCCGGACGGCCGTTGGGTCTTGCAAGCCACCTACACGTTTCCGGCCGGCAGCTATACCGGCGCCCTGCTGATCCTGGCCCGCTCTGACCAGCCGATCGTGCAGCGCCAGACGCAAGAACAGATCACCGGCCTCCCTGTGGTGCTGCGCCAGGACTTGCCCGAGTTGAAACCGGGCCAATGGGTCAACGTGAGCGCGGCCGTACAGCAGCCTTCGGGCGACATGACGCAGTTAGGTGTCGCACGGCTGGAAGCGATCATTGGGCCGGAAGGATGGCAGGTGATCGAGTTGAGCAGCGTAGCCGCACAGCCGACCGGCACGGCCGGGCCAGACACCTCGGAAACCTCCACGCCGACGCCCACCGCGGGTAAGTCAACAGCCGCAACTCCGTTGCAGACCGGTGTCGCAACCACCGCGTCCACAGCGCCAGCCGCCACCGCGACGCTGGCGCCGCCGACTGCCACAGCCGTGCCACCGACCGCCACATCCGTGCCGCCGACGCCTGCGCCTACGGCCACCTCGCCCGTCGCAGCGGCCGTCAGCCTCAGCGAGCCGGCCGCGGGCACCAGCCTGACCACGTCGGCCACCGTGCGCGGGACCGCAACGGCGTTCGAGAACCAGGTGACGGTACAGGTGCTCGACGCCCGAGGTGATTTATTGGGCCAACAGCAAGCGATCGTGCAGGCGGAGGTCGGCCAGAACGGCGCCTTCGAGGTGGTGGTGCCCTTCCCGCAGGTGACGGTAAGCCAGGATGGCACCGTGCGTGCCTACGTGGTCAGCCCGAAGGACGGCAGCGTGGCGGCTGAAACATCGGTGAGCGTGCGCCTGGTGGGAGCGCAAGGCCTGCCCACCCGCCAGCCGACCGCGACCCCAACCCCGATTCCCGCGGCCGGTGCCATGGTTGTGATCACCGAACCGGGGGCCAATGCCACCCTGAAGGACGCCGTGGTGGTCAAAGGCCGCGCCCGCGCCTTCGAAAACCAGCTCACCGTCCAGGTGCGCGAGCTGAGCGGCGCGGTGCTGGGTCAGGCGCACGTGATCTTCCAGGCGGAGCCGGGCCAGATCGGCGACTGGGAGGTTCGCGTGGACTTCAACGATCCCGCGACCGCGCGGCCAGGGCAAGTGGTCGCATTCATCCTCAGCCCGAAAGATGGTAGCATCGCCGCCGATGCGACGGTGGCCGTGCGGCTGGCAGGACGACGATAGAAGCGCCATATGTGTACCCGGCCTTTGAAGATCTGGGCGGTTTGCCTGGTGATGGCGTCCGGACTCTGGCTGACGGGTGCGCCCGTATCCAGCTCGGCCGGAGGCCGGCTCGAACAACAGGCCGTATCCGTCAGCGTGCCGCTGCTGCTCCGTGATGTGCAAGGCGCAGGAGGTGTGGATCGCAACGACGATCCGGTGACTTCGGGCGTTCCTCTGCCCCAGGCCGCGGGCATCACCGATCCGGCCGCTTTGCGCATCCTCGACCCGGACGGACAGGCGATTCCCGCCCAGTTCACCGTCCTGGCGCGCTGGGGTGGGGCGCCCGATGACGCGACGAAACCCATCCGTTGGGTCCTGGCCGATTTTAGAGCCAGCGTCGCGGCAAGCGCCGAGGTTACGTATACCCTCGATAACGGCGACGGAGGGCTGGCGGACGTGCTCGATCCCGCGCCGCTCGCTCCGCCAGGCATTACCTTGCCGGGCGAAGCAGCGAGCGGGCGAATCAGTGAATCCACGAATCAGTCGGCAGGCGAATCACGGATCACGCTCTACGCACCACGCACCACGACTGCCATTTCCCTCACCGAGACCGCCGATCTGTTCCTGATAGACACCGGCCCGGCACGCTTCCGCATCCTCAAACAAGGCTTCAACCTCTTCGACCAGGTCTGGATGGATCGAGACAGGGACGGCCAGGCCGACGATCCATTGCTCGAAGCCAGCGACGGGCCGGTGATCAGCGCGGGGGGCAACGCTTATCGGGCGGCCTGGGGGCCGGTGGACGAAGCTGCCGTCGAGCTGATGGGGCCGCTGCACACGATCATCCGGGTGCGCGGCCGGCACGCGAACGCCGCAGGGCAACCCTTGCTGGCGTATACGGCTCGTCTGCACTTCTATGCGGGGCAGAGCAGCGTCCGCGTGTTCTACGGAGTCTGGAATGATCGGCCGCTGGTCAACGACGGCTCGGGCCAGCCGGAAATCAAGGCGTTCGGATCGCCCAACAGCATCCAGTTTGATGACTTGACCATCGGGATGACGCTGGATGTGACCGATGACCTGACCTACATCCTGGATGACTGGTCGGGGGCGTTGACGGGGCCGGCCGCGGAAGCGGTTCTCTACCAGGACTCCTCGGGCGGGCCGCAGTGGAACCACCCCTCCATCGCGACCGAGACCACCTTCCGCGGGTACGCCGCGCAAGCCAACGGGATCACGTTGCACGGGTCATGTGACGAAAGCGCTGCGGCAGCAAATTGTCGCGCCCTGGGTTGGGCGGGCCTGGCCGCGACCGATGGCGGCCTGATGGTGGGCATCCGTCACTTCTGGCAGAACTACCCGGATCGCCTGCGGGCTGGCGCGGACGGCCGGGTGCTCGTCCAACCGTTTCCGGCCGAATACGCGGCCTCCTACGAGCTGCGCGTGGGGGAACGCAAGACGCATGAGCTGCTCTTCTACTTCCACACCGGCGCCAGCGCAGAGACGGTCGCAGGCCAGATGCGTCGCCTGACCACACCGCTGCGAGCCTGGGCACCGGCCGCCTGGTATGCCGATTCGGGCGCGCTGGGCGATCTCGTGCCGTACGATCCGGCTGCGTTCGCCGCGTACGAAGGCTATAACGATGCCGCGATCGACTACCCTGCGATGAACTTCGACATTTTGCACGAGGGGGTTGGGCCGAGCAATTGGCTCTACCTGCCACGGCCCGAGCAGTGGGGTTGGCGCAACTTCGGTGATACGGTGGCCGAGGATGAGATGAGCAGCAATTGGCCGCCCTTGTTCCACAACGGCCAGTACGATCATCCCTACTATTTCCTCACCCAGGGGATACGCACGCTCGACGCACCCCCGGCCGCGGACGGTCTGGCACGCTGGCAGCATTGGTGGTCGTTGGCCGAGGCGAGCGCCCGCCACCAGGCTGATATAGACACCGTCCACGGCTACTGCACCGGCATCGCCGCCGACCTGATGTCCGATCCGCTGTGCCTGGATGCGACGCAGGGGCCACCGTACGGCGTCGGCTGGGCGTGGGGCGCGCGGCTGACCAACCAATGGCACTCCGATCCCTCGACGGATATCCATCGCCACGCCTTGCTGGATTACTGGTCGGGCGGCATCCGGGGACTGACCTGGTATTACTATCTGACCGGCGAAGGCGAGGCGCGCGATGGCTGGCTGGAGATCGCCGAAAATGCGCGCTGGCGGCTGGAGAACAGCCCATGCGATCCTGACTGCGGACCGGGGTACAGTCACAACAACCCGGTGGACAATGACGCGCGCGGCCCCGCCTATGCCTTGGAGATCATGGCCGATGCATATGCCGCCACAGGCGACGCGGCCTACCTGGCGCAGGCGCGCGATGTCATCAGCGATTCGTTGCCGGGCAAGCTGTTCTTCGGACAACCAGGCTTCGCGGGCGATTTCAACAAAGCGCCGGCCGGCGCCAGTTTGCGTATCCCCTTCACCGCGCTGATGGTGAAAAGCGGCGGCTACTATCTGGAGACCCTGGCGGCGAGCGGCCTCAGCGATCCCACCGCCGTGACCTGGCTGCACGATTACGGGGCGCTGCTGGCATCTGCCTGGGAACCCGGCGCAGCAGACCCGTTATGCATCACGGTGGGCGAAAACGGCGGCTGCACGATGGATTCAGGGGATATCGATTCGCTGCTGTTTGTGGACGGCCTGACCGCGGCGCTTCAGCAGGGGAACCCAACCCCGCCCGAACGCGCGGCCTGGGAGGCGATCGCAGCCGAGGCATGGCGGATCGGCAGCGAACATCCGTGGGGCAGCTACGCCCCAGCGACCTTCATGTCGGCCAAGAGCCAGGTGTTGTACGGCGTCAGCGGGCAGCCGTTCATGCGCTACGCGCTGGCGCAGCGCTCGGCGGCCGAATCGGCCCTGTCGGCTTTGGCCGTCTCCAGCCACGGCCGCGATCTCTCCCTCACCTGGCCGGATGAAGGCCTGTTCACGGCCTACCAGGTTTGGCGGCATAGCGCGCCCTACTTCACCGCCGGGAGCCCGCCGGCCACGCTCATCGCCGACGATCAATCGCTTGAATGTACCAGTAACGGAGGAACCGTTACATGCAAGGATCTGGCCGCGCTGGGTAGTCCGTTCATCAACTACTTCTACGTGGTCAGAGGACACACCACGCTCGGCGTTTGGGTGGAGTCCGGCGAGAAGGGCGCGTTCAACTTCGGTCTTGCGCCTGGCACCGGCCTTCCCGGTTCCCGGTAAGGATGCGAGCTTGTCGGTTTCGCTCAGGGCGGACTCCTTTCGGCCCGGCTCAGGGCAGGCTTCGCTGGTGGCATGCCGCAATGTTGCTCACGGAGTCAACCCGCTCAGAGTGACAGGCGATAGTCCTATTTTCAGGGCAGTTTTCCATGCCGGGCGCGGTGCTACGACGGGTGAAAAGGTCTCACCACCAAGACACAAAGACACCAAGAACGAGGAATTGGAGAAGCTTTGTGTCCTTCGTGCCTTGGAGTCTTTGTGGTGAGCGGACAATTTCCACGACAGGAAACTCCACTCGGTTGGGCCATGACTGATTTTGAACACATCCAAAACACATGGCCCGGTCGATGCACCGGGCCATGTCCTGAGGTAGGCTTCGCGACCTAACAGGCCGCCAATTGAATGAGGGCGAAATTGAGACGTTCGGCCAGCGCGGCGGCGATCTGGCGCATAACGGTGTGGCCCAGGTGGCAGCTCAGCTCACACAGCGCACGCAGTCCCGCGCCGTCGATGATGATGGCCTGGACGGTGCCATGTGCGACCGCCGTCGCGGTCAGACGATACGGCTCGACGAGCGCGAAAAGACCGAACGGCTCGCCCGCGACGATCGATCCCACGTGAGAGGTCTCTACCTGATGCGGGCGTTCGATGTGATACACCAGGTCCACAGTGCCCGACACCGCCAAGTACAACTTGGTCGCCGGTTCGCCGTCACGGAAGATGATGGTACCATCGGGAAAGCTGACTTCGTCGGCGATCATAGCAATCCCAGCCACTTCTTCGGGTGTCAGCCCGCCAAAGAAGCGGAAGCGTCGCAGTTGTTCAGGTGAGATCATCCCCTTCCTCCTCGCTGATACCAGATCACAGATAGCAGATGGCGCATCCACGATCAGCCATCAGTTGCTCCGCCAACACCATTTCCGCCGCTCGCCCCACGCTGGCAGCGACCGGGGGCGAGAGCGCTTCATCGAAATCCAGGACGTTGGAAGCTTCGACCGCATAAATCACGATCTCGTCCGGCAGCCTGGCTTCCAACCGCCGCCCTAACGCCAGTGCCGCCTTGAGCGACGCGTCGTGGGCCGAATCGGCGTGCAACGTCGGCAGATCGTCCAGCGTCAGCCGATAGACTGTCCCCGGAACGCCACCGACGGTTTGGATCGCGTCCACCAGGATCGCCCTGTCGTAACCGATCAACCGTTCCATCAACGCCAGGCCACCCAGCGCGACGTAGTCGAATTCGATGCCGGACGATGGACGATGGACAATGGACGATGGCTCCTGGGTCTCGTGCCACCTTCGCTCGACGTCTTGCACCACCCGCCAGCCAACCCCGTCGTCGCCCAGGATGGGATTGCCGAGGCCGAGAACAAGAATCGACGATGGACCATCGACAATAGACGATGGCGCCAACTCGGAAGGTCTATCGTCCATGGTCTATGGTCTCCTAACACTCATCAACAAAACTGTCGCAAATTCGCCACCACCGCGCCGCCTGCGCTCCGCACCGTCACCTCCAGCGGCATCTGGCCGGGGAGGGCGTGAGTCGCGCAGCCAAAGCAAGGATCGTAGGCCCGGAAAGCCATCTCGACCCGGTTCAGCAGCCCCTCGGTAACCACCGTGCCCTGCTTGATGAAAGCCCGGGCCGCCTTGCTGATGGACATCGAGATCGGCGCGTAGTTGTTGGTCGTGCCGACGATCAGGTTGGCCCTGGTCACCACGCCACGTGCGTCGGTCCAGTAGTGGTGCGTCAGCGTGCCGCGCGGCGCCTCGACGATGCCAACTCCTTCCGTCGGAGTGGCCGTGGGCACCGTGCGGAAGTTGTCGGACGTGATCTCCGGGTCGGTCGCCAGTTGCACCCACCGCTCGGCCGCGTAAAGAAGCTCGATCAGCCGCGCCCAGTGGATGGCCAGGCGATGATGGACCGGCTTACCGCCCAGCGCCGCGTAGAACTTTTCGTACTCGGCCTGCGCCAGCGGGGTCGTCATGCCGTCGGCTGCGTTCAAGCGGGAGAGCGGCGTTGCCGTGTAGACGCCCGAATCGACCCCGTCCACGAACCCCTTCCAGCCGATCTTCTTGAGATACGGGAACTTGAGATAGGTCCACGGCTCGACGTGCTCGGCGATCCAGTCGGAGTACTCGGCGGGCGCATATTTACCGATGCGCTTGCCGTTCGGATCGACGACGCTGACTTTGCCGTCGTAGAAGTTGACCTTGAAGTTCTCGTCCACCAGGCCGATGGAGTAGGTGCGGTGATAGTAGATGTCGCCCAGGATCAGGTCGCGATAGGCGTCGTTGCCCAGCACCACGTCGTTGAACAGCCCCAGGCTGAACTGGGCGAATTCAATCGCCCAACGGCCCATCCCCTCGATCTCGGCGCGCTGCTCCTCGGTGATGCCGTGGCTGATCCCGCCGGGGATGGAGGTACAGGGATGCACCTTGCGGCCGCCGATCATCTCGATCACGGTATGGCCATACTTGCGCATCTGGATGACCTTGCCGCCGATCTCTAGCCCGACTTTGTGGATGACGCCCAGGATGTTGCGCTCCGCGACGGGCGCGTCCGGCCCCATCACAAAGTCCGGCCCGCCCAGCACGTAGAAGTGCGTGGTGTGATCGGTGCAGTAGAACGCGCTGTAGAGCAGCTCGCGCAGCAGCTTAGCCGGCCGCGGCGGATCGACATGATAGGCAGCGTCCGCAGCCTTGGCCGCGGCCATGTGATGCGCCTCGGGACAGACGCCGCAAATGCGGTTGGTGATGACCGCCATCTCCTCCACGGGCCGGCCCACCGCAAACTGCTCGAACCCGCGCAACTCCGGGATCTGAAGGTAGGTATTGGCGACATTGCCGTCACCGTCCAGGAAGATCTCGATCTTGCCATGACCTTCCAGGCGGGTAATAGGATCGATGGTGATGCGTTGCATTTCACTGCTCCTTTCTACCAACCTATCCGACGCGCGCGTGCCCCAGCAACGACGCCGGCAAACTGAACCGGTAGAACGTTCCTGCGGGATCCACGATGCCGTCCATGATGCGCTCAATTTCCTTCGGATCATTGCTGCCGACCACTGATGCCACCGCGCTCATCATGCGCGCGCCCTGGTCCACTACCCCGGCTGCTGGGCCATAACAGCCGATGCACGGCATATTGGCGCTGGGACAACGCGCCTGGCAGCCGCTGCGCGTCGCCAGCCCCGAACACAGGATGCCTTGTTCCAGCAGACAGTCAGTCGAGTTGGGCTGGTAGGTAGCCATGCGCCGGAACTCGGTGATGATCTTCTCCGATCGCTTGCGCGGACACTCATCGCAGACCGTGCTGTTTCCTACCCCCAACACCGACCCGACCGGGGGAAGCTGCGCCTCACCTCTCAGCGCCTGGATGACCAACCCGACGACCGCCGCGATCTGTGGGCTTTCGGGCGGACAGCCGGGGATGTAATAATCCACGCGCACCACATGATCCAGCGGTCGGACTGTATCGAACAGGTACGGGATGCTGAGCTCGCCTTCGGGCGCCTGGAAAGCGATCTGCGGGCGAATACCCTGCGGATTGTCGGTGGTCAGGGTGCTGAAAACCGTGTCGAGCATCGCTTGCTTGGAGTACAGGTTCGCCAGGCCGGGGATGCATCCCTCGCACGCGCACGATCCGAAAGCCACCAGGATCTTGGCCTTGCGCCGCAGCAGGTGGGCCATCTCGGCATTCTCGTCGTTGCGGATGGCGCCGTTGAACAGGCAGAGCGTGATGCTCCCGTCCTCCATCGCCTCGACGTCCTTGTACTTGGTATCCATTGCCACCGGCCAGAATACCACGTCAAAGTTGGCGTCAACGTCGAGGATGCCTTCGTGGATATTGAGGACGGCGATCTCGCACCCGCCGCACGCCGCGGCCCAGTACATGGCAAATTTGGGTTTGCTGTCCTGGCTGTTATTGCTCATGGCTTGCTCCCCTTCCAATTCAGCGGCCCCAGCGCCTTCACTTCCGCCACCATCTTGTCGATCTCATCGGCAAAGATCGCTCCCTCGGCAGCAGAGGCCCAGACGAGCTTGACGCGAGCATCCTCAATGCCCAGGCCGGTGAGCGTCTTCTTCAGCAGCTCGTAGCGGCGGATGGTCTTGTAGTTCTGCTCGATGTAGTGGCAATCGCCGGGATGACATCCACTGATAAAGACTCCATCGGCTCCATCAGCCAGCGCCTTGAGCACGAACTGCGGATCGAGCCGGCCGGAGCACATCAGCCGGATGAGCCGCACATTCGGGGCATACTTGATGCGCGCCATCCCGGCCGTGTCGGCCGCGCGGTAGGAGCACCAGTTGCAGGTGAAACCGACGATCACGGGTTCGAAGCCGTTGGTAGGCATAAATTACCCTCCTGTTTTGTCGGGCAAGTGCGTATTGGGATCAGGTATTGGGTATTAGATATTAGGTATTGGGTATCGCCGCTTCCATGCAATACCTAATATCTAATACCATTACCTGTCACGCGGGCACAGCTTCCATCTGCCGTAAGTCCAACATCAACACACCCTCGATCTGCGCCATGATCTGTTCATTGCTGAAGTGCGTGCCGGTGATCGCGCCTGCCGGGCAGGCGGAGACACAGGTGCCGCAGCCCTGGCACAACGCCGGGTTGATCTCCGTCACCTGCCGGTCCTCCAGGAACGAGATCGCGTTGAACGGGCACATGGTGTTGCAGATACGGCAGCCGGAGCATTTGTCCTGATCCACACGCGCACGCACCGGTTCCAGCGTGATCTGTCGCTGGCTAATCAGGCCTTGAACGCGGGCGGCCGCGGCGGCCCCTTGCGCCACCGACGCGGGGATGTCCTTCGGCCCCTGGCACGCGCCGGCGATGAAGATGCCGTCGGTCATGGTCGCCACGGGGTCGAGCTTGGGATGGCGCTCGATAAACCAGCCGTCCATGCTGCACGAGATACCGAACTTCTTGGCGGTCTCTTTAGCGTCGTGCCGCGGCTCCAACCCGGCCGACAGGACCACCATATCCACCGGGATGCGGCGCTGCTTGCCGACCAGTGTGTCTTCCACCTGGACGATCAGCTTGCCATCTTCCCCCGCGAGCCGGGTCGCATCGGTCACCTCCGCCACCTTGCCGCGCACAAAGACGATCCCTTCCTCGATGATATGCTGGTAGAACTCATCGTAGGCCTTGGCCGGGGTGCGGATGTCAATATAGAAGTTGTAAACGCGAGCGCCCGTGCGCTCCTTGACCAGATGGGCGAATTTGAGCGACTGCATGCAGCAGATGGCCGAGCAGTACTTGTTGTAGTTGCGGTCGCGGCTGCCCGCGCAGTGGATGATTGCGACGCTTTGCGGCACAGAAACGCCGTCGCGCAGCACGACCTTGCCGCCGGTAGGTCCTGCCGCGTTGGACAACCGCTCGAATTCCAGGCTCGTGAAGACGTTGGCCAGCCGTCCATAGCCGTACTGCGGGATGCGGCGGCAGTCGAACAGATCGAAGCCGGTCGCCAGGATGACGTTGCCCACGTCCACCGTGATGAACTGATCCTCCTGCGCGAAATCGATAGCACCCGTCGGACAGAACTTCTGGCAGGCCTTGCAGGTGCCCCTCTGGAAATAAGTGCAGTTTTCGACATCGATCACCGGATACTTCGGAACAGCCTGCGGGAACGGCCGGTAAACGGCCTTGCGGTAGCCCAGTCCCGCCTCAAAGACATCATCCACGACCTTCTTCGGGCATTTTTCCTCGCAGAGGCCGCAGCCGGTGCACAGCTCGGTGTTGATCTTGCGCGCCCGCTGGCGGATCTTCACGGTGAAGTTACCGATGAAGCCGTCCACATGCTCGATCTCGCTGTAGGTGAGCAGCGTGATGTTCTTGTGGTTGCCCGCAGTAAACATCTTGGGGGTAAGGATACACGCTGAACAATCCAGGGTGGGGAAAGTCTTGTCGAACTGCGCCATGTGCCCGCCCAGAGACGGCTCGCGCTCCACCAGGTAGACATGGCTGCCGCTGTCCGCGATCTCCAGCGCGGCCTGAATCCCCGCAATCCCGCCGCCGACCACCATCACGTTCGGGTTGATGTTCACCAGAATCGGGTCCAGCGGCTCGTTGTGGATCACCCGGTGCACCCCACCGGAGATCAGCGCCTTGGCCTTCTCGTTAGCGACCGCCCGGTCGGTGGTCACCCACGAGACCTGTTCGCGGATCGAGACCATGTCAAAGAGATAGGGATTCAGCCCGGCCCGCTGGCAAGCCCCACGGAAAGTCGCCTCGTGCAGATGAGGTGAGCAGGCGGCCACGACAACTCGCGTCAATCCCAGCTCCTTGATGTCTTTCTCGATGAGCTCCTGGCCCAGGCTGGAGCACATAAACTTGTTGTCACGAGCCACAACGACGTTCGGCAGATGAGCGCCGGCCCACTTCGCCACATCGGCCACATCGACCGTGCCGGCGATATTGCTGCCGCAATGACAGACATAAACTCCCACGCGAGCCTTGTCGTTCATGACTTGACCTCCCGCGCTACCACTGTCTCCTTGCCAAGTTCATGCTTGGGCATCTTCGGCATCGGCAACGACTTGTCGTCGCGTTTCCGCTTCGGCACACCTTCGACGGCCACGGGCGGCAAGTCAACGCCGATCTTCGCCAGCGCGGGCCGCGCGTCCACCAGCTCCGCGCCGATGCCCAGCATCTCCGCATCTTGGCCGAACGCCAGCCCCATCATTTGGGTGAAGTACAGCACCGGCACATGATAAGCCGTCTTGAAGTAACGGTTCATGGCGCCCTGGAACGCGTCCAGGTTGAGCTGACACATAGGGCACACGGTCACGATCACATCGGCTTGATAATCGGCCGCGCCCTTTACCAGCCGTCGGATTAACTCGAAGCCTGTGCCTTCGGAGATCTGTGTCATGTGCCCGCCGCAACAGTGGGTCTTGAGCGGGAAATCCACTACCTGCGCCCCCAGACACATCAGCAGGTCGTCCAATGCCGTCGGGTACTCGGGGTTGTGTTCCTCGGAACGCAAGCCTGGTCGCGAGATCAGGCAGCCATAGTACGGCGCCACGCGGAGCCCCGACAGCGGCCGCGTCACTTGCGTCTGCAAGCGCGGGCAACCGACATCGTCCATAATCACGTCAAGCAGGTGACGGACCCGGATTGAGCCGGGTTTGTAGTGCAGTCCCCCGGCTGCGAGCGCAGTATTGACCTTCTCCGCCAGATCGGCGTCCGTGCGCAGGTATTTATCACATTTACTGAGGTTAAGATAGCACGCGCTGCACGGCGCCACCAGATCGTGAGTGTCGTTCCCTTTGGCCGCCTGGGCCAGGTTGCGGGCGATCAACGCGTATGACGCCGTCATATGCAAGGAAATATACTCGGTGGCACCGCAGCAATTCCAGTCGTCGATCTCTTGGAACTCCAGGCCTAACGGCGCGGCGATGGATAAGGCGGATTTCTGATAGGCTTCGGCATTGCGTTCCAACGAGCAGCCGGGGAAATAGCTATAGCGCAAGCTATTCATACACGACCTCCAATTCCTTGGCTTTGGCGATGATCTGCTTCAGCCCTGCGATGCCGCGAATCCGCTTGGGGGTGAATGCCATGCGCCCCTTGGTCACCATCCCAATGCCCATGTCGGCCATCTTGAACACGCCCAAGGGGTTGTGACGCAGCATGTGCTGCGACATCAACCCAAGTTCAAACGCCCGCCCATAGTTCTCCACCCAGTTGATGAACACCTTGGAGAAATCGGGCGCGGCAGGATTGTCGTACAACCGGCTTTCAACGGCCATACGCTTGAGCGTGTACATGATATCGGTGATATGAACATCCTGCGGGCAGCGGACCGTGCAGTAGTAACACGAGACACAGTACCACGGTGTATTGCTGCTGAGCACCTCTTCGCGCATGTCGGCGCGAATCATGGCGAAGATGTGGCGCGGCGTGTGCTGCATGTCAGCGCCGGAGGGGCACGACCCCCCACATGTGCCACACTGGATGCACATCAGCAATCGGGATTCACCGGGGGTGCGAGCTTGCACCTCGTCGAGGAAAGTAAAAGATTCGGGGACAGATGTAACCGTGTCTGCCATTTCGTAACTCCTTCGTCCGAAGAAAGGCACGACGATAACTGTGGCGTAAAAGCTGCTACCAGGCAGCGAAACCCATGGACTTTGTGCATATGGTAACGCACAGGGCCGCGAATGTCAAGAGGGGTTTGCGGGAAGCAGGATTGCAGAAGTTGGGTACAGCATGTCCTATACTTCCGCCAATAGCCTAGCGAAAAGATGCTATCGTTGCATCGTCGAACCTGCCAGGCCTGAAAGGCATCGACATGAATTCCACTCGCCACTTTGATTCACCTGTGGAACTGAAGGACGCTCTGGGCGAGCAACAATATATCGCCAATGACGAAATCGCCACGATCATGTACCTCAGCCAGCAGTTGGGCAAACCGCTGTTGACCGAAGGTCCCGCGGGGGTAGGTAAAACTGAGTTGGCAAAGGCCATCGCTGGCGCTACCGGCCGCGAGCTGATTCGGCTCCAGTGCTATGAAGGGCTGGACGAGACCAAAGCGTTGTATGAGTGGGAGTATGCCAAGCAATTGCTCTACACCCAACTGCTCCGCGATAAACTGCAGGAGACACTGGCCGGCACCGACAGTTTGACTGCCGCGGCCGATCGCCTGGCCACCGAGGAAGATGTCTTTTTCTCGATGCGCTTCCTGCTCCAACGCCCTCTGCTCAAGGCCATCCTCAGCGAACAACCAGCCGTATTGCTGATCGATGAGATCGATCGGGCGGACGCCGAATTTGAGGCGTTCCTGCTGGAGGTACTCAGCGATTTCCAGGTCAGTGTGCCCGAGCTGGGCACGCTGACAGCGGTCCATCGGCCACTCGTCGTGCTCACCAGCAACAACACCCGCGAGCTAAGCGAGGCGCTCAAGCGACGCTGCCTGTACCTGTTCATCGACTACCCATCGGTCGAACAGGAGCTTGCCGTCATCCGCTTGAAGGTGCCTGAGCTGGCGCCCCGACTGGCGCGTCAAGCCGTCGAGCTAGTGCAAAGGTTGCGCGACATGGACCTGCGCAAATCTCCCAGCATCAGCGAGACGTTGGATTGGGCCAAAGCGCTGGTGACGCTGAACGCGCGCAACTTGGATTCGCAAACGCTGGAGACTACTTTAAGCGTGCTCCTGAAGCACGAGAGCGACCTGCAACGGGTAAAAAACGAGCTACGCCGCGCTGCCGAACGCCCGCAGCGCGAAGATGATGACACCAGTCGTTATCGGAGGTTGAACTGATACGTGGTACGCCCCACATTTCAGTCGAACGAAGCACGCAATACGCAACACGCATCACGTATCATGGGAGCATCCCTATGGACGAACGCATCATCAAATTCATCTCCGCGCTGCGCGGCGGGGGAATAAGGGTCAGCCTGGCCGAAAGCTCGGATGCGTTTCGCGCGGTGGAAGAGTTAGGCGTGACTGATCGAGAAGCCTTCCGGCTCAGCCTGCGCGCTACACTGGTGAAAGAAGCCGATGGCCTGCCGACTTTCGACGAGTTGTTCCCGATCTTTTTCGACAGCGCCGAGCCGCCGCCGCTCATGAATCTGGCGGAAGATCTGACCCCCGAAGAGGCGGCGATGCTGGCCGAGGCGCTGCGACAGCTCACCGAACGCCTGCGCCAGATGATCGAACGGTTGATCCGAGGCGAACCGCTGAGCCAGGAAGAGATGCGTCAATTGGGACAGATGGTCGGCCTGAACCGGGCCGACGACCTTCGCCAGCGCGACCTGATGGCGCGGCGCATGGCCCAGGCGCTCAAATTCCGTGAGGTGCAAGAGGCGCTTGAGAAGCTGCAAGAGTTGCTTGCCCAGATGGGCATGAACAAGCAACGCATTGAGCAGATGCGCCAGATCCTGCAGGCTAATCAGCAAGCAATGGAGGATCAGTTGCGCCAGTACGCCGGTCAGCGCATCGCCGAGAAGATGGCCGATCGGCGGCCGGAACAGGAGATCGAGGCCCTGCTGAACCAGCCGTTCAACGCACTTTCCGATCGAGACATGGATCTGCTGCGGAAGGAAGTACGTCGACTGGCTGCGCTTCTGCGCAGTCGTGTGGCACTTCGGCAGAAACGCGCCAAGACGGGCCAGCTTGACGCCAAGGCCACCATTCGCGCGAACCTCAAACACGGCAGCGTGCCCATTGAGATTCGGCATCGCGACCACCAACTCAAACCCAAGCTCGTCGTGATCTGCGATATCAGCACCTCGATGCGCCCCTGCTCGGAATTGATGCTCAGCCTGCTCCATGCTCTACAGGACCAGATCAGCAAGACGCACGCTTTTGCGTTTATCGATCACTTGGAGTACATTTCACCGGATTTTGCCGGGAAGGAAGCCAAGGAGGCGGTGGGCGACGTGCTCCTGCGGATGCCGTCCGGTTACTATAATACCGATCTGGGCGGCAGCCTGGCAGAGTTTACGCGAGATTACCTGGACACGGTGGACAGCCGCACGACGTTCATTGTGGTGGGCGATGGTCGCAACAACTTCAATGATCCGCGGATCGATCTCTTTGGAACGCTTGCCCGGCGTAGCCGCCGGCTGATCTGGCTGAATCCCGAGCCCCCGATCCTATGGACCACCGGCGACAGTGACATGCTGAAATACGCGGGTTTCTGTGACGCCATCCTGCAAGTGGGGACCCTGGCCGAACTGGCCACAGCGGTGGACAAATTGCTGGTGCAACATTAGGGGTATGTCGGCGGCACCGTCGCCGTTCTTGGCATTGGGCATCGCGGCCGCTATTGTCCGCGCCCGCTATTCCGAGCAGACCAAAGGAGGTCCCCTTTGCGCATCACCTTCCACGGAGCCGCCCAGGAAGTTACCGGCTCCATGCATCTCATCGAAATCAACAACCAGTGCATCCTGTTGGACTGTGGCATGTACCAGGGTCATCGGGCCGAGGCGTACGAACGGAACCTGAACTTTCCGTTCGACCCGAAGACTGTCGATACCCTGGTGCTTAGCCACGCGCACATCGACCACTCCGGCAACATCCCCAACCTGGTCAAACAGGGTTTCCGGGGCAACATCTGGTGCACGGCGGCCACACGCAACCTGAGCACCTACATGCTGATGGACAGCGGTCACATCCAGGAAAGCGACGCCGAGTACATGACAAAGAAACGGGCGCGAACTGGCGGGCCTCCCGTGCGGCCGTTGTATACACGCGCTGACGCGCAAGCTTGCCTGGGCCAGTTCATCGGCGTCGGCTTGCACCGTACAGTGCCCATCGCTGATGGCGTTCAACTGACCTTCTACAATGCCGGTCATATTCTCGGTTCAGCTTTTGTGGTGTTGGACTTGAAGGAGTCTGCCGCCGGAAAGCGGTGGCGATTAGTTTTCAGCGGCGACGTGGGCCGCAAGGACCTGGCCATCTTGCTCCCGCCGGAGAAACCCGATGGCGCCGATATCTTGCTCATCGAGAGCACTTACGGCGACCGACTGCACCAGACCTATGACGAAGCGCGCAAGAAGCTGCGCGATGTAGTCCGCGAGACCGCGCGACGCCACGGCAAAGTGATCATCCCTGCGTTTGCTGTGGAGCGCACGCAGGAGATCGTGTATGCGCTGAACGAGCTGGAAAGTGATGGCGATATTCCTTCGCTGCCGGTGTTCGTGGACAGCCCGCTAGCCGTTAGCGCGACCGAAGTCTTTCGCATGCACCCGGAGGAATGGGATGACGAGGTGCGCGCCTTTCTGCAGGAAGGCAAACGCCAGAACCCGTTCGATTCAGATCATATCGAGTATGTGCGCGATGTTGTGCGCAGCAAGCAATTGAACTTCTTGGCAGGCTCAGCGATTATCATCAGCGCCAGCGGCATGGCTGAAAGCGGGCGCATCCTGCATCACCTGAAAAACAACATCGAGAACAGCGAGAATTCGATCCTTTTCGTCGGCTACCAGGCGGAAAACACGCTGGGGCGACGTATCGTGGATGGCGCCCGCCGCGTGAAGATTTACGGGGAGGATTTTGATGTGCGGGCGCAGGTGGTGTCCATCGACGGCTACAGCGCGCACGCGGATCAAGCGGAACTTCTGGCCTGGGCTCAGCCGCTTGATCGGAATCGCCTGCAACAAACGTTCGTTGTCCACGGCGAACAACAAGCCGCCTTGACTTTTGCGGAGAGGCTTAACGACACCGGTGTAACAAACGTCAGTGCGCCGACACGCGGACAAAGTCGCGAATTCTAGCGGGATGGATGGCAGATCCAAGACAGCAGATTGAAGATCCCAACCCGTGACGGCAACGATCTCCAATCTGCGATTTCAATCCGCTATCATCCCTATTCCAACGGCGTCAGCCAGCGGTCCACGCCATCCCCATCGGCGGCCCACCCCTTGACTGTATCGCCTTCCAGTTCCCACCAGGTCAGCCCGTCTTGCTTCACAGGGCCGTCACGCACGGTGAACTGCGCGCCGGGCATCACCTTGGCGATCGCCGTGGCGGTTTTGCCCGCGGAATCGCGCACTGTGAGCGGCTGACCGGGCGCGGTGGTCACCTGTACGCGGTCGCCCAACTTGATTGCCCGATTCACCAGTTGAGGCGTGCCCGGTGGCTGCACTGTGACGGTTACGGCTGCTGCCGGCACCAACCATGGATCGTTGGCCGGTCCGGCAGCTACCCAACCGATAAGTCCCGCGCTGTTGTCCACCTTCCACCAGGCGTAATTGTCAGCCTGCACCGGGCCTTCCAGGAGCGTGACAATGGCCTTCGCGTTCAGCCGGCCGATCTGCTTACCCTTGGAACTCGCCTGCGCGCGCACGTTCAGCCCGCCGCCTGCCATCACGCTCGCTTTGCCGCCGATTGCCAGGGAGGCTGCGGCCTGAGCCGGCGAAGGGCTGGGCACGATCGTGGCGGTGGTCACGGCCGTCGGTTCGGTCGTCGGTGACAGGGTGGCAGTAGGGACCATGATTGACTCTGCCGCTGTCGCTGTAGGTGAGGGTTTGGGCGTAGGAGTCACCCGCACCTGGAAGCCGCCGCAAGCCAGCATGGCAAACAACAACATCGCAACCGGCAACCCTATCGGCCATCGGATCGGTTTAGCTTCCATCGTTGCCTCCGTTGCCTCCTTGAAACTGGAAGCGGAAAATCGAAAACCCGGAACCAGCCACAAGCCACAGTCAGCGCCGGGCTTTCAGTTTCAAGTTCACATACTTTCGGGTGCGCTGACGCCCATAAGTCCGAGCACGCGGGCGAACATGGCTTTCGTCGCCGCGACCAATCGCAACCGGGCACAGCTCAGGTCAGCTTCTGCCGGGTCGGCCGAGATGACCCGGCAGTCGCGGTAAAATGCGTGGAAGGTACCCGCCAGATCCATCGCGTAGAACGCCAGGTGATGCGGCGCGAGCTGGGTGGCGGCCTTCTCGATCACTTCGGGCAGCTCAGCCATCTTGCGCAGAAGGGTCAACTCGGCCGGGTGACGCAGGAGCGCCGGATCCCCTCCGGCAAAAGATTCGGGTGGGAAACCTCGCTCGGCCGCCGTGCGCAGGATGCTGGCCATCCGCGCGTGAGCATACTGCACGTAGAATACCGGATTGTCGTCGTTCTGTTTCACGGCCAGGTTGAGGTCAAAATCCATGACCGCCTGATTGGAGCGCGTCAGCAGCAGGAAGCGCACCGCGTCCGCGCCGACCTCCTCCACCACTTCATCTACGGTAATGATATCGCCCGAGCGCTTTGACAGCTTGACTTCCTGGCCATCCCGGTAGAGCCGCACCAGGTCGTAAAGCACGATGTCCAACCGTCCAGGGTCCAGCCCCAGCGCCTTCATCAGGTGGGGCATGCGCCGGGCTTGATTCTGGTGGTCCACCGCCCAGACGTCGATCACCCGGTCGAAGCCGCGCAGCACAAACTTGTCGTAGTGGTAGGCCACGTCGGACGCGTAGTAGCCCGGCTGCCCGGTGCCGCGGATCAGCACCTCGTCGCGGTCGGAGCCGAAGGCGCTGGTGCGCAGCCACTCGGCGCCATCCTTGACCTCGGTCAAGCCGACCTTGCGCAGCTCAGCGATCACGTGCTCGAACGTGCCGCCCGGCTCGTACAGGCTGCGCTCGGAAAACCAGCGGTCGAAGTGGATGTGCAGTCGCCCGGCGGAATCCTGAATCCAGGCCAGCACTCTCGCCAGGCCAAGATCGCTCAGCGCGTTGATCGCTTCGTCAGCGGACATCGCCAGGAAGCGATCGCCTTGCTCGGTCGCGATCTCTCTGGCGAGATCCATCATGTAGACGCCCTGGTAGTGATGACTCTCCAGCGGCGCCGCGCGCCCGAATGCCTGGAGGTAGCGCCGGTAGAGCGTCTCGGCAAAGGTGCGCATTTGCGTACCGGCGTCGTTGACGTAGTACTCGCGCTGGATGCTCCAGCCCGCGGCCGCCAGTAGGCTCGCCAGCGCGTCGCCCAGCACGGCATTGCGCGCCGAGCCCATGTGCAGCGGCCCCGTCGGGTTTGCGCTGATGAACTCCACCTGGCAAGTTTTATCCTGACCCAGGTCAATATCGCCGTAATGCCCGGCCGCGGCTTCGATAGCGATCACCTGCCCGGCCAGCCACGCATCGCTCAGCCGGAAGTTGATGAATCCAGGCGCCGCGACAGCGATCTTCCCGATGAAATCCGCCGCGGGCAGATGCGCGACGATGGCCTGGGCGATGGCCAGCGGCGCCATCCGCGCCGCCTTCGCCGTTTGCATGGCGGCGGCGCTGGTGTAGTCGCCGTTGGCGAGATCCTTAGGTCGGGTGATTTCGACCGCCGGTAGGTCAAACGCCGGCAACGCGCCGGCAGATTGGGCGTCTCTGATGGCTTGCGTGACGAGTTCAGCGATGTCGTTGCGGATCACAAAGGTGTCTCCCCGGTTAAGTTCGGAGTCTTGTTCAAACGTAGAAATATCGCCTTCCTGTGCTTAGGGCAAAAGCCGCCTGACCCTGTGCCGTCCCGGCTCCACGACCACAAAAGAACCGTTCAGTTCTTTCTCGGTATGTTCTTTCAAGGTACGCATCAGTTCCTCGTGGACAGCCGATACGGTGGACGGCAAGATGCGCAAATAAATCACACCCGCTCCCAGGGCCTTCACAAACACGAGCCCACCGAAGTCACGGTCGCGTGTTACGAAGATGCGACCTTGTTCGTGGGCGAAGCTAAGTAGCTCAGTGTCGGTCGCTGTCGAACGGCCTATCTCTGAGACACGGACGACATCGTGACCGTGTTGTGATAGGAAGCCTGCCGTGATGGCGTAGACGTCTTGATCCAGAAGAAACTTCATGCGGCTAACGCTATGTGGATTTCCTCGGCATCCATAATCTCGATAGCATACTGAACGCAGGCGCGGATGTCATCGAGATGCAGATCAGGATAGTAATCGCTGATGATCTGCGCAAAGGGTAGTCCCTCGCTAACGAGTTCGAGAACACTTTGAACCGGGATCCGTGTACCAGTCACACAAGGCTTGCCGAAATGGATACTTGAATTGATTTCGATCCCCTTGTTTCTCATCGATCCTCCATACTTGGACCTCAATCACCACCTACTTACCCATCACTGCCGCCATCTCATACCAATTGGGCCCGGCTTCCATATCCACCTTCAGCTTCGCTTTGAGCTCGTACGCGCCTTCCATCGTCTCCTTGACTAACCGGCCGACCGCGGTCAACTCGTCTTCCGGCACCTCAAGCACCAGCTCGTCGTGCACCTGGAGGAGGATGCGAGCACGGTATCCGCCCGCGTTGAGCGCCCGGAAAAGCCGCGCCATGGCGATCTTGATGATGTCGGCCGCGGTGCCCTGGATGGGATGGTTGATCGCCGCGCGCTCGGCGCCCTGGCGGATGTTGTAGGCCGCGGCGCCGGTCGCCTGGGTCCTGAGCACCGGGAAGTAGCGCCGCCGACCTAACAACGTCTCGACGTAGCCTTGTTCCCGCGCCAACGCCTTGGTCTCATCGATGTAGCGCCTGACGCCGGGATAGGTGGCGAAGTAACGCTCCATGAACTGTTCGGCGTCGGAACGACTCAGCCCCGTGCGCTGTGCCAACCCGAAGGAAGTGACGCCGTAAGACGTGGCGAAGTTCATCATCTTGGCGACGGCACGCTGCTCCTTGGTCACCTGGCTCAGCGGCACGCCGTAGACCTTGGCCGCCGCGCTGGCGTGGATGTCTTCGCCGCGCGCGAACGCGGCCAGCAGATACTCGTCGCCGGAGATGTGAGCCAGGATGCGCAGTTCCACCTGCGAGTAGTCGGCCGAGAGCAGCACGCAGCCGGCATCGGCCACAAACGCCCGGCGGATTTCCCGGCCGACGTCGGTGCGCACCGGGATGTTCTGCAGGTTTGGATTACTGGAGCTCAGCCGTCCTGTCTCCGCGCCGGCCTGGTTGAACGAAGTGTGCAGCCGGCCAGTGCGCGGGTTGACCATATCAGGCAGCAGGTTCACGTAGGTGCTGAGCAGCTTGCTGAGCTGGCGCTGCTCCAGGATCAGGTCCACGATCTCATGCCGGCCGCGCAACCCCTCCAGCACATCGGCCGCGGTGGAATAGCTGCCGGCCTGCGTTTTCTTCAGCCCTTCGGTCGGCAGTCCCAGCTTGCCGAATAGCACATCGGAAAGCTGTTGGGTCGAGTTGATGTTAAACGCGTAACCGGCGATTTGCTGGATCTCTTTCTCGATCTCGCGCAGTCGCTTTGTCAGATCGACCGACATCTGGCGCAGGAAGGGGACATCCAGCTTGATGCCGGCGGCTTCCATCGCCACGAGCACCGGCACCAGCGGCATCTCCACGTCCCGGAAAAGCGACGTCAGACCTTTTTGGGCCAGCTCAGGCATGAGAACGGACGCCAGGCGCAGCGTCATGGTCGCATCGGCACCGGCATAGGCGGCCGCCTGGGCTGCCGGCACTTTATCCATGGTGATCTGGCCCTTGCCGCTGCCGATCAGCGCGCTGATGGGCGTCATCTCGACCTTGAGCCGCGTCCACGCCAGGTCCTTCAGCCCCAGCCCGCGGCTGCCCGGGTCGATCAACCATTCAGCCACCATCGTGTCGATGAGATCACCGGCCACCGCCAATCCGTAGCGCGCAAGCATCCCCAGGTCGTAGCTGGCGTTGTGCGCCACCTTGGTGATCTTCGGATCGGCAAAGATCGGCCGGAGCGCCGCGCGGATGGTTTCCCAGGGCAAATTTGCGGCGTCCAGATGACCAACCGCAATGTAAGCCGCCTGGTTGGTCGCCTCACCCCAGGCGACGGACACGCCCACCAGATCGGCCGCCTGCGGATCGGTGCCGGTCGCCTCGGTATCGAAAGCAATCATCGGCGCGGCGGCCAGCTTTTCGGCGACCTCGACCAGGGCCGGAGCGGTGGTGATAAGAAGTGAGGAACCGGCAGACTGGGAAATCGGTAAATTGGTAGACTGGGAAACTGGTGGTTCGGTCGGGAACAGCGCCAACTGCTCTTCGGCGTCTCCCTGTCCCCGTGTCTCCGCGTCTCCGCGTCCCCGTGTCCCCGTGTCCCCATGTGGCGCCGGCAACCTCTCCGCCAACGAACGGAATGCCAACTCCTGGAACAGCGCCACGGCTTTCGCCCGATCGTAGTCGTGGGTACGACAGGCAGGCAGGTCGAGTTGGATCGGCACATCGGTGATGATCCGGCCCAGCTTCTCGCTCAGATCGGCGTCGGCCTTGCCATCGGTCAGCGCGTTCTTCGCCCGGTCGGGCTTGATGTCATCCAGATGCGCGTAGACCGCGCCCAACGAGCCGTACTTCTGAAGCAGATCGGTGGCGCCTTTCTCGCCGATGCCTTTGACACCGGGGATGTTGTCCGATTTGTCGCCCAGCAACGCCTTGAGATCGACTAACTGGTCAGGACGCAGGCCGTACTTCTCTCGCACCGCGGCCGGGTCGTAGAAAAGCGTATCGGAGAACCTCCGGCCCGAAGTGAGCACAGTGATGTGATCATCGACCACCTGAAGAATGTCACGGTCGCCGGTGACAATCAGACTGTCCACCCCTTGCGTCTCGGCCTGGCGGGCCAGCGTAGCGAGGACGTCGTCGGCCTCGAATCCCTGCGCAGTGAAAATCGGGATGTTCAGCGTCTCGACCACCTGCTTGATGCGCTCGACCTGCGACCGCAACTCGTCGGGCATGCGCTCGCGATGGCCTTTGTAGGCGTCGTACAGCTCGTGCCGGAAGGTTTTGCCCACATCGAACGCCACGGCCACGTACTCCGGCTGCTGGTCGCGCAGGACGTTCAGCAGCATGGACGTGAAACCGAAGACGGCGTTGGTGAGCTCACCGCTTGGCGTCGCCATGTCCAAAGGCAGCGCATGAAAGGCCCGGAACGCCAGGCTATGACCATCGATCAAAACAAGTTTGGGGTTGGACATAGTTACTTTCTCTTGTACGGCTGCACCCTGACCTTGCCTTGATTGACCAATGCGGCCAGTTGGTAGTTTTCCAGCGCGCTGGCGGTCAGCCGTGTCGTTCGGCCAATGTCCAGCCGCAGGCGGCCGCTGCCGAGCTCCAGCAAGATGTTTTCATGGCTGGCGTTGGTGATTTCGACGATGTCAGTTGGTTTCCAGGTAATAGGCGATTTGTCGGCCATTGAATCTTTTCTCCGGGACACGGTCATCATGCTCGATCGAAATCTTGCCGATCGACCCCGAGGCCCTCCAGAATTCGGGCCAGGAGTTTGTTGCCGATATCTTTCGAGCGATGGTAAGGAATGGAAATCTGCTTGTTCGTAGCCGGATTGCGCCAGATTTCGTGGCTGCCAGCTCCGAAGCGAGTAAACTGGCAGCCTAACCGTCGCAGCTTACGGGTCAACTCTGCATACTTCATGCCGGCACGGCAATGTGAGAAGTGAAAGGCAGGGACTGCACCATCCGCAGCGTCTCTGGCAAAGGATCACCGGCGGCTTGTATCGATGTGATCAGCGCGGCGGCGATCTGCGGCGCCAAGCTTTGCACCTCTTCCGGTGTGTCTCCGACAACCAGCAGGCCCGGCAGTTGAGGACTGGTGGCCAGGTAGCGGTAGTCACCGTCGTCGTCCAACTCCTCGATGCGGATTTCCAAGTCATACATCTTCATCTGATTCAGCTCCTCACGCGAGAGTGAGAACCCTTACATGATCCTGACACGCCCCCATTTTACCCTGCGAAGGCATGAAAGTCAACGTACCCGGAAATCGGGGGTGTTTCGCGTTGGGAGCATGAGTTGCCCTCGCGCCTTTGCACCCTCGCCTCGGAGGAGAGGCAGATTACCGATCCTGGCTTCGATATGCTATAATTTGGCTGATAGCTCCCAGCCTTCCAAAGCTTGATGGTGACTCAGATGACGCTTAACATCACACCCGAGCAAATGGCCGGCTACCGCGAAGGGTACCGCCGTCGCCGCGAACAACGCCGACAGGCGTTAGCGGCACGCCATGGCCGCGCTTGGCAGGTGGCGCGGGCGGGCGCACAGATGCTCCGCGAGCAGTTCGGCGCAGCTCGGGTGGTCGTCTTCGGGTCAGTGCTGTATCCCGACAAGTTTTATGAGCACTCAGATGTGGACCTGGCTGTTTGGGGACTGGATGAGCGATCTTACCTCAAGGCTGTCTCGCGGCTTCTGGACATTGACCCGGAAATCTCGGTTGACCTCGTTGAAGCAGAATTTGCTCGACCGACCCTGCTGGCCGTGATCGAACAGGAAGGAGTCGCGCTATGAGTGCTGATCGGATAACTCTGGCAGGTCGCATTCGTGCCGAGATGCTGGATCTGGAGCACGTTGTTGCGCGAGCAACGCGGATGCTGAATAAGGCGCGTGAACGTGGAGACGACGACTACCTTGACGGCGTAGCACTCAACTTGCATGGTTTCTACGCAGGCGCCGAGCATATCTTCAGGGAAATCGCACGAGACGTGGATGGTTCGGTGCCTGCCGGCCCCGAATGGCATCGCGAGCTGCTTGTCCAAATGGCTGCTGAGCTGCTTAGCCTCCGTCCGCCGGTTATCACGCGCGCCACGCGCGATTGCCTGGACGAATACCGCAACTTTCGCCATGTTGTTAGAAATGTCTATACCTTCAATCTTCGGCCTTCTCGCCTGCAAGAGCTAGTGGAGGGACTGCCGGCTTGCCTGGCCGCCATGACGCATGACTTGACGGTCTTCAGCATCTTTTTGGAACAGCCGGACTTCGCGTGATCCGCGACCAGCCTTTCATACCGCGCGATTTGCCATCTGCGATTCGTTACTATGCCCGAGCCATTCGTTCACCTTCACGTCCACTCCGAATACTCCCTGCTCGACGGCCTGGGACGCATCAGCCAACTCGCTAAACGAGCCGCGGAGATGGGACAGCCTGCGCTCGCGATCACCGATCATGGCGTGATGCACGGCGCCATCGACTTCGTCCGCGCCTGCAAAAAGGAGGGTATCCGGCCGATCCTGGGGGTCGAAGCATACATCACCCAGTACGGCCGGCCGATGACGGGCCGCGACGCCGAAAAGGACAAGGGTCGCCACCACCTGCTGCTGCTGGCCGAGAACATGACGGGCTACCGCAACCTGCTTCAGCTCTGCTCCGACGCGCAGTTCAGCGGCTACTACTACCGGCCGCGCGTCGACGCCGATTATCTGGCGGCCCATAGCGAAGGGCTGATCTGCACCTCCGGCTGCCTGGCAGCCGAGTTGCCTACACTGATCAAGAACGGACAGATCGACAAGGCGGTCGAGCGGCTGCACTGGTACAAGGATGTGTTCGGGCCGGATCACTGGTACATGGAGTTCCAGGAGCACGACATCCCGGAATTGACCCAGGTCAACAAACAGCTTTTTGAGTTTGCCAGGAAGTACGGCGTGCCGATGGTCGTCACCAACGACGTGCACTTCGTCAAGGAAGAGGATGCCGGGCCGCACGACATGCTGCTCTGCGTGCAAACTTCGTCGCTGGTGACCGACGAAAAACGTCTGCGTTATGGCGGCACGTACTTCCTCAAGACCCTGGATCAGATGCGGCAGACCTTCCTGCCGCTGATCGATCTGCCCGAGAGCGCGTTTACGAACACCGTCAAGATCTCCGAGATGTGCGCCGTGGACCCGGAGGACGAAAGCTATCACCTGCCGGACATCGATGTGCCCGAAGGCTTCAACTATGAGACCTACCTGCGCCACCTGACTGAGGAAGGGCTGCGCCGGCGCTACCACGAGCGCGCCGATGATCCTGATGTGCGCGCCCGCATGGAGCACGAGCTGAAGGTCATTCACACGATGGGGTTCGACGTCTACTATCTCATCGTGTGGGATCTGTGCATGTACGCCAAACGTCGCGGCATCTGGTGGAACGTGCGCGGCTCCGGGGCGGGCTCCATCGTGGCCTATGCCATCGGCGTCACCAACCTCGATCCGCTGCGCAACAAGCTGATCTTCGAGCGCTTCCTGAACCCCGGTCGGGTCACCATGCCCGACTTCGACCTGGATTTTCCCGACGACCAGCGCGAAGAGCTCATCCGCTACACCGTAGAAAAATACGGCGACGATCGGGTGGCGCAGATCGTCACTTTCGGCCGGATGAAGGCGCGAGCGGCGGTGCGCGATGTCGGACGCGCGATGAGTGTATCGTTGGAACAGGTCGATCAGATTGCCAAGATGATCCCGGCCATTCCTGGTAAGCCCGTCACCATCACCGACGTGCTCACAGATGGGCATGAGTTCTACTCGTCCGATCTGCGGCAGCTCTACGAAAGCGATCCGAAGGTCAAAGAGCTGCTGGACGCCGCCACGCATCTGGAAGGGGTCGCCCGGCACTCCTCCATCCATCCCGCAGCGGTGGTCGTGGCCGACCGGCCTTTGCCATACTACACGCCGCTGATGCGCCCACCCCAATCCGGCATCACCGCGACGGTGGCCCAGTACGAATACCCGATCCTGGAATCCATCGGCCTGTTGAAGGTAGACTTCCTGGGCCTGGCGACGCTGACCCTGATGCGTGAGGTCGCCCGGCTGATCAAGGAGCGGCATGGTGTCGAGTACACGCTGGAAAACCTGCCCATCGATGACCCGAAGATCTACGAGCTGCTGACCTCGGGCGACGCGATGGGGGTGTTCCAGGTGGAAGGTGCGGGGATGCGGCGCCTGTGTATGGATCTGCACCCCACCGAGTTCGACCACATCACGGCAATCATCGCGCTCTACCGCCCCGGCCCGATGGATTTCATCCCCGAGTTCATCGCCTGTCTGCACGGCGAAAAGGAACCACAATACGTCCACCCGATCCTCGCGCCGATCCTGGCCGAAACGATGGGGGTATGCACTTATCAAGAACAAGTCATCCAGATTCTCTCCGATATTGCCGGCTACACCCCCGGCGAGGCCGATCTCGTTCGTCGCGGCATCAGCAAGAAATCAAAAAAGACACTGGATGAGCACCGCGAGATCTTCGCCAGGGGCTCGGCGCAGAAATCGGGCCTGACGCGCGACGAAGCGGACGCGATCTGGGATGCGCTGATGGGGTTTGCCCGGTACGGGTTCAACCGTGCTCATGCGGCAGACTATGCTGTGATCGTCGCTCAGACGGCGTTCCTCAAGGCCTATTATCCGGTCGAGTACATGGCCGCGCTGTTGACGGTCGAGCGGCATGACACGGAGAAGATCGGCCTGCTGATCGCCGAGTGCCGACGCATGGGCATCGAGGTGTTGCCACCGAACGTCAACGTGAGCGGGCACATGTTCACCGTCGAGCAGCTTCCCGCGGAGCGCGTGGCGCCCCGCCAGGTGACCGCGTTCGCGTTCCCGGTGGAAAAGGGCGCGGCGATCCGTATGGGTATGGACGCGATCAAGAACGTCGGCGAAGGACCGGTAGATACGATCCTGGAAGCGCGCGACGATCGCCCTTTTGCCTCACTCGCCGACTTCGCCGATCGCTGCGATCTGCGCAAGGTAAACCGCCGCGGGCTGGAATGCCTGATCAAAGTAGGCGCACTGGACGATTTTGGCGAACGCAGCCGGCTGCTGGCGGCCATCGACAACATCATGCATGCCAGTGAATCCGCGCACGTGGCGCGCGAAGTCGGACAGATGACGCTCTTCGGCGGCATCGACGAGATAGCCAACGAGGACATCCTGGGCGGCGTGACGGCCGACGTGCGCATTACTGCCAAGGAAATCCTGGAATGGGAAAAGGAACTGGT
>Ga0172368_10001009_pt1 | contig 39399 bp, 29 predicted proteins | sample Lak11m_FD_114540 | JGI IMG/M metagenome (GOLD analysis project Ga0172368, IMG submission 114540) | Freshwater microbial communities from Kabuno Bay, South-Kivu, Congo - kab_022012_11m | ecosystem: Environmental > Aquatic > Freshwater > Lake | place: Democratic Republic of the Congo: South-Kivu... | reverse complement strand
TCCTTGCACATATTATTATTTTCTATGGATATTAATGCCCTACGGGCAATGTGCAATGGTTCATTTTGATCCGCCAATAAAAGAAATAATTATTTTCCAGCACATCAAAATAAAATGTAGCCACAAAGTTGAGGATAACTACTTCTCACGAAAAATTCCGGAAAATTTTCTCTTGTAATGAATAAATTTAATTAAATTTGGGCACTAAAGTGACTAATTTTAATGTAAAATGGATATAATACCCCGAGAATTATCTCATTCTATTCTGAAATACATGAAACCAAATAAAGTGGTTATGGTTCTTGGTGCCCGGCGGACAGGAAAAACCTTTTTAATCAAATCCCTGATTGAAGAAAATGAACTGCATAAATACCTTTTACTTAATGGAGAAGACCTGGGTACTTTAGATTTATTGAAAGAAAAAAGCATTGAAAACTATAAACAAAAACTTGCAGGATATAATTATCTGTTGATAGATGAAGCGCAGAAGATTCCGGAAATTGGACTAAAGCTTAAACTTATTGTAGATAATATTGAAGGAATTAAAATTTTAGTTACCGGTTCTTCCGCATTTGATATCGCAAACAGATTAGGTGAACCATTGACGGGTCGCAGTTTCATTTTCCACCTTTTTCCACTTGCACTGATGGAATTCATTAAAAATGAGAATTTGATCGAAACCATCGGCAGGCTTGAAACCCGATTGGTTTATGGGAATTATCCCGAGTTGATAAATTTAAAGGGCAATGATGAAAGGGCAAAATACCTGACCGATCTTGTAAATTCTTACCTGTTAAAAGATATTTTAACACTGGATGGAATAAGAAATTCAGATAAAATCCTTGATCTTCTTAGGCTGATCGCATTTCAGATCGGACATGAGGTATCTCTGAATGAGCTGTCAAATACTCTTGGATTACATAAAGCTACGATTGAAAAATATCTTGACCTGCTGTCGAAGGTATTTGTGATATTCCGGCTTGGTTCGTTTAGCAGGAATTTAAGAAAAGAAATTACAAAATCTCAAAAATGGTATTTCTTTGATAATGGGATCAGAAATATTCTTATTAATAATGTTAACAGCCTGAACCTGAGAAATGATATCGGCCAGTTATGGGAAAATTACCTGGTTTCCGAAAGAATTAAATTTCAAAGTTATACGGGTATGCTGGTTTCTAACTTTTTTTGGAGAACTTATCAAAAACAGGAAATTGACTGGATTGAAGAAAGGGAAGGGAATCTCTTTGCTTATGAAATAAAATGGGAGGCAAGAAAAAAGACCTTGGTCCCAACCGCATGGAAAGAAGCATACCCGAATGCCACCTTTGAGGTTATTGACAAGAATAATTATATCAATTGGTTGATGAAATAACCAGGCATTTTAAGAATGTCTTCTGGCAAAACCATGAACAATACAAATAATAACTGCTTTATTTATTCGATTTCAACCGCTTTGAAATAATCTCCGATATCTTTTCGATCCCTATCCTGTCCTGCTCCATCGAATCCCGTTCGCGGATTGTTACTGTATTGTCCTGCAAAGTTTGATGGTCAACAGTAATACAATAAGGTGTGCCAATGGCATCCTGGCGACGGTAACGCTTCCCGATAGAATCTTTTTCTTCATAAAAGCACATGTACTCAAATTTAAGCTTTTCGAAGATTTCCATCGCTTTTTCGGGCAATCCGTCCTTCTTTACCAAAGGCAGAACCGCCGCTTTAATCGGCGCCAGGAATGGTGGTATTTTCATTACCACACGCTCCGAACCGTCAGTGAGTTTTTCTTCTCTGTAAGCATAACTCATAACAGCAAGGAAAGTTCTGTCAAGCCCGATCGAGGTTTCAACTACATAAGGCACATAGCTTTCATTCAGATCCGGATCAAAATACTGGATTTTTTTACCTGAATATTTCTGATGTGAGTTCAGGTCGAAGTCCGTTCGCGAGTGAATTCCCTCCAGTTCCTTGAAACCCATCGGAAAATTGAATTCAATGTCGAAGGCTGCATTAGCGTAATGCGCAAGCTTATCATGCTCATGAAAACGATACTCGGATTCAGGAATACCCAATCCCAGGTGCCATTTCATCCGTTCACCCTTCCAGTATTCGAACCACTTAAGTTCTTCACCGGGTTTTACAAAAAATTGCATCTCCATCTGCTCGAACTCCCGCATCCTGAAAATAAACTGCCGTGCGACAATTTCATTCCGGAAGGCTTTTCCTGTTTGAGCAATGCCAAACGGAATTTTCATCCTGCCGGTTTTTTGTATGTTCAGGTAATTGACAAAAATACCCTGTGCTGTTTCGGGCCGGAGAAAAATCTGGTTCGTATCTTCACTTAAAGAACCCATCTGTGTGGAAAACATCAGGTTAAACTGGCGGACTTCAGTCCAGTTTTTTGATCCAGAAATCGGACATGCGATACCCAAATCCTCGATGAGCTGTTTAATTTCATCCAGCCGGTTTTCCTCCATTGCCGGGTACAGACGATGTTTGATAACATTAATCTGTTGCTCGTATTCCAGAACCCTTGAATTAGTAGCGAGGAACTGATCACGGTCAAAAGCTGCCCCGTAACGCTGAGCTGCTTTCTCCACTTCTTTTGCTATTTTCCCCTCAATTTTTGCAATATGATCCTCAACAAGAACATCAGCCCGGTAACGCTTCTTCGAATCCTTATTATCAATCATCGGGTCATTAAAAGCATCCACGTGGCCCGATGCCTTCCACACTGTCGGATGCATAAAAATTGCCGCATCCACGCCCACAATATTTTCATGATGCTGAACCATGGATTTCCACCAATAATCGCGAATATTATTTTTCAGTTCCACACCATACTGACCGTAATCATAAGTTGCACTTAGTCCATCATAAATTTCGCTTGATGGAAAAACAAACCCATACTCTTTGGCATGAGCAATTATTTTTTTGAAAAGATCTTCGTTATTTGCCATGCTGCAAAATTAAATGAAAAGAAATATGTACCAAGGAAAACTTAATCTGCACAGAATTGGGTCATTTCAGGGCAGAGAATTTTTAAAGTCATTGTAAGAACTTTCAAACGTACCTCCTACTTTTCCGCCCAAACTTTCCCACACTTCAATTATTTTATCATAACGGTTGTCAGGATGAGGATGGGTGCTTAAAAACTCCGGAGGCTGAGGGCTTCCGTCGAGTTTTTGGAAAAATCCGCCGACTCCTCTGGCATCATAGGCAGTAGTATAAAGATAACGGACACTGTATTCATCCGATTCATATTCAGCGTCACGGCTGAAAGCCAGCGTGGCAACTCCGGCCGCCAGGTTTGCAGCAATTTCGGCAAGTTGTGAGGGATTATTACCGAGTATGATCCCTAACAGCAATTCAATTCCATAAACCTTGGTGAGTTGATCGGTGGAATGACGGCGGTCCGCATGAGCCATTTCGTGACCCATGACTCCTGCAAACTGCGATTCGTCATCCAGAAATTTAATGATCCCCGTGTAAACACAAATGTAGCCACCGGGTGCGCAGAAAGCATTCAGGATTGTGTCATTCCTGATGATATCAATCCTCCAGTCGAAAACATCAGCGTAAATCAGCACATCACTTTGAAGAATTGAATCTCTGATGCGATAAATATGATTATACGACTCAGCATATTGAATACTGTCAAGAACCGAGTAGTCGGCTGGATTTGCCCGGATTTCGTTTTGTAATTCATTTCCGAACGCAATGTCGTCATTAATAGTAAAAATATTGATTGTGGGATCACTTCCATCTTTTGAACATCCTGAAATAATAAATACAAATACCAGGGAAATCAATAATAATTGCAGTGAAATTTTTTTCAAGTTCATGGTTTTTACTCTTTAATATCTTAATCTGAAATTTTTTCATTCAGCGATTTATTTCCTTCGCCAATAGTTTTACCTGCATTGATTAAAGTTATAAACGCAACCGGATCATTTTTACGTATTAACCTCTGAAGAATCTCTATTTCCATTCGGTTTACAAGTGTATAAATCCTCATACTGTCTTTACCAGAAGGCCATGTTTATTGAAATAAATTGTAATGCTTACCCGGCTTTTGCAAAAATAAATGATTAAAATCTGAAATCACATATAATCGGATCAATCAAAAATGAATTTTATAATTTAAAAAAGCAACTTTTTAAGAGACTGATTAAAGCAACTTTTTCAACAATGCCTTTGTCTTGAAATTTTATATTTGATTTTGTTGATATACTATGATTAGGCACTAATATTCAGATTTTAACGTTTTTGCTTTTATTCATTTTTTTGCAGGGAAAATAAATTTATTAACAATTTTATAAAAACGGTATTTATTTGACAATAAGTTAACCTATTAAGAATTTTGGTAAACAAATCATGCTTTTAATTGTACTTTAAGGTAATTTGGACTACTGTAATCTTTGTTTTTAATTTTTTTACTTAATTTAGCGACCTTTTTATCATGCAAACAATTCAGATGAAAATATATACTAGCGCTTTATTTCTGATCCTTTCGATTCTTCCACCTACTAAAATTTTTGCTCAGCAGGAAGCGCATTTTGCCCACAACATGTTCAATAATATCTATTATAACCCTGGATTTGCAGGAAGTGTGGGTGGAATTTGTGCTACCGGATTGGCCAGGCAACAATGGGTAGGATTAGATGATACAGACGGAACTAATGTTGCTCCTAATACTTACACGGTAAGTATTCATTCCCCGATGAACTTTTTACATGGCGGAGTCGGATTGAATGTGTATTCGGATAAGTTGGGTTATCAAAGCGAAATCGGTGTTAAGATCATGTATGCTTACCGTGTAGATCTCGGAATGGGAAATCTTGGTGTTGGAGCACAACTCGATTTTATGAATGCAACCATCGACTTTGAAGCTTTGGATGCTGGTTCAGAAAACCCCGGGCAGGACCCTTTATTAACTGGCGGTAAACAAACTGATATGGTGCTTGATTTTGGATTTGGATTGCAATATCACATACCGGAAAAATTCTATGTGGGTTTATCCTCAACAAGAATTCTGGAGTCGGCAAGTTCAAAACTATATTATAAATATAAAAGACATTACTTTTTAACAGGAGGATATGAATGGCAGCTGCCTAATAATCCATCCTTTGTTATTGAACCATCTTTGCTTGTAAAAAGTGATGCAGTTAAAACCGACTATGATCTTGCGGTTTTATTAAAGTACAATAATAAAGTGTGGGGTGGCGTTAGCTATAGCAGTTTTGGAGTTATGGATCCCATCGCAGTGTTGCTCGGTGTACAAATAAAGGATATCAGGATAGGTTATGCCTATACTATACCAACCTCTGCCATAGGTAGTGGTGGAAGCCATGAAGTGATGGTGGGTTACTGCTTTAAAATTGATTTTGAAAAGGGCAGGCGAAGTTACAGGAATACAAGGTTTCTATAGTGAAAATGAAACCTTTATGATGTTTAAAAGTAAAAATTTGGATAATTCTGTTTCATTAAGAATAAAATCAGCTTAATTATGAAAAGAGTTCTTTTTTATCTGGCCGCTTTAATAATTTTAGGTAGCTGTGGCAGTTCAGGAAATGGTGAGTTAATTGGAGTACAGGAAAGAAAACCGTTCTACCAACCTACCCCTTACGGAATGGCTTACATACCGCTTGGTAGCTATACCATGGGGGTTGGAGAAGAAGATGCAGCTTATGCTCTAATCCACCAACCCAAAACAGTGACAGTTGCCGCCTTTTATATGGACGAAACTGAAATAACAAACAACGAATACAGGCAGTTTGTTTACTGGGTAAGAGATTCCGTTGCCAGAGTTCTACTGGGAGATATTAAACCTGAAGATTTTTTAATCGAAGAGAATAAAAAGACAGGGGAAGTTTATGATCCTCCGTTTCTTAACTGGCAAACCCGCATAAACTGGGACGGCGAAGAGGAAAAAGAGGTACTGGATGAAATGTTCCTGTCAGAGAATGAAAGGTATTTCAGGAGAAAAGAGTTGGATACCAGAAAACTCAACTATGAATACTATTGGGTTGACCTGCAAGCCGCATCCAAAAAGGATTTTTCACAGGAAGGCAATCATGAAGCCGGATCATTGGCAAACCGTCCTCAAGGATTACAGGACAGATCGGTTTATGTGAGAAAAGAATTGGTCAATGTTTATCCCGATACCCTGTGCTGGCTATTTGATTATTCCTATTCATTTAATGAACCCTTAACTCAAAAATATTTCTGGCATCCGGCTTATGATAACTATCCTGTTGTTGGAATAAGTTGGCGTCAGGCGACAGCTTTCTGTGTATGGAGAACCCAACTCAAGAACAGTTACCTTACTCAAAGAAAAGGCGAATCTTTTATACATGATTACCGTCTTCCGACTGAAGCTGAATGGGAATGGGCATCCAGGGGCGGACATGATTACAATCCTTATCCCTGGGGCGGACCATATACCAGAAATGATAAAGGATGTTTTCTTGGAAATTATAAACCTTTAAAAGGAAACTATAGTGACGACGGTGGCGCTACACCTATTATTGCGGCCCACTACCCACCAAACGACTGGGGATTATACGATATGGCTGGTAATGTTGCAGAATGGACATCGGATGCATTCGATGAATCTTCTTATAACTTTACCTGGGACCTTAATCCTTACTATCAATATAATGCCAACGAAAATGATCCACCGGTTCTAAAGCGTAAAGTTATCAGAGGAGGTTCGTGGAAGGATATCGGTTATTATATGCAGGTAGCATCGCGTTCGTATGAATATCAGGATACAGCCAAATCATATATTGGGTTTAGGTGTGTTCAACCTTATCTGGGCAGGCAACAAGATGACAATCCAGCCAAAGCCTCAAATATTTATAAAAAATAATCAAACCGGAATATCTTATTTCAATTATTAATCACTTTTTTATCATCAAATCATGGGTTTAAACAATATTGTTAAAAGCAGGGGGTTTAAAAATTTCATGGCCAAACTGTATGGCTGGGGCGCTTCAATAGTAATTTTGGGAGCGCTATTTAAAATCAATCACTATCATGGGGCTGACATCATGCTGATCATAGGATTGGGAACAGAATCTGTTATTTTCTTTTTCTCAGCTTTTGAACCGCCACATGTTGAACCCGACTGGAGTTTGGTTTATCCTGAACTGGCAGGCATGTACCATGGAGTCACAGCCGAAATAGATGACACGAATGCAAAAAGACTTGGATTAACAGAGGATCTCGATAATATGCTCGCAGATGCCAAAATCGGACCGGAGCTTATTGACCGGTTGGGAACCGGATTACGAAACCTGAGCGAAAACACCAACAAGCTTAGTGATGTATCAAATTCAGCGCTGGCGGCAAATGAATTTACCGAGAAAATGAAAGGCGCAACCAAATCAGTCGGAAATTTAACCGAGTCCTATAATAAGCAATCCGAAAATTTAATTAAAGATATTTCTGCAACTCAAGAGTATATCAATACAGTAAAAAATGCTTCCGGTTCTGTTACAAATCTGGCAAATTCATACAATAAGGCATCAGAATCAATTAAAAATGATTTGAGCATCACCGATGGTTTTGCTGATAGCGTGAAAGCCGTAACCCAATCGGCTAACAAGCTTGCTCAAAATTATACCAAATCGGCTGATTTGCTTTCACAATCTGCAAATGCACTCGACTTCTCCGCCTTAAAAGAAAATAATTTCAACGAACAATTAAATAAAATATCTCAAAATCTTGCCTCCCTGAACACAGCCTACGAAAAACAATTACAATTTTCGAAAAATCAAACTGAATCTTCGGGTAAACTACATGAGACCTTTGAGAAATTTATTTCAAATCTCAATAATACTATAGTAAATACATCGAAATACCAGGAAAATATTTCCGTACTAAATAATGTATTCCAAACTCAGTTAAAAGGGACCAATGAGCAGGTGGAAGCAACAGAGAAACTTAAAAATACACTTAATGAACTTCTTTCCAGGATCAGTGATTCAGCTGATAAGACGTTAAAATATAATTCAGAACTGGAAAATTTGTCGAAGAAAGTCTCTGCACTGAATACTGTATATGGAAATATGCTCACAGCTATGAATGTAAAATCAGAGCGTTAACTACATAATAATTTATTAATAAAAACTAAAACAAGAACCGTAAATGGCAGGATATAAGGAAACCCCACGGCAAAAGATGATAGCCATGATGTACCTGGTATTGACTGCTTTGTTGGCGCTCAACGTTTCCCGCGAAATTTTAAGTGCTTTCCTGGTAGTAAATGAAAGCATGGAAACGACAAACAAACAGTTTTCAGATAAGGTCGAGGATATCTATTCGGATTTTGAAAAACAAAACTCTATCAATCCAAATAAAGTCGGGGAATATTACAACAAGGCAAAAGAGGTTAAGGAACTTTCGATTGAAATGGTAAATTATCTAAGTAGCTTAAAAGCTAAGGTAATTTCATTGACCGAAGGAATTCCTATTGAACTGGCTGATACAATCCGTTTGCAGTACGTTCAGAAAAAAGATAATTATGATACTCCGACAAACTATTTCCTGGGGACAGAGACAACAAAAGGTGAGGCTGAAAATTTACTTTTAAAAATATCGGAATTTAAAACCAGGTTACTAAAGATGGTCCAGGAAAAAGATCGTGAAGGGTTTGAACTTGGGCTTAAGACCGATGGTAACTATGAAAATGCCGATGGCAAACCGGAAAAATGGGAGGTACATCATTTTTACAGGACAATTCTGGCAGCCGATATCACTATTTTAAATAAATTGATCGCTGAAGTATATAATGCAGAGACCAACGTTGTAAATTACCTGTATTCTTCAATTTCGGCTGAAGATTTTAAGTTCGATGAGGTCAATGCGAAAGTTATTCCCAATAGTAATTATGTATTCCAGGGTGATAAATACAGGGCTGAGATTCTCGTAGCAGCTTATGATACAAAGCAGGATCCGGAGGTCTATGTTCTGGAAGGATCCGATACATTAACCGAATCATCATTCTCGAGGGCTACACGAATTGAAGGCAAAGAAGGATTAGTTAACCTTGAGCTTCCTGCCAGTTCAGAAGGCACCCGGAAGTATGCAGGATTGATCAGACTGAAAACACCCTGGGGCACAGCTAAAGACTATCATTTCCATCATGAATATATTGTGGCAAAACCATCTGCAACAGTTTCCGCAACTAAAATGAATGTATTTTACAGAGGAGTTGATAACCCGGTTTCCATTGCGGCATCCGGTAAAGCCGATTCCCAGTTGTTTCCTGATATAAGTGCAGGTAAAATATCGCGTACCGATTCCGGGTGGGTTGTAAGAGATATTCCTCCTGATGCTTTTGAAACAATTATTAAAATCAATGCAGATGACAACGGAACCAAAAAATTTATGGGTCAGCAAAAGTTCAGGATAAAAAGATTACCCGACCCACTTGCAAAGATAATTGGAGCTGAAGACGGTAAAGTTTCGATCAAGAAAATGCTTGCCAACGCTTTCCTGGTTTGCCAGTTACCTGAATATGTAGATTTTCAGTATGATTTTAAGGTGACATCCTTTACGATGTTCATCCCGCAAGGGGGAGGCTATTTTGTTACTGAAATGTCCGAAAGTCAGATGTTCACTGATAAAATGAAAAGCCAGATCCAATCATTGAAAAAGAATGATGTTATCGTTTTCCGCGATATTAAAGTAAAAGGCCCTGAAGGCCCCCGTAAAATTGAATCCATTAATATTACAATAAACTAACCTGATTAGTTATGAAAACAACAGTAAGCGTAATACTATTTGTCAGCCTCTTTTTCGGAATTAACTCCACTATGGTTGCACAAATATTGGATAGTCCGCGTGACAAAGTATTTGATCAGATCCATTTACAGGAGAAGCTACCAATACCGTATTCACCGGTAAGAGAAGCTGATGTGGTTTGGGAAAAAAGGATATGGAGGATAATGGACCTGCGCCAGAAAATCAATCATCCTTTCTATTATCCTGAAGTGCCTCAGAAAGAATGGAAGAATTTCATGACAGTCGTTATGGATGCCATCAGGGAAGGAACAATAACTGCTTATGACCCCTCAAAAGATGATCATTTTTTAGTTCCGCTAACTTACCAGGAAATTGAAAAAAAGTATAATAAAACCGATACAGTTCCTATTTATGATCCTGAAAATCCGCAGCATATATTAAGATATGAAGTGGTGAAAGAAGATTTCAGATCATCAGACGTTCAAAGGATTGAATTAAAAGAAGACTGGTTCTTCGATAAACAGCGCTCGCAAATGGATGTGCGGATACTTGGAATTTGCCCGGTTATCAACCTTTATGATGACGATGGTAATTTTTTCGGTCTCCAGGAAATGTTTTGGATTTATTTCCCCGAAGCCCGTCCTGTTCTTGCAAAATCAATCGTATTCAATAGTAAGAACGGCGCTGAAAAAAGAACCTATGATGAGATTTTCTGGAAAAGAATTTTTGGCAGCTATGTTTACAAGGAAGAAAATGTTTACGACAGAAAAATAACTGATTATGCTTCACAGATGGATGCACTTCTGGAGGCCGAAAGGATTAAAAATGAGCTTTTTGAATATGAGCATGATCTGTGGGAATTTTAAGCCATAATACAATAAATCAACTCCTCCGCTCCGGGGGAGTTTTTTTTTGCCTTCATCCAACCTAATTCAATAATTTTGTGAAATTCAATTCATGGGATGAAACCTGTTGATATTCTTGAAACGTCAATTGAATACCTAAAGGGAGTCGGACCCGCAAGAGCCGCTGTCCTGAAAAAGGAACTGGGTATATTTACATTCAACAACCTGTTACATTATTTTCCTTTCAGATATGCTGATAGAAGTAAATTCAATAAAATCAGCGAGATTAATAGTGATGCTTTGTATATCCAACTCAAAGGAAAAATAATTCATCTGCAGAAGATCGGTAAATCCAGGTCCGAGCGTCTTATTGCAATCCTTCAGGACGATACAGGAGAAACTGAACTGGTTTGGTTCAAAGGAATTAAATGGATTATTGACAAGATCAAACTTAATGATGAATATATTGTTTTCGGTAAACCGGCAATTTTCAATAATAAATACAATTTCCCTCATCCCGATATTGAGGCTGTTTCTTCTGAGAAAATTGATCTCGGAGAACAACTCCAGCCTTTTTACCCCTCCACTGAAAAGCTCAAGGCAAAAGGTTTGGATAGTAAAGGTATAAGCAAAATCATGCGAAATCTCTTAATCCAGACAAAGGGATTTATCCCGGAAACGCTTTCAGTAACTATACTCGACCGCATGAGATTTATTCCGAGGGAAGATGCAATGATCTCCATTCATTTTCCAGCCGATCAGGAAATATTGGATAAAGCAAGAATCCGGTTGAAGTTTGAAGAGTTATTTTTTATCCAGTTAAATCTTTTAAAACTAAAGCTGCTTCGAACTGAAAAAATAAAAGGGCATAAATTTTCTATTGTAGGATCGTTCCTGAATAATTTTTATAAGAACCATCTTCCCTTTGAACTGACCAATGCACAAAAAAAAGTGATCCGTGAAATCAGGGCGGATGTCGGCTCAGGTAAGCAAATGAACCGTTTGTTGCAAGGAGATGTAGGCAGTGGTAAAACATTAGTTGCGCTGATGTCAATGCTGATTGCACTTGACAACGGCTTTCAGACCTGCCTTATGGCTCCCACCGAAATTCTTGCCAACCAGCATTTCAACACCATTTCAAGAATGGTTGAAGGTTTGGGAGTTCAGGTGGATTTACTTACAGGTTCAACCAAAATACGACAAAGAAGAGAACTTCACAAATTGTTGCAAAGCGGGGAGCTTCATATTCTTATTGGAACGCATGCACTTATCGAGGAAAATGTCCGGTTCGGAAACCTTGGACTGGTGGTTATTGATGAACAACACCGATTTGGGGTAGAACAAAGGGCCAGACTCTGGAAAAAGAGTAACATTCCGCCTCATGTGCTTGTAATGACAGCGACTCCTATTCCGAGAACGCTTGCCATGACATTGTACGGCGACCTCGATATTTCGGTGATTGATGAGTTGCCGCCCGGCAGAAAAACCATTAAAACAGTCCATTATTTTGACAAAGACAGGCTAAAGGTATTTGGTTTCCTGAAGAAACAAATCGCATCCGGGAGACAGGTTTATTTTGTTTATCCGCTTATCAATGAATCTGAAAAACTTGACCTGAAATTTCTTATGGATGGATTAGAAGGAATAACCCGCGAGTTCCCGCTACCGGATTATGCTGTGAGTATTGTACATGGCCAGTTAAATGCGAAAGATAAGGATTTTGAAATGCAGCGGTTTATAAAAGGAGAAACCCAAATCATGGTGGCAACAACGGTTATTGAAGTCGGGGTGGATATTCCCAATGCTTCGGTAATGGTAATCGAAAATGCGGAGCGCTTTGGATTATCGCAGTTGCATCAGTTGCGTGGCAGAGTGGGAAGAGGCGCCGACCAATCGTATTGCATTCTGATGACAGGATATAAGCTAACCGGCGAAGCAAGGCAAAGGATACAAACCATGGTAAGAACGACAGACGGTTTTGAAATTGCCGAAGTGGATCTTAAGCTCCGTGGTCCCGGCGATCTGCAGGGAACGCAGCAAAGCGGAATCCTCGAACTGAAGATTGCCGATATAATTAAGGATGAAAAAATACTGAAAGCCTCCAGAGATATTGCTTCAGGCCTGCTCAGCGAAGATCCTCACCTCGAACTGGAGAAAAATCTGCCTGTTTTAAATCAACTCCGTTTCCTTAATAAAAATAAGCCAAACTGGAGCCTGATCAGTTAATGTAATAGGATATCAGTCATTCGATTGTAGATATCAGGTTTTAATCCGATATTTTATTGTTTTGCATACTCTTTCAAGCAATCCGGACAAATACAACTTTCAAATTCCTGTTGCAGGGATTCCAGTTTATCAACAGGAACATCCATTTCATAACACCAGCATTTGGATGATTTGCTGCAATGAAATTCCTTGCCGCATCGAGGGCAAATCTCCTGCACGGTAATAATTTTATTCTGCTTTGCCATTCTGATCCGAATTTATAGTTACAGCAACACTCTCTACCTTGCCTCCAACGGGAGGATTCATTTTCGAAACTCTGAGTTGAGCAAAGGTAGCTTGCGGATATGCTTTTAAAATAACGTTGAGAATCCGCCTTGCAACATGTTCGAGTAATTTGGAAGTGATTTCCATTTCTGTTTTTACCAGGTTATAAATCCTTGAGTAATCAACAGTATCACGAAGCTCATCAGAAATCTCAGCTTTTGAAGTATCAGTTACAAGGTATAGATCCACAATAAAATTATTTCCAATGATTTGTTCTTCCTTAAAGCAGCCATGGTAGGCGTGAAATTCCATTCCGTTAAGCGCAATTGTCGTCATTAATTTGATTTGATAGCTTCAAGTATTCTGTTGATCCTTTTCAATACTTCATCTTTTCCGATAAGTTCCATGATTGTTGTCACTCCGGGACCCATTGCGGCACCTACCAGCGCTAATCGCATAGGTGTCATTACCTGTCCAATTCCGATTTTTTGCTCTTCTGTAAATTTCTTTATCATGGTATCCAGGTGCTCAGCATCAAAGTCATCCTGGTCTCTTAATTTTTTTTCGAACGAATTCATTATTTCGGAAGAATTCTCTTTCCATATCTTTTTTACCATCTGCGGATCATAAGAGCCGGGGCATTCAAAAAAGAAGTAAGATTGTTCCCAGAAATCTTTAATGAAATTGGTCCTTTCTTTAACCAGGCCGATAATCTTTACAATCCGGTCGTCAGACGCCTGAATTCCCTTTCCCGATACTATTGATCTAAAATCATCTGCCAGATCTGAATCATCTTTCTGAATCAGGTATTGGTGATTATACCATTTGGCTTTATCCGGATCGAAGCGGGCTCCTGACTTTCCCACCCTTTCAAGTGAAAACGATGCGATCAGTTCGTCCATTGAAAATATTTCCTGTTCTGTTCCCGGATTCCAGCCCAGAAAAGCAAGAATGTTTACAAATGCTTCGGGGAAATAACCCGATTCACGAAAACCGGAAGATATTTCTCCATTGTCCGGGCTGACCCATTCAACCGGAAATACCGGAAAACCGAGGCGATCGCCGTCCCGCTTACTTAGTTTACCTTTACCATCCGGCTTTAATATTAACGGCAGGTGCGCAAACTGTGGCATCTCATTACCCCATCCAAATGCACTATACAACATCACATGCAAAGCAAGTGAGGGAAGCCATTCTTCACCCCTGATCACATGACTAATTTTCATTAAATAATCATCCACAACATTGGCGAGGTGATAAGTTGGCATTCCGTCCGATTTAAAAAGCACCTTGTCATCCAGAGCAGAAGATTTTACTGTAATCTCTCCACGAATAATATCCGTAAATTGTATATCTTCCTTTTCCGGAGTCTTAAATCGGATCACATAATTCGCTCCTGAGTTCAATTTTGCATCAACATCCTGTTTGCTCAAGGTAAGAGAATTCTGCATTGTCAACCTTGAAACAGGGCTATAGCTTGTATTTAGCGCTTTTTCAGATTCAAGTTTTTTTCGCAAAGCTTCGAGTTCGACCGGTGTATCAAAAGCATAGTATGCGTTGCCGGATTCAATTAACTGCATGGCATACCGGCGATAGATAACTTTGCGATCCGACTGACGGTATGGAGCAAACGGGCCACCTTCATTTACGCCTTCATCAAACTGAATTCCACACCAGGATAATGATTCGAATATATATTCTTCAGCGTCCTTCACAAAACGGTTTTGATCCGTATCCTCAATCCGCAGTATCATTTTTCCACCATATTTTCGGGTAAACAAATAGTTATACAAGGCCGTCCTTACACCGCCGATGTGCAATGGCCCTGTTGGGGAAGGCGCAAACCGAACCCGGATTTCTTTATTAAACATGGTATTCAATATGAACCGCAAAGATAAAAAAAAGTGGTATCGGAATTTCTGTATCCGGTACCACTTCCTTTTTTAAAAAACTGTCAATCCAGTTTACTAAATTTTTTGGAAAATGTACTTTTGGCTTCTTCTACCTGAAGAATGTAAGAACCTGCTGATAATCCCGAAATATCCAAGGCAAACTGGTTCCGATCAGTACTATGATTTATTCTCACTTTCCCGTTGAGATCAATTATCTTAATATTGCGAGTCACCTGAATATTTGATGAAAAAGACAGGTTCAGTTTTGTATTCGCCGGATTCGGTAAAAAAGTAAACGAATTAATACCTTCGTTGGTACCCAGGCCGACAGTGATGCTTCCAACATGGTTCAACACCCAGTTATCAGGATCAACTTGTATGGATGTAATTTCTTTGGTAAAGGGCAAGGCAAAACTATTCATGTTTGCGGTTTGATTTAAAAATATGGTTGTATCAGTTCCATCGTAGAAAGTAAATTTATAAGCCATCAACATTTCAAACAATGGCGTAATGGATGGTTCAGAAACTGATTGATAGATTTCCATGTAGGTTCCTGATTGATTTTGCGACCATACTATACTGTAAGTCGGGTATCCCTCACCAAAGTACCATTGATTGAAGAATTGTGTAAAATCCTGGCCGGAGGTCCCGTTTAAAATATTCATAAAATCAAGGCCGGTAGCCGTGCTGTCGGCAAATTGTTCCTCGTAATTTTTCAGAACCTGGAAAAACATCTCATCATTTTGCAATTCAAAGCGGATCATGTGGAGAATAGCAGCACCTTTGTTGTAGGATAACCTGCCGTCAAATATCCTCCAAATATTATCGTAGGTAACTTCAGCGGGCGGAACATAAACACTTCCTCCAGGCTGTGACATCACCGAATTATGAATGGTGTTCATTTTTGAATCTGCAGCAGCTTGTCCTAAAATAAATTCATTGGCCAAATAATCGGTATAGGTTGCAAAGCCTTCATTTACCCAAATATCGCTCCATGTAGCGCAGGTAACGTTGTCGCCAAACCACATGTGTCCAAGTTCATGAGCAACAAGTCCGAAACTGAAACCACCAAGTGTTGTCATGGTTTGATGTTCCATACCGCCACCAAGCGGCGTAAGGCAATGTCCATATTTCTCCTCGTGAAACGGGTATAAACTAAAAAGATCGGAATATAGTTCAATGAACTCTGCAGTTTGATCAATCCCATCCTGATAATTTTCGAGGCAACCGGGCGAATCATAAATGAAATTTTGAATCAGCAGAGAATCGCTACCCATTTCAGCCGGATGTGCATATACATGGTAATCCTGGTATTCCGAAACTGCAAACGAGATCAGGTAGTAGTCAATCGGATAGTTTGATTTCCATTCATAGCGGAGTTTATTTTCAGGCATCGGCGTCACATTGGTAAGTACTCCATTTGAACCCGCCATATTTTCATCGCCGGTAGTAAGAAAAATCCAAACTGAGTCAGCTTTATCCTGCAAAACCTGCTTGGTTGGCCACCAGTCGCGTGCAGCAAATGGCTCAGCAAGCGTCCAGGTTACATTTTTATCCCAACCCGTTCCGGTTGAAACTCCGGAAAAGAATCCTCCCGTGGGAGGTGTGCCATGATAAGTAATTTTACAAGTAATCATTTCACCGGATGTGAGTGTATTTGAAAGTGGTACAAAGACTTCATCACTTATGTGTGAAAATGTAAGATTTAATGCATTTACCTCTACCTGGTCAATGATCATTTCATCCAGTAATTCAAAGGCAAATGTATCCATAGTAGCAGCAACTACTTCAGCATAAAAAGTCACTTCACCCGAAATATAAATCGTATTGTTTTCAACATTCAAATCAAGAAAGTAAAACTTTACATCATAATCATTGAGCAAAGGGGTTTGGATAATATCTTTTGAATTTTTTAATAAATGTGAGAAGAATTTTGCATGGCTGCATTCAGGAACATTGAAAGTATCCTGTGTTTGAGTGTAAGTCAATAACGTAATATTACAAAAGATCAATACAATTATAAGCCTTTTCATTTTTTTCTGTTTAAGTTGTAGAATCAGAGACTCGGAACCTGGTGCAGTTGTATTTCTTAGTTTATAATAATCTTCTTAGTTTCCAATTTAAACATAGTTTTTAAATGTAGAAAATACAGACCAGGATTTAATCCTGACAAGTCGACCATGCAGGAAGGTTGCTTCACTTCAATCATTATTAATTTGTTTCCATATAAATCAGAAATCGAAACCTCATTAATATCATTTTGATATGAGCTAATAAAAAGCTGGCCGTTGACAGGATTTGGAAAGAAAAGGAAATTGCTTTCTTTAATAGTTTCCCGGATACCAATTATACTTTCAACTTTTTTCAAAATCCATCTCTGCGGGTCAATCTGAATACTATCAATAATTTTTTCGGTTGGAAAGGAATAGTAATCTGTATTGGTTAGCTGATTCAAAACCAAAGTACTATCGGTACCATCATTAAAAAACAGTTTACAGGGAAGCCTTGTATTAAAAAGAGGCGTACTTTCAGGTTTAGAGGTTGTTTGGACTGAGTTAATTTCAAACTGACCATTTTGCTGCTTCCAGCTAAATGAGAAAATTGGGTAACCTTCACCGTAGTACCATTGCTGAAAAAATTCGTTAAAGTTTTTTCCAGAGGTTTCATTCAGGAGATTAAGAAAATCAATTGCTGAAGCAGTACTATCGGCAAATTCTGCTTGAAAATTTTTCAGAACCTGGAAAAATAGATCATCATTTTGAATTTCGAATCTGATCATATTTATTATCAATGCCCCTTTCCAATAAGTAAGCCTGCTATCGAAAATCCTCTCCACATTGTCATAAGTTACATCCTCTTCAGGAACATAAACACTGCCATCGGGTTCGGATAATACGAAGCTGTGAACATTATTTTTCCAGACTTCAGGCCAGGGATCGCCGGCGATCATTTCGAGCGCCAGAAAATCGCAATAAGTCGCAAAACCTTCATTGATCCATATATCGCTCCAGTTGGAACAGGTCACATTATCGCCAAACCACATATGAGCAAGTTCATGTGCGACAAGGTCGAAATGAAAACCTCCAAGCGTAGTCATGGTCTGATGTTCCATCCCTCCCGATAATCCGGCCAGGCAATGACCATATTTTTCTTCATAAAACGGGTACAATCCAAACAAGGTTGAATACAATTCCAATATTTCTTTCGTATCATCCATTCCCTGCTTGTTATATGTCAGGCATTCGGGCGTGTCATAAATAAAATTTTGAATCAGAATGGAGTCGTTAAGCAGGTTTGATGGATGAGCATAAATCGAATAATCCTGGTAATCTGCTACTGCAAACGAAATCAAATAATAGTCTATTGGGTATTTTGATTTCCACTCGTATCTGACCATATTGCCTGTTAAAGGGACAACGTTTCTTAAAATCCCAATAGAACCTGCTTTATTCTCTGAACTTGTTGTCAAAAAAACCCAAACGGAATCTGCCTTATCGGTAAGTATCTGTTTTGTTGGCCACCATTCACGTGCATTAAATGGCTCGGACAAAGTCCATGTAACATTTTTCTGCCATATTGAATCATATTCCGTTGACACTCCCGAGAAAAAATCACCCGCTGGTGGAGTTCCATGATAAAAAATCTGACTAATAAAATTATCATTTTCCGGAAGAGGAAAATCCAATGGAACAAACACCTCGTTATTATTCCGAAAGAAATTTTCACTTGTTCCGTTTACTTTTATCGAGTCAATATAGAGTTCATCAATGAGCTCAAATGCAAAAGTATCCAATACATTTGCAACAACAGAGGCAGTTAATGTGACGTTTCCAGAAACTGCAATTGTATTGTTTTCAACATTCAGGTCAAGAAAATAGAACTTTACATCATAGCAGTGAAGCAAAGGAGTTTGAATTATATTTTTATAATCCTTGTTTAATAAACGCCTTGACTTTGCCTGACTGCAAAAATTTTCTGGTTGGAATCCGCCCTGGCACTGTGCTTCAGCAGATGATAAAATTACCAAGATAAAAGTGAATAAAAATAGATCTTTCACGTTCAAACAAGCTTAAAATTCAATTATTTGCAGAAATACCAAATCAATTTCTATATTTGCCAAAGATAACAAAATAAGGTATCTTTTGTTACGTTTTGAAATGATCATTGGAATACTTAAAAACAAATAAAACGCTTGATAGAACATTACAAAATACTGCTTGACAAACTGGATTTATTTATCCGGAAGTATTATAAAAACCAACTCATCAGGGGAGGAATATACTTTTTAAGTATTTTTATAGTGTTCTTCATTATTGTCAACCTGCTTGAGTTTTATGGCCAATTCGATAGCTTTGTCAGAACAATTATCTTTTATATTTATCTTGTTTTAAACGGAATTGTATTCGTTGTAAATATAATTATTCCCTTACTGAAATTATTCAGGATAGGAAATATCATAACGAATGAACAGGCCGCTGAAATTATTGGAAGTCACTTTCCGGAAGTTAACGATAAACTTTTGAATACCTTACAACTTAAAGAAATCAGCGATACAGAAACAAAAAATATTGAACTAATCAAAGCGAGTATTGAACAAAGGATACTTGATTTGAAACCTGTTCCATTCGGTATTGCAATTGATTTTAAAAAAAATAACAAATATTTAAAATATGCAATTCCTCCGCTACTGATACTGATGATAATGCTTTTCGCATCGCCCACTATTATTACCGGACCAACCAAAAGGCTGGTTAATTATAATACAGATTTTAAGAAAGAATTACCCTTTACAATTACTATTCTTAACGATAAACTGGAAGCCATTCAATATGAGAATTTTGTACTTCAGATTAAAGCAGAGGGAGAAGAAATCCCTGAACACTTTTTTCTCGAAACCGGGAATAACAAGATAAGCATGACCAGGGAAAATCCGGTCAAATTCACCTATTCATTTTTAAATATTCAAAAATCACAGAGATTCAGGTTATCGGCTGAAAATTTCAATTCTGATGAATTTCTGATCACTGTACTGCCAAAACCCGGTGTTCTTGATTTTGATGTTTCGCTTGATTATCCCCAATATACCGGAAAGAAAGATGAAACTCTCAAAAATACGGGGGATCTTGTAGTTCTGCTCGGAACTGTAATTGACTGGAATTTCTTTACCAAAAACACGGATAATTTAACACTTAGCTTTAGTGAAAAAACAGTTAATCTTGACCATGGTTCTTCCAATTTATTTAAATATAAGGAAGCATTTTATGATAGCCAAAACTATTTAATTACTTCATCGAATGCATTTTTAAAAAATCACGATTCGCTAAGTTATTCAATTCAGGTAATTCCTGATCTATTTCCATCCGTCTCTGTTGAAGAATACAGGGATTCGGCATTTCTTAAACAGTTGTTTTTTAAAGGATTAATTAAGGATGACTATGGATTTAATAAACTTACTTTTAACTACAAAATTAAAGATGAGCGTTTCCCGGAAAAGCTCTTACAGGTTAGCAATATTCAATTAAATAAAGGAATTTCTCCTCAGCAGTTTTTCTATAATTTCGATATTGCCAACCTGAAAATAAATGCCGGAAATACAATTGAATATTATTTTGAAATATGGGATAATGACGCTATCAATGGAAGTAAATCTTCAAAGTCTCAAGTGATGGAGTATCGGCTTCCAAGCATTGATGAAATAAACAAACATACGGAAGAAAGTAATAAATCTATTAAAGAACAAATGGAGGAAGCTATTAAAGAGACCAAACAATTTCAAAAAGATATTGAGGAACTCAATAAAAAAATGATAGATAAGAAAGAACTTAACTGGGAAGATAAGCAGCAAGTACAATCAATGATCCAAAAACATAACGAGCTTTATGAAAAAATCGAATCAATTAAAACTGAAAACGAAGAAAAGGCAAGGCAGGAACAGGAATTTAAAGAGATAGACCAGAATATCGCTGAGAAGCAAAAACAGCTGGAGGAACTATTCAATAAGCTTGCGGATAATGAAGAATTTAACAAGTTAATGGAAGACATGAAGAGGCTGCTTGAGCAGGTTGACAAGGAAAAAGTAAATGAAATGCTTGAAAAAATGAAATTATCCAATAAGGATATGGAAAAAATGCTTGACCGTAACCTCGAAATTTTCAAGCAATTGGAATTTGAATCCAAGCTTGAAGAAACGATTGAGAATTTGAATAAATTATCAGAAAAACAAGAGCAATTAAGTGAAAAGACATCTGATAAAAATAATGAAAAAGAGGATTTAAGTTCTGAACAGCAACAAATCAACGATGAATTTCAAAATATAAAAAAAGACCTTGACAAACTTGATAAATTGAATAAAGAGCTTGAAGATCCGAATAAATTTGAAAAAATGGAGGAAAAGCAGGAAGAAATTGATCTGGAATTAAATGATAGCCAGAATTCCCTGGAAAAAAATCAGAGAAACAAAGCTGCCGGATCGCAAAAAAATGCTACTAAGAAAATGCAGGAAATGTCTGAAGCCTTGACCAGTATGCAGCAGGAAATGATCGGAGAAGGAATGAGCGAGGACATGGATGCTTTACGTGATATTCTTGAAAACCTGATACAGCTTTCCTTTGACCAGGAAAGTTTAATAGAAAACACGAATCAGATTAATCCAAATGATCCAAATTTCACCACAATGATCAGGGAACAGAAGAATATAAAAGATGATTTAAAAAGTGTGGAAGACTCTTTATTTGCCCTAAGTAAGAGGCAAATCATGATCGAACCATTTATTTCAAAAGAATTTAATTCAATTCATCAAAACATTGATAAAGCAACCGATTACCTTAATAATCGCAGATTAAAACAGGCTGCTGAGAAACAACAATTTGTTATGACCTCATTAAATAACCTTGCATTAATGTTATCAGAAGCCCTGGATCAAATGATGCAAAGTATGATGCAACAAAGTTCTTCAAACAGTTCCTGTAAAAATGGACAACCAAAACCCGGAGCAGGTAAAACATCCATGAAATCAATGCGTCAATTGCAGGAGCAACTTAATAAACAACTGAGTAAAATGAATGATGGCAATAAGGAGGATGGGAAAAAGCAAAATGGGAAAAAAGGAAATTCCGGTCAATCAGGTAGTGAACAACTTGCAAGAATGGCTGCAGAACAGGAAGCAATCAGGAATCAAATGCAACAGTATGCCGATCAACTCGAAAAAGACGGGAATATGGGAGCAAGTAAAGAGTTGAAGAAAATTGTGAGCGATATGGAAAAAACCGAGATTGACCTTGTTAATAAAAAATTGACACAGGAAACATTATTACGACAACAGGAAATTTTAACAAGGTTACTGAATTCTGAAAAAGCGGAATTGGAAAGAGAAAAAGAAGAAAAAAGAGAATCAACTGAAGCAATAAATAAAATTAATCGTAACCCTGATGAAATATTGGAGTATAAGGATCGTGAATCAAATGAAATTGAGCTGTTAAAGACGATGCTACCAACGATGACGCCATTTTACAAAAGTAAAGTGAACCAATATTTTATTAACTTTGATGAATTATTAGAAAAATGAAACAGGAACAACAAACGCTCAGGCTAAAATCAGTGCCTGAAAGCATTCACCAGATTGAAAAACTAATCGAAGACATCTGTGACTCTAACAACCTGAATCACAATTATCTGGGTTGTATTACAGTGGCTTTGACAGAGGCATTTAGTAATGCCTTAGAACATGGTAATAATAACAATCCTGAAAAATTTATTACTGTAAGTTACGAAAAATCACCCACCGGGCTTTCGTTTAATATTACGGATGAGGGAACAGGATTCAATTACCATAGTATTCCGGATTTAAAAGATGATGGTACGGAAAAAGTATTTCCTGGCCGGGGAATTTTCCTGATTAAAACTTTAGCTGACGAAGTTAAATTTTTAGGTTCTGGCAATGAGCTTGAAATTGGATTTAAAATTTCAAGTATCAATTTTGAAACTGCTGTTGACAGAATGAAGAAATTCAAGGATTATTCCAATTCAGAAAAAAACACCGTAAAATAGCAAAGACCTTTCTATCACTGTGAATAGTAAAGAAATCCACTTCTTTTCTGATGACATTAAATTTGTTTTGCCAAATAAAATTATAGTCAGGAAGTGGATTTCTGAAGTTTTCCGACAAGAAAAGAAGGAATTAGTATGTTTAAATTATGTTTTTTGCAGTGATGCCTGTCTATTAGAACTTAATATCAAATTTCTCAATCACAATAGTTATACTGATATAATAACTTTTGATAACTCTGAAAAGAGTAATCATATAATCAGCGATGTTTTTATCAGTGTAGAAAGGGTTCGCGATAATTCCAAAACTTTCAATACACCATTTATTGAAGAAATTCATCGGGTCATGATCCATGGACTTTTGCATTTGTTCGGATACAATGACAAAAATAGAAGAGAGATTGAAACAATGCGAAAAAAAGAGGATTATTATTTATCTTTGCTTCCCAATTTTATCCACAATTGATATTTAGGTTTCACGTGAAACATATTTTTCATGATTAATGAGTACGACATAATCGTTGTAGGTGCTGGTCATGCCGGAAGCGAAGCTGCGGCTGCTGCTGCAAACCTTGGATCTTCAGTATTACTCATTACCATGAATTTGACTAATATTGCTCAGATGTCGTGCAATCCTGCAATGGGTGGAATTGCTAAAGGTCAGATTATCCGAGAAATTGATGCGCTTGGAGGATATTCCGGTATTGTGACTGATAAATCCATGATCCAATTCAGAATGCTGAATAAATCAAAAGGCCCTGCCATGTGGAGCCCCCGTTCACAAAATGATCGCATGCTTTTTTCAATAGAATGGAGAAATGTTCTTGAACAGATTCGTAATCTAGATTTTTGGCAGGATAGGGTTGTTGGTCTTACCGTTGAATCAGGTCGAGTTACAGGTGTAAGGACTTCAATGGGTCACAAAATAAAATCCCAGGCAGTAATACTTACCAACGGCACTTTTTTAAACGGGAAAATACACATCGGAACAAAACAATTCGGAGGTGGAAGAATAGGAGAGAAATCTTCCTCAGGAATAACTGAAAATCTGAATGAATTAGGTTTTACTTCAAACAGGATGAAGACCGGAACTCCTGTTAGAATTGATGGCCGTACTATAGATTTTTCAAAACTTGAGGAACAGCCCGGTGATGAAGTTCCCGGCAAATTTAGTTTTACAAATACTACTGTATTAACTCAGCAGCGTAGTTGTTTCCTTGCGTATACTTCGACTAAAGTTCATGATATTTTAAAGACCGGATTTAGTGAATCTCCTATGTTTAATGGTAGAATTGAAGGGATTGGCCCGCGCTATTGTCCTTCAATAGAGGATAAAATCAATCGGTTTTCACACAAGACCAGCCATCAGCTTTTTGTGGAGCCCGAAGGTTGGAATACAATAGAATATTATCTGAATGGATTTTCTTCATCGTTACCAGATCATGTTCAGTATAAGGCATTAAAAAGCATTGTGGGATTTGAAAATGCTAAAATATTCAGACCAGGTTATGCTATTGAATATGATTATTTCCCTCCAATTCAATTAAAACATACTCTTGAAACAAAGCTAATAGCGAATTTATTTTTTGCAGGTCAAATCAATGGTACAACGGGTTATGAAGAAGCCGCCTGCCAGGGATTGATAGCGGGTATTAATGCCCACCAAAAAATAAATAGACAATCAGAATTTATTCTAAAAAGATCGGAAGCTTATATCGGAGTTTTAATAGATGATTTAATTACCAAAGGTGTTGATGAGCCCTATAGAATGTTTACCTCAAGGGCTGAATACCGAATTTTACTTCGTCAAAATAATGCAGATATTCGTCTTACACCTAAAGCCCATCAAATTGGTATGGTTTCAAATAAAAGATTCCAATTAGTAAATAAAAAACAGAGTATTATTTCTCAACTAATAGAATTCCTTCACACAGAGAGCATTTCACCGGAAATCATTGAGAGTGCCCTTATTAATAAAAACACGCCCCCGATTACTCAAAAAGTTAAACTTGCATCACTCCTCCTCCGTCCACAGGTTAATCTTAAAGACTTAGTAAAAAGCTTTGATAAACTCAATAATTTTATTAGTAATATGGATATTGGTGTAATTCAGGAATGTATGGAAGAAGCCGAGATTCTAATCAAATATAGAGGATATATTGAAAAGGAACAGGAAATTGCTGAAAAATTAGACCGTCTTGAAGAAATTTATCTTAATCCTGAAATTGATTATTTTAAACTACAATCACTTTCCTACGAGGCACGTGAAAAACTGACAAAAATAAAACCTTTAACGATAGGACAGGCTTCAAGAATTTCAGGTATAACTCCTTCTGATATTTCCGTTCTTGCTGTATTTGTCGGAAGGTAAAAATCGTTTCACGTGAAAGACAATAAAATGGAAATATTAAATATTTGTCCTATTTGCAATGGAAATGCAATTAAAACTATACTGTCATTAGAGGACTATTTTTTAACAAATGAAATATTTTATATTTGTGAATGTCAATTCTGTAGTTTTAAGATAACGAATCCAAGACCATCTGAAAAAGAGCTTTCCAAATATTATGAATCCGACGAATACCGTTCCCACTCATACAATTCAAAAGGGTCTATTGATCAAGTTTATAAATTGGTAAGACGATATACCCTTTACAACAAGGCTAATTTCATTAAAGAATTTATTTCAAAAGGTAAATTATTAGATATCGGTTGTGGTACCGGCGAATTTCTAAACTATATGAAAAAAAAGAAATTCGAAGTTACCGGTATCGAGCCAAATAATAAAGCCAGATTTAAAGCGATTGAAAAATATACCCTTGAAGTATTTGATGAAACGGAGCTTGATCAATTTCCAAAAGCAAGTTTCGACTTAGTAACCCTTTGGCATGTACTTGAGCATATATATGATCTAAACCAGAGGATAATACAAATTAAAAATCTATTAAAATCCAATGGATTATTAATAGTTGCTGTACCGAACTGTGATTCTTATGACGCTAAACATTATAAGAATTACTGGGCTGCTTATGATGCTCCCAGACATTTATATCATTTCAATACTTCTACATTAATTCAACTTATGAAGATTTATGGCTTTAACCATATAAAAACCAAACCTATGTTTTTTGATTCATTTTATGTGAGTATGTTAAGTGAGAAATATAAGACAGGTAAATCAAATTTCTTACAAGGTTTTTACTATGGATTAATTTCAGACATCTCAGCCCTTTTTTCTGATAAAAATTTTTCCAGTCATGTTTATATTTTCAGATTGAATAATAGCTAATTTTAAACGATTAAACGGTCTATTGGCGTGTTGTAGTATTACAACCCTTTTTGATCGAGATAATTCAGGAGAACGCTTTATTTCGTTTCATGTTAACTTGTTGAATTCGTGTTATTTATAAACTATTTATGAACCAGGTTACCGCTTTTAAACGCAACGCTCTCATTTTCTTTCTGTTATCATTTTTTATAGTAATTGTAGCTTTCATCCTTACTAAAAGTAATTTAGGTGGAAATTTGATAAAGGAAACAGAAAAGGCACAGGCTGTATTAACTGAAAAAGAATCCTTTGTTGAAAATAGTTTTGAAGAAATAGAGAGCAGATTGATATCCGGCGATTTACCTGATTTATTTCAGAATGAGGGCTTAAAAGGCAAATTTGAAAATAGGGGTTGTCTTTTTTTTGTTTATAGGGATACCACATTAATTTATTGGTCGGATAATTCTGTCAGCATTTCCTATAATTATTTGAAGAGTGATACTTCAACTGTATTTGCCTTTCTGTCAAACGGACGGTATGTTATTAAAAAGAAATCCTCAGCAAATTATTTTATTGCCGGCCTCATTAAAATAAAAAATGAATACACTTATGAAAACCAATATTTAAGAAATGAATTTCAGGAAGACTTTAAATTGCCGGATGAATTAATAATAATTACCAAACCGTCCAAGTACAATATTAACGATAGTGATGGTAACTTCTTATTTTCACTTGGTATTCCAAATGAGTTGACTGTTCCCGATTGTACTGTAGTTCTACTGACAATTTTATATTTATCTGCTTATGTATTTTTTATCATTGCACTTTACTTCGGTTACATTTATTTCTCACATCTCATAAAAAACAATTCGCTCATATTTGTTGGTTTTCTTTTTGATATTCTTCTGTTTCGATTTATTGTTTTCTATTTTAAAATTCCATATACACTTTATGAATCGCAATTATTTAGCCCTACAATCTACGCCGGTTCTTATATCCATCCCTCCTTAGGAGATTTATTAGTAAATTCCATTACCCTTCTCTCCATATCATTTTTTATCAGTCAACGAGTAAACCTTGAAATATTTTTAGAAAAAGCAAATCCAATCAGAAAATATTTTTTCGCTTGGATATTTACCCTAATTATTTTTTTACTCCTCGTATTTCTATATTCTTTTCTTACCAGCTTGATTATCAATTCTAAATTGTCCTTTGATCTTTACAGGTTAACTACTATAGATATTTATAGCATTATCGGTATTTTATGCTTCGGCCTTTTAATTTTATCCTTCGTTATCCTTACCTATAAATTTGCATTTATCATATTAAAATGCTTCCCCAAAAAAACTTCGTTACTTTCATTTATTTTGGGTTGCATAATATTATTATACCTCATCAACGAATTTTTAATAAAAACAAATAGTTACATTCTTATTATTCTATTTTTATATATACTTTCTTTTAACTTTTTTAGAAAGGATAAAAGATTAACAATTGGATTTCCTCATGTTATTTTTTTCATAGTGCTTTTCTCTCTGTTTTCGACCTACATTTTACACAGTACAAATAAAAGTGCTGAAAAGGAAATTCGTTCTAATCTGGCTCAAAAACTTTCAAATAACCGGGATTACGGCGCTGAATATCTTTTCAGCAACATTGTTAAATCAATACAAAACGATACGACCCTGATTGCCATTTTAAAGGATTACATTCACTTTAAAGTTTTTGATCAGAATGAACCCGAATCATATATAAAACATAAATATTTCACCGGATATTGGGACAAATTCGACATCCTGATAACTTTATGCGACTCATCAAAAGTATTGGAAATTCTGCCGGAAGATTACGCGGTTGATTGTTTCGATTATTTTGACAAAGCAGTTGCTGAAGCAGGTATAAAAACTGACAGTGATGACTTGTTCTATATTGATTCGGATTATTCTGCTGATAATTATCTTGGAATTATTGAATTTCCGGATGTTAAATTACCTGTCAGGATAAATATTGAATTCTTTTCACGCTTAATCCCCAGAGGACTGGGTTATCCTGAACTACTGAATGATCAAAAAAATCAGCCCGCAGTTGACTTATCTCTGTATTCGTTGGCAAGATATGAAAAAGGTGATCTGATTTATCATTTCGGAAAATATTCATATTCGATAAATTTATTAAATAATGAGAACCCGGGTAATGAAAAAAAATTCTATAACCTCAATAATTACAGCCATCTTCATTTTCCCATTGATAGAAACTCTGTTCTGATCATTAGCAGGAAAAATCCGGGACTTATTGATATTGTTGCACCCTTTTCATATTTTTTTATTTTTTATGGATTGATGCTATTTATTCTTCAGGTTCTCTACAAAGGATCCGTCATATTGAAAGTTTCAGACATCAGTATTAAAAGGCGATTACAGCTTTTCATAACTGCGCTCATCATCTTATCCTTTCTTTTTGTAGGCATCAGTTCGTTATTTTATATTACCTCGCTTAATAACAATAAAAATCAGGAATTGCTGAGCGAAAAAGCACATTCTATTTTGATAGAAATTGAACACAAGTTGGCGGGTGAACAGAACCTGACTAATGAAATACAGCAATATTTATCCGATTTGTTGTATAAATTCTCAATGGTCTTTTTTTCCGATATTAATTTATATGATCTCGATGGAACATTAATTGCCACTTCGCGACCTGAAATTTTTAGTAATGGGCTAATATCTACAAAAATGGATCCGGGTGCTTTCTACAAAATGAGCATCAATAGAAATTCCACTTATATCCATAATGAATCTATTGGAGATTACAAGTATCTCTCTGCCTACCTACCGTTTAGAAATGAAAACAATAAATTGATTGCATTTTTAAATTTGCCATATTTTGCAAAACAGGATGAGCTTACAAATGACATCTCTACATATCTTGTGGCTCTTATTAACATTTATGTAATTCTCATCGCTCTCGCCATTTTAATTGCTCTTATTGTCACTAAATATGTGACCAAACCTGTAGAAATGATAAAAGATAAAATTAGCCGTTTAAAGCTTGGGAAAACAAATGAGAGAATTGAGTGGGGAAAAAACGACGAAATTGGAGGCCTGGTACTAGAATACAATCGGATGGTTGATGAATTGGCTCTGAGTGCCGAACGTCTTGCCAAGTCGGAACGAGAAAGTGCATGGCGGGAAATGGCTCAACAAATTGCTCATGAAATTAAAAATCCTCTTACTCCTATGAAACTAAGTGTACAGTACTTACAAAAGGCTTGGGATGAAAAGGCTCCGGATTGGGATAGCCGCTTACAGCGCTTTACACAAACGATAGTTGATCAAATTGAATCCCTTTCAGCAATAGCTTCTGAATTTTCTGATTTCGCAAAAATGCCGAAATCCAATTTTGAAAAAACAGAATTAAATAGAATTATTGATCACTCAATCAGCCTTTTTAAAGATACTACACTAATTCAATTTGATTTTAAATCCACAGGAAATCATTTTGTATATGCCGATAAAGAACAATTATTGCGGGTATTTATCAATTTAATCAACAATTCCATACAAGCTATATCAAATCCCTTAAATGGATACATCGCTATATCTATTGATACTAAACAAGGGTATTATCTCATAAGGCTGAGGGATAATGGCAGGGGAATCCCCAATGATCAAAAACACAGAGTATTCTACCCCAATTTTACAACCAAAACCGGAGGTACCGGATTAGGACTTGCAATGGTTAAAAACATTATTCAAAACTCAAAGGGAGAAATTTCATTTGAATCTTCAGAAGAAAAAGGAACCACTTTTATTATTAAGCTCCCTGTTTACACAGAATAAAATTAACCTGAACACTTCCCGGTATAATAAAATAGAATGCCCTGATTACTTATTATTGTGGCAATTCTGGGTATAAACGTTTTCATTTTCTTCCGCACCCCAGGTGGGAGACAGAACATGAGGCGCAATATATTTTTCAAATTTTTCGGCTGCCTTTTTAAAATAATTACAGGCTATATCAGGGCCACCACCTATAGACCTGGGCGAATGAAGAACATTTAATCCCAGCAGATAATAAATTCTTGGATTGTCCGAATTAAACTCTTTTGCCTTATTCAGAACTTCGTTTGCTTTCATAGCATAAGTTTTTCCTCTTTGCTGCGGATCAATTTGAATACGACCCTGGTAAATCAACCCTTGTAAAACAAATAACTCAGACTCTTCAGGGTATATCTCAATTGCTCTGTCAATCAATTCCTGAGCTTTATCAAGATAAACATCTTTCTTTACAATGTCCTTCGAAACGAAACTCATGTTAACGTAACAAAAAGCAGCATAATACAACGGATGCCACTGATCCGTTTCAGCACCTGCAATCCGTTCAAAATTTCCAGCCAAATCCTGGAAGTCTTTTTCGGTTCTGGCCATGCGAAAAGCTTTTTTCTGCTTAACCATTATGGTCATATAATCCTGGTTATCCTGCGTAAATGCATTTACACCTAAGTATAAAATCAATAATGCTGTAATTTTTACTTTCATTTCTACAAATTTACGAGATCGGGGCTTTGGTTGCCAAAATTATTCCAAAAAAATTTGCAAATGATTATTCGTATTGCATAATTTCTATTTTTGTATAATTCATTTCAGTTTTCTGTATTCAAAAGACATTAAATTGTTCCTTTTTAGTTTAATTAAAGTGTTTCATATAAAATTATCATCATGCTAAAGTACTCAAGAAAAGTTATTCTATTTTCTTACCATCTAATCGCTATTGCAGCGATTTCCTTTATTACGACTGGTTGTATAAATGAAAAGTACAAAACGGAAACCAGTACTGATAAAAACGGTTACACGTTCGAAACCGTTACCAACGATCCTATAAAGGCAAGGATTTACACTCTGAAAAATGGACTTAAAGTTTACCTGAGTAAAAATACCGATGAACCGAGGTTAGCTACATTAATTGCTGTGAAAGCTGGTTCGACCTCCGATCCGGTTGAAACAACAGGCCTGGCACATTATTTCGAGCACATGATGTTCAAAGGGACAAGTAAAATAGCCACCCTTGACTGGGCTAAGGAAAAATTAATACTTGACCAGATAACAGACCTTTTTGAACAGTACCGTTCCACTAATGACCCGGATCAGAAGAAATCCATCTACATTACAATTGACAGCTTGTCGCAAATAGCGTCAACGTTTGTTGCTCCCAATGAATATGATAAACTGGTTTCCGGACTTGGCGCCAAAAGAACCAATGCAGGGACATCATACGAATCAACTGTTTATATCAACGACATTCCGTCCAATGAATTTGACAAGTGGCTCAAGCTTGAGAGCGAAAGGTTTTCAAACATGGTGCTAAGGCTGTTTCATACGGAACTCGAAACAGTTTATGAAGAATTTAATATGTACCAGGATCAGGATCGTGCAAGGGCAGGCAAAGCAATGATGGAAGGCTTATTTCCTAATCATCCTTACGGAAGGGATGTGATTGGATTACCTGAACACCTTAAAAATCCTTCACTAAAGAACATTTACAAATTTGCTGAAACCTGGTATAAGTCGAACAATATGGCCATCGCGATTTCAGGAGATATTGATCCTGAAGAAGCAATCGTGAAAATTGATAAATATTTCGGGAAGCTTGAACCTAATCCCGATTTGCCAAAAATAGATCAACCAAAGGAAGAACCTATTATTGAACCCATAATTAAAGAAGTAGTTGGCCCGGATGCCGAATCTGTTTCCCTTGCTTTCAGATTCGACGGAGTTAATTCACGAGATTATAAAATTGTCTCCTTGATTGATAATATCCTTTCGAACAGCCAGGCAGGGCTTATAGATATTGATCTTAATCAGCAGCAAAAAGTCCTTAGGGGGCGATCATCTTCAGAATTCCTGAGAGATTACGGTATGCATTCATTTTCCGCTCAGCCGCGCAAGGGACAAACACTGGACGAAGTCAAGGATCTGTTGCTGGGTGAGATTGAAAAGGTTAAAAATGGTGAATTCGATGACTGGATGATCGAAGCCGTTGTAAATGACATGCGGATCTCAGAAATACGAAGACAAGAAAGCAATTTTTCAAGAGCATTTCAAATGGTTGATGTTTTCATTAGCAACAAGCCTTACAAAGATAAACTGGCTTTTACAGATGAACTCGAAAAGATCAGCAAACAGGACATCATGGCCTTTGCAAAAGAAAAATACAGCAACAATTATGTAATAGTTTATAAGCTGACTGGAGAAAATAAGGACCTTGTAAAGGTGGAGAAACCACCCATCACACCTATCGAGATCAACCGCAACGACCAATCGGATTTTTATCATGAATTTATATCCGAAAAAGTGGCAAGTATAAAGCCGGTATTTCTTGACTTCAGGAACGAAATACAAACCCGGGTGCTGGTTTCCGGTGTTGAAATCAATTATATTGAAAACAAAACCAATGAGCTTTTCAACCTGCAATACATCCTTGATATGGGTGCCGATAATAATCTCAAACTACAACTTGCAATGGAATATCTTCCTTATTTGGGTACCGGCAAATATTCCCCAGAAGACCTGCAAAAGGAATTTTTCAAATTCGGACTATCAATGAATGTGAACACCGGTAACGACAGGTGTTATATTAATATAAGCGGGTTGCAGAAATCCTTCGAAAAAGGTGTTGAGCTTCTTGAACATGTGATGCTGAATGTAATACCCGACGAGAAAGCTTATAAAGAGCTGGTCAAAGGAATTCTAAAAAAGCGTCAGGACGCAAAACTGAATAAAAACACTATCCTGTGGAATGGGTTGGTAAATTATGGCAAATACGGATATTTTAATCCTTTCACTAATATTATAAAAGAGGAAGAACTTATAAATATTGATCCGGCTGAACTCACACAATTGATTACCGGCTTGACATCTTACCAGCACCGTCTGTTTTATTACGGAAAAGAAAAACTCGACGCTGTTATTCCTGTTATTGACAATTTCCATAAAGTACCTGCTGATTTGAAACCTTACCCACTGGCGATGGTTTATCCTGAACTGGCAACAGATAAAAGCAAGGTTTTCCTTGTAAATTACGATATGAGCCAGGTGAACATTGTTTTACTGGCAAAAGGTCCGGCATTTAGTGCCGCACTTATTCCCCCGTCCCGATTGTTCGGGGAATATTTTGGCAGGGGCCTTTCCTCAATTGTTTTCCAGGAAATCCGTGAGGCAAAAGGGCTGGCTTATTCAGCTTATTCTGAGTTTTCAGCTCCGGCCAAAAAAGACCATTCCTTTTATATTACCGGTTTTGTCGGAACCCAATCGGATAAGCTAAAAAATGCTACTGATGCCATGCTGGGACTTATGAATGATATGCCGAAGGCACAAAAGCAATTCGATCTGGCAAGGGAATCTATGGCCAAACAAATTGAGAGCGAGCGCATCATAAAAACCAACATTTTCTGGACATACCAGCGCAACCTTGATCTCGGGATAGATTACGATATCCGAAAGGATGTTTATGAATATGTTCATAATGCCGATCTCGAAGGATTCAGCAAGTTCTTCGATGAAAATATCAAAGGCAGCAAGTATTCTGTGCTGATCATGGGCAATAAAGCCCAACTGGATGCCGATGTACTGAAACAGTTAGGTACTGTTCAAGAGCTTACACTTGAAGAAATATTCGGGTATTGATATAATCACAAAAAAAATTTGCAATTAAAAAATAAGTTTTATTTTTGCCCGTTTAGTTTAACTATTTGGTTAAATAACTTGGGTAAAAGAGACTTGAGAAGCGAGACTTGAGATAGCGAGATTTGAGATAGCGAGACTTGAGATAGCGAGACTTGAGATAGCGAGACTTGAGAAGAGAGAAATGAAAGAAGCGAAAAAGGATTAAGTTGAAAAAAGGAATTACAAAAAAGGAACTAAGCACTGAACAGGCAATTTTAAAAGCTGCTAAAAAAATTTTCATCCAAAAAGGCATGGAGGGTGCACGCATGCAGGAAATTGCCGATGAAGCCGGGATCAACAAAGCCCTGCTGCATTATTATTTCAGGAGCAAGGATAAGTTGTTTGAAGCTATTTTCACTGAAGCCTTTCAAAGACTTGTGCCCAACATCCTCGAATTGCTCAATTCGGAACTGCCCTTATTTAAAAAAATAGAAATGTTTGCAGAAAAATATATCGATGCATTCATCGAAAATCCTTTTGTTCCTGGGTTCATCATGCATGAGCTGAGCCGCGATCCTGACAAAATTGTGAATGTGATCAGGAATGTCGGTATTAATCCGGCTGTGTTTATCCGGCAAATTGATCAGGAAATCGAAAACGGCAATATCAATCCAGTAAATCCTTACCATTTGATCGTTAACATGCTTGCGATGTGCATTTTCCCGTTTGTTGCCACGCCTATCCTTATGAATATTTTATTCGATAGAAATGCTCAGACCTATATGGAATTTATCCTTCAAAGGAAAAAGGAAGTCCCTCATTTCATTATTAATGCAATCAAAAAGAAATGAAACCGAAAATACTTTTATTGATTTCTGTATTATTGATATCTACTGCTATTAGCCAGGAAACTGTAACTCTGGAAGTGTGTAATATCAAAGCCATGGAAAATTATCCTTTGTCCAGACAAAATGAGTTGTTGCCCGAATCGCATGATCTCCGCATCAAAAATCTCAATAAAAATTTTTTTCCTCAGATGAATATTTACGGACAGGCACATTATCAGTCTGAGGTGACGGAGGTGCCGATTCATGTTCCGGGAATTAATATTCCGACAGTCTCTAAAGATCAGTACAAGCTTTACTTCGATGTGAACCAGACGATTTACGATGGAAGCACAACCAGCAGACAAAAGGGTATGGAAGACATTAGTCTTAAAATCGAGCAGAAAAGCCTTGAAGTAGAATTGTATAAGCTGAAAGAAAGGATCAACCAGGTTTATTTCAGTATCCTGCTTTTTAAGGAGAAAGCGAAAATCCTCGATTTGCATTTGAGTACGCTAACATCAAAACTTAAAGATGTGGAAAGCAGTGTGAGGAACGGAACGATGCTGTCATCAAACCAGGACATTTTACAAGCTGAAATAATTAAAGCTGATCAGGCTATTGCCGAAAACCGGATAAGTACAAGTGCAGGTATTGGCATTCTCCATGAATTAACCGGTTTGACGCTGAATGATGAAACGGTTTTTTTGCTTCCAGAAGTTATCGTTGATCCCAATACTTACATTAACAACCGACCGGAGTATTCTCTATTTTCATTGCAACAGGAGAAAATATCCGCATCAAAAAAGCTGACAGGTTCAAGTCTTTTGCCGCGCCTTTCTGCATTCGGGCAGGCTGGATACGGAAAGCCCGGATTCGATATGCTAAAGGATGAATTTGATGATTTTTATATGATAGGCGCAAGGTTGAACTGGAAACCCTGGGACTGGAATTTAAGCCGGAAACAGCAGGAAGTCCTTGATCTGCAAAATGAAATTATAATCACACAGAAGGAGACTTTTGATAAAAATGTCAGGATTGACCTGGAAAATAAAATTGCCGATATCAGAAAGGCAGAAGAGCTGATCGGCCGGGACAGGGAATTAATCGAACTCAGGGAAAAAATCTCAAAATCGGTTTCTTCGCAACTTGACCACGGCATTATCACTTCTTCACAATACCTGACCGAGATCAACGCTGAGGCAAGCGCCAGACTTGATCTTGAATCACACAAAATCCAATTAATAAAAGCAAAGCTTGATTACCAGGCAACGCTGGGAAATTTATAAAGATTAATTTGAAAACCTGACATAATGAAAACAAAGAATTTATTACTATTCATAGCAATTGCACTAATCTCATGTTCACGCAATAATGATCTTTCCGATGCGTACGGAAATTTCGAAGTGGACGATGTGATCATTTCTGCCGAGGCGACCGGTAAATTGCTGTTTTTTACAGCAGAAGAAGGAAAAAAGCTGGCTGCCGGCGAACGGATAGCCGTTATTGATACCACTGATCTTGTCCTGAAAAGAAATCAACTGACCGCACAACAAAAGGCAACCTACTCGAAAATCGAAAACATACGGTCGCAAATTGAAGTGCAGAATCAGCAGCTTGCCAATCTGAACACCGATAAGTACCGGATCGAAAAGCTATTGAAAGATGGCGCCGCAACCCAAAAACAGCTTGATGATATCAACGGGCAAACCGAACTTATAAACCGCCAGATCAGTTCTACCAATACTCAATACACCACGGTAAGATCCGAACTTGAAGTATTCAATACACAGATTGAGCAGGTGAACGAATCCATCAGGAAATGCAGCATTTATAATCCTTTGGAAGGGATTGTACTGGAAACATTTTCCGAATTAAATGAAATTGCAGTATTTGGTAAAGCTTTGTATAAAATTGCCGATATGAACCAAATGATCTTACGGGTTTATGTCAGCGGAAACCAGTTACCTTCGATAATGCTTGGACAGGAAGTTCAGGTTCTGATAGATAAGGATCAAAAAACCAACCGTAGTCTGATAGGACAAGTTAGCTGGATATCGGAAAGTGCTGAGTTTACACCCAAAATTATTCAAACCAAAGAAGAAAGAGTGAACATGGTGTATGCGATCAAAGTTAGAGTAAAGAACGATGGTTCGTTGAAGATCGGGATGCCAGGGGAGGTGAAGTTTTAGTTAAAGGGTTCAGGCTTAATTCTCCCTTTGAAGGTGGTTATGGGGATGTAAGATGGTTCAATGTTTGAAGTTTAAAGTTTAAAGTTAATTGCGAGTTATAAATCTTAAAATGAAAAAAATGAAAATGAAATTTCTTTTTATGGGCGGGCTGTTTCTTTTTGCCGGAAACCTTCTTGCCCAGGATTATAAGGCGGATGATATCTTAGGTATATGGCTTAATGAGGAAAAGGATGCGAAGATCGAAATGTATAAGCAAAACAATAAGTATTACGGTAAAATCGTGTGGCTGAATGAGCCCAATGAACCGGCAACCGGGCTTCCCAAGCTGGATGATGAAAATGAGGAGGAGTCGCTCAGGAACCGGCCGGTTATGGGTCTTGTACTTGCAGATGGCTTTGTTTGTGAAGGCGACGGACTGTATGAAGACGGCGACATATATGATCCCAAAAACGGTTCCACCTATTCCTGTTACATGAAGCTGGAATCGAAGAATCAGCTTAAAGTCCGCGGCTATATCGGATTTTCAATTATCGGCAGGACAACCTACTGGACGCGAACTACAAAATAATTCCATGAACAGCCCATCTATCCGGGTCGAATCGGTTTCGAAAAGCTATGGCAAATTAAAAGCCGTTAACAACATTTCCCTTACAGTTGAGAAAGGGGAATTATACGGATTGATCGGTCCGGATGGAGCAGGCAAAACTACCCTGTTCAGAATGCTCACATCCCTGTTGATTCCTGATTCAGGCAAAGGGGAAGTGGAGGGATTGGATATCGTGAAGGACTACAAAAATCTTCGAAAAATTTTGGGTTATATGCCCGGACGCTTTTCCCTTTACCACGATCTGACGGTGGAAGAAAACCTGCAATTTTTTGCAACAATTTTCGGCACGACAATCAAGGACAATTACGATCTGATCCGTGATATCTATGTTCAAATCGAGCCTTTTAAAAATCGCAGGGCCGGGAAGCTTTCAGGAGGGATGAAACAGAAACTCGCTCTTTCGTGTGCACTGATACACAAGCCGGTTGTCCTTTTTCTTGATGAACCGACAACCGGCGTGGATGCGGTTTCAAGAAAGGAGTTCTGGGAAATGCTGAAATCGCTTCAGAAAAAGGGGATCACCATCATGGTTTCGACGCCTTACATGGATGAAGCTGCTTTGTGCGATCATGTGGCCCTGATCCAGAAAGGGAAAATTCTGAGCATTGACACACCTGATAAGATCAAGTCACAGTACAGGTTTTTGCTTACAAGGATTCGGACCGACAATATGTATCGCCTTCCGAATGACCTTAGTTTATTTCCCGGAAGTGAATCTGCATATCGTTTCGGTGATTCGGTTCATCTGGCATCCAAAGAAAAGATTGATGAAGGAAATCTTACAAGCTATCTTGAAAAAAGTGGCCACCACCGGATCGAAATGGAAAAAATCGAGCCGGACATTGAGGATTGCTTTATGGCGTTTTTGAGAAATGAGACTTGAGATTTTTGATGTATGATATTAGATTTGGGTGGCGGAATGCTAAACTATAAATGGATAAACAACCGATCATAATTGTCGAAAACCTGGTAAAAAAGTTCGGAAGCTTTGTTGCCAATGATAACCTGACTTTCGAAGTGGAAAGGGGAGAGATATTCGGTTTTCTCGGAGCCAATGGCGCGGGCAAAACCACGGCAATTAAAATTCTATGCGGGCTGTCATCTCCTACCTCAGGAATTGTAAAGGTGGCTGGGTTTGACGTTTATAGGGAAACCAATAAAATAAAGCAAAACATCGGTTACATGAGTCAGAAGTTTTCGTTGTATGAAAATCTGACTGTCATGGAAAACATTCGCTTCTATGCCGGAATTTATGGCCTCACAAAAAAGATTATCGATGAGCGCATGGAAGAATTGCTTACCGATCTGAATATCCGGGAACTCAAAGACACACTGATCGCCTCCTTGCCGCTCGGATGGAAGCAGAAGCTGGCCTTTTCGATCGCCATTTTTCATAAGCCGAAAATTGTTTTTCTCGATGAACCAACCGGAGGTGTTGATCCGATTGCCCGGAGGCAGTTCTGGGATATGATCTATGATGCAGCTCATGCCGGCATCACGGTTTTTGTAACCACACACTATATGGACGAAGCCGAATACTGCGACCGTGTCTCTATTATGGTTGATGGACGGATTGAAGCGCTTGACACGCCGGCTGCACTTAAAAAGAAATTTGATGCAATAAATATGGATGCTGTTTTCCTAAAATTAGCACGGAAAAATGTAGGAAGTCTTTAGTCTTGAGTCTAAAGTCTTGAGTAAAGGACTAAAGTTTCGCACATTATAAAAGCGAGAGTTATGAACAAAAATTGTTAATAAAAAAGCAGCATAAGAGTTGGGTTAATAGACTAAAGTTTAGTACTTTAACCAAGTATTTCAAACAACAAC
>Ga0172368_10001008_pt1 | contig 39421 bp, 28 predicted proteins | sample Lak11m_FD_114540 | JGI IMG/M metagenome (GOLD analysis project Ga0172368, IMG submission 114540) | Freshwater microbial communities from Kabuno Bay, South-Kivu, Congo - kab_022012_11m | ecosystem: Environmental > Aquatic > Freshwater > Lake | place: Democratic Republic of the Congo: South-Kivu... | reverse complement strand
CGGGTCTAGCCGATCGTCACGGTACCCCGTTATATTTATACGATCTGGCTGACTTGGATTCGGCCGCACAGGAATATCGCCATCTTTTAATTGCATTATGGCCCGGAAAGTGGTCTGTCACTTATGCCGGAAAGGCTTTCCTATGCCAGGCCATCGCACAATGGGCTCAGGCGCAAGGATTCTTAGTCGACTGCACAGGCGCAGGCGAAATAGGGATTGCGGTCAGAGCGGGCTTATCCAACGAACAGATCATTGTCCACGGTGTAAATAAAAATATTGAAGATCTGCAAGCGGCAATTAAATATACCGGTACCATAGTTGTGGATAACCAATCAGAGTTGGGGCGTTTGGTTGGCTTGGGGAAGACAAATACCCTGCCCAAACTCTGGCTGCGGTTTCAACCGGGATCATCGGTGGATACACATGCCTTTACACAAACCGGGCATTCCGACAGCAAGTTCGGCATGAGCCGCGAACAAATCCTGGAGGCGGTAAAGACCTGCCGGGATAACAAGCTGCCATTGGTGGGGCTCCATTTCCATCAGGGGTCCCAATTCCGTGACCCGGAACCCATCGGTGATGGCATCGACCGGGCACTCGACCTGGCAAAAGAGATCGGTTTTGAAGACGATTGGCATCTATCACCGGGCGGCGGTTGGGGCATCGCGTATCACGAAGACGACTTGCCTCAACCACCCGTTGAACAGTATGTGCGGTTTATAACAGCCAACATCCAGGCTGGATGCGCAAAACGCGGGCTAAAACTGCCATATCTACACCTGGAACCTGGGCGCAGCCTGGTGGCAAAAGCCGGGGTGGCCGTTTATCGGGTTGGGACCGTGAAGCATGCCGGTGCAAAAACCTGGCTGCTGATCGATGGCGGTATGGCAGATAATCCTCGCCACGCTCTCTACGGAGCAAGGTATTCCTGCCTAACGATTGACAGGGCCACTGAAGCCCCCAGCGGGATGGTCTCGATTGCCGGGCCTTATTGCGAGAGCGGTGATGTGCTGATTGAAGAGATCCCCCTGCGTAACGTGGAAGAAAATGAACTGATCGCCATCCCGGCCAGCGGAGCATATCATTTAAGCATGGCAAGCAACTACAATGGCGCGCGCCGCCCGGCAGTGCTGCTGGTCTCCAATGGCAAAGCCCGCGTGATCCAGAACCGTGAAAATGTGGCGGATTTGTCCCAGCGGGACAGGTCACCTGGCGAGTAAAAATACTTTTTTAATAAGTTCTGGTTCGGTTAACAAAATTCACCCAATCTGTGGATTTTGTTAACCGAACCTGTTTAATAGATAATATCTGCTACTGGCAAAGTTGCCAATAACAGATTCTGCAGCGGGAGGGAATACGGCTTGAGTTTCCATTCATCAACCACGGTGATACATCCAACCATTCCCGTCAAACTGCCAAAAATCACTTCTGTAGAGAACCGGTTTTATTGCCGGCAGGTTTGGAGTGCATCTCGTTAAAAGAACCAGGTATTTTATGGATCCGTGCAATGACCGGTTCTCCTGCACAGCAATCCCAAAGATGGCAAATTTGTGAAATCCAAGTGCGGGACATTAAACGTACTATTCTACACAGAACATATTGTCAAAATCCCATTACTCTAATAAAACGCTTATTTGACAAAACAGTATTTGTAACTATAATAGTTACAAATGAATGCCAACCAGCAATTTGCCGTTTCCTGTCATATCCTCACCATCCTGGCTGCCCACTCGGAAGGCTCGCTAACATCCGAAACAATCGCTGATAGTGTGGACACGAATCCGGTCGTCATCCGAAGAGTAATGTCCCATTTGCGCAAGCATGGGCTGGTGGCATCACGCCCTGGGACAGGGGGTGGCTGGCATTTGCTGCGTTCCCCGGTGGAACTCAGCCTGGGAGAAGTGTACCGGGCTATAAGCCACGAAGGCTTGCTGTCCATACACCAGCATCCGAACCCGCTTTGCCCAATCGGCGGCAACATCCAGGGCGCTCTGGATCCCATATTTGAGGCGGCTCAAAATGCCCTGGAAAAATCATTGGAGGGATTCAACGTGGCAGATATCCTGGAAAATACCCGCCGGCAAAACGCGCGGGAATGAACGGGAAGGATCCGTGATTTTGAAAGAGAAAATGCCTGTATTATTTATTATGTCATTTCAACACGATCTGTAAAGGCTGGAAAATGAACAATCTAGTACTATTACGAAAAGACAAGGATGAATTCTTCCGCAGTGATCATCAATCACCGCTGACAAGCGAGCAGAAGCGATGTTTTTCAGGGCTGCATTATTATCCGGACAATCCATCCTTGAGGCTGGAACTGGCCCTGGAACGCAGTGTTAAGCATGAATCTGTGATCCTGGCTACATCCACCGGCGATGAGCGTGAATATGAGCATTCCGGACAGATCCGATTCGCCGTGGATGGGCAGGAAGCAGTTTTGCAAATTTATGAAGCTGATTACGGGTTCTTTCTTCCTTTTTCAGATTCTACCGCTCCGCGGGAAACATACGGGGCTGGACGTTACCTGGAGCCGGAAGAGGTAAGGCCGGGTATATTACTTGTAGATTTCAATCTCGCTTACAACCCGTATTGTGCCTATAATGAAAACTGGTCATGCCCGCTGCCACCCAGCACCAACCGGCTTAAAATAAGGATAGAAGCGGGCGAGAAAAAATTCCACGAATAGGCATTCACCAAAAAGAAGACTGGCTTTTATGAAACCTTACGTTTTAATCAATGTAGCCGTCACGGCAGACGGCAAAATGGACACCTTCGAACGTAAGGGCGCAAGCATTTCCTCCAAAACGGATAAAATGCGGGTGCAGCAACTCCGCGCCCAGGCTGATGCCGTAATGGTTGGCGGGCATACCCTGCTGGATGAAGATCCCGGGTTGATTGTGAAAAACAGCGAACTGCGCGCACAGCGAAAAGACAAGGGCTTGCCGGAAAACCCAATGAAAGTCGGAGTGGTCAGCCTGGCAGATCTGGATCCGGATGGTGACTTCATGACCTGCGGCCCGGCTCGCAGGGTGATCTTCACCACAGCCCGGACGGGCGAGGAAAAGGTCAGAACTTTATCAAAACTGGGCGCAGAAGTATACGTGCTTGGCCAGGAACGGGTAAACTTGAGTCTGGCGCTCGAAAAGTTGTACGAACTAGGCGTTCGCCAATTAATGGTGGAAGGCGGAGGAACACTTAACTTTGAGTTGTTGCGCCAGGGTCTTGTTGATGAACTAACCATCTATGTTGCCCCGAAAATATTCGGCGGGCAGACTGCGCCTACGCTGGCAGCCGGACCCGGTCTGGATGCACCTGACGCAATCCAGTTAAAGTTCGTGGATGTCCAGGCGATGAACGATGGCGGAGGCATGCTTGTCCGCTACAAATTACATGAAAACAATGTTGAATAAGGAAAACACTATGACAATCGATCACCTACACCTGCCCATAGAACAACTTCTGGATGAAAACCGCGCACATGAGTGTGATGGCTGCGGCGAGGAACATGTTTGTGTTAAGATCGCATCCATCGCAGAACTGCCAACACGCTTTGGCGATTTTCACATTGTGGCATTTTACAACAACCAGGATGGTAAGGAACATGCCGCCATCGTAAAGGGCGATGTGACCGACAGCGATGATGTAATCGTGCGCCTGCACTCAGAATGCCTGACTGGAGACGCTTTTGGTTCGCTGCGCTGCGACTGCCGCGACCAGCTTGAAGCGGCATTGATTGCCATTGGAAAAATGGAAAAAGGAATTGTGCTTTACTTGCGGCAGGAAGGGCGTGGCATCGGCCTTACAAATAAAATCCGCGCTTATGGGCTGCAGGATTATGGCATGGATACAGTCGAAGCCAACCTGGCGCTCGGATTCCGCGACGATGAGCGCGATTATGCCGTTGCCGCTCACATGCTGCAATCCCTCAAGGTAAAATCGATCCGGGTGATGACCAACAACCCAAAGAAAATCAATGACCTGACCAAGTATGGGATCCAGGTAAATGGCCGCATTCCTCATATACTCCCAACCAATCCATACAATGAATTTTACCTGCGGACCAAGGCCGAGAAATCCGGCCACCTGATCAACTTGAAAGATTTCAAAGGCAAGAAACACCTGCAAGAACAGTTCGACCGGCCCATGGTCAAGGGCATGAGCGAGGACCAGGTCAAGGCGCTGCATGAATAATCCTGTCGTGGTAATAACCGGCGCAACCGGCGCAACCGGCACTTTCGCAGCAAAATCATTTGCCAGGCAGGGCGCTTCATTGGCCCTGCTGAGCTCCAACCAAATAAAACTGGATAAGCTCGAAATCGAATTAAACCTGCCTGCCGTCCAGTTATTCACAGTAGTTGCTGACCTACGCAACCCCGTTCAAGTGAATGCCGCAGCAGCCAGTATTTATGCAAAATTTGGTCGCGCTGATATCCTGCTACACCTCGTTGGTGGTTGGACAGGTGGAAAATCACTGGTTGATACGCCTGGTGGTGATCTCGAAGCCATGGTTGGCCAGCATGTCTGGACCACATTTCATTTGGCCCAAGCTTTTATCGCCGGCATGGTAAACCAACGATGGGGAAGATTCATCATCGTCTCATCGCCGACAGCCACCACCCCTCCCCCAAAAATGGGCGCATATGCAACCGCAAAAGCCGCCCAGGAAACATTGCTACTGACGCTGGCACAGGAAGTAAAGGACAGCGGTGTAACAGCCAACATCATCCAAGTGCGTTCCATAGATACAAATGACACGGGGCAAGGCACGACGGCGGATGAGATCACTGCCGCCATGCATTACTTGTGCAGTGATAAAGCAGCCAAAATAAACGGCGCAAGGATCCCATTGTTCTGACCAGGCCCCCTTATGGAGGCTTTTTGTTTTGGATAGGAACTGATTGGGTTTCCCCAGTTTAATCAGGGGATCATGCCAACAACTCCAGTAAAGAATACCATCCATCCAGAAAGTTAAACGACTGGTCCCTTTTAACAAAGGGGCTTAAAACCATGCTAAAAGCCTTTTACACTCTGCGCCATTCACGATCAACAACGACAGCGTTTATCCTGTGGGCGTTGACCATGTTATCCCTGCCTATCATGGGTTGGATCATGGGAGAGGATTACCTGTTGCGTGGTATGTCCGTTGGCGTATTGATGCAGGTTACAGCGGTGCTGATCATTCTCTACAACCACTGGGGGTTGCGGTGCACATCTGCCACTTTTCTGACGGTGACGCTTCTCTCATTCCTGGCAGAACTGCTTGGAAGCCGCACCGGCATTCCTTTCGGCAAATACCACTACACCGGCATCCTGCAGCCACAAATTGCTGACGTTCCGGTGCTGATCCCACTGGCCTGGATGATGATGCTGCCACCGGCATGGGCCATAGCCAATTTGATCACAGGAAAGAGCGGGCGCTCCTGGAGTTTCATCAGCGTGTCTGCGCTGGCCTTCACCACCTGGGACTTGTTCCTGGATCCGCAAATGGTCGGCTGGGATTTCTGGCGCTGGGAGATCCCAGGTCAATATTTTGGCATCCCGATCAGCAATTACCTGGGCTGGTTTCTCGTTTCTGCCATGCTCACGTATATCACCGGGCCTGATAACCTGCCTGCCGGAACACTTTCGCTGGTGTATGTGCTTACCTGGGGACTTCAGACCCTGGGCCAGGGTATCTTCTGGGCTCAGCCTGGACCAGCAATTTTTGGTTTTACCTGTTCGGGGGTTTTCATCCTGGCTGCGTACTTGAAAAGCAAACACGAGCCCGGTGTTATTTGACCCAAAGTTTTACTTTGGGGTTTATTCTCTTGCGTATGCGAGTCCCAAACATTCCAGGTCTGGGTACCCAGGCAGGGTGAGGCTGAAGGACCCGCTGTATGTGAGCCCAATCCGCGGGTGACCAATATCCTGAAAGCAGGTGGATGGAAAAACGGGTTGGCAGCACTGCCGGCACGGGATCACCCCAATTTCGAGATCAACCAACACGCTGATAATTCCAGCCATACAAGCATGGAAATAACCATATAGACCGCAATTGGAAATCCGTATCTACAGATTGTTTCCGGGAATGCCCTCCTGGCAGACTAAATTGGTAAAAAGACCAGGGCTGCCAGCAGTTATCAGAACATGCAGCCAGAGCATTCCGCTGTCGGCGATATCGAAATGCACCGGAAGTGATAAAATTCCGCCCTACTCGGAGGCGTTCATGGCGAAAAAGAAGTATTCAATCCAATGGGAAAATGACGAGGCGGTTGGTTTCGAAATTAATGGTGTAGTTTATAAAAATCTGGAAGACATCCCTGACCAGAAAGATATGCGGAAAATGATGGCGATCATGACTGCAGCAGAGATGGCTGAATTGGATGATGAACCAGAAGGAAAACCGTTCCCTTTTGAAAACACCATCCTGGGAATTTTTACGGGCGTGGCAGCGATCATGTTACTGATCGCAGGGATCTCATCGGCAAATGCAATTGGGACGATCATGAAACAAAAAAGCGCGCCGGGAATAGTTGTCGATATGGTTGTGAAGCGGGAATACCTCAATGAGCAAGACCGCATCATCCAGGAATATTATTACCCGGTGGTGGATTTTACAGCGGATGATGGCCATCGCCGTTCAGTACAAATGAGCGTGGGCAGCGATTCGCCGGAATATGAAAAAGGGAATGAAGTGATTGTATTATATGATCCGCAGCACCCGTTGGATGCGAATATAAAATCCTTTGGGAGCGCTGCACTGCTGTGGGTACTGCCAGCCATAACCGGCATCCTGGGCGTTGCGTTCCTGGTAGCAGTCATTACAGTACGCATTGTCATGTCCAGGGAGCAGGACGCCTCCACACAACCAGTAGAGACGTGAGTATGACAATCAAAGAATGGTTACCATCCTATTTTGACTGGTTCAAAGTCCGGAGTCCGTACATCCCGTCACGGTTGCCGCAACCAAGTCCAGTAATTTGATTTGGTTCATGGTTGAAGAAACGTGCAGGTAAAATTTTCGCCATTCAAGCTATTATCACTAAATGTTTACAACAGCATAGACCCGCCAGGTACTTCACGATGTACTTTTCTTGCGCAGTTTATCAATGCGCCGTTGAAGGTAGGTGGAGAAGTAACCATCGTAACGGTTCCACAAATCCGGACGCTTCCAATCGTTGCCGGTGACCCGGCCACGACAGGCAGGCGTGCCGCAGGCACAATCGAATTCATCAAAGGAACTACTGTCAGACATGGCATAATCAAAAGTGATCTCCTCCCCTGCCGCTATGACACGCATCGCCACCAGCGCAATGGGACCGATCAGGCCGGCGTTGGGACTGCATGAATGATTGATGTAATCAGCAGGCTCATCCATCCCCATTGGCGCCAGGTAAAAATCATCATAAATCTGGATGGTATGCCCGCGCTCTTCACGCGACAGCGCGAGAACTTCTTCCAGCGTAACAGCCCGCCCTCCCCACACTGCCAGGAATTCATCCTTCTTCAGCTTCTGGAGGGCATAAACAGCATGCCCCCCCTTTTCCGGCGCCAGGCGCACTTCGATCCTGGGTGAGAGATAACCGGTTTTCATCCTTCTTCTCCAAGCGTCAAGAAATGGCCATTCTTCTTTAACCAATCCTTGTGTTGTTTGTAGGTGGGCAGCAAGCGCGCTACCTCAGCCCAAAAGACAGAAGAATGGTTCTTGATCTTCAAATGAGCCAATTCATGGATCACCACATAATCGATCACATCCAGGGGAGCCATCACCAGGCGCCAGGTAAAACTTAATGTGCCGCGGGAACTGCACGAACCCCAGCGGGTGCGCGCAGAGGTGATACGAAGATTCTCATATCGAAAACCATGCCGCGTTGAAAAATATTCCACCCGTTCGGTCAGCACCTTCATGGCATAAGCTTTGTACCATTTTTCAAAAACCAGCAAAGCCTGAGGCTGGGCTTTTCGGGCCAGGATAAAATCGTTCTGAAGCGCAAGCGCCGCTCCCTGATTGGAAACCACCCGCAGGGGTATCTGCCTGCCGAGCAGCAGGAACCTCTCGCCATCAGCGAACTGCCGGACCGGTAAAGCCGGGCGCTGCATGAGTTGGGCTTTTTTCCGATTGACCCATGTGCTTTTGCTGTCAACAAAAGAGTGGATCAGCCGTTCCGGTAATTTTAGCGGAGCACGTACGATTACCATGCCACCCGGTTGAATAATGATAGCAATCGTCTTTCTTTTTGAGCGAATGATCTGGTCGATAATTGCGGACATGGCGGCAAGTATATCAAACAACAAACAGCACACAAGCATGATAAATCAACCAAACGATGTATTCCACAAGCACCCAGAGTTATAATCATGGCTTGCCCAGCTATAGACGTGGCCAAATCCTTTCATCCAACACCGGGAATTAAAATGTCTTTCCTAGAAAAAAAACGCTTCGCAGAAATTTTACAGTTCAACCATTTTTCACAATATTTAAGTTGGAGAATTACCGAACCCGGTAAAAACCTCTCGGACCAGGGCAAGGTTGAGATTATCAGTCACACCGATACGAGCTTTGAATGCCTTGTAAACAGCGCCGCCAACACACTGAGAGTTAACATGCGGATGGAACACAACCAGCTGTATGGTAACTGTGAATGCAAAGCCAGCCAGCAAAGCAGCATTTGCCTCCACATGGTGGCAGCCGGGCTGACCGTGCAGAAAATTTTAAGCGAGGAAATCAAGAAGTCATGGGAAAACCGACTGCTATTCGTACACGATGCACCACATTTACGCAAAACACTTTCAAAGAAAACCCCGGATTACTTATTGCTCTTCGCGCTCAGTCATGATTACAGTGGTTGGAAAATCAAGCCGCTCACTCTTGCGATCCACAAGATTCCCGCCACTGCGGAAAAACCAGGAGAGTGGAGCCAGGAAACAATGATTGAATTCCTTGCTCAAAACCACAAAATTGGCGACCTGTTCAGCAGCAAAATTTCACACCCCCTGAGAGCAGAAGCATGCCTGAATGCGAAACCCGAAATCGTCAGCCTGGCCAGACTGCTCTATGATCTGGGTGATTCAAATTCATATTATTCTGATTCCAGCCAGGCAAAAGCGGTAGCCGGTGCGCTGGAAATACTGAGAAATAATGATTTTCCCCTTTATCCAGGCTCAACATCCTACGCCGGCGAAACCACCGTGAGCGGGCCTGATCCTCTTTCAATTTCAAAAGAAAACGCCAATATTCTGCTGGATATTGAAAACCAAAAAGATGGCAGCCTGCGATTGCAATTCCATTTGTACCTTGGCGAGTCCTTGTGGAAAATCACGAAAAAACCAACCGTTGTTTCGGAAGACCCGCTTTGGTTTTCACTTGACGATCAATTGATCCCGGCCCAGGATGGACTGGTCTCGGAACAAATCGAGAACCTGACCAAGGCTTCGCGTGTCATTATCCCGACCGAAGAAAAAGCCCGGTTCCTGGAATTTTACCTGCCACGCCTGGCTGCCCAATTCAATATTACCGGGAATGGGATCAAAACCAGGGATCTGATAGAAAAGGCACAGGCGCGCTTGTATTTACAGGAAAACCAGGGTGTATTGGATGTCTGGCTCAAATTCGGTTATGGCGACTTTGAGGTATTGGCGGAGCCGCGCACTCCCGAAACATCGTCAGCATACGATCAGGAAACATCCACCTTTACACGCATCTTCCGCGATACCCAAACCGAAAAGGATTTTTATAATCGCGTTGGCGAGTACGGGTTAAAGCGCGTAACCGGCAGCAATGGACTTTTTAACCTGCGAGCCAGGGTGGACGTGGTCGATTTTCTGATGAAATATGTCCCCAAAGCTGTTGCAGACGGTTTTGAGATTTATGGTGAAGAGAATATAAAAAATGTGCGCATAAATCGCAACAAGCCAACCATATCCTTCAACATATCATCCGGGATAGATTGGTTTGACCTGAAAACCGTGATCACTTACGGTGAGATGCCTGTATCGTTGAAGGAAATGCGACGGGCACTTAAACGCCGCGATAGTTACATCAAATTGGCTGATGGCACAATCGGGGAAGTACCCCAGGAATGGCTTGACCGCTATAAACACCTGTTTGGATTGGGTGAAGAAACTGAAGAAGGGCTGCGCTACTCCAACCAACAGGTTACCCTGCTCGACCAACTATTGGGTGAGACGGAAATCATCCGCGTGGATGAAGAATTCCAACGCCGCCGCCGGAACTTGCAAAATTTTTCCGGGATAACATCCGTACCACTGCCACTAAATCTAAACGGTGATCTGCGCCCATACCAAAAAGCAGGTGTGGACTGGCTGCACTTTTTACACGAGTACCAATTCGGGGGTTGTCTCGCAGATGATATGGGATTGGGAAAGACCATCCAGGTGCTGGCATTCCTGCAGGCTTTGCGCGAGAAGCAGGAATTATCCAGAGCCAGCTTGATCGTGCTGCCAAGATCGCTGCTGGTCAACTGGCAGCGCGAAGCGGAAAAATTCACTCCCAGGCTGCGCTTTCTCGAATATCACGGGCAGTTGCGGGAAAAAGACAGCGCCGCATTTGACCAATATGACCTGGTGCTGACCACCTATGGGATTGTGATCAAGGATATTGAGCTCTTCCGCAATTACAGCTTCCATTATGTCATCCTGGATGAGTCACAGGCTATCAAGAACCCGGTCTCCCAATCTGCCAAGGCCTGCCGCCTGCTGAAATCTGAACACCGCCTGGTGATGACGGGTACGCCTGTTGAAAACTCCACTTTCGAGTTATGGTCCCAATTTGCCTTTCTGAACCCTGGACTGCTGGGGAGCCTGGAGTATTTCAAGACCGAAATCGGCGGACCAATTGAGAGGGACGCAAGTACCGAGGCAGCTCAATTCCTTCGCAAAATGGTGTATCCTTTTATTTTGCGCCGAACAAAGGAACAGGTTGCGCCTGAATTACCGCCACGGACCGAACGTGTGATCTATGGAGATATGGAACCGGCCCAGCGCAAACTTTACAACCGCACACGTGAGGATTATCGCAAATCACTGCTTGGCCTGATTGAAGGCGAGGGCATGGAAAACGCCAGGATGAAAATCCTGGAAGGGTTACTGCGTCTGCGCCAGATCTGCATCCATCCCAGGCTGGTGGACAAAACCTTCCATGGTGAATCTGCCAAATTTGAACTGTTGCTGGAACATGTCGAGACCCTGCTGGCTGAAGGCCACAAAGCACTTATATTTTCCCAATTTGTCGAGTCCCTTAAACTACTGCGCGCCGAGCTCGATATGCGCAAAATCCGTTATGCCTACCTTGATGGGCAGACCAATAACCGCCAGGAACAGGTGGACAACTTTCAAAACGATCCGGGCATCCCTTTCTTCCTGATCAGTCTGAAAGCCGGCGGAGTCGGGCTAAACCTGACCGCAGCAGAATACGTGATCCACCTCGACCCGTGGTGGAATCCGGCAGTTGAAATGCAGGCCAGTGACCGTGCTCATCGCATAGGCCAGGATAAGCCCGTGTTCATCTACAAATATATTTTGCGCGACTCGGTGGAAGAAAAGATCCTGCTGCTGCAGGAACGCAAAAAGAACCTGGTGGAACAATTGATCAGCACCGAAACCAGCTTCTTTAAGTCACTGACGAAGGATGATGTAAATATCCTGTTCAGTTAGGAATCCTGATCTCAAAGGAAAAACTTCGCATGGCGATAGAAAGGAGTTATTGATGCCAAACCAGGTTACACAGACCGGATCGAGGCTGCTATTGCCCCATCGTTTGGAAGCCGGGCAGACGATTGGAATTGCCGGGCCAGCCAGCCCTCCCAATGAACCCGAACGGGTGCGTTTTGCGATTGAAACGGTTGAATCGCTTGGCTTTCGGGTAAAACCTGCCCCGCACTTGTTTGAACGCACCGGATACCTGGCAGGAAGTGACGCAGTGCGCGCCGCCGACCTGAACGACTTGTTTGCAGATGATGAAGTCGACGCCATTTTTTGCCTGCGTGGAGGCTATGGCGCCGGACGCCTGCTGCCCATGCTGGATTATGAAATGATCCGCGCCAACCCGAAGATCCTGTTGGGATACAGCGACATCAGCACCCTCTTACTCGGCATCCACCGCATGACCGGACTGGTCACCTTTCACGGACCAATTGCCGGACAAACGTTTTCGCCGTATACCCTGGCAGAACTTAAAAAAGTGACCTTTCAATCTAAAACACCTGTGAGATTGGCAGGCGCGCCGACTTTTGAACGGGGCGAGGGTCGCGTGGAAAAAATAAACAGGATTACACGGCTTGCGCCAGGAAAAGCGCGCGGGCGACTGTTGGGAGGGAATTTAAGCCTGGTGACCCACCTGGTCGGTACCCCATATTTACCTGACCTTTCAGGCGCGATCCTTATCCTGGAAGATGTGGGAGAAGCTGTCTATTCGATCGATCGCATGCTGACGCAATTGTGGCTTTCGGGCGAGCTGGAGAAGGTGGCCGGGATCGCGTTTGGGAAATTTACCGATCCACGACCATCAGAATGGGAACAGAACCGCACCCTGGAGGAAGTCCTGAGCGAGCGGGTAATTGCCCTGAATATCCCGACTCTGGCAGGCCTGATGATTGGTCACGTCGATGACCAGGCCACCATTCCTCTTGGCTGCCTGGCAGAACTGGATGCCGACAACGGCACGCTTGTGTTGTTGGAAAATCCTGTTTTATAAGTTACCCGGCCTGGCATAAAAAACCAGGATCATGTCTTCTATTCCAACGCAGTTGGCTGCTGAGACCGGCCCATAACGACGATGCGCCCACTGTAAGCGGAAGAAAAGCGGTCAACTGCCAGACGCGCGCCGGCCTGCAGATCAGCCCGCCTGCCGGACGGGTTATTGACAATAAATGCCTGCGGGCTGCCATCGATGCAATCCGCGCCGGTCACCACCATCAGGTGACCACCCTGCTTGGTAATCGGCAGCCGATCATCACCGGCTTCATACGATACGGATGCAATTACCAGGCGACCCTGGCGTAAATAAGCAACAATTTCATCCAAACCTGCCTGCCGAGCTTCGGCTTCCAACCCGGTTTCACTCGCCAGCTCCGCCAACGAGCGGTGGATCCAACCTATTTCGTGTTCACTGCCATCGGCAGCGCGCCGGATCAGGTAACCACCGCGCTCCAAGCCCAGGCGTGCCCATGCCACCAGCGAAAGCTTCGGTCCGCCGAGTGATTCGACACCCATTTTAAGACAGGCCACACCACAGGCCCGCTCAACCCAATATGCATATTCCTGCGGGCTTTCAGCGCCGCTCTCCGCCCAGCGCGGGTCATGCAGCGGGTCAAGCCCATCCACAAAAATTGCCTGGGCAAGCTCAGGACTGGCAATCTGGGCATAGTAGGGCACCGGGTAAGGTAAGCGTATGATTTCAATCATTTATATCAGCAACCTGTCTAATAAAATTTAGCACCATTCCTGAGGCTGGTGAAATTAATACCTTGAGTAATCAGGTAAAGGCACCAACACCAGCCACCTGGGCCAGTTCGCAACAAGCTTTGATTATAATTCAGAGAAATGCGATTAGATATGATGACATCAGCCCATCCAACCTGGATCGAGATTGACCTGGCAGCTGTCTCCAGCAACTGCAATCATATTGTGCATGAGACAGGCACAGCCCTGCTTGCAATTGTCAAAGGCGATGCCTATGGACACGGCGCGGTGCAGGTAAGCCGGGCTGCCGTGACCGGCGGGGCAAGCTGGCTGGGGGTGGCGCGCTACTGCGAGGCGCGCGAACTGCGCCAAAACGGAATCATGTCGCCCATCCTGGTGCTGGGAATGGTAAGCCCGCAGGAAGTGGATGAGGCCATTGCCAGCAATGTCACATTGACCCTGCACAGCATGGAAAGTTTGCAGCTATATGCCGCCCGTGCCACAGAAACCAATCGAGCGGTAGTAGTTCATTTGAAAATTGATACCGGCATGGGCCGGTTGGGGGTTTTCGCTGAAGATATCCTGCCATTCACAAGACAGGTATTAAGCGCGGGCGGGATCCATGTCGACGGCATGTACAGTCATCTTGCCATGGCCGAAGTGCGCCATCCGCACAACGAACTGCAGCAGGCACGATTTCAAACGGCGGTTGACATATTGGATCAGGCAGGATTGCGCCCGCGCTGGGTACATCTCGCCAATTCAGCAGCGGCGTTTGGCCTGCCTGAAACACGTTACGATATGGTGCGGGTGGGGAACGCAGTATTGGGGCTGCGCATCCGCCCGGACCAGGCGCTGCCTGATCATTATCGTCCGGCGCTGGTTTGGAAGGCACAACTGGCATCCAGCCGCGTTTTTCCTGAGGGCTGGGGGGTTGGCTATGGGCAAACCTATAAAACCAGGGCAGATGAGATCATCGGGGTCATTCCGGTTGGGTTTGGCGACGGGCTGCGGCAGATAAAAGGAAACCAGATCCTGATCGGTGGGCAGAAATATCCACTGGTTGGCCGCCTGTGCCTGGACCAGAGCATGGCTCGGCTGGACAGGCATTACCCAATGGGCGAAGAAGTGGTCATCATTGGCAGACAGGGAAATTCAGCGATTGCCGTGCACGATCTGGCTGTGCTCTACCAACTTTCACAGGTGGATTTCACCACTCTAATCCATAAACGTGTTCCGCGCATCTATTTTGGGGAATAGCATTCCGCGGGTAACAAATTCGTATCCGGATCAGTTCATGCGCGGATCAAACGAGTCGCGCACGCCTTCACCGAAAAAGTTGTAACCCAAAACCACCGAAAGGATGGCAAGACCCGGGAAGGTGGTCATCCACCAGTTGTAAAACTGGTAGCGACCCGATGAGATCATTGCCCCCCATTCCGGGGTGGGCGGCACGGCGCCGAGACCAATAAAACTGAGCGCGGCAATGTTGAGAATTGCGCTACCTGCATCCAGTGAAGCCTTAACCAGGACTGGGGCAAAGGTATTCGGAAGGATGTGATTTAAAAGGATGCGGCTCCTTGGCACACCAAGCGCAACTGCCGCTGTAACATATTCGTTGTTCTTTATGCTTAAGACCTGGCTGCGCATAAGCCGCGCATATTCCGGCCACCAGACCAGCACCATGGCGATAAGCGCATTGGTGATGCTTGGACCCAAGACCGTAGCGATTGCCAGCGCAAGCACAATTGATGGGAATGCCAGCGTAATATCAGCCAAGCGCATGATCAACAGATCATATAAACCGCCAATATAACCCGCAGTAGCGCCCACGATCGAGCCCATGATCATGGCAAACATGATCACAACAAAACCAATGGGCAGCGATATCCGCGCGCCATACATTACGCGGCTGAACACATCCCGACCAAGCTCATCCGTGCCAAACCAATACTGGGCGGTTGGAGGTTTCAGCCTGTAAACAATATCCTGGGCAATCGGATCACGCATGGATGTAAAAGGTGCGATGACCGCGGTAACCGCCCAAAACAGGATGATGACCAGACCGAGCATGGCCATCGGATTGCGGCGCAAGGAGCGCAAACGGCGCTGGTTGGGGCTGTCAGCTTTTTTGGTGAGGGGAAGTTGGGTAAGATCCGCTACAGCCATCGTTTACCCTTCCCTGATGCGCGGATCCAGAATGGTGTAGAGCGCATCCACAAAAATATTAACCAGCATGTAAATAATGGCAATCAACAGGGTCGTACCGGTGATGGCGGGATAATCCAGGTTGGCTGCGGACTCGACCGCATAACGGCCGATCCCCGGCCACGAAAAAATCGTTTCCGTCATGATGGCGCCACTCATCAAGCCAGCAAATGCCAATCCGACCAACGTGACCAGCGGTATTAACGCGTTACGAAAGGCATGCGTGATGATGACCCATTTTTCGGGCAGACCCTTGGCGCGGGCCGTGCGGACATAATCCTGTGAAAGGACATCCAACATCGAGGAACGGGTAATGCGAGCCACCAGAGCCAATGTAAACCAACCCAGGATGATTGACGGCAGGATCAAGTGGCTGAGAGAATCCCAGAAGGCCGGCATGTTCCCTTTCAACAGCGAGTCAAAAACAAACAGGCCAGTGACTGATTCCGGGGCGCCCAGGCGGGAATTGATACGTCCAGGTCCAGGAGCCCAATGGAGTTTGTAATAAAAGACAAACAGTATCAGCAGTCCGGACCAGAATGGCGGCATGGAGGCACCCAGCAGCGAAAATATGCGCGTGAACTGATCCACAAAACTGCCGGATTTTATGGCAGAAATGATACCCAATGGCAGGCCGATCAGAATGGCAAATATAAATGAACCGATGGAGAGTTCCACGGTGGCGGGCAGAAAATTTTTCAAATCAGATGCCACCGGGTTTTTGGTCTTAAAGGATGTCCCCAGATCACCCTGCAGCAAGTTTTTCAAGTAAATGAAATACTGCTCCGGCAAAGGCTTGTCCAAACCCCATTTTTCGGTCGCCGCTTTTATTGCTTCCGGATCATCCATCGATCTTTCGGTCAAAATAACCGCAAGCGGATTTACCGGCACAATATGGGTCACCACAAATAGAAGCAGGGTGATCCCAATCGCCATGGGGATCATCAGCAGCAGGCGCCTGGTAAGGTGCTGGATCAGGCTCATCGTTCTCCTTCAAAATCCAAACCAAAAAATGTAGGGGCGGGTTGAACCCCGCCCCTACCGGCAATTATCTTACTTGGAGAGCTGGGACAGGTCAACAAACCAAACCGGGTGGAATTTGAAACCCTTAAGTTCACTGCGGAAGGCATGAACATACTGGGTCTGATAGAGCATGGTGAAGGGCATTTCTTCCATAAAGACCGTCTGCAGCTTCTCCACAGCAGCCTTACGGGCAGCGGGATCGGCAGTCGTACGGATCTCGGTGGCCAGCTTGTTGGCCTCCGCGTTCTGGAAATTCATGCGGAAGGCGATCGAGCGATCACCCAGCCCAAAGTAATCGGTCCACATGGTCACATCGAGGTAGTCAGGTGTCCAACCACCAAAGGCCATCGGCAACTGTTGGGCGCGCATCTGGGTCAGGTAGACACTCTGCTCGAGCGGCTTGAGGTTGAGCGTGATGCCAGCTTCGGCCAGATCGTTCTTGATCTTGGCGGCAACCGTATCGCGAGTGGCATTGGAAGCATAATACATATCAAACGTGACACCGTTGGGATATCCAGCGGCAGCCAGCAGCGTCTTGGCCTTTTCCAGATCGCGGCCCTGGGTCTTGGCAGGATCGACGCCCATGATACCGATCGGGATGATGCTGGGGGCGCGGGTACCATAACCGTTCAAAACGGCCTTGGTGATACCATCATAGTCAATCGCGTAAGCTACGGCCTGGCGAACTTCCTTCTTGCACAGGATGGCGAAAGAATCCGGGCTCTGCAGTTCAGCGAACTTCGCGGGATCCTTGGCCTTGATGGCGTCGGGGCAGACGTACGTCATGGCAAGATAGTTTTCATCGAGTGATTGGTCGACGGAAATGGTCAGGTCAGGATTGGCCTTGGCTTGATCCACCAGGTCGGTGCTCAGGCTGCCGATCATATCCGCATCGCCACCTTCCAACATTTGCAGTTGGACAGTCGGATCGGAAACATGGGTGATGACAACCTTATCAAACTTGGGGGCGCCTCTCCAATAATTCTTATTGGCGGTCAATTCAATCTCAGCCTTGGGTGACCACTTGGTGAGAACAAATGGGCCGGAGCCGGCTGAATTCTGGTCCAACCATTCCTTGGCTTTGTCCGTGGTCTTGGCATCAGCGGCATCGGTACCACCATGTTCCTTGACCAGCTTGGAATCCTGAATACCCAGGCTGGGGTTGGCAGCACTGGACAGGAACTGGGGCAGGGGTTGAGCAACGCCATCGGTAACCGTGGTGGATACTTTGACGGTGTAATCATCAACAGCTTCAACCTTGCCAACGCCATCCAGATTGAAAGCGGGAGCGCCAGCCACATTCAGCAGGCGATCCCAGGAAAAGACCACATCCGCAGCAGTAACGGGGTTGCCGGAAGCAAACTTGGCATCCTTGCGCAGGTGGAAGACAAATTCGGTGAAGTCCGCATTGGCTTCCCATTTTTCAGCCAGTCGTGGCACGATGGTGTTCAAATCCTCAGGACGGATGTCAACCAGCGTGTCATACGTATTGATGTGGATGAAAAGGTTGGTAGTCTCGCCGGCATAAGCGGGATCGAGGGTGACCACATCATCCAGGTTCATGGCAATCACCAGGGTGCCACCAGCGGCGGGCGCCACCGTCGCCGCCGGAGCGGGTGCTTCTGTTGCAGCGGCCGGAGCGGGAGCTTCAGTCGCTGCCGCAGGAGCCGGCGGCTCAGCGGTAGGTGTGGCTGCGGGTGCGCAACCTGCCAGGGCAGAAACCAGAATTGCCGCCAGCATGACAAAAAGATACATACGGTTCATTTTCATTGCTCCTCCTTAGAGCGGATAAAAATTAACTGGCAAGGCTGCCAGGGTAACCCAATAAAGCGGCCGGACGGGATCGCTGAGCCACGAAAACAATACTTTATGACAGCCAGGGGTACCTGGCTTTTGGTAATAACTCTGCGATGAATTGTTGTTAATCCTTGCATTACCAGCGAGATTACGAACAATATGCAATCTTGCAACCCGGACCGGATTACTTCTTTGTAATCCTTTCCCACAGAAAAAGATGTGAGACAGGGTTATATTATACATTATTTTGTAAGTCGCTGATTTTTATCAACAATCTCAAATTACCGGGATTGACCAGGAAATATGTTTACAGCCTGGCCTTCAAGATACGGCAATTCCCGAGCGGTTTAATACGATAAGCGCCACACACAGCCGGGACAAGAATTGTTTCAAACGGCTTAATCTGGCTGACCTGACCGGCAATCAGGATCTGTGCATGGCCTTCAATGGCAGTCAGCGCATGGAAAGATTCGCCCAGAGTGTCCAGTTCAACAGTCTTCCCGAGGGCAGAAATAATTTCAAGGTTGAAATACTGGCAATGGCTGAGAATGCCTATCTCACCATCCCCAAGCTCGGGAGCCGGTTTTAATTCCACACCAGCATCAGGGCGCGAAACAGCCAGCGCTTTTTCGATGTGTAATTTGCGTTTCTCAGTCTGAGGGCGACCCCAATCATAAACACGGTAGGTGAGATCGGATGTCTGCTGGATCTCATAGATCAGCAGCCCGGGACCCAGAGCGTGGATCGTTCCGGGACGGATTAATAGTGTATCGCCGGTTTGAACACTGAGCGTTTGGACCCTTTCCAAAATCGTACCATTCCGGATGGAGTCTGCCAGCGATCCGGCACTGGTACCAGCCTGCATACCGGCAATCAAGGTTGAGCCCGACACCGAGCTTAACACGTGCCAGGCCTCGGTTTTGCCGAAAAAACCGCTGCCTTCGAGGGCAGCAGCCTGAACGTCATCCGGATGAACCTGGAGCGATAGCCACTCGGCGCAATCCAACAGTTTGACCAGCACCGGGAAACGACCAGCCTGCGGGGATGCCGAATTTTTTCCCAAAAGATCTGAACCAAACTCAAGCACCAGCTCATGTAAGGTCCGCCCGGCGTACTCTCCACCAGCCACCCGGTCGCCTTCGTAAACAATCCAGGCTTCAGCTGTTGGAACGATCCCTGGTCGCAGGCGGGAGCCGCCCCAGACGTAATCGCGGTATTCGGGGATAAGTTGGATTGGCTGCTTAAGCATGTCCATCATTCGATCCTGATTTTAGAATAATTCGAAAAATTATAACTCTTTTCCTGGCGCATTATTCCACAGCCCAACCTGTCTTCGGACAATCTCACGTGGAAATAATTGATGTTTTCACCGGTTCCGCCTGGATATAAATCCTAGGCTCATATCGTGGAAGCCTATCGGGCTGAGACGAATGTCAATTTCAAGCGACTTCCATGTTCCTGGAAGCCTAATTATCCGCGATGCAACTCTTCTTCCAATTTAGACGTTGGCGCGATCAGGAAGATCAGGTTATCCCAGACAATGTGACTGACGATCAGCGCTCCGAGTGGAAAACCAAGCGCATACAGACCGCCCCAGAAACCACCGGCAACCGTAGCGGCACCAACAAGAGTAAAGTTACCACTGACAACATGTGCGCCGCCATAGGCTGCCGTACCAAGCACCCACCCCCAGAAACGACCAAAGAACTGCGCCAAGCCATCCTGCAGGAACCCGCGCCAGAAAAACTCCTCGGCTGGACCGATCACCAGCGCCAGGCGCGTCATAAGCTCTTCGCGCGGGCGAATGCGTTTGAGTTTGTAAATGTCATCAATTTGAGGCCCACCGTTCGGGATGATGAGCCTCGTAAGATGATCGCCAATATGAAAGATGGCATAAAGACCGGCTGCGGATCCCAGACCCAGCAGGATATCCTTGATACTTATCCTGGTCTTCCGCAGTTCAGGTTGCGTAACAAGCGCAAGCGATCCGAGCGAAAGCCCCGTGCCGGTCATACGGTCCCAAAACCTTTTCCTGGGGCCGCGAAAGGTGAGGGCGAACAGTCCGAAAGCCAGAGCAGCGCCAAAAACAACAAGATTTTTTGACTTTTTCATATTGCTTTTCCAAGTGCAAGTCCAATCACAAACAGAACACCAAAAGCAGCATGCAGTTGGGCTGTTTCAAGGTCAATTTTAGCGATCGAACGTTGCTGCCCATTGGCGCCCATGCCAGCGGTATGGATCGAGCGCACCAGGAATGGCATCGAGAGTAAAGCGAGCAAACTGGTCTCAGGCAAAAGATGGAATAGCACTCCCAGCACCACCGCCAGGTAAGCGCCGGTGACGAGCGAGACATAAACGAGATGGGCCCATTTGCGACCAATGAACGCCGATAAGGTGCCGATCCCAAAGCGTGCGTCATCGGTAATATCACGCCATTCATTGCCATGCAAAATGGCAGTAACAAGAAAACCAATCGGGATACTGACAATCGCAGGTGAGAGGCCGATTGTTCCGGTGATGACAAAGTAAGCACCCATCACCATGATCGGACCCATTAACGTAAAAACAAGGGGAAGCCCCATCGCACGGTATTTGTACTGGAATGGCGGGGCAGTGTAACCAAAACCGAGCGCCAGCCCAAGCAAACCCAGCAGTGCGACAGGCCAGCCGCGGGCGGCGATCAGCGCAATGCCGAGCAGCATGGCCAACATAAAAGAGCCTGCCGTCAGACTGAATGCTTCCTTTTCGGTAAGTCGACCTTTCAACAGCGATTGGCTGGCGCGCGGAGATGTGATTGAGTCCACCCCGTTGCGCACATCATATATTTCATTGGTAATGTTTGTTCCTACATGCAGCAGGACGGAGGCAGCCAGGGATATGACAAACATCGAAAAATTAAATTGTTTTTCAACCAAAGCCAGGGCCCCGGCAGCCAGCACAGGAATGGCGGAAGCTGTAAAGCTGAATGGGCGCGCAATTTCAACAGCCGCGCCAAATTTTCGCCAGGCGCGTTCGACAACATTCAGGCGATCTCCATCGTTCAAAGATGCGGATGCTAGATGGACAGGCGCTGCCAAACCCAACCTGGCAGTTTCCTTGAGCGCCACTGACCCGTACAGTTCAGCCGCGTGCAATATTTTTTGGATCTGTTCATCCTCCTGCAGGATGGGTTGGAGAATTGGGGTGGTCATACCGGCTTCGTTGTAACGCGCCGCACCTTCGGCGACTTCATCCGGGGTGCCGCACAGCATGAAACTATCCAGAACCTCATCCGGAATTAGTTCGGCCGCTTTGTGATAGTCCTCCGCCCGCCAGGCGGCAGCGATCTGGTCACGCAGCGCAGGTTCAAAACCCGCCTGCTCGAGTGAAAAGTTGGAAAGAACGCTGATCATATAAATCACGAACGGCTCGCGTTTGGCGCGGTTCAGGGCCTCACGACGGGACTTGTCCACGTGTGTGAGCAGGTATCCGGCCACATCCACGGCAGATTCATCACGCCCGGCCTCGATCGAGGCGCTGCAAAGTTTCGCGATCAGACGCTTCATGTTAGGGATTGATTCCGCCGGACGCGCGAGGTACCCATCCGCCTTTTGCCCGGCCAATTGCAGAAAAGGAGTGCGGTAGGCCGCCACATAAACCGGTACGCGGTGCACGGGTGGGAACATGGGTTGGATGGGCGGAAGGTTAGGGGTTGCCGAAGGGATGCGCTGCCCAGCCCACATGGCGCGCACTACATCAATTGCTTTGCTTACATTTTCCACACCGGCTTCCGGGCTGTAGGGAATACCCATCTGGGCCAGCCTCAAGGGGATGGAAGTACCGATGCCCAGGATAATGCGCCCAGGTGCAATCTCGTCCAGGGCAGAGACTGTCATTGCGATCAAGGCTGGTGCGCGGGTGTATGCGCTGAGCGCTCCCAGCGAAACGCGTATTTGTGGAACCTGGGTGGCTATGGCAGTGGCATAGGTCACCGCATCGCGTTCAAACAAGCTATCATGGATCCATACGGAATGGACCCCGTGACGGCGGGCATCATCCGCCCAATCAACAACTTCGGAAACCTTACCGCGCGCGGCAAAGCCAATCCCTACAGGCCGGGCAAGTTCAGACATGGTTTACTCCTATTCCAATAAAAGTCTGTCGATTATAGACCTGCGTCCATGAGAACGCAATATCCAAATTGCGACATCATGGCTAAAAATTATCCAAAAAAGGAACGTCCGGGATTGGGGACTGGTTTTTTTAATGCCCTGGCTCTTAAATCCCCCACCAATAATCACCGATCAACATACCAATTCAAGATTAAGACAGCCCAGAGATATCGTCCACAGTACGGATGATCAGGTTGCTGGCCAGGTTCTCAACCGCCAGGGCTGCCTGGTAACCATCAAAAGGTGCAAATAATTCAAGATGCCAGCCATGAGCCTGGCGCCTGTCTCCATCGATACAAACCAATTCCGGCTGTTGTGAGGAATTGAAAGACACTTCAGTCTGGCTGATATCTTTCGTCAGACCTGCCCCGATCGCCTTGAAAACAGCTTCCTTGCATGTCCAGATCTTGAAAAATGTCCTGAGCTTATCGTGACCCTCGAGTGAATTGAACAAAAGACATTCCCGCGGTGAATAATAAAATTCCGCAAAACGACCCATCCCGGGCATGGAGTGGATTTCTTCAATATCAATGCCCACCCTGCCGCCAGTACTGAATGAATAAACAGCCCGATCATGGCTGTGGGCCAGGTTAAACTGCAGTTCAGAGCGGTGGGATTTGGTCTTGATAAATGGTTTTCCAAGCGGGCTGTAACCGAATTGAATTTCGGCTGGCTGCGCATCCATATATCCCGCCAGGAGCAGCCTTAAGGTCGCCCGCCCAACAATGTAGCGATGGCGGTCCCTTTCAAAGAAAAACCGCGCGGCGCGTTCTTTTTCATCTTCCGAAAGAAGAGAAAAATAATCCACCCGTCCGGGATCCGCCTGGTCCAACCTGGCCTGCCAGATATGCACATCTCCACCGCTCAGGGAAAAAGTGAGCGGTGAAGATGTGCGCGAACCGGGTGCACCAGCCGCGGATGGTGTTAGTTCGTTTGCCAAGCCATGCTCAAATCCGGACATGCCGGTAAAACTTGAGAAATATTGATGATGATCACGCCTCCCTGCGTTTTTGCATGATCACCGTGCCGATGAATAACACCAGGCTGATCAATGCTTGGGCACCCCAGGTGGTGTAAAGGGTGTTCAGATACTTCTGGCGATCGTTCTTATTGATAAAAGTCCAGCCGTAATCATCCTTATAGCGACGAATGGTGGACTCAGCCGAGCCAACCGCAATCGCCCGCTTTACTTTCAATTCGGTCAGGTCTTTTTGGTAGGTTTCGATGTTGGTTTTATAGGTATCCTGTTCCTTTTTCCAATCATCAATCTTAACCTGGTAATCGTTTCGGATTTTATCGACATCCTTGTTATAAGCATTCAGGTCGGAGAGGTATTTCTGAAGAAGCAGGATGTTGTTTGGGTCTGCTGGCTGGGCAGGAGCAGGCGGAAACTCAGGCTGCTTGGGCTGCGGACCTGGCTCGGCCGGCTTGGCCGGGTCCTTTGTGTCAATAGCCACATCGTAGTATTTCCCAAGCCCAGGAAAGTTGCAGCTTGATTCCTTCAAGGCATTTTCACCCATGCAGGTGCAGTTTGCATTCTTGTAATCCAGCGTGAATGCATCCTGTTCTTCCTTGGTTTTATTCCAACAGGCATCCGCGGCTACGTCAGACCCTGCCCCACCGATGGCGACTGCCGCCTGAAAAGCCCAACGGCTGGAGGCGGGTGCCGTGGTAGTGCTGGGCAGCGGCACAAGCGCGCCGCTTAGTACCATTTGCGGAATAATGAACATGATCAACAGTAAAGGCGCGGAGTTTGCGTTCGGAGCCAGGGCTGAAGAAAAAAAGCCCATCATGGTTCCAGCCACGATCAGCAGGAATACCGTGATAAAGAAGAATAATTTTTCTTCGTTGCCACCCGGCACATCGAAGGCAAGATAACGGATCACGGTATAGCAGCCGGCCTGGTAGACTGCCAACAGGAGAGCGATCCAAACCTTGGATAAAATATATGAAGAGAGCTGGAGGTTGACCATCCGCTCGCGTTTATATATTTCCCTCTCTTTTACCAACTCACGCATGAAGGCAAGACCGCCAACCAAAATGGTTGTGTTGGTCAATACGATCAGAGTAATGATCAGGCTATTGAAACTGCCGTCCTTGAATGAAAGCGGGTTACGCCCGGCTCCGCTGGCAAGCATGAAATCGAGTGAAGCCATCAATGGCGCGGTCAACAGTAAAAGTGCCAGGCTGAAACGATCACGAGTCAGGATCTTAACATTTCGACCGGACAGGATAAAGAATTGGCGCAAAGCCGAAACCTGCTTTTGCTGGTTCGGTAGTTTTGAAGCAGTCTGTGATGTTTGTTTTTTCTGCTCGGCTGACTTACCCTCGCTCAGCGGCCCGGTAATATACCTGGCATAAGCAGGATTCTCGCGGTACCGTTTGGCCCAATCTGCCGCCTTGCCGAGTTCCTCCTGATCCAGCAGAGTGTAGATATGGTCAAATTCCATTGGGCTGGAACGCCTGTCACGTTCCGTACGGTACTTGTCAAAATAAGCCAGGGCTTCCTCGGGCGGGCCGAACCAGGCGAGATACCCCCCCCTGGCCAGGAACACAACCTTGTCAGCCAACATGACGTTTTTAGTGGCGTGGGTGATCATGACGATCGTGCGGCCCTGGTCCGCTAGCCGTCGCATCAGGCGCATCAATTCGGTTTCCATGCCAGGGTCAAGACCGGAAGTGGGCTCATCCAGGAAGAACAAACCTGGCTTGGTGAGCAGTTCAACACCTATCGACACGCGTTTCTGCTGGCCGCCGCTCAACTGGCTGATCTGCGTATCGCGGCGATGACCCAGGTCCAGGTCATCCATGACTTCATTGATTCGTTTTTTGCGCTCTTCCCTGGTGGTATCCGGCGGCATACGCAGTTGCGCAGCATAATCCAGAGCCTGGAAAACTGTCAATTCCATGTGAATGATGTCTTTTTGAGGAACATAGCCAATCGTCGAGCGTATGGCGTCAAATTCCTTATAAACATCGATGTTGCCGTTGACAATAACCCGGCCATGTGTGGCAGGGCGGTAACCGGTAATCGCATCCACCAGGGTCGATTTGCCACCACCGCTCTGGCCAACCACCACGATAAATTCTTTGGGGTTGAATACCAGGGAGGTGTCCTGGATGATATTCAGCTTTTTGGTGACCCACTTGTTGAGGCCGAAAACCTCTACCTTGACGCCACCCTCGCTCTGGTCTGATTTTGCGAATTCGTGTTCATCAACCGCGAAACGATATGGACCGATCTGGATGGCATCGCCCGGGTGGACCCACACTTCACCTGAAATACTTTTCCCATTTACAAACGTACCGTTACTGCTGCGAAGGTCGCGCACGCGGTAGCGCTGGCCCACTTTTTCAACCTCGGCATGAAAATTGGAAACCATTGGCGCTGGCAGGACGATTTTATTGTCCGGGTGGCGGCCAATGGTCATCAATTATTCTCGGTAAACTGGATCTTTTGATGTCCCAACTCCGCATCGTCCCGAGGAGAAAGGAAATCCAATGAGGTCATTTCTCCAGGACCCCAGCCACCAATGCGGATCTTCATGCCGTGCTTCAACAGGGTGGGTTCCATGACAGGCACACCATCAACCAGCAGGGCATTACTGATATTGGGCAGGGGGATAAGATAATAATCATCGCCGCGCTTCTCCAATTCCACATGGTAGCGCGAGACAAAACGGTTGTTGAGTACAACATCATTTTCGGGCAGACGGCCAATACGCAACCGCGGGCCGTTGATGGTATAAATCCTTGGCTCCAACCCGGATTCATTGACAACCAGCTGCGGCGGAACGGCAGCGGCCACAGGATTGCCCATCATTACAGTTTGGCCTTTGGTACCCGGCGTTTTTGCGGAGGCAGCCCCAAGTGGTGAACTTGAGATCACTGTCCCAGAGGAAGATTCCACTTTCGGGTTTTCAACTGGCGTTTTCATGGCCGCAGCGCCGAGCGGCGAACCTGATACCACTGTTCCAGGCGAAGATTCCGGCAGGGGGTTGTCAACCGGATGGTTCACTGCAACCGGTGCTTCGGCTGGCGGGAATATTTCCGGTGTAACTTCGGCAGGGACATTCATGACTGTTGCTTCAACGGCAGGAGCGTTCAGGATTATGGCTTCTGCATGAGGCGTTTGCAAGAATGTGGCGTCGCTCTTCGGTACCGGCATCACTGCCAGTTGCAGCTCAATATCCAGACCCAGGCGGATCAAGTCGCCATTTGAGATGGCTCTTGGGGCCTGGATGCGTTCATTATTTATAAATGTTCCATTGGAACTGCCCAGGTCTTCGATGACGTATCCTGATGCTTCGCGTGATAGAAGGGCATGTTTGCGGGAAACACCTTCGATACTGATAACCAGGTCCGCAGGCGGGATGCGCCCTATGACCAGCGGCAGGTTTTCCAATGGAATTTTCTCGCCTGCACGCGAACCCGTGGTGATAATGAGATGGTCCTGTTCGTTGCTCACTCAAACCTCCATCAGTAAACTTTTTCTTTTAGTAAGAATATGAATGCAATCAAAAAAAATTATGAAATTAACCGCTTTTCCCTGCATCGCGGTCCCGTAAGCGAAATAATATATGTCTCACATTAAATATGAGCGTGAAAACCAGGAATGCCTGGTAAAACCTGTTTTGCAACACGGTTGAAAGAATGCCGGTAAAGGAGAGCGTTCCGCCAGAAAAATAATGGGCGATATTTACCAGCCCTATACCAAGCAGGGTTACCAGCAAAACCCGGCCCGCCATACGGCTGAACACGCTTGTTGCAAAGATCCATTTATCAACGGTCGAACCCAGGTTGACAAGCGGGCGTCCAAGTGTCGTCTGTGTGCGGATCATCAGATCGGTAAAGGTTTTCCCTATTTCTTCCAGGTTTAAAAATAAATTATCCCCGGCATTGTCCTTCAACTTTTGGCGCCACCTGCCCTTGACCAATTCTGCCCTATCCTTCATGAATTCGGTATATTCGTGATAACGGTCCAACTGGTTATCCAGGCGAAGAACAATTGAATCATACAGCAGGGTGGCGCGGATCATACGCAGCATATGCAGGTTTAACGGCAAGTTAAATTTTTGAGCCACACCGATCAAAACAAACCACTGACGGGCCGATGTCCTCTCCCAATACTGGGTGTATTTGGCCGGGGTATTAAAGGTATGAAGTACGCGCATGTATTCATCCTGCGTATGCTTGACCAGCAATGGCAGGTCAACGGGCGGCAGAGGTTCCATCAAGCTGAGCGACGCCCTGGTCATCGCCTCCACATCCTGGTTTTTCATGCTCAGAACCATTTGCTCCAGTGCTATTTTTTGCTGGTTATTAAAACTACCGCAACTGCCGAAATCAATGAATGTCACCTGATTATTGGGGCGGATCAGTATATTGGCGGGGTGCGGGTCTGCATGAAAAAACACATGTTCATCCATGCTCCAAAACGCCGCCCACATAATGCGCCTCGCCAGGATAGCCGGATCAATATTGAGCTGACGTAAAAGAGCCAGCCCTTGCGGGGTTTTTTCTTCCACCAACGCAATGACCTCCCACAGCCACAACCCTGACACAAACTCCTGTACAAGCACTTCATCACCGGAAAGCTCAAAATAAACGTGCGGGGCGGTGAAGAAGTCCCGTCCAGATTTACTTACATTCCTGCGAAATATATCTTGAAAACGTCCTTCACGCCTGAAATCGAGTTCTTCCATCAGGATCTCGCGCAGTTCCGTGCGAACATTGCGCGTAAAGCCGGGGCGCACAAGCGTCAGAAATTCGGCCAGTTCAGTAACCCAATCCAGCACCTGCAGGTCCGCCCGGAAGAGTTCCACAATACCGGGGCGCCGGATCTTGACCACCACCTTGGTTCCATCTTTGAGGGTAGCCTGGTAAACACAGGCCATCGACGCTGAACCGATCGGCTTGGGATCAAAAACATCAAATACTTCCTGCCATGGTCGATGGATGGTCCTCTCGATCGCCTTCAATGCATCTTCGGCCGGGAAGGGGATCATTCGATCCAACATCTTTGATAACTCAACGCAATAAGCCCACGGAACAAGGTCGATGCGCATTGCCACTTGCTGCCCGAGTTTCACAAAAGTGCCGCCGGCCTTTTCGAGCGCCCTGCGTAAGCGAACGGCCCGTCTTTCAACGCTGTCCCGCCTGAATAACTGGTCGATGAAATTGCCCATCAGGATGCTGAATAAAACATTGAACCAGGTAAATATCCGGCCCACGCTACGCCAGGTACTGGGTTTATAAGCCAGTGGTTCCACGTACGGGAGCCTTAACTGGCTCTCATACTGGTTATCCAGCTGTTCGCGGCGCGGGAGACTTTGCAGGATTGATTCAACCGGCTGGTGTACAGCCATATTTTGACTGGCCGGAACCAGCTTCTGCCGCTCCTGGGTCCAAAGATTGACCGCCTCAGCCACCGAGCGCCTTACCTGGATGGGTTTGGAACCTGCCTGTGTTGTCATGGCTGTTTCATACCTCTTTATCATCCAGGCGGAACAAGACAGTGCGGCCATTGACAAAGAGCAACACCAGGAGCACACCGTGGAAAATTGGATTTGTCAGTGCGAGTGAAAACACTTCCTGGATATTAAACGACCGGCCAGCCCCGTAATAAAGATACCCGGCTGCCAGAGCCAGCGCAGCGGCGGTGATGCCAAGCGCCTGGGTGAAAAAACGAACCATTGTATAAACCGCAAAGGACCACTTGCTCATCAATACGTTAAAGTTTACCGATGGCAGCGAGAACATATGTATCGTGCGGTTATATAAGCCCTCAACCGTCTGGGCGATCCGGTCCATGCGAATGATGAGCTGTTCATTCGACTTACCATCCAGGCGATCCAGAATATTTTCGGTTACGCGCCGGCGGGCCTGCTCTGCCCGGTAGCTGTCAAACTTGCGGTACTGGCGGACAAAATCAATCTCCGGATCGAGGCGGACAGCCATTGATTCAATCAGCAGAGTGGAGCGCAATAAACGCAGCACTTCAATATCGATCGAAATCCCGTATTTGCGAGCCAGGGTGATGATGCCAATCCATTGCGTGGCGGATGTACGATCCTGCCAGGATTGGCTGTTGGGAGCCGCTTCCAATGCATACAGGAGCTGCCAGTTATAACTTTCCAACTCCTGTGTCAATTCAATCACGTCAATGGGGGGCAAAGGTTCCATCAGGATCAGGGATGAACGTGCCATGTTCTGCGGATCACGCTGCCAGGCATAATACAAATTCTGCCGCATCGCCTGCTGGCGCGTGCGGCTGAGAGTGCCAGTGGAAGAAAAATTAATAAAAAATAGCTTGCTGTCGCGGCCGATGATGATATTATTCGAGGTGGGGTTGGCATGAAAAAAAAGATTTTCTTCACGCGACCAATAATTTACCCACAATAAACGTTTTGCCACCTTTTTGGGATCGATATTCATGGCGCGAGCCTGGGCAAGGACAGTATCATTGCCCAGTTCGATGGCTGCCAGCAATTCCCACAACCACATACCGCTGGCAAAACCATTGACAACCACCTCCTCACCTGACAACTCGAGGTAAATTTGTGGGGCTGAAAAGAAATCCTTACGAGATTCCTCCGCCTTGCGGCTAAAAGCATCCTGGCGGCGGGCCTCTTGGACAAAATCCAGTTCCTCGAGCAGCAAGTTGTGGAATTCCTCACGCATACCCTTGGTCAACCCGGGTCGGAAAATAGTAAGGAATTCGGCGATGGTTAGCAGCCAGTCGAATGCTTTGAAGTCCGCCATATACCGCTCACCGATACCGGGGCGGCGCACTTTCACCGCCACCTTATCACCATTGAGCAAAATAGCCTGGTAGACACAGGCCACCGAGGTGGACAGGATCGGGACCGGGTCAAAACGTGCAAAAACCGATGCCAGTGGTTTTCTGATCGTCCGCTCGACAATTTCAATGGCCTGTTTTACCGGGAAAGGCTGCATGCGATCTGACATGCAGGATAATTCATTACTATAAGCCCATGGGATCAGGTCAACCCGCATCGATAGGTGGATACCCAGCTTGATAAATGATCCCCCATGGCGCTCAAAAGCCTGCCTCAGCCGCAGAGCCCGCCTCTTGCTGGTATCCCTGCCAAGCAGCATATCCACAAATGTGATTGGATAAAAATTAAACAGCACCTGGATCCAGGAAAAAAAGCGGCGGATGGCGCTGATGTTACTGGCCTCAAATGAGACAAACCGCATTTGGGGTAGATCGGTATCGTCAGCCGAAACCTTGATGAGCTGCCGGCGTGGCAAATCAGCAATCAATCCACGAGGATCGCGATCTGCTACGGGTTTGACAAGGTTTTGCATCGTGGCGATAATCCGGGTTGTTTGCATTGGCCAGGTTCTGTTGAACCTGGCCAATGTGTAAGTTATTCTTTTTCTAGATCCGCCACAGGCGGATAAACTCAGACGCCCGTTTCAGGGTTTTTCGCACCCTTTTTCGATAAGAGCCCGTATTGACAGATTCTGCAAGATCGATGGGAATATCACTGGCCTCTTTCAAATACGCGCTGGTCGCCTTGGCTGAATTGTGGATAAAATCCTCAATCGCCCCATCCGTCTTCTCCCTGGAAGATTGGTTGCGCTCGCGCTCATAAACATCCATCCCTTTGGAAAGCGCTTTTGTGGCTCTTTGCGCGACGCGAACCACATTCCCTTCCAGGCGTTGAACATCCTCCAGCCCGCGGGAATACTTTTCCTTGCCTTCGTCGCCATTATCCACAGCTTCATCATCCTTCTTTTTTCGTTTGTTGTATTTCAGGATGATCGGTTTTAACCGTGGCTCTGCCCCGGCAGTGGAGTGGCTTAACAAATGAACTTTTTCCTTGTCATCGTCAGTCATGGCAGTCCTCTATTCTTTATTTTCTCAAATAAGGAAATAACAGCTTATCCAGGGCAGGACGCTTGCTTTTTTTCTCATAGATCATAATGACAGGGATGAGCACTTTCCCATCCGCTTCATCGCCAAGCATCTGCTTTGCCTCTTCAACCACATCAAGCACTTCATCCCACAGTTTTCCTTTTCCCTTTTTCAGATCCTTGATGTTATTGGGTTTCTGTGAGCCCAGATCGATGATGATGGGTTGGGTCATTTCTGTTGAAGTTTCTGCACTTTCATCCGCCATGTTTATCCTCGCTTTCTATAACCAAAAGAAACATAAGGTTTAATACACTGAACCTGACCGATTCCAAACAGCGTGCGAAAAGAAATTATTAAGAATGAAGGGTTTCTGGAAGGAAAAATTTCCGGCCGTCGTCTTTGCAAATCAACCACCAGCCGGGTAAATCTATTTGGGATTGACAAAGGAGAATGTTAGTTATATGATTTATTGTACCCTAAAAAGGTTATTAATGTCAATTTACCAATACTTAATTTAATGGTAAAGCGCCAGGATTATATATCCTGGCGCGTAAATCACCAGAAGGATATCACTGGAGGACTGAATGGCTTTTGTGAGGCAGGAAAACACCTTTACCAGTACTGAACCGATTGCCCTGATCGGCATCGGCTGCAGGCTTCCCGGGAATATCACATCCACAGATGATCTGTTGGATGCCCTGCGCGGCAAACGCGATCTCATCACAGATATTCCACGCAACCGCTGGAATGCGGATGCGTATTTCGATCCAGACCCTCTCACCCCAGGCAAAACATACGTCCGCAAAGGTGGTTTTGTTGATGATATAGACAGTTTCGATGCCGGATTCTTTGGCATCTCGGACGCTGAAGCCTCGCGCATGGACCCACAGCAACGCATGATCCTTCAAACAGTCTGGCATGCGCTCGAAGATGCAGGGCAATCAGCCGAGGAGCTTGTGCAGAGCAATACCGGCATGTTCCTGGCCATGATGAACACCAATGGCTACTCCCAATTAAAAGCCATTTACGAAGGCCCGTTCGGGATAACGGGATACGATGCCATGGGTGATGCAATGAGCATCGCAGCCGGACGCATTTCGCATTTCCTTGGCCTGGAAGGCCCCTGCCTGACGCTTGACACAGCCTGCTCCAGTTCATTGGTTGCCCTGCACCTGGCACGCCAGGCAATTCTTTCGGGTGACTGCGATACCGCCATCGTCGCCGGGGTGAACGTCATGCTGCATCCCGGGCTGCATATCGCATTTTCAAAGGTGGGGCTGATGTCGCGCACCGGGCGATGCGCGACCTTTGATGCTTCGGCGGATGGATATATCCGCGGTGAGGGCTGCGTGGCGGTTATTTTGCGCAGGCAATCGCTGGCGGTTGAACGTGGCGACCATATCCACGCCAGCATTGTTGGCACCGCAGTCAACCAGGATGGTCATACCCCGGCACTCACAGCCCCCAACGGGCGTTCGCAGGAAAAAGTGATCCGCAGCGCCCTGGCACGGGTCGGGATCAGTCCAAATGACATTCGCTATCTTGAGGCGCATGGGACCGGGACACCTGTCGGCGATCCGATCGAGATGAGCGCGATCGTCAATGTTTTTGGACCCGGCCGCCCTTCTGATGAACCTTTATACGTTGGATCGGTCAAAAGCAATTTCGGTCATCTTGAAGCCGGGGCAGGCTTGTTGGGGATTGTCAAAGCGACCCTCTCCCTTGAACATGAAGAAATCCTCCCTAATATCCACTTCACCCAATTAAATCCGGCCATAAACCTCGGCCGGGCCCCCATCCAGGTTGCCACCCGCAGGGTCGCATGGCCGCGAAGTGACGCGCCACGGTTGGCTGGTGTCAATTCCTTTGGTTACAGCGGCACAAACGCCCATACCATATTGCAGGAAGCCCCAGCCACGGCCGGCAGCCCGGTGGAAAACATGCATACCGGGATGGTTGATGCCGATTCAGGCATGTTGTTGATCTCGGGAAAATCAGCTTCTTCCCTGGAAGAATTGGTCGACAAGTGGATCGATTTGCTGGGCAAGGAAGACAGCACATCCTTGCGTGATATTACCTACTCGGCTGCACTGGATCGAAGCCAGCTTAATTTTCGACTGGCGATCGTAGGGAAATCAAAGGATGAGATCAAAAACAAACTCCAATCCTGGCGGATGGGCCGCACGCCGCAAGGGTTGGCGGTTGGCCAGGGAACATCCAGGATCCGGCCCAGAGTCGCCTTTATGTTCACCGGGCAGGGTGCCCAATATGCTGGAATGGGCGCCGAGTTGTACAAGTCTGAACCACGCTTTACTGAAACCATCAACCAACTGGCTGCTTTGATCGACCTGGAGATGGGGGCCCCCCTTTTGGAAGTCCTGTTCGGCGATAAATCGATCGAATATCTCGAAAATACACGCTATGTCCAACCAGCTTTGTTCGCCATCGAATACGCCTTGGCCGACCTGATGCGCCATTGGGGTATAGAACCGGATTATGTTATCGGGCACAGCGTGGGAGAGATTGTTGCAGCTGTTGTGGCGGGTGTGCTCGACCTGGAAGATGCGGCACGGTTCGTTGTGGCCCGCGGCCGCCTGATGGGTGAACTACCCGCAGGAGGAAAAATGCTGGCCATCGGTGCATCGGTAGAGCAGGTGCAGAAATGGGTGCAAGGTCGCGAAGCAGATGTATCCATCGCGACCGTCAACGGGCCGCGGGCTGTGGTTGTCTCGGGCAGGGCGGAAGTGATAATGGTCATTGACGAACTGGCCCAGTCCGCCGGTCGCCAAACCAAGGAACTCGAAGTGTCGCACGCTTTCCACTCGCCATTGATGGATCCAATCCTGGCTGAGCTGACCGAAGTAGCCGCTTCGATGCGCATTCATCCCGCAAAAATTCCGATCGCATCCAACACTACCGGGGAATTTTACAGCGATTCCGTCCCGGCTTCTTACTGGAGCACTCACGTGCGCCAGGCGGTCCTCTTCCACCAGGGTATGCAAAACATCATTGATGCCGGCTGTTCGCTGCTGGTAGAAATTGGTCCCCACCCGGCTTTGACACCGGCAGTGGTTACCGCTTTCGAATCCCCCACGCTGTCTACCATTCCCACTCTTAAAAAGGATAAGAATGATATATCCAACCTGCTGGGGAGTCTGGCGTCGCTGCATGTCAACGGAGCCACCATCAAGCTGGATACTCTTTTTGGCAGCCCGACTTACCAACGCATCAGGCTGCCGCTATACCCATTCCGCCGTGAAAAATACTGGCTGACATCCAACGGCGCCCTGGATGTTGGACCGGGTGAATTTTCGATTGCATCGCAAAACTCCGCCGCCGATCTGCTACCCGAGCTACCCGTGCTTCACCCCTTGCTGGGAAAAATGCTAACACATACTGCCAAAAAAGCGGTGTTTGAAACAAGCATCAAGACCGGCATTCCCTGGGCGGACCACCGCGTGCTCGATTCAACCATTTTCCCTGGAACTGGCTACCTTGATATGGCTGCGCGTGGTTTCGCGGCGGCTTCAGGCAAAACCTGGCGTCCAGTGGAGTTAAAGGATGTGGTTTTCGAGCGCCCGCTGGTACTTTCGTACCGGGAAGAAAAGAAGATTACACTGACGCTGGAATTTGGCACCAAAGGCCGGGAGGTTGCGAATTTCACCATCACATCCGACGGGGTGACCTATTGTCGCGGGCGGATTATCAAAGTTAATGACCCTCGCAGTAAAGCGGATATCAACGCCGAACTGGCCGGCCGTGTTTCTGAGATGAAGGTTGGTCCTTTTTATGGCGAACTGCGTGTGAGCGGGCTTGATTTCGGGGCGCGTTTTGCCAATGTGCGCGAATTGTGGCTTGGGAAAACCGGTTCGGGCGAAGCATTTGGCCGCGTGGCGCATAGCGCGGGTGTAACGGATGATGATCCATTTAAAAATGCCATCCTGATGGACAGCACTCTGCATGCAGTTGGAGCGGCATTCGGTATGTTGAGTGACAAAAGTCGCGAAGGTGCAGTCGTACAAACCTCGATCCAATCCATTACCCTGCATAACATACTTCCACGCGAGGCATGGAGCCACGTGCGTGTCAGCGCGAATGGCGACGGACGGGCTGCCCTGGCATCGATCCGCGTGCTGGGGGATGATGGAGAAGTGCTGATGGAGATCGAAAACCTTGAACTGCGCCGGATGACATCATTGACTGGCAGCAAGGATACCGGCACTAGCGCAAAATCGAACGGGAAAAACAGCGCCACCCAGTTATTTGCCTCACGCAACGACCTGGTTGGGTTGCTTCGTCCAATGACACACAAGGAACGCGTGTCACTGATCTCAAAATGGTTGACAAGCGAGATCAAGGATACCATGGGACAGGCCGCCGAAGGCCTGAGCCTGGACCGACTGCCGCCATCCACCGCCTTCCTTGAAATCGGTCTGGATTCGCTGCTTGTAACCGAATTACAGCGTCGCATCCAAGAAAAACTCATTTTTCGCTTCAAACCGATGCAGGGGCTGGATTACCAATCGATCGAATCCCTGGCGGAATACATATTAAGCGATGTGCTTTTGGCGGATTTGCAAACAGAGAGTGTTCCCGCTGATTGATATACTTTTATTGAACCGGTTGTTCCATATTTCCGGGATATTTGGCTTAACTTTATAGAGGCAGGTTTAAATGGACAACTTTATTTCTGCAGATCTGGATTTTGCGCGTAACTTTATTGAGAACCATCTGGACAAACGCCAGGTTAACAAGATCCAACATGCGTTTCCATCACCTCGTTTTTGGAACGAGACCGAAATCCCGGTCGAACAAATGTTGGAAGATCGACAAAAATTACATGCCCGGGGATTGGGTGCACCCATAAACCTGTACATGGGGGTGCCATATTGCATCCAGACAGATCCAGGCAAGTGCGGTTACTGCCTTTTCCCGGTTGAGGCATTCACCGGTAATGTGGACCTTGAAAAATATTTCGAATATCTCAAGCGCGAAGCGGATATGTACAGGGATGGGCTTAAAGGTCTGCCGCTCGGCGCTGTATTTTTCGGCGGCGGCACTTCCAACCTTTACAAGGCTGAGAAATATCATGAATTGATGCAATTGGTGCGTTCGCTCTTCCCAGAGATCAAGCCATATGTAGATATCACCCTGGAAGGCATCCCGCAGTTGTTTACACGCGAAAAGATCCAGGCAATCAAAGAGTCGGGCATGAACCGCATCAGCATGGGGGTGCAGCAGGTCAACGAACGCCTGAATAGTTTCAGCGGGCGTAAACAAAAAACCCAGCATGTCATCCAGACCCTTGAATGGGCCAAGGAATTTGGCCTGGCTGCCAATGTGGACCTGATCTTTGGCTGGCCACAGCAAACTGTCAAAACCATGGTCGAAGACCTGGAAACTGTGATTGGCTGGGGCGTGTATGACATCACCCATTATGAACTTAATGTGGGCGGGCCAACAGATTTTGCGCTCAACCGTTACCATGAGCTGCCCAGCACGTTGAGTAACCTGGAAATGTACTCGGTTGCCAGGGATCTCCTTACAAGCAATGGTTACGAACAGATCACTGCTTATAACTGGCGCAAACCAGGCAATCCTTTCAGCCGGCCGTACGAGGAAGGCGTCACCCACCGTTTCGATAACATGGATACGCTGGGGTTGGGGTATGCTGCGCTCTCATTCTTCAGCGATGTAGCCCTCGAGGAAGGACATTCATGGTCCTTCATTAACTGGCGTAACCTGAACGAATATAAAGCCCGGATCGATGCAGGCAAATTCCCGACCGAAGCCGGTTTTAGACATGCCCGCGAAGATTTCATGATCTCGTTGATCTGGCGCAATTTGTTTGGAATGGAACTTGACCGCGAAGATTTCCAATCATCATTTGATGTTGACATTTATGAACATTTTGAAGGGGTGTGGAAAGCGCTTGAGGAATTTGATTTTATTGAGGTCACTCCTCACAAGATCAGGCTGAAAGGTGACGGGCCGTTTTACACACCGCTGATCCAGACCTTGCTGGCAGAAAAACGCTACCAGCAGTTGCGCGAAAAGATGGTTGTCGAAGCCCAGGTTTAATCATCCACCTTCTTTACTTTTCCTTCATTTCCAGGTTTGGGCTGTTCGCCAAACCTGGAAATATTACCCAAATCTTAAAAGTCAGGTTCTATATTCAACCAGACCAACCCCGATAATTGGTATGCAAACTTATGGCTAACGCTAACGAAAAAATCAATATCACCCAGATCCGGAAAGAGCTGCAGTATCTGATCATGGAAGCTTTTGGTGAGGGGGGACCCGGATCTATCCTACCGGTGGATGTGCCCATCCTGGATCTCGGCGTCAGTTCCCTGGCGCTGGTGGAGGGCATGCGGCGAGTTTACGACCGCTTTGGCGTGTTGGTTTCCATTCGGCGTATCATCGAGGGCCAGGTCACGCTGGGCAACCTGGCGTTGTACATTGAGCAAGAACTCAACAGCAAACAAACCCAAAAAATAAAAATCACTCCTGCGCACGGCGAGTGGAAAGTTGATCGGGAAATCCCGCTATCAGTCTCACAACAGCACAGCGCATTTTTGAGCCGATATTCCAGCGCAGCAGCCGCCGCCTTCAATGAGAGCCTGCTGCTGCGAATGGAAGGTGTTTTGGATGGACCTGCGCTGCAAGCTGCAGTCGAAGAAGCCGGAAACAGATATCAAGCCCTGCGCACAGCCCTTCATCCGGATGCAAATATCCTTCAGATCGGCAGCGGCGAACCGCTTGAGGTTCAAGTTGAAGTCGTTCCAGCCGGGCAGCTACACCAACGCCTGGGCTCGATCATGACCACTCCATTCGAAACCGGTAAACGGCTTTTCAGGGCTATTTTGCTGCGCTTATCCGAAAACGAACATATCCTGGCGCTGATCGGACACGCAGTTGTGATCGACCGACAGGCATTGGGCATTGTTTTGTCTGAAATTGCCAGGCTATATACTGTTTTTTCAAACGACCAGCCCGCAATCAGCATTTCTCCGTGCCTGCAATGGGCGGATTATTTAGCCCTGGGAGAGACTACCGAGGCAAGGCAATCGCAGCAAATGGCAGGCACATATTGGCAGGATGTTTTTAAAGACGGTATTCCACCATTGGAATTGCCCGCCAATCATTCCCGCCCACCGGTAAAAAAATATATCGGCGCACGTCTTTCAAAAAGCATGGAAGATCATCTTCAAAAAAGGCTTCGTGAATGGTCCCGCGAACACGGTACAACACCCCAGAGTGTGCTGCTGACCGCCTACAATATATTTTTACACAGATTGTCTGGCAGCAGTGAAGTTTTGGTGGGCGTTGAAAGCGAGCCGCTTTATCTCGATACCGGATTACCTGCAGTGGCAAACACCCATACCATGCTGCCTGTGCTCTCAACATTTGACCCCAAAAGGAGTTTCCAAGACTGCGTGGGATTACTGGACGAGCAGGTGGCACGCGCAAATTCCCACAGATTGCTGTCCCTGCCAGAACTGATCCAGATCCTGAGCCTGCAACGCGACCAGAGCCGCTCGGCCATCTTTACAGCTGCCTTCCGGCGGGTCACACTGCCTGATCCGCCCGGTTTTGGCGGTTTACAAACCGGATTCATCCTTCCACCCAGTTCAGGCGCACGATACGATATCGAATTGATCGTGATTGACAAAACAGACAGCCTGGACCTGGTATTTGATTACAGCACCGAGCTTTTTGAACACGATACCATTTCACGCTGGTTGGATGGGTTGGTTGCATTATTAACCTCCGGATTGGACGATCCAAAAAAACACAGTGGTTTACTGGCAATGATGCCAGCACCTGAACTCGATCTGCTGCTTTATCAATGGAACAAGACCGAAAGACCGTTCGAACAAGAGCATACTGTATTTGATTTGATCACACGCCAAGCCCAAGCCAGGCCCAACCAGACTGCTGTTCGTTTTGG
>Ga0172368_10001005_pt1 | contig 39432 bp, 30 predicted proteins | sample Lak11m_FD_114540 | JGI IMG/M metagenome (GOLD analysis project Ga0172368, IMG submission 114540) | Freshwater microbial communities from Kabuno Bay, South-Kivu, Congo - kab_022012_11m | ecosystem: Environmental > Aquatic > Freshwater > Lake | place: Democratic Republic of the Congo: South-Kivu... | reverse complement strand
TTGAAAGGAATGGTTTGGTTCCGGGTGAAGATGTCCTGCTCGACTATTCATTTCCAACCCATGTGGACCTTTCAAATGCGGTGATCGCAGGAGAGGCAGATCTGGCGGTCATTTCAGAGCCCCTGGTTAGCATGGCACAAGCCAGGAACCCAGATATCAGGGAAATCATGGATCTCAACAGGGAATGGGCTACAGCCGTTCCTGAAAATCCTTCCCTTCCCCAAACTGCATTGTTGGTAAGAAAAGACTTCGCCGCGAATAATCCCGGATTGGTGAAAACCATAGCTGAGGCCTGGGAAAAATCAACCGAATTCGTCAGCCTCAATCCGACAATTGCGGCAGGCATGATCGCCAGGCAAAAGATCCTCCCCGATTCGACTGTTGCATTGAAATCAATACCGCGGTGCAATCTGAGATTCCGCTGGGCCAGCGATGTAAAAGCCCGGATCAACGGTTACCTTCAAGTTTTTCTTACCTTTAATCCGGATGCAGTTGGAGGCCGTTTGCCCGATGAAACTTTTGTTTACCAAAAACCGGATCGTTAGTCTTGTTGTCATAATTCTTCTGATCATCATTTGGGAATTGCTCTCCATTTCCTTTGGATCGGAGCAAATTCTTCCCGGACCTGACGACACCCTTCTGGCATTGTTTAAAATGGCCGGAAGACCTGACTTCTACACCTCCCTGGGGGTCACGTTACTCAGGGGTGCTGCAGGGTTCTTACTTGGTTTGGCAGCCGCGCTGCTGATCGGAATCCCATCCGGACTCAATCCCGCAATAGAAGCCGCCTTCAGGCCTGTCATCGTTACTGTCAGGGCAACCCCGGTAATCTCAATAATTTTATTAGCCCTGATTTGGCTTAGGGTTGATCAGGTACCCGTATTTATAGGGTTCCTGACCATGTTTCCCATCCTCACAACCAATATTGCCCAGGGCATAAGGCATACCGAACCCGCCTTCGTCCAAATGGCCCATCTTTATTCAATCCCGGGGAGAAGAATACTTCGCGAAATCTATTTCCCTTCAATCCTGCCCTGGCTTTTTTCCGGATTTTCAACGGCTGTCGGATTCGGCTGGCGCTCTGTGATTATCGGTGAAGTACTGAGTCAGCCAAAATTTGGGATAGGGTCCATGATGCAGGATGCCCAAAGTTTTTTGCTCGTTTCTGAAGTGATCGCCTGGACCCTGGTCGCCGTAATTGTCGGATCTTGTTTTGAATGGCTGATCCGAAGAATCGAAAAACGAATGCTTCGCTGGAAATCATGAGTCTTGACCTGATATCGGTACATAAATCATTCGGCGACCGTACAGTCCTGAATAATTTCTTCCTTTCGGTGGATCCAGGTGCAATAACCTGCCTTTTCGGACCATCAGGGTGCGGTAAAACGACACTTTTGAACCTGATGGGAGGAGTTATTCAGCCCGATTCCGGCTCTGTTTCAGGATTCGCTTCTGAGAAGAAATCATATATCTTCCAGGAAACCAGGATTCTGCCCTGGAAGACCGTACTGCAAAATGTTGTGTTTCCTCTGGTTGATTTGATGCCGGTGAAGGCAGCAATGGATCATGCCCGGGAGTTTATTTCCCTGGTAGGACTGGAAAAGGAGGAGCAGTTTTATCCCGGCCAGTTGAGTGGCGGAATGAAACAACGGGTATCGATCGCAAGAGCTTTCGCTTACCCCGGAACCCTGATTTTAATGGATGAAGCCTTTCAAAGCCTGGATAGTTATCTGAAATATAATATCCTGACCTCCTTTAAAAAAATCTGGGAGAAAGATCGCAGAACGGTTGTTTTCGTAACCCATGATATTGACGAGGCATTGTTTCTTGGACAGAAAGTGGTTATCCTGGGAGAAAGTCCAGTTAAAGCGGTTAAAATATTTGAGAATAACGGTACTGACGAGGTCAACCTTAAATCCTCAATTCTGAGTTTTCTGAATTTACCCTGAGTAAATAATTTGCCGCCTAATAGATCAGTTCATCAATCTCAATCAGAGACTCAGATAACAGCGCATCCGATACCGGATCTCCTGTTTCTTGCCCCCCTCTGATCTTTTTATGAAAGTTCAGAAAAACCTCGGGTGGTACCCGGTAACCCTGATTGAGAAAATGGACATGCACACAGTTCTTGGGATTATCTCCTGAAATTCTGATCATAACCTTCTCACGATCAATCCCATGAGAAACAGATCCGGCATATATCCCGGGCGGAGGCAATTGTTTTTCCGCTTCTTCTGCAAGAACCGAATACCATTGGATTGAGTTTGAAACATTCAGGTCCTCTGTTGAAAGTACCGGACCAATCATAAAATATTCATGATCCAGATATGCGTTGGCCCTTTGAATATTTCCCTCGAACAACGCTTTGCGGATCTTTGTGGAACTCACCGTTTCGTTATGAATATCCTGCTCCGGGATCTCCTCCACTCTGAAGTTGTAATACTTCCCCAGCTCATAAAGGTACTCGTAGTTACCTTCCCGGTTATGGCCGAAATGATGGTTAAATCCAACAACCACTGTGGAGGCATGAAGCTTTCCAACCAGGATCTTTCGGATAAAATCGACGGAGGAAGTTTTCGAAAACTCCAAAGTGAAAGGAATGATGACCAAATGGTCCAATCCAGCCTTTTCAAGAAGTCTGATCTTTTCGCGCTGGGTATTGATCATCTGAAGATCCTTTCCCTGTGTATTGGGATACAACACTTTACGCGGATGAGGATAAAATGTGACCAGAACAGAGGTGCCTCCGTTTTCAGCAGCAATTGCCTTTAAACGGCTGAGAATGGTTTTATGCCCAACATGGACGCCATCGAAAGATCCCGTGGTGACCACGGATTTTTGAATTGATAATCCCTCAAGGCTGCGGTGAACCAGCATAGAACAAAAAAGCCCTGAACTAGCTTCGGTGATGTTTTACGAAATAGGCAACCTTTTCAAGCGAGGTGATCATATCGTATTCCTCCAGGAAAACATGCGGTGGCATATTCAGAGGTGCCGTGGTGAAATTCAGAATACCGCGGATACCGGTCGTGGACAGGTGATCAGCAATCTTTTTTGCATGCTCCGGTGGAACAGTCAGAATGGCAATTGAAATCTGCAATTCACTGATCATCTTCTCAATAACATCCATTCCGTAACATTTTACTCCTGCAATCACCCTGCCGGTCTTATCCGGATCTATATCAAAGGTTGCTACAATATTCAATTTCGACCGCTTTCCTCTGAAATACCCTGTGATTGCGCGTCCGAGATTACCGGCACCAATAACCGCAACATTCAGTCCCTCGGGTGTATCAATCAGTTTACCTATTGACTCGATCAGCTCTTTAATATCATACCCCTTACGTTGCATGCTGGTAAAACCCATCAGCATCATATCCCTCCGTACCTGAACGGCCGTGATATGATTCAGTGCAGCAAGTTCATGGGAGTATATATGCGTTTTCCCATTGTTGAGCGAATCCAGTAAAATTCTCCGGTATTCACTCAGCCTCTCAACGGTACGTTCCGGCAAGTTCATGGTTTTCAGTATTTGTTCGGCCAAACTTACTAAATCAGCCGATTATTGGCAATACCACCCTGAATAACGACCCTTTACCCTGCTGACTTTCAACGCTGATGGTTCCGTCATAGAAATCAACCAGCCTTTTGACAATGCTCAGCCCCAATCCGGATCCCATGATATTCCGGGTCTCTTTTCTTTTAATTCTCGCAAATTCTCTGAACAAAACCGGCATCTCATCCTCAGGTATTCCCAAACCATTATCCTCCACTTCAATGATCAGCTGCTTCCCTTCAGTCATAAGCCTGCATACAGCAAAACCGCCAGGTTTATTGTACTTGACCGCATTGCTTATCAGATTGTTCAGTATGATCTCAAACTCTTCCGGATCGCCGTTGAAAATCAGTTGCTCGGGTCCATCAATGCTGATGTTTACTTCCATCTGAATACTCATCGGGCCCATCGTCTCGGCTGAAATACGTGCAATTCTCATCAGGTCAACTGGTTGTATCTCACGGTTCTTCTTGCCCGACTCAATTTTTGTAAGATCCAGCAAGTCCATGATGAGTGAACGCATTCCCTTCACCCGGTTGAGGGACCTGTCAAGAATCTCATCATATGCTTCTAATTGGTCACCGGCCTGCCTCTCCTTCAACATCCTCAGATACCCTTCAATGGCATTTAACGGATTTTTAAGTTCATGTGAAAGAACAGTCAGAAATTGAAAACGGATCTGTTTTCCTTCTGTGTTCATCTTCTGGGTCATCCGTTTAAGGAACAGGTGTTTTGTGATATTATCCATTGAGGAGCGCAACTCCTGGGGAGTAAATGGCTTTGGAACAAAATCGTATGCACCGATGTGCGTTGCTTTGACCGCAAGTTCCAGCGAAGCGAAACTGGTAATCATCATTACCTCGATGTTGAGCTGGTTTCGTTTAATATACTCCAGAACCTCCACCCCTCCCATACCGGGAAGTTTATTATCAAGCAACACGATATCAGGTGGATTTTCGTGAAAGATCCGGATAGCCTCCTCGCCTGTTGATGCCTCATAGACCGTGTACCCGATATCCTCATCCATGAAGGGATAGCCCACAGTGTATTTGCTTAAAATTCTGTCGATGCCCGACCGGATTCCGGGCTCATCATCGACAACCAAAACCTTCAGCATTTCCATGATTAAATGGTTATCAGGCTTTTAACATATGAAATGAGGGTTTCGGGCAGCAAGCCCTTCTCCAGGTATAAATCAGCCTTGATCCACGGGTCAGGATTGTATTCACCGTGGTTGAATTTTCTGCCGGTCTCAGCTGTAACTGCTGTCAGGATAATTACAGGAAGCTGAGGATACCGCCTTTTTGCATGATAAGCTAAAATAAAACCTGAATCATCTCTTTCCATCATGAGGTCAAAAATCGCCACATCCGGCTTGGCGGAGTCAAGAAATAACTCAGCTCCTTCCTGATTATCAAAGGAATGAACCTCGAATCCATTTTTTTCCAAAGCGAATCGGATCTGGAACAGGTAATCCGGATCATCATCTGCCAACAAGACCTTCGGCTGATTGATTGGATTTGTCATGACTGGGTTTCGTTTGTTTTTGGGAGCAATATTCTGAAACAGGTGCCGGTAGGGCCTTTGGCCGGATTATCATTGGATTCCACCTCAATCTTTCCCTTGTGCATTTTAATGATCCCGTAAGTGGTTGCCAATCCCAGCCCGGTTCCCTTGCCAATTTCCTTAGTTGTAAAAAACGGGGTGAATACCTTGTCCATATTATCAGGGGGAATACCTGTACCCGTATCTTTCACGCAGATCATATAATTTTCGCCTGATGCTTCAATCCTGATTACCAGGCTCCCGGTGCCCGGTATCGCTTCAATTGCATTTTTAATCAGATTCGTCATCACCTGGGTCATCTGCTCATGGTCGGCCCAACAAACCGGCTCCAGAAGTTTGCACTCAACATCCGTTTTGATCCGTTCGGGGATGATCACCGACGCGAGACTCTGACGTGCCAGTTTCAGGAGATCAACCTCCTCAAGCCTTACCTGATTCTTCCTTGCGAAATTCAGCAGGTTGCCTACAATCTTCTTGCATCGGTCAGCCTGAGTGACTATCAGGCCTAGATCCTGCCGTATTTGGTCGTCCTGGCATTCATCCAGAAGAATGTTGGCGTACATGATCACAACCCCAAGCGGGTTATTCAGTTCATGGGCAATTCCCGCTGAAAGCTGCCCCATATGGGCAAGCTTCTCTGAATGCTTGAGCGCCTGCTGAACCTTGGCAAGTTGTTCGTTCGACAGGTTAAGTTCCTGTATCGACCTGTGCATCTTCTCAATGGTATAAGGCAGGCACATGTCTTCTTCAGCCAGACCCTGGGCAATGGCAATTGCATGACTTTCACAGGAATCGTATCCGCATGCCCCGCAATTCAAATGATCCTGCGGATGATTCTTGCCGATGGAAGCTAACACCTTTTTGATCTTGGCCGGTGAGGGAAGCTCCAGACGCCGGTCTGACGGATCAAAAGTCTGGCTTAAATCTACTTCAGAAAATTCATCAATATTTCGTTTCCACGCAGCAACATCCCTTTCAAGCATCTTCTGCCTCACATAATTGCCGATCATAGCCCTCCTGACATATCTTTTGCCGTCCTGCGTCATTCCGGGCCCCATCAGACAACCTTCACAACATAAAAGTTCCAGATGCTGATCAGGAATTGCCCCTTCTTCAAATTCAGATATTGCAGCCGGAAAATTGACTTTACCTTCCGCAACAAGGATGTTTCCATCGAACAGGTCCTCCGGTATATTCAGAGCTTGCAACATTCCCCTCTTGACCGGAAAGATGAGTCCCCTCCCGGCATGAGGAGGATCAAAATCCGATGCCTCCACCTGTTGCGGCTTAATTCCCCTCACCTTCAGCATATGCCTTAATTCCTGAAAGGTGAGAACATAATCAACTTCGGCTGATTCTGCTTTTTTGCTGATGCATGGCCCGATGAAAACTGTCCTGACTTCGGGTCCGTATTTTTTCTTAACAACCCGGCTCATGGCAACCATGGGCGATGCCACCTTTGCTAACGAGGGAACCAGATTGGGATGATAATGTCTTACGTAATAGACAACGGCGGGACAATCGGAACTGATTACGGCAGGATGACCGGCATCAGAAATTACCTCACGGAATTTCATTGCGACCAGATCGGCACCAAAGGCAACCTCACAAACAAAATGAAAACCCAATGCCCGGATCATACCGATCAGTTCATGAGGATTCCCCAATTCAGCAAACTCGGCTGGAAAACTGGGGGCTACCAATGCTGCCACAGGAAGGCCTGATTTCAGCAATGCACCTACTTCCTTCTCTTCGTTCAGGTACACCTTCGCCTGCTGCGAACAAACCTTCACGCAATTGCCACAGCCAATGCACCTTTCGTGCATAACTTCAGCCTGGCCGTTGACAATCCTGATGGCTTTTGCCGGACACTCCCTGACGCAGGTGTAACAAACCCGGCAAAGATCGGGGATGGTGGTTACCAGCTTTTTATATACAGTCTCGGTCATATTCAACGAATTACAGACCTGATGCCAAATTTGATCTCAAGGTCATCCTCAGCCCAGGTGAAATCAAAGGGTATCTCCATTTTCTCGCGGGTTTGAACACCCGAATAAAGATCATCCATCTCACCAACTGCCTTGATCCTGGCCCTTAGATTGCGTTCGCTTCCTGTGATGGGCTGGCCTCCCCCATTGATACATCCATTCGGACAGGCCATCACTTCAACCAGATGGGCTTGCTTTTTGCGGCTTGCAGTCTCTTTGAGCCAATCTTCAAAATGAGCAATACCTCCGATGGCTGCCAGGTGGATATTGTCCCCTTCCAATTCAAATGAACACTCCTTAATATCTTTCAGCCCTTTTAGTTTGGCAATTTTGTCATGCGGAACAGATGTCCCCGGATAACGTGATCTGATGATCCGCAAGCCGGCCTCCAGATATCCGCCGGTTACGGCATGGAGATACCCTGATCTGACCTGTGCTCCGAAAAGATCCTGTTGGGTTTCTACTGCCAGGTCCTCCATTCTTATGCCGAATAATCTTATCAGTTTGTACACCTCCCTCGCGGTCAAAACAAAATCAGGATAGAATGTGGGTCTGGAAATCCGGTCCTGGCTTTGTATTTCACTTTTTGCCGCTGTACAGGCAGTCAGGTAAAATACCACACTCCCTTCCTGTTGCTTTTTCAGAAGATGGGTCATGATTTGACGACCAGGCCTTACGGGCAACAGATCATTCAGAAGATCCGGCCTGCTTTGTTCCACATATCTAACGAAGGCGGGGCAACCAGAAAGGAACAGTGGCCGATCTCCCCTCTCCTTTCTGAGTTTGAAAAATTCGTCCACGGCCAATCCGGTTTCATATTCATTCCCCCATGCCGATGAGTAAACCTTTCGAAATCCAATTCTTTTTAAAGCGGTTGCCAATAGGTTGGTAAAATCAAGACCCGGCTTGTATCCAAACCATTCATTCATCGATGCCGCAAGGGCTGGATCAATTAAAGCAACCGGATATCCCCCTGAATCCTGAAGTGCCCTAACCGCGGCATCAAAACTGCTTTTTTCCTGCAAGGCACCGGTAGGACACACAAGAATACACTGCCCGCAATGGATGCATGAGGAATAATTCAATCCTTTGTCAAGCACCGTTCCTACCTCTGTCCTGCTTCCTCTGCGCAGAAAATCCAAAGCCGCAACCTCTTCAACTTCTTCACAAACTCTGACACACCTTCCGCATAAAACACATTTTGCAGGATCCCGCAGAACAGAGGGACTGGTTACGTCTATTCTTTTTCTCCTGGATCCGGGAATGTAGCTATGCTCAGAAATATTAAGCTCGGCCGCAAGTTCCTGCAGTTCACAGGTCTGATTTTTATCGCAATTAATGCACCCGCCAGAATGACAGGTAAGCAATAATTCCAGAATGGTTCTTCTGGCCTTGATCACCCTGGGTGAATGAGTTTTGATTTTCATCCACTCTTCCACCGGATGGGAACATGAAGGAATCAGTTCCCTGCGGCCTTCGGCCTCAACCACACAAATCCTGCAAGCCCCACTGGGCTTAAATCCCTCGAGATGACAAAGGGTAGGCACATGTATACCGTTGGCATTCAAGGCATCCAGGATTACTTCACCCTTCTTGGCCTTGATCATCTTTCCGTTAACTTCAATCTCGACATTCATGATGCCCTGTTTAGCTGACTATGATAGCATTGAACTTACAGACTTCATGACACTTCCCGCAGCCTGTACATAATTCTCCCACAATGTAATGGACTTGTCGTGGTGAACCAATAATTGCCTTTTCAGGACATTTGATGTAGCAGATATTACATCCGTTGCAGGCAACCGGATCCACTGCAAACAGTCTCAGGTTCTGGCAAACACCTGCCCTGCAGGTCCTGTCAAACACGTGTTCCTCCAATTCCTGCCTGAATAACTCAAATCCGCTTAATATGGGATTGGGTGCCGTCTTTCCCAATCCGCAAAGAGAAGTCTCCTGCATTACCGTGGCCAGATCATTCACCTGGGTAATTCCTTTGAACCTGTCAAGTGCTGCATGACTCCGTTCCTCAGCGGGACGGCTGGTTACCATCTCAAAGATATCCTTGATCCGCCTGGATCCGTCGCGACAGGGAATACACTTACCGCAACTTTCCTGTTGGATAAAATCAATCATGTTCTTCATGAGGTTAACCGGACAGCTTTCATCATCAAGTACCACCAGACTGCCGGATCCCATCACAAGTCCTGCCTCATCGAACCGGTCAAAGTCAATTGGCACTTTCAGCTGTGCATCCGACATAAACTTCCCGGATGGCCCACCCATTAAGACACTCTTAAAGGGACGGCCGTTCCGGATTCCGCCTCCCCACCCTTCAATTACCTGTTTTACCGTAGTTCCGAAGGCCATTTCAACCACCCCCATCCGCGAGATCTTTCCCGAAAGACTGAATAGTTTGGTACCCCTTGAACTCTCGGTTCCGGTCCTTTTGTACCATTCCGGACCTTGGCCAATAATCAGCGGGACCTGTGCAAGAGTCTCTACATTATGCACCAGAGTTGGCTTTCCGAATAATCCCTGGGTTGCAGGATAAGGCGGTTTTGTACGGGGCATGCCCCGCTTGCCCTCCAGACTCGCAATCAGGGCAGTTTCCTCCCCGCAGACGAAAGCTCCCGGCCCCCTGCGCAACTGAATGTCAAGGGTATATCCGCTTCCCAGAATATCCTGTCCGATAAGCCCCAGGGCTCTGGCCTGGTTTATAGCACATTGAAGCCGCCTGACGGCCATTCGGTACCTTGAACGGGTATAAATGATGGCATGATTTGCTCCGATAATATAGGCTGCAAGCATCACTCCTTCAAGAATAATGTGAGGATTGCTTTCTATCAGAATACGATGCATGTATCCTCCGGGATCACTTTCATCTGCATTGCAGAGGACATACCTTTTTTCACCGACTGTCGCTGCTGTCCTGATCCATTTCTGGGCTGCCGGAAATCCGGATCCCGATCTTCCCCTCAGCTCACTCTCCTCAATGAGTTTCATCAGCTCTTTATCCGTATAGAACCTGATGCTTTTTGAAAAAGCCCGGTATCCGCCCCAGGCAATATAATCTGCTGCCGAACAGGGGTCCACCACCCCGCACAAACCCATCACACGTCTCTCCTGACCCTTGAAAAAAGGATGATCCTCCCACGAAGGGATTCCTTCCCAGGCCTGCTGATTGCCTAATATCATCTGCCCGATCAGATTCTCCTCAGGAACAACTTGCTTGGTTATTGCGCCTAAAATTCCTTGCAAGTCACCCACCTGAACCGGCCCGTAATATAATCGGGCCCGCCCCGGTATCTGAATCCCCACCACAGGTCCTGCAGAAATCAATCCCAGTGATCCGGTTTCAACTATATCAACCTTTATTCCGCTCGAAGCTTCCCAGATCTCAATATCTGCCTTCAGAGCATCCAACGGATATATTGAAGTGGGTGAAGTGGTATCGATAAGAACCACCGCATTCTCAATTCTTTCTCTCCGCAGTATCTTTTGTTTCTTACGGAGCTCGGGATCGGCTACCGGATCCTCCTGCAGAAGAAATTTTAATAAATCAGCCCTTAACTGCTCATGAATGACTCCGGAAATCATGATTCTGCAGGATTTTTAATTTCATCAATCAGCGCCTTTATTTTAACGGCCGACATCTTAGGATAAAACTTACCATTAACCGAGATAACCGGCGCTTCCTGGCAAACACCTAAACAGGGGACCCATTCCAGACTGAACAATCCATCATCACTGGTCTCCCCCGGATTCAATCCAAGCAACCGGCCAATCTCCTTTCGAACCCGCTCACTGCCATCCACCTGACATCCGATGCCCTGACACACCTGGATGTGAAACCTTCCCCCCGGGTCGAACCTGAATTCATTGTAAAATGTTGCTACACTGAAAATTTTTACTGCTGGCATTTCAAGATACTCAGCAACCTCCGAAATGGCACTTTCGGGTATGTAACCCCGTGTGTCCTGAATTTCTTGTAAAAGAGGTATCAGATTCTCCCTCCTGCCTTCGGGATATTTCTTCAGAATCGGAGAAAATTCAGACTCCATATGTTAACTGAAAAACATTGTTATTTTTCTAACATAAATTTCTAATTGCAAATTTTACAACTTTTTCCGTTAATTTCCCAGTACTCCCTGATAATATTGTTATTTTTGAAACAATGATATCACATTGGAAATGAATCCGAACAAAACCGTGATAACCATTTGTCTCGGAAGTTCCTGTTTTTCCAGGGGAAATAAGAAAACCGTACAGGTGATCCAGCAATTCCTCACGCACAATCACCTTGAGGATCAGGTAATCTTTCGCGGAGCTCACTGTTTCAACCTCTGCGGTGAAGGTCCGGTGGTTAAAATCGACGAAACGGTACTTAAGCAGGTTGATGAAGAATTGCTGGTCAGCTTTTTAAAGGAGAAGTTCGGACTATGAAACAAGGAAATTCGGAAACCTCGTCAAGCCAGGCAGTCATATGGGTGGAACCTGCGGATTGTATACTTTGTTATGCCTGCGTCAGGGAGTGTCCTGTCAGAGCTATCGAGGTCAGAACCAACGCCGATCATGTGAGGATCATTCCTGACCGCTGCATCGCTTGTGGGAGTTGTTACACCATTTGCCCCACCCGGACGATCCATATTTCTTCGGATTTTGAAGCGGCCAGGGAGGCAATCAGGTCAGGTATACCTTGCTTTGCCATAACCGATCCGAGTATTTCGGCTGAATTTCCTGATATAACGGATTACCGGAATTTTGTCGGAATGATCAGGGCGCTCGGTTTCAAAGGTGTTTATGACATGTCCTTCGGTGTTGATATCAGTGCAAGGATCCACGCGCGCACCTTCAATGATTTTAAGGGTAAATACCGGTTGTCAGCCAAATGTCCGGCTTTGATCTCCTATATCAGGAAATATCATCCTGAACTCACAGACAACCTCGTCCCCGTTGAGACCCCCTATTCAATCATGTCCAGGATCATCCGTGAGAAAAATCCCGGAAATTGTTTCGTGGTCTTGATAAATCCATGCCTGGCCAGTCGTTTGGAAATCAAACAGGACCCGCATGAATCCAGAATTGATGCTCAGATATCCTTCATTGAGCTCCGTCAATGGTTCCTGGAGACCAGAATCTCGGAAAACTCTGTGGAGTTCTCGGAGTTCGATCAGCCCCAGGGCAACAAGGGAGCACTGTTTCCCCTTTCACCTGGTTTTCTGCAGGCCGCAGGCCTGTCAGAGGATCTCCTGACCAGTAATTTTCATTCCTCCGATGGTCGTATGAATATGGTCGAATCGGTTGAGGAATTCGCCAAAACCTATGATATAAGGAAACATCTGGACCTGTTTTATTGTGAAGGTTGCATCATGGGTCCGGGTATGTCGCCACACGGTCATAAATTCAGGCGCCGGACCCTTGTAACAGATTATGCAACTAAGATATCTGAGAATCAGGATGCTGCGGCGTGGAATCAAACCCTGGAGCAATATCTTGATGCGGATTATCAACGGGTCTATAGTCCTGATAGCCAGGTAATGCCAGATCCTGATGATTCAGAGATCCAGGATATTCTCAAACTCATTGGCAAAACCGGGAATGAGGACACAGACCGGGGATGCATGGCCTGTGGATACCGGAGTTGCCGTGACTTTGCCATCGCAGTGGTTCAGGGTTTGGCAAAGACCGAAATGTGCCACCTGTATGGAACGCGTAACCGGCAGGAATACATCCGGTCCCTGAAACTATCCAATGACCAGCTGGCTAAAGCCCAAAAAGCACTCCAGGAGTCGGAAAAGCAGGCCCGTGAAGAAAAGGAAATGGTTAAGGAGTATTCAGAAACTCTTTCATCACTCCTGCATAAAATTCCTTCGGGAGTGGTGATTCTGAATGAAAGTCTCAGAATTGTTCAATCCAACAGGGCGTTTATTGACATTCTGGGAGATGAGGTCAGAACCATCGACGAAGTAATACCCGGACTTAAGGGAGCGGATCTGCGCACCCTCCTGCCACCGTTGGTTCTCAATATTTTCACCCACGTATTGCAAAACAACCAGGAGGTCCTCCACCGGGATATAACCCTTGACAACCGCCTGCTCAACCTTTCCGTCTTCCCCATTAAGCAAGGGAACTCCATCGGAGCGGTTTTAAGAGACCTGTCTCTGCCGGAGGTCCAAAAAGAAGAGGTAATCAAAAGAGTAACCGAGGTGATCGACAAGAATCTGGAAATGGTCCAGAAAATTGGATTCCTTCTCGGCGAAGGGGCCTCAGATACAGAGAAAATGCTCAATTCCATAATTAAATATTACCGGTCCGAAGGTTAAGTATGGACAATCATCCCTTCCATATTGAAGTTAACTGTCAGCAGAAAAATCAGGAAGGTGAAAGGATCTGTGGGGATGTCTTCCTGACCCTCAGGGTTCCTGAAGAGGGCAGAACCATTCTGGTACTTTCAGATGGCATGGGCCACGGCGTAAAAGCAAACATGCTGGCAACCCTCACCGCCACCATGGCTCTGAACTTTACAAAAGAGCACAAGGACGTTGAAAGGATCGCCGAGATCATCATGAACACGCTCCCCGTCTGTTCAGAACGGAAAATTTCCTACGCAACCTTTACGGTTATTGATATCGAGGATAACGGTTTTACCCGGATCCTCGAATTTGATAACCCCCACGCACTGGTTTTCAGAGGTGATCAGATGCTCGAACCTGAATGGAACTGCATTCTGATGACAACCGAGAAAAATGCCGGCAGGGAGATCCTGACCTGTTCTTTCAACGCACGGAAGGAAGATAGGATATTCGTATGCTCCGACGGAGTAATCCAATCAGGCATGGGATTTACTGCCTATCCATTTGGATGGGGCAGGGAGAAACTCTCCGACCTTATTCATGACCTGATCAGAAAAGAGCCTGAAATATCAGCAAGAAGACTGGCCACACGAATCATTAATGTTGCGGTTCAGAATGATTCGTTCAAACCTCAGGATGACACCTCCTGCGCGGCAGTCTATTTCAGAGAACCTCGAAAACTGCTCATTTGCACCGGTCCACCCTATGAAATGGAAAAGGATGCGGAGCTGGCCCGTTTGGTGGCAGAATTTGAGGGTCGTAAAATTCTTTGCGGCGCTACAACCTCAGATATCATCGCACGTGAATGGGGAAAGAAAATTACCGATTCATTTGATTTTTCTGATCCTGATCTTCCGCCGGTATCAAGTATGGAAGGCATTGACCTGATCACCGAGGGAATCCTCACACTGGGAAAAGTTTCGGTGCTGCTTGAAAAATATCAGGATGAAACAAGATTAGGAAAAGGACCTGCCGACCAGATCATTAAAATGATTCTTCAGTCCGACGAGGTCCATTTTGTTATCGGTACCCGCATCAATATTGCCCATCAGGATCCAAACCTGCCTGTTGAACTGGAAATACGCAGAACTGTGGTGAAAAGAATCGCCAGATTACTCGAGAAAAAACTCCTTCTCAAGGTCTGCACAACTTTCCTGTAAAACCTTCCTTATTAATCGAACTCCTGAAGGATTTCCTGAACGCCATCAGGGGATACCCTTCCATAGGTCTTGTCCCCTACCATAACAACTGGTGCAAGGCCGCAGGCACCGACACATCTCAGACAATTGAGTGAGAACTTGCCATCAGCCGTGGTCTCACCAACATCCACCTTCAGTTTCCTTTTAAATTCATCCAGAACTTTCTCCGCTCCTCTGACATAGCAAGCCGTACCCATGCAAATGGAAATAGGGTGCTGTCCCTTTGGAATCATGGAGAAAAAGGAATAAAAGGTAACTACCCCATACACCTTGGCCACCGAAATTCCAAGTTCGCGGGCTACAATCTCCTGGACTTCCGCTGGGAGATACCCGAAAATACTTTGAGCCTTGTGCAGAACATTGATCAACTCACCCGGTTCATTATTGAATGACCGGCATACCTCAACCAATTGATCTATCTGGTTGTCATGAAGTTCAATCTTAATGCTTGACATGATCTTTAAGTTTGATTAGTCCTGCTCCTTGCGGATCAGTATCTTCTTTTTGCTTTTATCAAAATAACTGGTGTGCAGCAAATGATGCGATTTTTCGCTCAATGGACTGCCAAGGAATTCCTTATATAATTGATTAACATAAGGATTCTCATGAGATTTTCGAATCGGTTTCAGGATATCTTCCTGATAAATGGCTTTCTGACGGGCCATGATAACCTTGGAATCCCCATGGTGCAAGGGCTGTCCACCGCCACCGATGCATCCGCCCGGGCAGGCCATGATTTCAATGGCGTGGAAATTACTGGTTCCATCTTTAATCCCTTCAAGCAGCTTCCTTGCATTCCCTAAACCGTGAGCTATCCCAATATTTACAGGTAATCCGTTAAAGTCAATGGTTGCCTTTCTGATCCCGTCCATTCCCCTCAGTTCTTCGAACCCTACTTTCTCCAGCTGTTTCCCGGTATAAACCTCATAGGCGGTCCTCACAGCGGCTTCAATAACCCCTCCTGTGGTCCCGAAAATGACACCTGCACCAGTGGATTCCCCCAGTGGTTTGTCAAATTCCGCATCCGGCAGGCTCAGGAAATCGATATTTGCCTGTTTGATCAGTGCTGCCAGTTCCCTGGTCGACAAAGCGTAGTCGACATCCGGATTTCCGTCAACCTTGAATTCATCTCTTTGGCATTCATACTTTTTAGCCAGACATGGCATAATTGAAACAACAACCATGTCCTTCCGGTCAACTCCGATCTTCTCAGCAAAATAGGTTTTGGCAACCGAGCCGAACATTTGCTGAGGCGACCTTGCTGTTGAAGGAATATCCCGCAATTCCGGAAAATATTCTTCGAAAAAGTTAACCCAGGCTGGACAACAGGAGGTAAGAATCGGAAGAGTCTCTTCCTTTTTACCGTCGAGGAAATTTGATAGCCTTTTCAGCAATTCTGTCCCCTCTTCCATGATCGTCAGGTCTGCCGCAAAATCTGTGTCAAAAACATAATCAAATCCAAGTTGCTTCAAAGCCGAAACCAGTTTACCTGTGACCAGAGTTCCCGGTTCCAATCCAAATTCTTCTCCAAGGGCTGCCCTGACAGCCGGGGCAGTCTGCACTACCACGGTCTTCCTGGGATTGGCCAAAAGCCGGATGATCTGGTTGGTATGATCTACCTCTGTAAGGGCACCTGTCGGACAGACAGCCACGCACTGACCGCAGAAAGTACAAGGCGATTTTATCAGGTCCTGCTCAAAAGCTGTTGCCACAACCGACTGGAATCCGCGGTTTATTCCAGACAGCGCACCGACAGTCTGAAAATCATTGCACATCATTTCACATCTGCGGCAAAGAATGCATTTGTCCATGTCGCGAATGATCGATGGGGAGCGGTCTTCCTTGTAATGCGACTGTTCGCCTTGGTAATGAATTTCCCTGATCCCGAGGTCCTGTGCAAGCTTTTGCAGGTCGCATGTTCCATTCTTTGCGCAAACAAGGCAATCAAACGGATGATCTGAAAGGATCAACTCCATGACTGTTTTGCGGGCATTGAGTACCCTCATGGTATTGGTCCGGACCACCATGCCCTCCTGACACAAAGTTGCACATGCAGGAGCCAGATTTCTTCTGCCGGCAACCTCCACCACGCAAATTCTGCATCCTCCCGGCTTGTTCTCAATATCGAGATCCTCCAGGTGCAGGTAGCACAGGGTTGGTATCTTGATCCCTACGGTTTCAGCTGCCTTCAACAGACTGGTTCCAGGATTCACTTCAACCGGCTTATGGTCAATTGTTATTTTTATCTTGTTCATAGTCAATTGTTTCTATCAGGATACTAATACTGCATTGAATTTGCATTTCTCCAAACAGGCTCCACATTTTATACAGATGGCCTTATCTATGTAATGAATCTCCTTGCGCTCGCCGGTAATTGCTCCGACCGGACATACTCTGGCACAGGCAGTGCAGCCAACGCAATTTTCCGCATCGATCCAATAGGTCATGAGGTCCCGGCACTGACCTGCCGGGCATTTCTGCTCCGTCACGTGAGCCAGGTACTCATCATAGAAATGTTCGAGCGTGGAGAGTACCGGATTTGGTGATGACTGGCCAAGCCCGCATAGGGAGGTATCCCTGATAACTTCGCTCAGGTTACGCAACCTGTCAAGATCCTCCGGTTTACCCTTCCCCTGGGTAATGATTTCCAGCATTTCATGCAGCCTTTTATTCCCGATCCGGCATGGCGAACATTTACCGCAAGATTCCTCGACTGTAAAATCCAGATAGTATTTCGCAACCGAAACCATACAATCATCCTCATCCATCACGATCATCCCCCCTGATCCCATCATCGAGCCAGAGGCTATCAAATTATCGTAATCAATGGGAATATCCAGATGCTTTTCAGTGAGACATCCTCCGGAAGGACCACCTGTTTGTACGGCTTTGAACTTTTTGTGATCCTTGATTCCCCCTCCGATATCAAAAATCACCTCCCGCAACGTGGTACCCATCGGAACCTCAACCAAACCCACATTATTTACTTTTCCAGCCAGTGCAAACACTTTGGTACCCTTTGATTTTTCTGTTCCGATGGAACTGAACCAATCAGCACCTTTCAGGATGATCGGCGGGATATTCGCATAGGTCTCAACATTATTCACATTGGTTGGCTTGCCTAAATAGCCCTCCTCTGAAGGGAAAGGCGGTTTAAAGGTCGGTTCACCGCGATGCCCTTCCATTGAATGGATCAGAGCTGTCTCTTCTCCGCATACAAATGCCCCTGCTCCATACCGGAGTTCAATGTCGAAGCTGAAACCTGATCCGAATATATTTTCACCCAGAAGACCATACTCTCTGGCTTGCTTTATGGCTGACTTCAACCGCTCAATGGCAAGCGGATATTCAGCCCTGATATAAACAAGACCCTTGGATGCTCCTGTGCAAAAGCCGTTGATTGCCATTGCCTCAATTACAGTGTGCGGATCTCCCTCGAGAATGGAACGGTCCATGAATGCTCCCGGATCCCCCTCATCTGCATTGCAAACAACATACTTTTGATCAGCCTTGCTTTTTGCAGTGATTTCCCATTTCAGACCTGTCGAAAAACCGCCGCCTCCCCTGCCCCTTAACCCCGATTTTTTAATAATTTCTATAACCTCCGACGGAGCATGCGTGGTCAACACATTTGCAAGGGCAGCATATGCATCTCTTCCGATTGCCTCATCAATGCTTTCAGGATCAATAAACCCGCAATTTCTAAGAGCAATCCGAATCTGCTTCTTTGCACCTTCTTTTTTGAGCTCACTATGACCCGCAAATTCATCAATGGTGTTATAGGTCACCGGAATAATTCCTTCAACCAGCTCACCGCCTTTAATGTATTTTTCAATGATCGTATCAGCTTTCCTGGCAGTAACATATCCGAAAACCAGCGGAGACTTCCCCGGAAGTGTTACCTCAACTGTCGGTTCTGCATAACAGTAACCCATGCATCCGGTTTGAGAAACAATTGCATTGATGCCCCTTTTCTCAAGCTCCTCTCTTAAAAAAACCATCACATCCCTGGCTCCCGAGGCAATTCCGCAAGTTGCCATGGCTACCTTAACTTGAACCATGGATTCTGAAGACCCGCCAGACTCGTGTAATCTTCTGTTTTCCTTCACTTTCTCACGTAATCCTTGAAGGTCTGCCAATGTGTTTATTTTGATCATTTTTAACCTCTGTTATTTTTATAACATTGTTATTTAATTCACACGCAAAGATAAAAGGGTTTGTATCTTATGCAAATGACTTATGCTGTATTTTGTAAAAAAAGGAGACTATTTTGCAATAGTCTCCTTTTTTTGGTTTCTAATACTTATACTGTTAAAAGCGCTTTCTCGGAATATAATGCGTATGTAGGAGTGCATGGGATTTATGGCTGTTTGGTGCACCCAGGAACTCATCATAAATCATTTTTACCTCAGGATTTTCATGTGATTTTCTCAGTGGCAAACCCTGATCTTCGCCGTAAATAGCTTCTGCCCTCTTTTGACGGATCTCATTATTGGTCGGTATCGGCTGGCCCCCGCCACCAAGACAACCGCCGGGGCATGCCATGATTTCGATAAAATGATAGTTAGCCTCTCCGTCCTTAACCGCCTGCATAACCTTGCGGGCATTAGCCAGACTGTGAGCAACAGCGCATGACACCTCAATTCCTTCAAGAAATTTCCACTCCGGAAGACATCCTTCAATTTTAACCTTAGCCTCTTTCACCCCTTCCATACCTCTGACCGGGTTTATATCCAGATTCTTAAATGGCACTTCCCTACCGGTAACGACTTCATATACAGTACGCAAAGCCGCTTCCATCACACCGCCGGTGGCTCCAAAGATCACGGCAGCACCGGTTGAATCCCCCATAATGCTGTCATATGAAGTATCCTCAAGATTCTGGAAATTGATCCCGGCCTGTTTGATCATCATGCCCAATTCCCTGGTAGTAAGTACAAAATCAACATCCTTATAACCGCTTGATCTCATTTCAGGTCTGTTGGCCTCATACTTCTTGGCGGTGCAGGGCATGATTGACACAACACAAATATCCTGGGCTTTCAATCCCTTCTTTTGGGCATAGTAAGTTTTGGCAAGCGCTCCAAACATCTGTTGAGGAGATTTGCACGTCGAAACATTCGGCAGAAATTCAGGGAAAGTGTGTTCAATGAATTTGATCCAGCCTGGAGAACAAGACGTTGTCATAGGCAGGGCTACGGTCGTATCCTTATCAACCAGAGCCTTTTTGAGCCTGGTAAGCAATTCAGTTCCTTCCTCCAAAATTGTGAGGTCAGCCGTGAAATCAGTATCCAGGACAGAATCAAAGCCAAGACGTTTTAGGGCAGTCACCATCTTGCCGGTCAATCTTTCACCCGGATCATATCCAAGCTCCTCACCAATGGCCACTCGAACAGCCGGAGCGGTTTGAACAACCACATGAATATTGGGATTGTTGATAGCATCCCAAACTTCCTCCACATAGGTTTTTTCAACCAGGGCACCTACCGGACAACGGTTGACACACTGTCCGCAGTTTGTGCATACAACTTCAACCAATGGCCTGTCAAGGAAGGTGGAAATCTTCATATGCTCGCCCTTGTTGGCAACCCCAAGGGCCGATACACCCTGAAGTTCATCACAAGTCCTGACACAGCGCTGACACCTGATGCATTTGCTGTCATCCTTGATAATTGAGGGAGACAGATCATCAAGCACTTTTCTTTTGGTACCGACCAGGTCGATAAATACATGATCCCCTACCCTGTACTCGTGGGCAAGACTCTGCAATTCACAGTTGCCATTTTTGTAGCATTTTGTGCAGTCAGAATTATGTTCTGAAAGCAGCAGCTCGATGATGGTCTTCCTGGCAGTTCTCACAAGAGCACTGTTGGTGTGGATCTGCATACCTTCTGAAACCGGAGTGGCACATGCGGCTACAAGAGCTTTTCCGCCTACCTGTTCCACAACACAAACCCTGCAATTGCCCGCAACGCACAAGTCCTGATGGTAACAAAGGGTCGGGATCCTGAAATCCAGCTTCTTTGCCGCATCAAGAATGGTGGTTCCTTCCGGAACTGAAACCGGTATATCGTTTATTGAGAGATTAACCGAATATTTATTCATGGTGTTCAGATTAACTTAGTAAATGATTTCCTCCTTGAAATTGGTCACAATCGAGATAAAGGGATTGGCCACTGATTGTCCCAATCCGCATTTGGCGGCAATTTTCATTGTTTTAGCCAGTTTTTTGAGATCTTCAAGGTAAGACGGAGCCCGTTCACCCCGCTTCACAGCTTCAATACCCTTCAGCAACTGCTGACATCCAACCCTGCAAGGGGTGCATTGACCGCATGACTCCTCAGTGAAAAACTCAAGGTAATCATGAAGCACATTGTACATCGACCGCTGGCTGTTGAAAAGCATCATCGATCCGCCCGTCGGAATGCCTTCATATCCTATAATGGTATCCTTAAACAGTTTCCTCGGAACACAACCTCCTGAAGCACCACCAACCTGAACTGCCTTAGTATCCCCGTCGCCGAACTCCTCAACGAAATTCTGAACGCTCATTCCCAATTCCAGTTCGTAAATACCTGCTTTGGGAGTGTCACCCGAAATAGAAAAAACTTTTGACCCTCTGGAGTCCTTGGTACCCAATTCTTTAAACTTTTCAGCACCAATTCTGCTGATCATAAAGGCATAAACCAAAGTCTCAACATTATTGATCGCCGTGGGTTTTCCAAGATATCCGGCAACCGTGGGATAAGGAGGCTTATTGCGAGGCTCACCGCGCTTACCTTCCATGGATTCAAAAAGGGCACTCTCTTCACCACAGATATAGGCACCGCTGCCCGACCTTATCTCAATCCTGAAATCGAGACCAATCTTTTTCAGACCTTCATTGAATTTGACCAGCTTTTCATTAAGCTTCGGAAGCAGGAAATTGTATTCACCGCGCAGATAAATGAATCCTTCACGAGCCCCAATGGTATATCCGCAAATTGCCAATCCTGCAAAGACTTTCTCTGGAACCCGGTCAAGAATCTCCCGGTCTTTAAAGGTTCCGGGCTCGCCTTCATCGGCATTGCAGATAACATACTTATCGTAACTATCCTCATTTCTGGTGAACTTCCACTTCAAACCGGTCGGAAATCCTGCTCCACCCCTGCCTTTAAGCCCTGAATCAATCATCTCAAGGATGATAGCATCCGGATCTTTTTTAATGGCAGACTCAACAACTTTCAGTGGATCAAATCCTTCCGTAACGAATATAATATCAACCCTTTTTGGTTTATTTGTTTCCATGTCTGATTGTTTTACTAAAAATTATTCCGCCCTGTATTTTGCAATGATCTCAACGGCCTTCTGAGGTGTCAATTCCGGGAATATTTCATCGTTGATTAACATCACCGGACCCTTGTGGCACCAACCCAGACAATTAGCTGTAAGAAGGGTAAATTGCTTGTCGACCGTGGTTTCACCAATCTTTATCTTCAACAATTCTTCAATTGAATGAATGATCTCATCCTTGCCAGCCATATGGCAGGAAATGGTTTTACACACACGGATCACATACTTTCCACGAGGTACCGTGTCGAGAAAAGTATAAAAACTGGCAGTCCCAAAGACTTCAGCAGCTGAAAGATCCAATGCTTTGGCAATTGAGATCATGTCCTGGTCATCAAGATAATTTTTCTCTTTTACCACTGCTTGAAGAATAGGCATCAAAGCCTTCCTTTCTTTGCCGTAAACCTGGGTAGCATCATTAATAATCTGTTGAACATCAGCCATTTTTATTCTCCTTATTTTCCTTTTTGGTTTTTTTGGACAGAGTAGAATGATCTTAAAAAAAGACTGTTAAAATTATAACAGCGCTAAAAGGTGAACCATGACGAATATTAGTACAGGATATGATAAAAGTCAGGTTTGATCAATTGTGATCTAACCTGCACTGGCCGCGGTTGCCGGACCTGAGTCCTTGGCCTTGATTGACAGGTTTGGGACCATTTTGATGGTGGGTCCCGAAGCGGATGGTAGGGTGAAATAGAAACAAGATCCTTTTTCGGGTTCTGATTCAACCCAAATCTTACCTTTCATGCTCTCAACCAGCAACTTCGCTATTGTGAGCCCCAGGCCGGTCCCCCGATACAATTTTTCGGATGCTTTTTCACCTTTAGTAAACCAGTTGAAGACCTGATGCAGCTCCTTGTCCGACATGCCAATCCCTGTGTCCTTAATCCAGAACAGATGGTTTCTGCTGTCAAATTTCTGACATCCTAACTCTATGGTCCCCTGATGGGTGAATTTTACCGCATTCTCCGCAATGCAAATGAAAAGCTGGTCAAAACGCAAAGGATCGGCCGCGAACAGTGTCTCGGCAATGTCACTTTCACAGTACCGGACAATTTCAAGAGAGGGCTTGTTATAAAGTGATTTTAACTTGTCAAATTCAGCGATCTGACGAGACAAAGCATCTCCGACCCTGACTTCCTTGATTTCAAATGACATTTGCCTGGCATGGATCTTTGCAAGCTCCACCATATTGGTCAGTGTATTCAGCAGCTTATGTCCATTTTCGAGTATCTGGGATGAATAGAAAGTTCTTTCAGTTGCCTCCAGATCCGATTCACTTAATAGCTCAGTAAATCCCACAATTGCATTCATCGGAGTCCTTACCTCATGGGAAAGATTAGCAAGGAAGGATGATTTTAAACGATCGCTTTCCTCAGCCTGATCTTTTGCCTGAATCAGCTTTTTCTGGGTTTCATGGCGGTCAATTGCCAGTGCAAGATGCTCACCGACATATTCAAGCAGCTGCAAATCTGATCGATCATAGGCACAATTCTGGTCAAAACTCTGGACCATTAAGATTCCCACTATGCGGGTTTCAACCATTAAGGGAACTCCCAGCCAACTATCCGCAGGAACGCCGATGCTTTCAATCTCTCCTTTGGCAACCAGCTCATGAATTCCCTTTCTGTCAACAAGTAAAGATTTGCGGTTCCGGATAATATATGAACTCAGACTTCTTCCAAGGCGGTACCTTTCAAGTTTGCCATTTGGATCTACCTGATAGGCTGGAATCACCTCTTGCGTTACCGGATCATAAATTCCTATCATCAGGTTCGACACATCCAGAATCTGGCTCAGTTGCTCCTGTATATAAGGGAAAACCTCTTTTAAATCATTGTTGAGATTTACATATCCGGATATCCGGTACAAAATCCCTTTGATCTTGTCAGAATAATTCCTTTCAGCGATCTCCTCCTGCAATTTCTGATTGGTCTCCCTCAGATGCCTGGTCTTTTCAATGACTTGCCTGTCAAGATCATTTTTTGCGGCCTCCAGTTCTTTTAACGTGGAATTATGCATGATTACTTCCCGCTTTAATGACTGGTTCATAGTGGAAATATTCTCCCAGTTCAGAAAATTAACCAGACGGGTATGATACAGGATACTGGCAATTACAAGGGTAGTACCAATGAAAAAAAGATATCCGACCGATTCAGCAAAAGAAATTTCTTCAACACCAGTAACAATAAAAAGGTAGAATCCCGCTATTCCATTGATAACCAAAATAAAAGTCTCTATCGCTGAAGTCACAAAAAGTGCAAAAACAACGAACAAACTCAGCAAATAATAACTTGAATGACCAATCTGCAGCGGATCCACCCGGCTGATTACCGCACTCCACCAAATCAGAGCCAGACCAAAAACCATCACTGGTAATCTCTGAACCAGAATCTTCTTAGGATCTTTGATAACAGAAAGCCGGGAAACCATAAATGCCAGAATAGCAATAAGGGCAAATAGAACTGTGATCAGCTTGTTAACATAAGGCATTTTAAAAAGCAGGAATCCACAGGCAATAATGACCAGAATACCCGATAAAAGCTGTAAACGCAACAGATTCTCCCGCCCCGTTTCACGAAAGAAGGAACTTCTGCTCTCAGCCGGAACTTTTGGGAAGTTCCGCCGAAACCAACTACCGTTGAGAATGCTGTCGTCCATTATTCAATCTTACTTCCCCTTTGGTTTTTTTCGTCCCTCAGGGGTTACCTTTTGCCAACTATCAGGATTAATATTTGTAAAACTGACTGAAATAAAGGACAACTAAAATAAAACAAAAAGGGCCGATAAACAATATTAACTAGTGAATTGTCAAATAATTTTGACGAACGTTTCCTTTTAACAAATAAAAAAAAGGCGGTTGAACCGCCTTTTTTTTATTTTACAATTTTCATCTCTTTTATAAGGTGCCCTGCCCCGGCAAACTTGTCAATAATAAAAAGTGCATAGCGGATATCAAGGCTGATATTCCGGCATAAATCCTTATCATACATGATATCACTCATCGTTCCTTCCCAGTTTCGGTCAAAATTGATTCCGATCAGCTCTCCCTCAGCATTAATGACAGGGCTACCGCTGTTTCCCCCGGATGTGTGATTGGAGGCGATGAAGCACACTGGAACAGTATGATTGAACTCATACTGGCCATAATCCTTTGATGCATATAAATTTTTAAGTTTCTCAGGCACACGGTAATCATAAATATCGGGGTTGTCTTTTTCCATGATACCGTCAAGTGTGGTGTAATGTCTGTACTGAATCCCATCAGCTGGATAAAAGTCATCAACCTTACCATAAGTTACGCGAATGGTTGAATTCGCATCAGGATAAAAAAGCCTTTCTGGTTGCATCTCCATTTGAGCTTTCATGTAAATCCTTTGTAGTTCGGGAATTATTTCCTGCCCTTTGGCAAGTCCTGGCCTGATGATATTTTTCTGCAGGTCATTTAAACTTCGGTACATGACAATGGCAGGATCCTTCTGTAATTTTTTTATCGTGGAGGGGTTCATACTCCCTATGAGGTCAAAGAACTTATCCTTATTCCACAGAGGTGACACGGCAAAAACCCATTCGGCATAAGCATTCAGATCACCCTTGAACTTGGTTTTAGCTTCCTTTAAGGCAATTGGCTGATAAGCCTCATCAATGCCATCAGAATATGCCTGCATAAGGACACCGAATATTTCCCTGTCAATGTTCATGTCATAATCCTTGAAAAAATCGGTTGCCCATTTATTCAGCCTGTCAGCAGTTTTGATCCTTTCTTCGGGTTGCAAGGCTGACCATTGGTCAATATATTGACTGACCCTGCCAGCGATTGCTATAATTTCGGCAGCCTGACCAGCCTCCCTTTCAAACGTATTGGCCCACTCAAAAGGGGCCTGGGCAGCAAGGATCTCACGGTATTGAGAAAGAATATTGCCATAGTCCTTTTTCCGAACCGGATCCATTTCAACCCACTCCTGGAACTTCCGTTCATAATCCTTCTTCTTTTCAAGCGCATCTATCCTGTTAAGGCCCAGCAGTATACCCTGGTTCTTTTTCCAGGCATTAGCTATCCCTGATTTTTTTGCAGAATATTGGATTCGCACCAGAGGACCGGTATTCATTGCTCTCTCCATGATCTCGATGCGCTTGGTCCGTAACTCAATGGTGGCCGGCAATGTATACTTCACCTGATTTTCAATGACACAGGCTGGCACATATTCGGTAGTTCTGCCCGGATAGCCGAAAACCATGGTAAAATCTCCCTTCTCAACACCTTTAAGACTGATAGCCAGCGATTTCTTGGGCTTATAGGGCACATTCTTATCAGAAAAAGTGGCGGGCTTATTGTCCGGACCAGCATAGATCCTGAACAGGGAGAAATCACCTGTATGTCTTGGCCAGATCCAGTTGTCAGTTTCGCCACCGAATTTACCGATGGCACTTGGTGGTGCCCCAACTAGCCGGACATCCGTATAAGATTCATACACAAACAGAAAATACTGGTTCCCGTTAAAAAAGGGTGTGATCCTGCCAGAGTAACCAGTTCCCTTTGTTGCTTCTGACTGGATCTTCCGTGCATTGTCCGTTATCATCCTTTCACGTTCCGCAGACTTCATTTCCGGCTTTACACCAACGAGGCAGGCATCTGTAACATCCTCAATCCGGATCAGAAAGGTCACGGATAGTCCTGGGTTGGGTAACTCTTCCTTGCGGTCCATCGCCCAGAACCCGTTGGTCAGGTAATCATGATCAACCGTGCTGTGCGACTGAATATAATCATAACCGCAATGGTGGTTTGTAATAACAAGACCTTCATCAGAAATAAGCTCACCGGTGCAACCACCGCCGAAAATAACAACGGCATCCTTCAGGCAGGCCTGATTTACCGAATAGACATCCTCAGCACTCAATTTAAATCCAGCTTTCTGCATGTCCTCAATTTTATATTTTTTGAGCAGCAGTGGGATCCACATTCCCTCCTCGCCCCTGCTTATGGCTGATGCCAGGATCAGGGTTACTAATAATAAGGCAGTTCTTTTCATTAGGGTCAGTTTACTGATTTAATTTATATCCTGTAAAACTTTGTAATTCACGGTAAAGTCTCTGAATTGGCAATCCCATCACATTAAAATAGGAGCCTTCAATACGGGTTATCCCGATATACCCTATCCATTCCTGAATACCATAAGCCCCGGCTTTGTCAAAAGGTCTGAATTCATCAATATACTCCATGATTTCTATCGGATGCAAGTTGTCAAACCAAACGGTGGTATGAGATGTAAAGACCTTTTCATCGCATGGTGAGGTCAGGCAAACGCCGGTGACAACCTCATGAGGATTTCCCGACAAATCATTCAGTATTTTCAAAGCATCATCCCGGTCTGCCGGCTTTCCCAGAATTCGGTCTCCTAAAACGACAATCGTGTCGGCGGTAATAAGAATATCATTGTCGCGAAGTTCCTGAACATAGCCTTTCGCCTTAAGCCTGGCAAGATAAACAGCAGATTCGGTTGGACTCAGCCCATCCGGAATTATCTCGGGCACCTCCTCCTTGAGCCACAATTGGTAAGGAATCCCCGAGTCCTTAAGAAGAGTTTGCCTCCTGGGGGATCTTGAGGCAAGGAAGATTCTGTACCTCTGCAAATGCTCACTGAATCCTTTCATGATTCCGCGATTCTTCGTATAATGTAGTGAACAACAGGAGCATAGAGCAATCCTAGCAGCATGATTATCTTGGTTAGCTGACTTAAAAAATGGTAATCCTTCGGTAAGCGCGCATTAAGCACCCTAAAGGCCAGGAACAGGAAGGGAATGACCAGTAAAATCAGATAATAGGCTAAACTGATTTTATCTGTGAGATGAACAATAAAGAAATACCCTAGGAACGCCAAGGTAAGTATTGAGAGACCAAAGACAATAAGGTTTGTGGACTTGAATCCTATCCGGATTGGGATCGTAATACTTCCTGACTCCTTGTCACCTTCATAATCTTCTGCATCCTTAATTATCTCACGGATCAGATTGGTCATGAACGCGAAAAAACCGAAGGCAGCAATCCAAACCAGGAGAGCTTGGAGACCCTGTGATGAGAAAGCCGGATAGTCGGCATATTTACGGGCTAACAACGGATATTCAAATAAGATAACCAATAGAGGAACGGTACCCGTTAAAAACGAAATCACCAAATTTCCTATCAACAATTTATGCTTCAGCCGAACCGTATAATACCAAAGTAAAACCGGCGATCCGGCAAAGATGAGTATCATCCAGGGAACCCGGTAATATAACGAAAACAAAATACCCAAAACAACCCCGATTGTATTCAATATCAGATGCATAAGCATTGCCATTCGGCGGCTCACCTGATAATCAATCACCACCCGGCCCGGCTGATTGATCCGGTCAGCCCTTACATCATGGTAATCATTGATAACATATCCTGCAGCAGCAATCACCATGGTTGAAACAACAAGACAAAGAAAGGCAAGCTCCGAAACCTGGAGGTTTATATCATAAAGCCCCAGGATTGGACTTATCACAGACCATCTCATAAGGTACATTGTAATGGCTACCATCAGGAGATTGGGAATCCTGAGAATTCTTAGAAATCCTCTGATTTTCATGTTTTGTTCTTTATATAAAATTCCAAAAACCTTGAGAACGAAGCACCTGCTCGATAACATCTCTTACACAACCATGACCTCCCGGATAGGTTGAGATATATCTCGAAACTGCAAGGATCTCAGCAGTGGCATCCGAAGGACAGGTCGGTAATCCTACCATCCTCATTACTCCAAGATCGGGAATATCATCCCCCATGTATAAAACCTGATCCATCCTGATATTCCATTTGTCGAGACATTCTTTCAGGTCTTTCACTTTATCTGCGGAAGCTAGGTAAACCTCCACATCCCCGAGCTCCTTAAACCTTTTCGTAATACCCGGGGAGTTCCCGCCAGTAATTACTGCCACTTTAAATCCTTCGGACAGAGCCTTTTTAATGGCATAGCCATCCCTTGTGTTTACTGATCTTATCATGTCCCCGTTGGGATGGAGTACCAGTTCATTGGGTGACATTACCCCATCCATGTCAAAAGCAAAAGCCCGGACACCCCTGAGATCTTCCCGGAAAAAATTCATTATTCTTCTCTTTTTGTAATCGGTTCAGGAAATCGAATGGAATCTGAGACCAGCTTATAAAGAGCCTGATGCCCCGGGAAGTCCTTAAGCATATCCATGTGCTTTTTTAGCGTCAGTTCATCCTGTCTTACAGCCGGACCGGTTTGTGCCTTTGATGGTCCGATCGCCAGCGCCTTTTCCATGGTTTCCCTGATAAGTGGTGCCAGCAGATTTGGATCAAGCTCCTTAAAATTCAATATTTTGTATGCCTCCTCAAGCATATGATTTGAGAAATTATTCGCCCAAACAGCCGCGAGATGCAGCCATCGGCGGTCTTCAAAATTCAATTCATAAACATATGAGGTAAATCCGCCAGCAAGTTCCCGGATCTTTTGAGTGATGGAAGGATCGCTACCTTCAATAAATACAGGCACTTTGCTCATCTCAACCGGTCTGCCGGTGGTGAAGGTCTGGAGGGGATAAAGTCCCCCATGCTTATATTTCTGGCAGGCAAATCTCAAGGGTGAAAATGTTCCGCTCGTGTGAATAACTAGTCCACGGTAATCACTGATATCATTGATCAGATGGATCAGATTGTGATCCGGAACCGTAAGAAACAGGATTTCAACGCTTTTATCAAGGTCCAGGATAGAGCTGGAGTATTGGCAACCTATTCGTTCACCGATCATCTGTGCGCTCAGTTCAGAACGACTGATAATCTGTACGATTTTATTTCCCGCTTTATGTAATGCTGGTGCCAGATGGGATGCAACTTTTCCGGCTCCGATAAAACTGATCCGGTAACTCATTTAAATCGAATAGTTCGGTTTGAAAATACAAAAAAGGGGGATTGCTCCCCCTTGAATGAATTAGGTCCGACCGTTTTTCTAGAAAATATACCTGTTTTCTTCAATTACTCTGGCTGCAATCCTCCTGCGTGCTTCCTTGGCATTCACAGAATCGGTGATTGTCCAGAAATTCAATCCTCTCAGGAGTGCTTCGCGCTCTTCTCCCTCTGCAAAACTTTCAATTGCTTCCCTACCGGCTTTATATATGTCAGCAGTGGCCTCCGAAAGGTTAACATCCAGGATATCTCTATAAATATCAGTTTGAGAGGCGCCGCGCATTTGCTCTATCTTGTTGACTCTTAGCAATGTTGACTCAGAAGCATAGATGTTCATTATGATATCTGACAGATTGTTCAGAATCTCCTGTTCCATAATGAGGCTTCTCTGGAACTTCTCAGTTACTGCATGAATAAGACTCAACGCAAGTTTCTTGAGATTCTCGATAAACTGATATTTGCGCGCATAATATTCTGCTGGTAATGAGGGTGACACCGGAAGAGTATTAAGTGTTGCATAGGCTTCCGCGGCTTTCTCATAAAGGTCAATATCGTGCTTCTGACCTCGTTTCAGTAAAGTATCAATTACCAGGATCCTGTTGATTTCATTGGTACCTTCAAAAATCCTGTTAATCCGTGAGTCCCTGTAGCAGCGGTCTACCGGCATTTCGGCCGAGAATCCCATACCACCATGAATCTGAACGGCCTCATCCACTACATAATCAAGAGCCTCAGAACCGTACACCTTCAAAACAGCCGCCTCGATGGCCATGTGGGCATAAGCCGTGATAGTGGGATTTTCATTGGTACAAACCGTTTTATACTCGGCCGACAACAGATCCACATCATGGGATGCCCTGTATACTGATGATTCAGTAGCAAAAGTTTTTATGACCTGTTCGGCCAGTTTGTGCTGAATGGTACCAAAGGATGAAATTTTTTCACCAAACTGTTTCCTGTCATTGGCATACTGAACAGAATGGTTGATCGCTCTTTTTGCGGCTCCGACTACATTGGCGCCGAGTTTTAACCTGCCCATGTGGAGAATGCTAAGGGCAATTCTGAAACCCTGTCCCCGACCAGCAAGAAGGTTTTCAACCGGAACCTTGACGTCATTAAAAAAGATCTGGCGGGTGGACGACCCCTTAATCCCCATCTTTTTTTCTTCCGGATTGAAAGTGATTCCCGGGAAGGTTCTTTCGACAATGAAAGCACTCAGGACCCGGTCATTGTCAATTTTAGCAAAAACAGTCATCACATCTGCAAATCCCGCATTAGTGATCCACATTTTCTGTCCATTCAGTATGTAATGTGAACCATCCTCTGAAAGCACCGCCTTCGTCTTGCCTGAATTAGCGTCTGACCCGGCTCCGGGTTCGGTGAGGCAATAAGCACCCTTCCATTCTCCTGTAGCAAGTTTCGAAAGGTATTTTGCTTTCTGCTTCTCGTTACCGTAATAAGCTATCGGCAGGGATCCGATCCCGGTGTGACATGAAAAAGCCACAGCGAATGAATGAGCTGAACCAATGATTTCACTAGCCAGCATTCCGGTGATTACCGACTGTCCAAACCCCATGTATTCCTCATCGATCGAAATTCCAAGCAATCCCAGTTCACCCGCTTTGGTTAGCAGGGATGGCATTAGCCCTTCTTCCTGGTGATCAATCTCATCCAATTTTGGAAACACTTCAGCATCAAGAAAATCCTGGCACGTTTGCCCGATCATTTTCTGTTCTTCGTTGAATTCTTCAGGAATGAAAACATCTGCCGGGGAGGTTGGTTCAACCATGAATCTTCCGCCTCTCACTGTTGTCTTGTTTTGCATAGGAAATATTTAAGGTTTGATTGTTCGGAAATCAAAGACTCAGGGATCTTGCCACCAATTCAGCCAGATCCTGAACCTTTACTTTTTCTTCCAGATTATTGTATTTGATACCATCTGTCATCATCACCATACAATATGGACATGCCGTGGCAATAATCTCTGCTCCGGTCTTGATTGCATCATCGGTTCTTGCCATAAAAACCTCCCGGTTACCCTTCTCTGCCTCCTTGAACATTTGGCCGCCACCGGCACCACAGCACAAAGCGAAACTCCGGTTACGATCCATCTCAGCCAGTGTTCCCTTTACCGATCGGATAACCTCTCTTGGTGCGTTGTATTCTTTATTGGCCCTTCCCAGGTAACAGGGATCATGATAAGTGATTCTCTTCCCTGCATAGGCTTCACCGGAAATCTTTAATGTCCCGTTTTCAATTTTTTTCGCAAGGAACTGAGAATGATGAATAACCTCATAGGTTCCCCCCAGGTCAGGATACTCATTTCTGAAAGTATTATATGCATGGGGATCACAGGTTATTATTTTCTCAACACCATAGGCATTGAAAAGATCAATATTCATAAGCGCCTGCATCTGATACAACATCTCATTCCCTGCCCTCCTTGCCACATCACCGGAACTTGACTCTTCAGCTCCCAGCACCGCATAGTCAATTTTCAAATAATCCAGTACCTTGACAAATGCCCGGGTTGATTGCTTGTACCGGTCATCAAAAGCACCAGCACTTCCAACCCACAGCAAATATTCCGGTTTATGGCCAGAGGCAGCAGCCTCGGCCATGACAGGAACTTTTACATCCAACCCTTCAGCCCATTTCAAACGATCCTGTTGATTGAATTGCCAGGGTGCTCCGTTATTTTCAATGTTGGAAAAGATAGCATTAAGTTCACCGGGCGCACCCGATTCTTCCATAACAATATAACGGCGCAGATCTACTATCACAGAAGGATGATTGATGTTGATCGGACACTCCTGGGCGCAGGCATTGCAGGTTGTACAAGCCCAAAGTTCTTCGGGAGTAATATAATCCCTGAGCAATGACTTGCCATCAGAATGATCCGGGCCCTGTTTTACCAGTTGCGGGCCTTTTTCAGCCATTCTGGATCTAAGATCCATAATGATCTTTCTTGGTGAAAGTTTCTTACCGGTAATATTGGCCGGACATACTGAGGTACACCTTCCGCATTGTGTGCAGGCAAGTGAATCCAGATAATTCTTCCAGGTAATGTCCTCAACATCCAGCACACCAAACCTTGGAACAACCGGAGCATCAGACGGAGCAGCTGCATAAGCTGTCTGAGGATCAAGCATCAGCTTAACCTCCCTGGTTACATGTTCCATCGTTTTAAGTTTTCCAAGTGGATTCAGATTACTGAGGAACACATTGGGAACCGACATAAACACATGGAAATGCTTTGAATATGGAAGATAATTGGCGAAGAAGAAAATCAGTAAAATATGACTCCACCAGCTGATCTCATGACCGGTATGGATTTGTTGTTCCGAAAAAGATGCGAATAGCCCTCCCAGATATCGGCTCACCGGAAACCAGGAATTCTCGGGATTGCCTTCGATTACGGTTCCCTGATAATAAAAAGCATTGATCCCGAGAAGAGAAACCATGAGTAAGAAAATCAGACTCAACGCTATGGTAGCATCAACATGATTTTTATGGCTGAGTTCCGGACCGTTAAAACGGGCAATCTTCATAAATGTACGCCGGAAAAGAAACGCCAGGATCAGAATTAGTATGAGGGTAGCGAAAACATCTCCGCTGGCAATCAGAATAGTATAAAAAACACCAAGAAACTGAAAAGAACGCTCGATACCAGTAAGACCATCAGTTACCATCTCAAGACTGCCGACCAGTATCACACAAAATCCCCAGAAAACAAGAGCATGCATTAATCCAATTACCGGTTTCCGGAGAATCTTGGTCTGTCCGATGGCAACTTCCAGTGTTAAAAGGATTCTTTTCCAAATATCCCTGATCGGAAAGGCAGGTTTGGTGAGTTTAAACAATCTGGCCAGTCGGGCGACAGTATACCCAAACACCCCGAAAGTAATGATCAGGGTCAGGGCAAAGGCAATTTGCTTAATCATGGTTTGGGTTTAACGGATCAGGCGCCTTTAGCCTCTTTGATTGCTTCAATCAATGCTGGCAGTACCTTCATGGCATCACCAACAATCCCATAATCTGCCACTTCAAAGATGGGGGCATCCTTGTCACTGTTTACTGCCACAATGCACTTGGACGAGCTAATTCCCGCCACATGCTGAATGGCACCCGATATCCCGAATGCAAAATAGAGAACCGGAGCTATGATCTTACCTGTTTGACCGGTATGTTCCTCATGAGGTCTCCAGCCTTCATCCGAAACAGGTCTGGAGCAAGCGGTCGCCCCTCCGAGAATTTTAGCAAGCTCCTCAATCGGACCCCAGTTATCGGGTGTTTTCATACCCCGACCACCGGAAACCACGATATCCGCATCGGTGAGAATAATCTTACCGGTTTGTTTGAAAACCTCCTGAACGCGGGTTTTAGCCTCTGCAGATTCCGCAGGCACAAATGCCTGAATGGATACAGGAACAGGATTCTCTACTAACTGGTAGGAGTTCTGGGCAAGTGTCAGGATTTTACCTGACGAATTAACTCTGACCTGGGTAAAAGCTTTGCCGGTAAATGATTTCTTTGAAATAACAAACGGATCATATGACAATGGCAATCCATTAACAGCTGTCACAAGGCCTGCCTTCATCCTTACCGAGAGCCTCGGGGCAACGGCTTTCCCAGTACTATTGTGAGCAAAAACAACTATGCTGCTCTGGTTTGCATTGGCAACCTCATGAATGATCCGGGAATAAACCTGACCATCCAAAACATTAAATTTTGAATCAGAAATGCTGATCACTTTTCCGATCCCATATTTACCAAGCTTTTCAAGCTCATCATTCTCAACCCCACCAATGGAAAGTGCAATAACCTCCATTTGGGTCTGTTTTGCGATCTGTGAAGCAAAGGATGTCAGTTCAAAAGTGGCCTTCTTGAATTTGCCATCCCAATTCTCGGTATATACTAATATTGACATTGTTGACTGGTTTAAGTTTTGATTATAGAACTTTGGCTTCATTCTGCAGAAGGGACACAAGTTCCTTCACATTGTCCGGATCTACCTTGCGGCAGGCAGGCTTGGGCGCCGGAAGATCAAACTTCACCATTTCAGTCAGCATTTCGGCTTGTGCTGCCGGCACAACAGTCAAAGGTTTTGTTCTGGCCATCATAATACCGCGCATGGCAGGAATTCTTGGTTCCTTGGCAATTCCTTTCTGAACAACCAGAACTGCAGGAAGATTCAATTCAACAGTTTCACGGCCACCATCAATATCCCTGGTAAAAGTCAATCCGCCATTTTCAGCCTTAATGCCCGAAACTGCCGACAGAGATGGAAGGTCCAGTATCTCAGCCAACATGCTTCCTGTTGCAGATCCGTTATAATCACTTGATTCAATCCCGCAAAGAATCAAATCAAAATTATCTTTCCGGGCGACCTCTGATAATTGAACTGCAACCTGGTAACTATCAACAGGCTCAACATCAACCCTGTAACCAGAATCTGCACCAATTGCAAGTGCTTTACGGATAGTTGGTTCTGCTTCTGCATTCCCAACGGTTGCAACCGAAATCAGTTCGACGGGCACCTGGCCGCTTTCCCTAAGTTCAATTGCGCGGGTTAATGCTAATTCATCCCAGGGATTAATAATCCATTGAACCCCTGATTTATCAAGCTTTGTTCCCTGGTCAGTGAACTTGATTTTTGTGGTTGTATCGGGTACATGTCCCAGACATACAAGTATTTTCATAAGTCTATTAATTTGATAATTAACCTGGTCTAGTGCGAATGGAGGCAAATATAAAAAAAAAACCCCGCTAAAAGCGGGGTGGTTTTATCAAGCTTCTGCGGTTGGCCCGCCAAAAGTCATGGGCAAGATGGGTCCACCCTGCCGTTCAATATTTTTTATAGGACCATGAACCGATTCATACTTAGAGATATTATCCTGAAGAGCCAGAAGCAGTCTTTTAGCATGTTCCGGAGTAAGGATAACCCTGCTTTTAACATTTGCTTTTGGTAATCCAGGCATGATACGCACGAAATCGAGCACGAACTCCGAACTTGAGTGGGTGATGATTGCCAAATTAGAGTATACTCCCTGGGCAATCTCCTCGCTCAGCTCAATATTGATCTGGTTGCCTTTTTTTGATTGATCTGACATAATCAGGTTTTTTCAATTATTCATTATCGCCCATTCTACCCTGCATCAAGGCCTGATATTCATCCATGGAACCGACGACGATCTTTTCGAACAAACGGTTACCGGTACCGGCAGGAATCAGGTGGCCAACAATTACGTTTTCCTTCAATCCCTTAAGATCATCGACCTTGCCAAGGATAGCTGCCTCATTCAAAACCTTGGTGGTTTCCTGGAATGAAGCTGCCGAGAGCCAGCTATTGGTCTGCAACGCAGCACGGGTAATACCCTGAAGGATCTGGCTTGAAGTGGCCGGAACGGCATCGCGGGCTTCAATGGTCCTCATATCCTTCCTTTTAAGCAATGAATTCTCGTCGCGCAGCTTTCTGGCGGAAACAATCTGCCCTGGTCTCAGTGATGGGGAATCTCCGGCATCAGTAATAACCTTCTTACCATAGATCCAATCATTTTCTTCCATCACCTCGAGCTTATCAACGATCTGTTTCTCCAGGAATTTTGTGTCACCCGGATCTTCCACAACCACCTTGCGCATCATCTGACGGACGATTACCTCAAAGTGCTTGTCATTGATCTTCACACCCTGCATCCGGTATACCTCCTGGATTTCATTGACAATATACTCCTGAACGGCAGTCGGACCTTTAATTGCCAGAATATCAGAGGGGGTAATTGAACCGTCAGACAGCGGGGTACCGGCCCTGACATAATCGTTGGGCTGAACGAGGATCTGCTTCGAAAGTGAAACCAGATACTTTTTGATTTCTCCGGTTTTCGAAGTAACAACGATCTCGCGGTTACCACGCTTGACTTTACCATAGGAAACCTCACCGTCAATTTCGGCAACAACTGCCGGGTTTGAAGGATTTCGGGCTTCGAACAGTTCAGTAACCCTCGGCAGACCACCTGTGATATCACCAGCTTTACTGGCTGATCTTGGAATCTTCACAAGAATCTCACCAGCTTTTACTGCATCTCCCTCATTCACACTAATATGTGATCCAACCGGAACGTTATAAATCTTGAGCGGCTCATTATTCTTGGCCAGAATTTTGATTTCCGGGTTCTTCGTTTTGTCCTTGGTTTCAATGATCACCTTCTCACGGAATCCGGTCTGTTCATCCGATTCCTCGCGATAGGTAATACCTTCAATTACACTGTCGAAGGCAACCTTACCAGCTGCTTCCGATACAATGACGGCATTGAATGGATCCCATTCGACCAGCATATCACCCTTGGTAACCTCATCACCCTCATATCTGTATAATTTGGCTCCGTATGGAATGCTGTGGGTTGTCAGAGTTATGCCGGTATTCTTGTCTACAATGCGCATTTCAGCCAAGCGCCCGATTACCACCTTTCCTTCGGTCACTCCATCGTTAAAGTCAACGGTACGCAGTTCGTCAAATTCAAGACGACCATCGTACCTGGCAATGATGCTGGACTCTGTTGCAATGTTGGAAGCAGTACCCCCAACGTGGAACGTCCGGAGGGTAAGCTGAGTTCCCGGTTCTCCGATGGACTGAGCGGCTATAACACCAACGGCATCACCATTTTGTGCCAGCCGGCCAGTAGCAAGGCTTCGTCCATAACATTTGGCACAAACACCAAATTTTGATTCACAGGTAAGAACCGAACGGATCTCCACCTGTTCGATCGGACTCTCCTCAATAATTGAGGCAACCTCCTCGGTAATCTCGTCCCCCGACCTAACAATAAGCTCACCTGAAGTCGGATGGTAAATATCATGAAGGGTAACCCTGCCTAGAATACGATCATAGAGGGATTCGACAATCTCTTCATTGTTTTTCAGGGCTGTTGCGATCAAACCGCGCAAGGTTCCGCAATCTTCCTCAGAAACCACAACATCCTGTGAAACGTCAACCAGACGACGGGTCAGGTAACCAGCATCAGCAGTCTTGAGTGCCGTATCAGCCAACCCTTTGCGCGCACCGTGAGTGGAAATAAAGTACTCCAGAACGGACAATCCCTCTTTAAAATTGGAGAGAATCGGGTTTTCAATAATTTCTGCACTTGTTGAACCTGATTTCTGCGGTTTTGCCATAAGGCCCCTCATACCGCAAAGCTGACGGATCTGCTCCTTGGAACCACGGGCACCGGAATCAAGCATCATATAGATGGAATTGAATCCCTGCCTGTCGCTGCTGAGCTTGCTAAGAACCGTCTGGGTCAGACGGGCATTGGTATGCGTCCAGATATCAATGATCTGGTTATATCTTTCATTGTTGGTGATGAACCCCATGTTGTAGTTGTTCAGCACCTCATCAACCTGATCATAACCCTCACGGATCATGTCATCCTTTTCCTGGGGAATAATAACATCATCAAGGTTAAAAGAGAGGCCTCCGCGGAATGCCGAGGTAAATCCCATTTCCTTAATGTCGTCGAGGAATTTTGCAGTCTTGGCTGTACCGCACTCCTTGAGCACCCTGCCGATGATCTCCCTCAGGGATTTCTTGGTCAGCAGAGTATTGATATAACCAACCTCTTTGGGAACCACTTCGTTAAACAGTACCCTTCCAACCGTGGTTGTGATCAGTTTGACTACAGCTTTTCCGTCCTCAATATCGTGCGTTTTTACCCTGATGTTTGCATGAAGGTCCACTGCACTTTCATTGTAGGCAATGATTACCTCCTCCGGTGAATAAAACACCAGACCGTCACCCTTAACATGGTCAGTATTGGTACTGCTACGGCCTTTTGTAATGTAGTAAAGGCCAAGAACCATATCCTGCGAAGGAACGGTCACGGGAGCACCATTAGCTGGGTTCAGAATATTATGGGAAGCAAGCATCAGCATCTGTGCCTCAAGAATGGCAGCATTACCGAGCGGGAGATGAACTGCCATCTGGTCGCCGTCAAAGTCAGCGTTGAATGCAGTACAAACCAGAGGATGCAACTGAATTGCTTTCCCTTCGATCAGTTTTGGCTGGAACGCCTGAATACCGAGCCTGTGCAGGGTAGGAGCACGGTTCAGCAATACCGGATGTCCCTTAAGAACATTCTCAAGAATATCCCAAACCACAGGGTCCCTGCGGTCAACAATCTTCTTGGCTGATTTTACCGTTTTAACGATCCCGCGCTCAATAAGCTTGCGGATAATAAACGGTTTGTATAGTTCGGCTGCCATATCCTTCGGCAACCCACACTCGTGAAGTTTCAATTCAGGCCCGACAACAATTACGGAACGAGCTGAATAGTCGACCCTTTTACCAAGCAAATTCTGACGGAAACGCCCCTGTTTTCCTTTTAAGCTGTCGCTCAATGACTTAAGAGGTCGATTAGCGTCAGTTTTAACGGCATTGGACTTCCTTGAGTTATCGAACAGAGAATCAACTGCCTCCTGGAGCATACGTTTC
>Ga0172368_10000998_pt1 | contig 39581 bp, 28 predicted proteins | sample Lak11m_FD_114540 | JGI IMG/M metagenome (GOLD analysis project Ga0172368, IMG submission 114540) | Freshwater microbial communities from Kabuno Bay, South-Kivu, Congo - kab_022012_11m | ecosystem: Environmental > Aquatic > Freshwater > Lake | place: Democratic Republic of the Congo: South-Kivu... | reverse complement strand
GATAAGTGTGAAGGTTGCAGTTACAGATTTGGAAGCGCTCATGGTGACCACACAGCTACCGGTGCCAGAACAACCTTCTCCGCTCCATCCCGTGAAGGTCGACCCTGTGGATGCTGTGGCGGTCAATGTGACGGTAGTGCCTGAGATAAAGGTCCCGTAACAGTCAGTTCCACAAACAAGGCCAGTTGGAATACTTACAACCTTTCCGCTTCCATTACCGCCTTTTGAAAAACTTAAATTATAAGTTAATCCAACCACATCTACAGGTGTTGATCTGTTAATGGTGGTATTGTCCCCTAATTGTCCGGAAGAATTATCACCCCAACATTTTACCAACCCGCTGATGGTTACTGCACAGACATGGTCCGTTCCTCCTGAAATTCTTTGAATTCCATTTGAAAGGGATGTTACACCAACCGGTATCAGGCTGTTTGTAGTTGATCCATTTCCCAGTTGACTCTTATCATTGGATCCCCAGCATTTAACAGCCCTTTCACTTGTTAGCGCACAAGAAAAATTTGATCCTGCAGAAATAGCAATGATTCCGCTCGTGAGTCCGGAAACTTGTACCGGAGAAAGACCTATCAATGTGGTCCCATCACCTAATTCTCCCGAGATATTTGATCCCCAACATTTTACTCCGCCATTGGAAGACAGGGCGCAAGTGTGATTGGAGCGGGTTGAAATATCTCTCACATCACTTGTAAGTCCGCTGACCTGCTCGGGAATTAGACTTGGACTCGTGGTTCCATTCCCCAATTGACCAAAAGTATTATCTCCCCAGCATAGAACAGCACCCGAAGATGTCAGGGCACAAGTATGCCCAACCCCGGATGTAACTTTTAGAACTCCGGTGGTCAATCCTGATACTGTTACTGGGTTCAGACTGTTGTTGGTTGTTCCATCACCCAATTGGCCTAAAGTGTTATCTCCCCAACACTTTACAGTACCACTGCTGTAAAGTAAACAGGTATGTGCCAATCCAGCAGATACCAATTGCACCCCACTTGAGATACCATTGACTGAGACTGGTGCCAATCTTCTAGTTGTCGTTCCGTCTCCTAATTGACCGGAGGTATTGTCTCCCCAGCATTTGACTTCGCCAAGTGAATTCACAAGGCAGGAATGACTCGTCCCGGTGGTAGTTAATATCGCATTGCTGGAAAGTCCTAAAACATCTGTTGGCGCAAGACTATTTATGATCGTTCCATTGCCAAGTTGACCATATGAATTGTTTCCCCAGCATTTGATCGTTCCAAGAATAGTAAGCGTACATGTGTAATCAGCACCTGCTGATACTTGAGCAATTAAAGATGGAGGCTCGTTTAATAAAGATTCAAATGTATACTTCTTTATTCCAAATCTCTCCAACCACATATAATTTCTATCTCCATCATAATTCCATCGTCCACTATGGACATACCAACCTGAAAGAGCCGTTCCATTAATTGCAACGAAAGCTCCATTGTGGCGGAGTGAAAAATGAAGGTGAGGACCTGTCGAATACCCACCTGTACAAGTCGCTTCTGCATAAGTATTGGCAAGGATTGCTATTTTCTCATTCTTATTGATGGAGCCAGAAAAATTTTGAATATTCTCTAAATGGTAATATGAAGTCTCCCAGCCATCCGTATGTAAAATTCTAAAATTGCAGGCTGAGACTTTTGTCGGAATTCCCGATGCAGCTGCAACCACCCACATATTGCTTGTGTCCGTATTCCAGGCGGGCCAGGTGGGGCTGAAATCGATGGATGCTGCATTTACAAATGCACTTCCTACATCCCCACCTGCAGAATCGTGTACCCCGTTGAATTTCCACGATTCTCCGATTGGATATGGAAGCTGCAATAATTCGTTAGGAGCTTCCATGGCATTAATTTCACCTGGCAAAGAAATATGGTTGGCCTCACTGATGGGATCGTCTTCTGGGAACAATCTATTATAAGTTTGAAAAAAACCACCAGGTTGTGAATTATCAAGTATTAATGGAATTTCTTTTTCATCCTTAGTTATTGCAAGTACAGCCATGATTGCGTAAGTACCAGCATTTGTTTCTGGTACAACCTCAATTGGGTTGCCTGTTTTGGAAATTAGCGGAGGAAGGGTTCTTTTTGTGGAAGGCAGGGATGAATAGGTATATAGATGAAGGTAAAAAGCATTAACCAAAATACTTGAAATATCATCGACTTGTTGGAAAAAATCTCCAGTATTCAGTTCAAATGGATTATTGATCCTGACTGGATCTGGTTCACTGATAAATTTTCCATGTAATTCCAGCAGTGTCAAAAAAAGTCTGGGGTTTATGCTGTAATAATCTAAACGACCATTTAAACCAGTGGAATATTCATTCAGGTAAGGTGCGAAGTGATCAATATAAGTCTCAAGGTTGAATGTTCCCAAGTTAGGACCATAAACAAATTGACCATTCGATATGACGTGTCCAGAAATAACTGCATTTGATGATTTTAGTGAATTTTCCAGTGGCGAAATTTCAAGCGCTTTGGCATTCTGGCGTGAAAAATTTTCCATTAGAGACATAAATAAAGCAATAATTACTATTGTATTTAGTACTTTTCGAAAATGGGAAATAACTTTCTGATGGGAAGTATGGTATTTTAAATAAATATATAAATGCTGTAGACTCGATTTAGTTTTCAGAATAGGAATTTCTGCCTTATCTTTGTTCATGGATTGTTGCTTATGTATCATTTTTCTTGCATAATTTTGTAGAAAGTTATATTAGATAAAAATAAATTTTAGACAATTAATTTCAATTCAATGTGCAGGTATGCAATGTGAGATCTATGGTATTGCCAAGTCTTTAGATTTCACGATCAAATAGGCAGACCATGCTCGATTGATCGGATCATCCGGGCAAAAGAGTGGTTTTCCACTTCGAATATCAGTTCCACAACCTGGCAACAAACCTTCCAGATATGACTGTTCTGCCCAGGCAATACCCCAATGCGCAGGCGGATCTGTCTCAAGTATGGGTAAGAGCATATCTGCAAAGACAGTCCCAGTCCCTTCTGGTGGTAGATACGAAGATCCATGTTTCATTGTTAATCCAAACTTGGCAGCTTCAACTCTGGAAGAGATATTTGTTGGACAATAAGCTCTTTCCGTTGTTATCGGATCCTGGTAGCATCCATTGGTAAGACCTTCGACCAACAATTCTTCTGCCCAGGGCCATGCCCAGTTGATATCCGGGTTGGACCAGTTGTCCAGAATAAATCTTGGAGAAGTAGGAAGTGTCGGGACCCCATAATCTCTTCCGTGGACAACATTTAGTAAGAACTTGGCAACCATCCCTCTATTTAGATAGTTCTCCGGTCCATATAGTGCATTAGTGATATTTCCACCTGTATCTTTTTCAACCCATATACCATTAGTAAAACCGTTATCCCAAATTGCCTGAATATATGGGTGAAGATTATAGATCACACCACCAAGGGTTTGAGAGTAATCAAAAGGGACATCATCGAAAATGGCTTTTTCAAAATTGGCAGTGACAGATTGATCAGACGTCATATAAATCATTTGACTATTTTCGTTCCCATTGAGATCCCCGCTCCAATTATTAAATCTAAATTTACTTGATGTTGGGCTTGCATTTAAAGAAACCTGAGTTCCGTCAGAATATTTAGAGCCATTTTGACAATCAGGCTGTGGTTCCAATCCAATAACTCCTCCACCAATTGGATAAATGCTGGATGATAATATTGAACAATTCTTGGTTGTTAATTTCCACCATAAGTTGGAATCTGAATAGGTCACCCCATTTGAATTTACTGCACGTACTTGCCAAAAATATGTTGTATTCGAAAGTAAACTTACTTGTTTTGACAGATCCAGGTTAGTACTCAACCAGGAATTATCACATGTGCCATTATCGTTTGTATCTATACAAAATTCATAAGAAGAAGCGAATGAACTGATTCCCCAGGAATATAAACGATCTGTCGATTCATTTATACTTGAATTAATTGGATTCGTTTTTGAAAATGATAATGGCGGTAAGAATTGAATTAATGATCCGTCGACTTGTATCAGGCCATTTCCATAATAGATGTCTTTCCCTGTTGCGCCAAGATCAAGAGCTGAATTGATCATGGCAAGTTCAATTTCATCCGGAGAAGAATCGCCGGACAGTCCAGCGAGTAGTGCAGCTAGTCCGGATACAAATGGGGTTGCCATGGATGTCCCGGTTTTTAACCCAATCCCTCCAGACATGATTGTGGAGTATATGTTCACCCCTGGTGCTACGAGATCAAGCTCGGATCCATAATTTGAAAAACTTCCTCGATTATTAGTAATATCGGTTGCTCCAACGGCGATAACATGATTATATTTAGCTGGAAATAAAATTCCGTTTATTCCTTCATTTCCACTTGCTGCTACCATTGTTACCCCCATCGAATATGCATAGTTAATGGCATCTAACATTGCTGATGAAGGTGAGCTGGTTCCAAAGCTCATGTTGATCACTTTTGCACCATGGTCTGCTGCCCATATAATTGCTTGGGCGGAATCTGACGAATAACCGCTCCCAGTTGAATCTAAAACTTTAAGGGGCATAATCCTGGCTTCCCACGATACTCCAGCGACACCGAAATTATTATTCGTGACAGCTGCAGCAATTCCTGCCACGTGTGTACCATGTCCAAAGTCGTCTTGCGGAATTGAATCTTTGTTAACAAAATCATAGCCGGGAACAATTTTTTCAACCAAGTCCGGATGTGTAAGATCCACTCCGGAATCGAGAATAGCTATTGTAACCAGACTTGATCCAATGGAATAATCCCATCCTTTAGGTGCATTTATGTTTTGCAACCCAAATTGTTTGTTTTCAAAATAAGGGTCATTTGGTATGTTTTCTGTGCTATGAATCTTGAAATTTGGCTCAACATAAAGAACGCCAGGGCAATCCTGGATCGTTTGTAGAGCAATTGATAATGGGATCGATTTTAATTGAATGACTTGGATTTTATTTTCTATTTGTGAAGTTTGATGAGTTGTTGAAGGTGTTATTCCTGCACATTTCTCAACGCTATCGATTTCCATATTTGGAAGAAGGCGAACAACGACTTCATCGGGTCGGACCTCGCCAGTTTGAACCTGGTCCATAATTCTAGCCAAATCCGTTGCGTTATACTTGATTGGTTTTGTTGGATTTACCGGGGGAGGAATTGAACCCAAGTTAGCGAGAGATAGAATTCCAATGATTAAGTAGATAAATAACCTTTTTTGTATCATTTATATATTATATCTTAGCATCTGAAGAATTAAAATTACAAAATAATTAACCACATTTTGAATTCGGACCAAACAGGATCTATAAGAATTTACAACCATCGATGATGGATAAATTATACCGGATGATGAAGCCTAATATTAAATGACCAAATTGTTCCCCGTTGTGAGCTCGAAACCAATGACTGTTGAATCTTTGGAGTATTGATCAAAGAAGGTCAAGAATCTGTTTGGTTCGATACTCCCAATTATTCGTTGCAAGAAAAGTAGAAATTAAATCCATTTCTAATAATTTCTTCCTGGCGAAATCAAGAGAATTAACAAAATCATCTCTATCAAGTGCCTGGTAAATACCTGGAAAGTTATTCAATGGCTCCAGGCGCGGTGCTACAATTGGCAACCTCATAGCAACAAATTCATATGCTTTCAAGGGACTCGTTGCTTGGGTAATCTTATTCACATACCATGGAATCATGGCAACATTGGAAAATTTTAGATAAGCAGGTATTTCGCATTGTTTCTTCAATCCCAGAAAGTGGACATTCTTTGGAAAAGAACGAGGGATTTCCGAGATATCACCGATAATTGGAAATACGGCATTTGGATAGGTTTCAGCAATTTCTCTTAATAAGATCCAATCAAACCAATTTCCCCATAAAGCACCAATGTAGATTCCAGTCCAAGCTCCTTCAGGCATATCTTTCGGGAACTTAAAATTACTATCCGGATTAAAAATTAAAGGGTTGAAAGCATTTGAAATCAAGTGGACATTACGCCCCGACACTTGGTTGAGGTGAATTGCCAGTACTGGAACTGTAGCAGTTAAAATCTGGCTCTGCTTAATGAACTTTTTTTCCACATTTTTTGAATACCAATTTCCACCTAGGGAAGTGTCCCATTCATCTATCTTATCGTATAAAATTGTACCCCCAAGTTTTTTTATATACTTTACTATGGGAAGAAAATCCGGGATTGGATGCTCTATGATCGTAAGATTTTTCATTGTTTTGATCAATCGTTGAAAAGATTTAAGAAGATGTTTGTAGTTTAATCCCACGATAGATATTTCGATTAAATTAGGATGGTGGATTTGGATATCTAAATCCTTGGTTTCATTTCTTGGAAATCGATACAAATAGATGACGACGTAATTTCGTCTTAAGAATTCCATTGACAATTGAGTACATCTTGCCCCTCCTCCGGTGTCGTCAATAGGTACGCCAGAAAGCAGTATGACTATCCCCTCATTCTTTTTGTAGCGTTTCAAATTAATAATATCCTGGCGACTTGAGCCATTGATGTATCCAAAGAATTGCGCCAGACTTCCAGTTACTTTATACATAAATAATTGCTCAGGTAGGTTATTCTTTTTTGACCATAATCGCAATCCAAGAAAAATCAAAAAGAAAATAACCAGATAAAAAATACTGATTAATTGCTTGTTGAACCAATTTGAAATGAGAATTGGAAAGATTATAAATAAGATAAATAAACTAATAGTTGTTATGAGAAGTAGTGAATACCTCCAGAAAAAAATTCCTCGGTTTTTCATTTCCCCATCACCAGTTGCCCAATGGAACAGTTTTATGATGAAATAATAATAATTTTTGGGAGCATTCCATTCTACAACCGCTTCAGGCACAAACGCCCATTTCCCCCCAAGTTGTTTGAGCTTAAGGTCAAAAAGTGTATCTTCACCAGTAAGAGTTAACCATTCAGGATATCCGCCAATTTCATGCCATGCTTTTTTTTGAAATGCAGATGAGCCTCCAGGAGGAAGATAAGTCTGAGGTTTTATTTTTAGCAAATCACCCCATAACCACAATTTCTTATAAGTTAAAGGATATCTTGTTGGGTAGATCGGATCGTAAATTCCTGCGGAAACAACTATTTCTGGATCGATACTGAATGGAGTTAATATTTTTTCAAGCCAATCATAGGCAGGTAGGCACCCAAAATCCGTTACTGCGATGATCTCGTTGCATGCGAGTGATATGGCTATGTTCCTGCTCTGAGCAATATTTCCACCACTGTTGGAGTGAATTTGAATCGGTATTGGGAACAAGCTTTTTTGAGCTTTTAGGATATCAAAACTACCATCTGTTGATCCACCATCGACGATAATTATTTCATCCGGTTTATAGGTTTGTGCACAAATCCTTTCGAGCCAGCAAATAATATTGTCTTTTTCATTCTTAATTGATGAAATTAAAGATACTTTAATTTTTGGTGATTCGTGGATGGTATTTCCGATTTTATGCTTGGGCGAATAAGTTGGCCACAAGAGACTATTGTCTGTAAACAAAATTACAGAAGTGTTATCTTTATATTTGTAGAGATCCTGAAAAATAAATGGAAGCCGAAAATAGCTTTTACAGGTAGAACGGAAAAAATTTATCAATTTATTTGATGAAACAATTCCCATTAGCATCCGAATCTTCATGATGGTTTTTATCGTTGAATTCTATTGTTTAGTAGATCATCTTCAATAACAATATAAAATAATGGGAATACAATAACTACATTTCTTGAGAATTTATAAAAATATTCCATGCTTCTTTAAATAAATTATCTTTGAATTTATTTGCATATTTGGATACGGATATGCTCATCCTGTCCCAATTTTCCATAATTTGCTCAATTTTAAATTTAGCGGATATTTTGTCTCCTAGATTGTATAAAAAAAATTCATTATTTTCCACCAATTCTCTATGAACGCTAATTTTTGAAAGTAATACCGGAACTCCTCCACTTATGAATTCTGCAGCACTCAGACCGAAAGACTCACCTTTCGATGAGGATAAAAATATACCTTTGGCATTATTTACCATATTGATCAATCTTGGAACTTGAAAAAAATCGATTCTATCTCTTAGAATTGAATTCTCGATCAACCCCATCTGTTGAAATGATGAAATTACTTTTTTTTCTGTGCTTCCTTCTCCAATGACAATGAACATTACATCTTTTCGATCTCTAAATAGATAAAAAATTTGAAGAGCTTCTTCGAAATTCTTCAAATCATCTAATCTGGCTAAATAAACAAGTGGCTTTTTGGGTAAATAGGTCAATTGATTGAAAGGATTGTGGAATTCATCTGGAACTGGGTTAGTGAGCACAATAGGAGTACTATTTGTTGGGTATTCATTGATCAAGATGGATTTAAAGGCTTGGCTTGGTACAATAATTCCTTTAATTTCATTTGATAATTTTCCAAGATATTTTCTATTTTCTACATACGGTGTATGGCATTCTACAAATACATTTTTTGATGACGATAAACCAGATAATACTTGAGGAGTATCAACGACGAGGGTTAAATCGTATCTGCTGTTGTCAAAAGATCCATTTCCAGACAAAAGAAAAGGTCTTAAATAACCTTCAAGTTTATTTTTCTGGATGTAGTTCTTAAAAGATTTGAGAGCCCCGCTGTCGCTTAGAAATCCCATATGCATGACAACATCCAATCCATGTTTCTTGAACGCAATAGCTCGGTTAAGGATTAAGCGTTCCACACCTCCAAATGTACAAAACTGGTAAATTACAAGAACATCCATGGATCACATTCCATTTCTATTAATAATTTACCAAACCGATTCTTCCAGGTAGTTTCCTGGAGAAATCTTGTGATACCTTCATTTTGATTAAAACCCTGATTGTTTTTTTTAAGGTTTTCAATTGCGTTTAAGAACTCCATTTCATTTGAAACGATTTGCACAAAATTGCTAAGATCGTGTAAATGAGATATTCCCCTAATAATGGTTGGTAGACCAAAATACAAGTACTCATATAGCTTTATTGGGTCTGCAGATTCAGACAATAAACTTAATGTAAATGGGATCATTGCAACGTCCCAGTTTTTGACATAGCGATAGAGTTCGGAAGGTTCAACACGTCCGTAAAAGATAACTTTTTCTTCAATAGTATCAATGATTTTTAGATCAGGTTCGCCATATCCAATTAAATGAAATTTTATACTTACCCCTTTCTTTTCAAATATGTTTGCTAGGCTGATGAGAAAATTCCAATCGAACCATGATTCAGTCAAGTGACCGAAATATCCGATATTTATTTCTTTGTGAGAAAATCGATTTTTTGAAATATACCGATTTTTTATCCCCAGGAGATCTGGGTCGTACCCATTAGGCGTTAGAATAATATCATTTCGGATAGAGGAAAACTTAATGAGCAACGGGGATGATACTGCGGTAATAAAGTTTGCATTTAGAACAAGGAACTTTTCAATTTCGAAGTTATACCATGGGGCTTGATCTACTGCATGAAAACCTTCCCAATCATCAACAATTTCATAAACCACTAAATAATCCAATTTTCTTAATTTTAGTGAGGCATAAACAAGATCTGGGTGGGGGAATTCTACAATAAAGAATTTCTTAGAATGATTGACATTCTCCAAGGATGATTGTTCGTTGATGAATAGATCAAAAGGTATTTGAAATATATTCTTAAAAACTTCGAGGTTTTCGCTGATAATTTCAGCGGTAGTGTTCCACCTCCATGCTATAAATATAACCCCGTATCCATTATTACTTAAGAATTTAGAAAAATTTATAACCCTTTGATTAAAGAATTGATCAAAAGGTAATGTGCTGGTGAGTACAAAAACCCCTTTATATTTCCTTGAATTAATGATATCTATAATTTCTTTGAGAATATTTCCTGAAGGTTGCGGACTATCACTTACATCTCTGCGAATAATTGGTTTATTAAATCTATTTACCCAGGAATAATAAAAACTAGCCATTCTCCAGAATTTGCTCAAATAAATATTGTTTAATTGGGTTCGAACCTCAGCCAACTCGATTTGTTTTTCGCCCAACATTTGGCCAAACTCAATTTCACGCAATTCGTGTTTGGTTATTAATTCCTTCTTTTCCTTTAGCAGAATTTGTTTTTCTTCCCTTGCCATAACCAGTTCTTCTGAAATCTTTGTCAAATCATCCTGGTAGTTCTTTTTTTCGCCGATGTTTTTCGTTAATTCTGATAGCGTTACATCCAATTTTGATCGCAATTCTGAATTCAAATTAGTTGAGACTTCTAGATTTCGATCCAGATCGTGAATTATTTTTACTTGTTCAATTGAAAATTGTTGTACAAAACTTTGATGAGTGGGCGTTTTGTTTGATAAGAGGTCAATCGCTATTCTTGCGTTTAACTTTGCCGCGGAAAAAGAGATTTCACTATAATTTTGCATGATTGCTTTGACTGTATCTCGTCTAATTATGGCATTTTCTAATTTTTCAGCAATTTCAGTAATTCCGGGCGGGAATTCATTGCAACAAAAATTTTCCAGGCCGGCGGTTTTCATAAGTGATGTAATTTTTGGATCATATGGAATTCCAACTACAGGTGTTTTCGCATTGATCCCCATGATCAAAGAATGCAACCTCATTCCTAATACAAGATCGCATTTATTAAATATTGCTTGAGCAATTCGTGGAGTTAACCTTTCATTGATTTTGTGAAATTTATTTTGATTATCAAATTTAAGGAGCAGTTTATTAATTTCACCGTCATTAGTGATCGCAGAAAGTATATTATTTTGAAAAGATAGTAAAACAACTTGAAAAGTATTATTAGTCGCAATAAAATGATTTATTCCAGCAGCGATATTTTCAAGCCAATCCAGACCTATCCCGTCCGGGTCCCAGTGTCTTAGAACGACTGCAAGTTTGTTTCCCTGAATATCTATATTATTTTCTAACAATAATTCTGTGGCATTTCTGTCATCATCGCAATCGTAACAAAGAGTGAAAACTGGATCGGCTAAAACCTTGGGAATTGGATTTTTATTATCGATAAAATATCCGCTTTTTCTGAGAAGTTCCATGGAATCTGGATCGCGCAGAGTACTGCATTGACTATTTTCAAATGCAAATTTGGTGTGTTGTAATGCTTCTGTGCTTTTATAGGGACCTAATCCTACAGCATAGATCATGCAAGGGATACCAAGTAAATTAGCCATTAAAGGCAGACTGCCGTATGCCGTAATATCTCTACAGCTGTTTCGTAAATAAGTTTTCGGATCTATTCCCCAGTAATCCTGGAATAAGCCCCCTCCTCCAAGTATTATCATGCTTGACTTTTGTCCAATTTTCAAGATTTCAGGTAAATCCTTCCAGTGAATGGCATTGACTTTATGTTGTTTGCGGGTTTCGGCAGGATCCCAGGATGTTACAAAAAAATCCAAACCAGACCTTAGAGCACGAAGATCTTTGAGCATACACTCTAAGATGGCTTCATCGCCAAGATTCTCTGCTCCATAATATCCACCGATTAAAATATTATCCATATAAGTGATTTTTCGTAGGGAATAAATAAGTTTGTTATTATTTATTCTTCAAAATGACCAATTGCTTTATAAAAGTTGATTGTATCAGTTACATTTCCGAAAAATTTTAGTTCACCTTTGTGCAACAAGGCTGCTTTACTGCATAAATCTTGCATTATTAACAGGTCGTGAGTTACTAGGATAATGGTAGTTCCCCTTTCTTTAAACGAATTCAATCGAATACTACATTTTTCTCTAAACTCTTCATCACCAACAGACAGGATTTCGTCAAGAATTAAAATGTTGGGTTTCCAAGCAGTTGCAACAGAAAAACCCAATCGAGCAATCATTCCATTTGAGTACGTTCGCAATGGCGCGTTAATAAACTCCCCGATTTGGGCAAATTCTAAAATCTCATTAAATTTCTCATTTATATCGCTACGGGAATAACCTAAAAGTGAGCCATTTAAATATATATTTTCAATTCCAGTTAGTTCAGGATGAAACCCAGCTCCCAGTTCCAGTAATGGCGAAATATCACCTCGGATCCTGAGGCGGCCTTTGGTAGGAAACAAGACATGGGATATAACCTTTAACAACGTGCTCTTTCCGGCTCCATTTTGGCCAATTATGCCAATTGATTCGCCGGTTTGGATTTCAAGATTAATATTATTTAATGCCCAGAAATCTTGGAAATGTAAAGGTCCATGAAGATGTCGAATAATATATTCTTTGAATGTGCCAACTCGATCTATTGGTATAGAATACTTAACAGAGACATTATCCAGCCGAACAGCAATCTGTGGGGGTAGTGATGAATTTAGCATAGAGTATTAAGTACGATATGGGAAGTCATCAGATTTTTTTGAAAAAATTATCCAACCAAGCAGAAGGGTAATTATTGCAATGGTACTTCCAATTAGTAAGTTATCCCAGGATGGTAGACTCCCCTCATATACAGGCAAGCGAAAGATCTGAACAAAATAATACATTGGGTTCAATGATGTCAACCAAAAGCCATAGGTTTTTGGCAATACCTCTGCTGGATAAATGATAGGAGTAAGATACATCCAGGCTAGTAGGGCAACTTGGTACATATCAACGAAATCTGGGAAATAAATCGATATTGTTGAAAAAAGCAATCCAATCCCAAGCGAAAAAGCTGCCAATAGAATTATAGCAATTGGCAAGAACAATATTGTGGGACGGATTGGAACACCTGTGATTAACATTATTGCAAGGAGTGGAACTATTGAAAATAGTAAATTTACTAACCCAGTTCCGACGGCAGATATAGTAAAAGTAGTACGTGGTAGATAGATCCGGTTTAAAAGAGCTCCTCCCCAAATATTCTGGGACAAAGCTGATGAAGTAGTTTGAGAAAAGAAAGTCCAGACTATCAACCCTGAAAGGACATAAATGGGATAGTTTATTATGTTAGGGAAGATAATTGAAAAAACAAGGGTCAGCACGATCATCATTCCCAATGGATTTAGCATAGTCCATGCGACCCCAAGTACAGACCTTTTGTAGCGCATGACAATATCACGTCTGATTAATTGAATTATCAATTCTCGAAAACGGATAATTGCGCGCAGTTCTTCTGATGAGATCGAACCACGCTGAGAGCTATCATAAATAGAATCACGGGATAATTTCATGATCTCCTAATTCTTTCTTATGTGAGTTATATGAAGAAATATACCATGTCATCCCTTTACGTGGTATATATTATTTTTCTTTTTTTTCACATTAAAAAGAAAAAATTTATATCTTTTGCTCTTACGAATAGGTATACTTGCCAGCTTCCATCCTAAATATTACCTGTAGGGTAGGGGTGTATTATGGTGGTGGAAGACATCAACCAGCCAGCATAGACCAATATCTCGTGTTCCATAACTACGATGACAAATGATCATTATGGGTAACACAAGCAGAAAATTTCAAATAGTTTTCACTAAAATAATTTTCGAATTTTCTACTTATAATCTTTAGTTAATGGTCAAAAATTTGATGGCATCTGCTTCTTTGACTAATTAATTTAAATAAATTTGGAAATTGCCTCACAGTTAGAATAAATAAATTGAGAAAAAATCTGTTAAAGGGAGAATATTTTTGTTTGCAGCTAAATAAAAAGAAGCCATTTCAAATTTAATGGCTTCTTTTTTATTACCTCGAAAATAATTAATTCGTATATCTCTCAAGTAATGCTTGCGTTCTTTTATCTTGTTGATTTCCAAAAAGCTGACTTGGTGAACCCTCTTCGATGATTTCTCCATCAGCCAGAACGATAATTCTATCAGCAACTTCTTGAGCAAAACCCATTTCATGGGTTACAACCATCATCGTTGTTCCTTCTTCAGCCAATTTTTTCATTACTGTCAGAACTTCACCGATCAACTCGGGATCTAGTGCCGAAGTTGGTTCGTCAAACAACATAACCTTTGGTTCCATGGCAAGCGCCCTTGCTATGGCTACTCTTTGTTTTTGACCTCCAGACAATCTGTTAGGAAATTCATCCTTTTTTTCTATCATCCCAACTCTCGTTAAATTCATTTCTGCAATTTCGATGGCTTTATCTTTAACCATATTTTTTACAGTTACAGGTCCTTCTATAACATTTTCTAGAACAGATAGATGTGGAAATAAATTAAATTCCTGAAAAACCATCCCTGTTTTAAGCCTTAATTCGTGTATCTGTTGTCGGCGTTGTTTTCCTTTAGTGTTAGCATCAACTTCAACACCATCAACTTCAATAATTCCAGCTGAAGGTTCTTCAAGAAAATTGATGCAACGAAGGAGGGTACTTTTGCCGGATCCACTTCTACCAATTACACAACATACTTCCTTGGGTACGATTTCAAGAGATATTTCTTTAAGTACGTGGAGTCTTCCGAAGTACTTTTCGAGGTTGCTTACCTTAATAATGGGTTTCATGATCACCGATCTCCCCGTGCCATATATGCCTCAAGTCGTCCCTGTAAACCAGAAAATACAAGTGTCATAATCCAGTAGAAAACAGCAGCAATTATTAAAGCTTCAAGGCTATGGAACTGAGCCCTACCAACCCTGGTTGCACGCCACATTAATTCGTGAACAAAACCAGTAGCAGAAACGAGTGCTGAGTCTTTAAGCATGGCAATAAACTCATTCCCAGTTGGAGGGATTGAAAACCTCAAAGCCTGTGGAATAACAATTCTCCTCATCATTTGGCTGGGTGTCATTCCAAGAGCTACTGCAGCCTCCCGTTGTCCTTTTCCTACAGAGCTGAGGCCGGCGCGAAATATCTCGCTCATGTATGCGCCGTAATTTAAACCTAGGGCTAGAACGCCCGCAAACATACCGGAGAGAACGATTCCAAGTTGAGGCAAAGCGAGAAAAAAGAAAAATATCTGTAAAAAAAGTGGCGTGCCTCGGATTAATGAAACATAAAATGTGCTAAGTGCATATATTGGTGGGATTCTCGACAAGCGACCCAATGCTGCAAGTAAGGCGAGTATGGTTGCCAGCAAAATGGACAGAACGGAGATACCAATGGTTACACCAACGCCGCTGGCTATGAATCCTATATTCTCTTTGATAAATATTGAATCAAGCTGGATTGTCTTGAATGTATGACCGGCAAATGTAAATGTAAACCCACTGAAAAGAAAAATTAAAAATAAAAGGAGAACTACCCAGGAAATTGCGACATTTGTGGTAAAAATTCTTTTAGTTCGATTTTGGGCAGCAAATATCAATTCACCTTGAGTTTTTGGTTCGTTTGATTTTTTCCTTTGGTCAAATAGGGACATGTTTCCGTCCTTAAAAAGAAATTTTATAGGTGTGGAAGCGATAATATCGATTCCACACCTATACTATAAAAGCAATGTTATTTTGTCGGGTCCTGGGTTAAGTCAGCCCCAAACCATTTATTTGAAAGTTCTGTGAGAGTTCCATCGGTGTGCATTGCGATCACGATGTCGTCTACAGCTTTTAGCAAGGTCGCAGTTGGAAGGCTCGAAGCTTTGTCAATTGCTATCCCAAGGTCTTCAGAGAAGACTGCTTTTCCAACTTTTACAATTGGCATACCTGCAGCGATATTGGCATCAATAACTGTCTCTGAAGTAACATAAGCTACAAAGTCATTTCTTCCTGCTGCAAGTGCTTGAGCGCATTCCTGGTCGGTTGGAAGCGGCACAACTGTAACATCAGCAGGTGGCTGGGAATAAATGGATGATGCTGGGAGATCCAGAACTCCGTTAAGCCAGTCGTCATAAGTTGTTGCAGTACCAACGCAGAGTGCTTTACCTGCGAGATCTTCAATGGATGTGATCACTGAATCTGCCAAAGTTCCAATCATGGCTGGGGTATAGTAATAAGGTGTTGTGAAATCAAGAACCGCTTGACGGGCGGGTTTAATTGTCATCGAACCCACACTGATATCCCATTTGTCAGCCCAATTACCGGCAGTGATCATATCCCAATCGGGCGTAGCAAAACATACTTCCACACCAAGTTGTTTTCCAATCTCCAATGCAACATCAACATCAAACCCTTGCATTTCAGCGGATGTTAATGTTTCTGTTGGACATTTTGTGTCCGCCGGTCGTTTACCTTCCGTGTTGAGGAAAGACTGTGGTTCGTAATTTGGGTCTGTTGAAACAAATATGGTTCCTCGCTCTTTTATCTGTCCTAATAAGTCAGTTGCAGTTGTCGTTCCGCCTCCACAAGCAGCAAGTAAAGTACTTACGATAATGATCATTGTTGTAAGTGTAGTAATTTTTCTCATGGTCTCCTCTGATTTGATTAATGGATTTTATATTATATAAACCTTTCGAAGTTGTTTAAAAAATTCTTGCACCTCCTTGTGAAAAATTAATTACTTTTATAAGAATAGTACATTTACTAAAATTTTGCAAGCTTATTATATATCGAATTTTTGTAACGCCTAATTTAAAAAAACAGATTCTATCATTACATAATTCTATAAACGTTTCTTGAATTGATTTATTAATATCTGAAAGTTAATATATCCAACCACTACGATCCGGGAATAACCATTAAAAGCATTTATTCCATAAAATACAATATTTAGACCTGGCTTGAAGTCTTCTGAGAAATGGTGACATTTCAGGATCTCAATGTGTTGTGCCACATTCCGAAAACACTTTTAAACATATTTGATCAATCGAAAGAAATTAATTGATATAATATTATGAATAACCATGGAGGTAAAAATGAATCCAATTTTTCCGAGTTCCGGATGGCTGCAATTGCTGGAAAAAAAATTGAACGAAGACGAAAAATATGGTTCTATAGCTGCAAAATGGGAAGGGGACATGATTGTGGTCATCGAACCAGGTGGTAATTTGAATACTACCATAATTTATTATTTAGATCTTTGGCATGGAAAGTGTCGTCGCGTTGCTATTTTGAATGACGTTAAGGAAGAAAATGCAGCTTTTGTATTGAGTGCATCCTATGAAAATATTGCCCAGATCGTGCGAGGAAAATTGGATCCAATGCAGGCTATGCTCACCCGAAAGTTGAAAGTTAAAGGGAACATGGCTGTTATGATGCGGAATGTGCCAACAGTTTTGGATTTTGTCAGGTGTCTGCGCGAAGTCACCTCAGAAATTTTGTGAGATCGATCAATTTATGCAACCTATCCTAAAAATCGATCTATCAACGCAGAAAAGTGAAACCTTCGATGTGCCAGACGATTGGGTGATGGATTATATTGGTGGCGCATCGTTGGGAGCCCGGATCTTATATGATGACCTCACGAAGGATTTGGATCCTTTCTCGTGCAATTCACCATTACTTTTTATTTGTGGACCGCTAACGGGAACTCTTGGACCAGCAGTAGGAAGGTTCGTAGTCTGCGGAAAATCGCCAGCAACAGGGCTTTGGGCGGAATCAAATTGTGGGGGATTCTGGGGACCGGAACTTCGCTTTGCCGGCTATGATGGATTATTGATTACAGGAATTGCAGAATCTCCGACATATATAACTGTGATCGAAGGGAATGTTACTTTTAGTACAGCAGAGAAATTGTGGGGTCAGGATACATACGAAATACAAGGCTCTGTTAGAGAAAAAATTGGGGAGCCTAAAGCCAGAGTGTTGGCTATTGGACCAGCCGGAGAAAATAAAGTGCATTTCTCGGGTATTTTTTGTGACCATGGTCGAACAGCTGGGCGTACTGGGTTGGGTGCGGTAATGGGTTCAAAAAAATTAAAAGCAATCGCTGTGCGAGGGAAGAGAAATTTGCCGGTGGTTCATAAGGAATTGTTTAATGAGCTCAGATCTGAATCCAATCGTTTTCTACGCAATGATCTGGTAACGCAGGTTGCTCATGATTTGGGTACTGCGAGCGTAGCCGATTACAGCGATTACCTTGGGATTATGCCAAAAAAATATTACTCACAAGGATTGTTTGAAGGTTCCATCAATATTTCAGGATCTGTTATCAGTGAAACTATTTTAGTGGGCACAAAGGCATGTCATGGATGCGTGATTGCTTGTGGTCGCGAAGTTGATATAGGCGATGGCAAACACAGGAAAGGACCTGAGTATGAAACACTTGTAAGCTTTGGTCCAAATCTGTTAAATGGTGATATTAAATTGATTGTCCAATTTAATGAATTATGCGATAGGTATGGGCTAGATACGATAAGTACAGGCAATGTTATCGGATTAGCATATAAGATGTACGCAGAGAACAATTTAGATCGGAATGATACTGGTGGACTTGAATTAGTATGGGGAGATACCTCCGCAATACCGCGTTTAATAGAGCTAATCGCAGCACGTGAAGGGATCGGTGATTTCATGGCAAATGGTTCACGATCCTTCGCTAAAACCTTCGGTGTTGAAGATGATGCTATACAAGTGAATGGACTGGAAGTTCCTTACCACGATCCTCGCGGATCATCAGGTATGGCACTCGTTTATGCAACGAGCCCAAGAGGCGCTTGCCATAATAAATCTGATTATTTTATGGTGGATTGGGGGCAAACTTATGAATCAATTGGTATTAACTTATATTCACGGCAGGATGGCAGCGAAAAAGCAAGTAATGTTGCGAGACATCAGGATTATCGATCCATATTTGATGCACTGGTTCTTTGTCTGTTTTCCAATATCCCAATTGAAATGATTGCAAATCTTGTCAATTCGGCTATTGGAACGCATTTTACACCAGATGAATTGATTTTATCCGGAGAACGGGCCTGGAATTTGAAACGATGTATCAATTTTCGTATGGGCTTGAATAGATCAAACGATAGATTACCGAAGGAATTCTTGAATCCTTTGCCAGATGGAGGCGCCGCAGGTTATTTGATCCCACTAGATGAGATGTTGAAAGCATATTATTTGGCTCGCAATTGGGACGAAACGACTGGATATCCTCGCAAAGATAAATTGATTGCACTAGGTTTGAGAAATATTGTCGGTGACTTCAAATAGTGGATATTAATAGGTAAGCGGAGAAAAGGTATGAAGCTTGTTTCGGTGGACCAAATGCGCAATTATGAAAAGGAAGCAAATGAAAATGGATTAAGCTTTCAAAAAATGATGGAAAATGCCGGGGAGGGTCTGGGAAAGAAAATTCTAGAAATTGCTCATAGTCATTTTGAAGATTGTAAAAACATCCTTGGTTTGGTAGGACCTGGAAATAATGGTGGAGACACTTTGATCGCTTTGTCATATTTGGTTGAGCAAGGCTTCAATGTCACAGCTTATTTAATAAATAGAAGTTCGATAGATGATTCTCTAATTAAGAAATTCAACAAGATGGGTGGAATTTCTATAGTTGATGAACTAAAAGAATTTAAAGATTTGAGAGAATTGATAAGAGATTGTGATATCCTGGTGGATGGTGTACTTGGTACTGGCTTCAAATTGCCGTTGAAGGAAGGAATAAAGATCCAGCTTCAGAATGTAAAAAAAATCTTGAGTGACCAGGAAAATTCTCCAGTCGTTATCGCTGTAGATTGTCCTTCGGGTATTGACAATGACACCGGAGAAGCTTCAGAAGAAACGATCTTCGCAGATTATACGTTTTGTATGGCTGCCATAAAGCAGGGTCTATTAAAACTTCCAGCATATGAATTTGCAGGAAAAATTAGAACGATTGATATCGGTTTAACCAAAAAGAACTCATCTTTGGTTTCATCCAAGAGACATGTCGCTGATGAGAAATTAATAAATTCATTAAAATTGAAAAGACCTTTGGACGCTCACAAAGGTACGTTTGGATCTGCACTAATTGTAGCTGGGTCCTTGAATTATACAGGTGCAGCTTTGTTGGCTGGCAAAGCTGCATATCGTGTGGGTGTCGGTCTTGTTACATTGGGGATACCGGGATTGTTGCATGCTTCTTTGGCTGGGCATTTTCCAGAAGCAACATGGTTGCTTTTGCCAAATGACATGGGGTCGATCGCTGCTTCAGCCACATCAGTTTTATTGAAGAATATCCAAAAAGCGACTGCTTTGCTGGTTGGATGTGGATTGGGAACAGAAGATACTACTTTAGAGTTCTTAGAGACTCTTTTAAACAACAATCCAACTATACATAAGAAACAGGAAGGAATAGGGTTTATAAAAAACAATAAAGAGAAAGATAATAAAAAAGTATATAAGCTTCCTCCTCTTGTTATAGACGCAGATGGTTTGAACCTTATGGCAAAGATATCCAAATGGCATAAATTAATTCCAGAAAATACAATTCTTACCCCTCACCTGGGTGAAATGGAAGTATTAACAGGCGTATCAAAGGATAAGATACAAGCAAACCGTCTAAGTGTAGCTGAGCACTTTGCGAAAGAATGGCATCAAATAGTTGTTTTGAAGGGAGCTTTTACAATCATAGCGTCGCCAGATGGTTCAACTACAACGATCCCGGTTGCGACTCCAGCTCTTGCTCGAGCTGGTAGCGGGGATGTATTGGCAGGGATGATCGTGGGGCTTCGTGCTCAGGGGATGGGCGCATACCAGGCTGCTGTATCAGGCGCTTGGTATCATGCGATTGCTGGGCTTCTCGCTTCTGAAAAATTGGGAGGAGTTACTTCAGTAATTGCCGGGGATATTGTTGAAGCAATTTGTGAGGCAATCTCCCTTGGCGAATCTGGATTCGAAATTCTTTAGAAAAAGTGATTTTGATAAAAAAACAGGTCACATATTTATGTGACCTGTTTTTTCTGACAATTAAGATCTTATCCTTTTAAGAATTCTTCAAGCGAGGATTTACTAATCCGATAAGCATTTCCAAGTTTTTTTGCTTTCAAATCCCCGGATGTAATCGCTGCCATTACATCTTCCTCCGATACTTTTAAAACTTTGGCAGCTTCGGAGGGGGTCATGACGTCAGACATTCCATTACTCGTTGAGGGTGAATTGGCTTGTTGCTGATTGGCTATTGCACCTGATGTAGCTTGTTGCATTAAGTTTCCAATCCCCATCCCGGCGCCAATTCCTGCTGTCAATCCAGCACCACCACTGGGATTTTGGGCTGCATCACGCATTGCATCAGCTGCCTGGAGTTGCGTGTATGTACCCATATCAAGCATTCCCATATCTCGTAATTCCTGGGCAGATTTTTCAGATGGTTTAAGGTTTCCAATATAAAAGGATACAAGTGTTAGTCCGAGTGCAGCAAAATCATCCTGACCTTTTGCTCTTATTCCTGCGCCAATTTCTTCCGTCAATCCGATCAACTCAACAACACTTTTGGCAGATGTTGTTTCACCTAGAATATCTGCAAGCTTGGAAAGAAGAACATTGCGTAATCGATCTTCTATCTCGTTCATGCGATAAGTACCCTGGGTTCCAACAACCTGGGTTACAAATTGTTGAGGGTCATTAACTTTGAATGAATAGGACCCAAATCCTTGCAATAAAGCCACTCCCAAACCCATTCCTGGGTTGCGGACAATAATGGGTTGAGGAGTTCCCCATTTTCTGTTTGCAAATTCCTTCATCGAAACAAAATATACTTCTGCCGGGAAAGGAGTTCGGTCATTAAATGCCTTACCGATAAAATCGATCAGTTTTGGTATATTGGCAGTGGCGATTGTGTGACGACCAGGTCCAAAAGTGTCCAGGGCGTTACCATCACGAAAAAAAACTGCATTTTGAGCTTCTCTTACGATCACCTGCGAACCGATGCGGTAATCCCCAATTCCACTCTCGGGAAACCGATGAACGATTTCGTCAGTCATTTCATTTGGGTATTCAATTACATCAAAAATCCTGGCCATTTCACGTGCTCCTTTCAATTATTGTTACATAAGTTTATTTATTATATTCTATGCAATGATAGGATACAAGTATTTACAAAATATCTACGTGTATTGGATATACAGGTTGCAAGAATATACCTCCACTAGATAAGTTCCTAATCCAAGACAAAATGGCGCAATAGAACTATCGCGCAGCCGACTTTTGGGCATATGTGATGAAGGCAATCTCAATTAACATCAAAATGATTTGCATGAATTTCGATCCGGATTGTTTTTTGTTTTTTAATACCCATAAATTGTTGGGATTGGGGGGCATCTTTTTTTTCTGCAGCAACGGACTGTTCAAGAGTGGATATATCATTAATATAATTCCAAAAAAATGCAAGATTTTCCTGATTATTTTCTATACGGTATATAGTTTTGAGAATAATAAAAATATCGAGTTTATCGCCGCTCTTGCAATCATATTTTTATTGCACCTGCTATTTTGTCCATCCAATCTCCATCGTTCTTCATAATATACAAAGCACCTAATTTGGTAATGCTGATATGGATTATCAGCGGTGAGCCATGTCAGGAACTAATTCGTACTAAAAATTCTCCTCTCAAATTGCAATAAGCACGATGTTGACGATTATTGAACTTGGCGAGAAAGTGTCAGACATTGTTGCGCGTTTATTCATCCACGAAAAAAATGTAGATCGGGAGGTAATTTCAATATTTCTCCTTCATTGAATTTCCTGTTCCATTTCTTTGCAGCATAAGGATTTCCGCCATGATACTAACCGCTATCTCTTCTGGTGTCTCTGCATTAAGTTCAAGTCCAATAGGTGAATGAACTTTGGTTAAGACTTCTCGGGTAATCCCTTTTTCTAAAAGTCGTTTTACCGTCTCAACCCATCGTCGTTTAGATCCAATTACTCCAATATAACCCGCAGAAGTATTTAGAAGCGTTGGTAATCCTTCAATATCGGTGGACGCACCTCTTGTCGTTAAGATCAAGAAGGTTCCATTTGTGATCTTTATCTGATCGGGTATGTTTTTCATTTCCGTTGGTAAATAATAATCCGCATTAGGGACAGTTTCTTGTGTGCAGAAATCAGATCTATCATCAGAAATTGCAACCCGGTAACCGAGCCATTTTGCCAGATGGGCTACAGCTTTTCCAACATGTCCTACTCCGATAACGATTACCAATGGTGAAGGATTTATTGGTTCGATGAACACCGTGACTTGACCTCCGCAGATTCCAATATCGCCATGAGTCGGATCTGTCATATTATATTCGATTAGCTTGGACTGGTCTGTTCCTATTGCTTGTATGGCCTCTAATATGACCTGATTTTCCAATTCACCACCACCAATTGTGCCTATTATCGAGCCATCGGGGTAAACAAGCATTTTGCTTGTTGAATGTCGTGGTGTTGAGCCACTCGTCTTCACTACTGTGCAAATGGCAGCTGAAAGGGAATTTTGTTCAAGTTCGACCAGGGCTTGTGGAATAGATTTCATTGGATGATTTGAGTACTATTTCTTGTTATTAATTGCTCGCCATACTTTTTCAGGGGTAATTGGTAAATTGTCGATCTCAATTCCAACCGCATCCCGGACCGCATTTCCAATTGCAGGAGCCACCCCATCCAAGGGAATTTCAGCTACGGCTTTTACGCCAAAGGGGTGAGTGGGTTCTCTTGTTTCAACAAATATTGATTTAAGGATCGGCATTTCATTCGATCGAAAGATATGATAATTGGAAAAATCTTTCTCCCTGGCATTCCCCTTACTGTCATAGACCAATTCTTCACAAATTGCATATCCCAAAGCCTGAGTCATGCCTCCTTCAATCTGTCCAAACGCTGTGCTTGGATTGATGATCTGCCCAGAATCTACTGCCATTACCAACATATCAACAGTAACTTGACCCGTTTCGGTGTCTACGCTAACTTCTGCAAATTGTGCACCAAAAGGTGGTGGAGAACTTTCCGCCACAAAGGAGGATACTGCCATTATCTGTTCTTGTTTAAAATGATGCAAAGTACTCAACGCGATATCTGAAAGGGTAACGAATTTTCCGTCGGGAGATACTGCTTTCTTGTCAATAAGTTTGATCTGATTATGATCCGAAATCTTTAATAATTCTGCTGCGCGAATCATAATCCGTTCCGCAACTTGCCTGGCAGCATTGACAACAGCTGTACCGGAAACATATGTTGTGCTGGATGCATAAGCACCTTTATCAAAAGGGGTGTAATCTGTGTCCGAAGAATAGGTAATAATGTCCTCAAGTGGAACACCTAAAATTTCTGCAGCCATTTGGCCAAGAACTGTATCAGAGCCAGTACCAAGATCGGTTGCTCCTACGAGGAGATTGAACGAGCCATCATCGTTCATTTTGATGGATGCGCCGCCCATATCGAGATATGGGATCGCTGTTCCTTGCATGACCAATGCCATGCCTATTCCTTTCTTAACTGATGGATTCTTTGAATGAGCAATGCTGGTTCTTGGTTCATGCCAGGTTTTATTGTTATATTTCTGATTCCAATCTATTGCACTTTTTCCCTGGTTGACGCATTCTTCTAATCCAACTGAATTAATTACCTCAGGGCGAGGTTCGCGTCCTTCGTTCCATGCTGTACTGAAAGGGTGATGTTCACCTGAATGGATTGCATTTTTTAAACGAAACTTAATTGGATCCATTTTTAATTTGGCAGCAATCTTTTCCATGTGGCGTTCAAGTGGCCAAAATCCTTGTGGTACTCCGTATCCTCGATATGCTCCGGATGGCGGCGTGTTTGTATAGACGACATCCGCGTAAAACCTGATATTAGGTGACTTTCGATATTCACCATCACCTACATACAAAGCCATGGACTTATGTCCGGTATTTCCTGTTACTGTTAAGGCGTGACAACCATAAGCTCCAGTATCTGAAAGGGCGACCATCTCGTTGGCTGTTATTGTGCCGTCTTTTTTTACACCAGTTTTCATGTGGATTTTCATCGGGTGTCTTGATCTTGAAGATGTGAACTCTTCTTTTCTTGTATATTCTAAGAAAACAGGTTTTTTTGTAGCGATTGTCAAGTGGGCAGCAATATCCTCAATTAGGATCTCCTGTTTACCACCAAAACCACCCCCAATTCGAGGTTTTATCACTCGAATTTTTTTAATAGGTAAATTCAACACAGGCGCCAATACTCTTCGAATGTGAAAAGGAACCTGAGTGCTTGTTCTTACGACAAGTCTATCATCAGCGTCCCAGAATGTGACAACGACATGTGGTTCCAAGTGTGCTTGTTGAACCTTTGAAACAGTGTAATCTCCTTCAATAATTTCATCAGCTTCTCGAAAACCTTTTTCAACGTTTCCAATATCAATCCGTATTTCAGCAGCAACATTTCTTCGTGGGTTCGATTCGGCAAAATTTACATATTCAATTTCATCGTGCAAAATTGGGGCGTCAGCCAATTGCGAATCAGAAGGATTAAATATGGGATCAAGCGGTTCATATTCTACCTCTATCAAATTAACTGCTTTTTCAGCGATCTCAGGGCTCACAGCAGCTACAAATGCCACTCTGTCGCCAATGAAGCGGACTTTTTTATCCAGGGAAAAAGTGTCCAGGGGACCTGGAATTGGATCCGATTGTCCTGCTGTGGAATAAATAACCCTGGGAATATCTTGCCAGGTCAAAACAGATTCAACACCTTGTAGTGCAATTGCCTTGCTGGTATCTATGTTTTTTATTAGAGCATGGGCATATGGGCTAAATAATACTTTGGCAAAAAGCATCCCCTTTGTATCAATATCTGCCGTAAAGGCCGATTTACCTTGGGCAAGTTTTACTGCGTCGCTTTTTGGCTCGGATTTTCCAACCACTTGAAAATTCGATTTGGGATCCAGCTTAATTATGCTGTTTGAGATGGTTTCAGAGGGATCTTCATTTCTCATTATGGCACTTGCCATCATTACAGCTTCCACCGGTTTTTGATGACCCGTACAACGGCATAACACTCCGGAAAGTGCTTCTCGAACTTCTTCTTCGTTTGGGGTGGTGAACCTATCTAGTAAAGCTTTGGCCGCTAACAATTGTGCAGGTGTGCAATAGCCGCATTGAATTGCTCCTGTCTTGATAAATGCTAACTGAAGAGGATGTAAACCAGCAGATTTCTTCCAACCTTGTTCGGGCAATTCACCTAAGGCTTCTGCGGTTGCGATATTGTGACCTTCTGCCTGTGCAGCTAATATAAGACTTGCGTTGACAGGTTCCCCGTCCAATAAAACTGTGTCAACACCAGATAAGCCATCTTCATCACCAAATTTAATGGAATAATATCCTGCTTTTCTTAATAATGAGAATAAAGTAACTTCCGGGGATATTGAGAATTCATTTGAATAACCATTAATCATAAGGTTAATTTTCATATAAATATTCTCCAGAGTACTTTCGTGCAACAATATTGATAGGGGTTGAGAATAATGTGAGTGCGCAACCAATAATGGAGATAAACATACATTGTAACAATGCAATAAAAGCCAGGTACATGCTCGGCATATCTGGGAGGGTCCAGTTAACCAACAACCCGTTTATTGCGAAGCTGATATAAATGGGAGTAGCTACAAGAAATATCGTTGAGATGGTAAGCTTTAGAGTAATAAGAGAAATCTCTTTAATGGATTTCAAGTAAGACTTGGAAAATAAGATGTAAAGCAGCCAACCGATAAAAAATGAAGAAATTGATGTTACTGCGATATACATAATTAATTCATTCTGACCGGTGACCCAGGATAATGAATAAGGGAGTTGGTCAAGAAAATAATATCGAAAATTAAATATTAATATATAACCAATCGCAGTAACTAAAAAGCCAAATACGATAGTCTTTTTTTGAGTTTGAAGAAATAAAATAAAAGAAAGTCCAAAAAGAATAGCAATAATTAAAGTTCTTCTTAGAGTTTCAGCTCTTAGACGTGAATTGCGAATATTTCTAATTGATTCTTGAGCTGAAACAACATCTGTTATTTCGCTCGGAAATGTGTTTTTTGGATTAATCGCTTTCGAATATGCAGACAGTAATTGTTTTTGCTGGTTCGAGATTGCGTCATTAACTAGGGACTTTCTTTCTGAATCGATATTAATTAAATCTAAGAGTGGTTGCCCCTGGCATGCAGATGGAATATTTAATCCTAATAATACCGAAATTGTTGGGGCGATATCGACCATCTCAATATCGGGGTAATTACCGGGTCTAATCCCTTTTCCTGCAAACATATATGGCTCAGTTAATACGATGGACTCTTGTCCACCATGTCCACCTGGATCAATTTGACCATGATCTGACAATACTACGATGGTATCCTTGTTTAGATCCAGTTCACCGACAATTGTTTTAACCATTGTGTCAGCGCGATTTGCTGATTCATCCCAATAAATATTTTCCGGTCCTCCTTGATGATGCCCTGCAAAATCTACTTGATCGATGTGAATAAGAATTAAATTTATATTGTCATCGGTAAGCCAGGGTAATGCGGCTGCAACAACTTCAATATCGGCCTGGTTATCCTCTCCTTCGGTGTAAAATCCCATGTCAACCGATCCGGTAGGGAGTAATTTCTCAAACCAGTAATACCCGGATATCGCCGACTTTAATCCATGTCGTTGTGCTGCTGAAAATATATTATCTTGGGTCAAAGGATAAATATTTTCATAATCCAAATTCATTACCGGACCATCTGATAATTCCGGCCAGGCTCCCGTCAGAATGGTAGCCCAACCAGGCTCAGAATAAGACGGGGTTTGGCTGTGCATGATTCCCCAGGCAGATTCTTCTTTCATCTTATTGATAAATGGCATCACATCTGAATTGTTTGCAGTGTCAACTCTCAGGGCATCGATGAGAACGATAATAATTTTTGAGGTAATGCGATCGCCAGTTGATTCTCCCGGGGTAGGAGGTGTTTTCGAAATTGGTGATCTATAATTGTAAAGAGATTCCATTAAAGTTGACGCCCAGAGGTAGGATATTCCAGCGAGTGAAAGACAGATCAGAAATCCGATAAATAATCTGTAGTTTGTTTTCATTCGGCTTCCAAACTGTTAAATGAAATGCATCTTTTGGTCAAAATTCTCGCCATTTCCGAACGATATTCTGCAGAAGCCCAATCATCTTGTGCGTGGGTAAAGGCGCTGAAAGCGGCGGTAGCAATATCATCTAAAATATCTCCGTCTGCAACAAGCAGAGGTTGTTTCCCAAAACCACCAAGTGCTAATCTCGTCCTGCCATTTTTCCAGGTAGATAAAGCTGCGCAAACGATGGGTTGGTCGGATGGTGTTCTGGCTAAGTGTGCGTAACAAAAATGCGGATTTTCTGAAAAGGTAATTGATGTGATAATACTTCCATTTGGAAAATTTGAGCGCAATTCAAAGAAATCTGTTAATGAATATTCTTTATGGTCAGGTTCAAGGACTAAGAAAGCATCCAACGCTAATAAGGAAGTTGCAATAGGTGACCTTCCATTGCATGTAAGCAATAGTCCGCCGATGCTTGCTAAATTTCTGATATTTAATGGAGCTTCCAGTTTGATGGCAGTTCGGAAATGATCTGGAATGTGGTTGTTTTGCCATAAATGTTGTAGTTTTGTGGTTGAGCCAATCGCAATTTTATTGTTTCGAACTTTAAAATCATTCAACCCTAAATTCTGTAGATCCACAAGATTAAAGTTCCCCCGCAATTTTGTGTTAATGTAAGTCCCACCGGCAAGAGGAATCGTGTTCGGTTTTTTTAAGAGTTCTAGAGCTTCTGATAATGCTTGTGGTCGATAATAATTAATCATAATTAGATTCCTGCATCAATCAGGGTAAATTTTCCATCCAAGAGTTTCTGCGTCAGCCTTTGCGAGGATGTTTTTTGGTACATCTATTAGAAGCGTGGTGGCCTCTGCAAGCAATTCCTCGCTTTCATTATAAATTCCAGCCCAACCTTCAGCTAGTTTTCCTTTGGATTTAATAGCTTTACCTACAATCCTTAATGGTATCCCAATCGGGACATTTTTTCTATATTTAACTTCTAATTTACCAGTAAACATCAAACGACGAGATGAAGGATCTCCCATCAAAGCACGCCCACTAATTTCATCTAAAATTGCAGCGACAATCCCCCCATGCAGGACATCAGGATATCCTTGAAAATGCTCAGGGGCAATGTAAGTTGTCTCGATTGATCCATCATCTTTGAGATAGATCTTTAATTTCAACCCAATTGGATTGTCCATACCACATATAAAGCAATGAAGAGAGTTAGGTTGTTTTTTCATGAGAATCCAATCTTCACCACCCATAAATAGGGTAGGAAACGATTTTTATTGTTGGGAAAATGTATCAATTAGTAATTTAACATCTCCGCCGGCAGAATATAAAATCGGACAGGTACAACCACGTTTTATATATTCATTAACCTTTAATTTAGCTTCATCTGGTGTTCCAGATGCGGTTATCCGACTTACAAGTTCATCAGGAACCAAATGTTTGGCTTTGTTAATTTGTTCTTTCGTTGCAGGCCAGCCTAAAATGGATTGAATTTTGGTTACAACGTCCATAGCTACCCCTGATGCTTTGGCGATGTGAGGTTGTTGAGCTAAATACTGGCAGAGAAGCATCTTAGATGTTTCTACTGCTTTATCATGATCAGGATCTACCGAACAAACAACCAATTGTGGCCGATCGATTTCGGCTAAAGTTCTTCCTGATTTTTTCGCACCAATTTCAAGCACTTCCAACGCTCTGTCGTTATATTCCGGGGGAACACAATAATTTAGAACAACTCCATCGGCAATTTCGCCTGTCATCTCCATCATTTTGTCACCGGTTGCACCGATCATTATTGGGACATGTCTTGGCTCTCGACGTCCGTGAACAACATCCAGTTCGATCCCATCTACGTTATGGAATTCACCGTGAAAAGTAACCCGTTCCATTTTAAGTAATCGTCTAAAAATTTCAATTGTCTCTCTCATAGCTAGGAGAGGTTTTTGACGATCGATCCCGACATTTTTAGCCAGAGGATCCCACCAGGCACCGATTCCACAGATTATCCTATCCTGGGCAAGGTCATCCAATGTGAGAAATGTTGCAGCCAGAAGGCCTATATTCCTGGTCCAATTGTTGATTACGCCAGATCCGATCTTGATTTTTTCCGTAACAGCTGCATAAGCTGCCATTGGAACAATGGCATCACGTACCAATCTCGATTCAGCCTGCCAGACAGCTTCAAATCCATGAAACTCTGCGTACTTGGCGTAATCCAGTCCATCCCTAAGGTTGTGGGAGTCTTGTAAATAAAGTGCGACACGTTGATGCATAGCTTCTCCTTAAAATAGAAACCATTATTATTTAATTGAACCTTGAAGTTCATCTAATAGTTGAAGATCTTCTGGAACATCGAGATCAAATGCCAGGGAAGGGAGGTCAATTATCTCAAGTCTGGCTCCAGCTGACTTTGCATGACGACAATGTCTTTCAAATGAATTTGGTCCAAAATCATACTTTATAAGACCGGCTGGCGATATAAGTAATGCATTTGTTCCTTCATTCCTTCGATCCGGAGAAATAACAACTACAGGTGGATTTACTGCAGCGGTAATGAGAGAAAGAATATCATTTTTTGATAATAATGGCAGATCAGCCGGGAGAACTAATACTCCATAAATAGCGTGTAGCTGAGCAAATACAGTTGCTCTGGTTAGAGCAGTATTAAGGTGAGGTGCACCATTCTCTAAAATAGTTTTTGCTCCAAGATCTCTTGAAATTGCAAGAACATTCGAATCGCGGCTTACTACCAGAACCTGACCAATTTGAGTAATTTCTGATAAGGTTTTAAGCGTTTGAATTAACAATTTAGTATTAAGATTGATCCGATCATCTTCTGAGATCGTACCCGCAAGACGGGATTTTCCCAAGTTTAATGGTTTTACGGGAACAATTGCCCAAATAGTCATGATGCTTTCACATTATCCTGTCAATGAAGTTTAACACATCTTTGCCTAAATCAATCTTATCTTCAGAGGTTTTCATAATAATGTTTGTATTAAATGGAAAAATACCCAGTAATGATATTTCTTTTGCAAGGGAAATATCTTGGTCATCAATGATGATCGCATCTATCAATTCTTTATAATGAGTAGCAACAGCGAGCGCAGAAGGTTCAATTCCAAGTTCTGAATACATTTTGGCTGCAGGACCTTTTATTGATTTTCCTTCGATTATAGGTGATATTGCTATTATTCTTTTACGTTTTAAGCTTGTGAGAACATTAGGTACTTTTAAAATAGGATCTATGCTTACCCAAGGATTGGAAGGACAAATTACAATCGCATCTGCTTCTTCTATCGAATTTATCACACCTGGTGCAGGTTTTGCTTCTTCAATCCCATCAAAATGTATGCCATTAATTGTAGGACTACATTTTTTCTTGACAAAGTAATCCTGAAAAGGAAGCGCTCCATATTCATTTGTGCATACAATGGTTGATACTCTTTGGTCGCTCATGGGTAAGACCGTTTCTTTTATTTTCCAAAGGGTGCAGAAATCCTTTATTATTTTATTCAGTGGTTGCCCACAATTAAGTCTTTTTGTCCTTTCAAAATGGATTGCTAGATCTTTGTCTCCAATCCGGAACCAATCCTCTCCCCCAAGAGTCTTAATCTCTGAAATGAAATTCCAGCTTTCGTCTGATCTCCCCCATCCTGTATCTGGATTCGCGATTCCGGCGAGCGTATAACAGATAGTATCTATATCGGGACATATACGTAGTCCAAAGTGATCAAAGTCATCGCCTGTGTTTACTATAACGGTTAAATCCAGTTCGGTTTGAGTCTTCGACAGTCCAAAGACCAATTTAGCGCCACCTACCCCACCAGCAAGTGCAACGATTTTCATGAACAAATTCGTCCTTTTTATCTAGTAAGGTTCGCTAACGAAACATATCTAATTCAACTGGCCGAATTAAGTCCTGAAATTTTCCTTCAATGGTTGGGTATGGAAACCCTCGCACATGAATTATCGGAAGACCTTCATTTGCTTCCCCCATCATTAAGGATGCAGCACCAGCTAATTCATCCGCAACTGCAATTTGAGTGATACGAAGTTTTTCTCCGAAAAGGTCAGGTTTTCCGCGCATATCAATCAGTCCAGGTAATCCTGCAAAACCAATAGAAGTGCCAACGACTCCAAGTCTCCATGGGCGACCATGAGAATCGATTATAAGTACTCCAAGATGGACGCTGAAAATTGCTTCTAACCGATCTTTAATTAATTGGGCAGATTTGTCAGGATTTTCTGGGAGTAATAAGACAAGTTCTTCTGCTGGGAAGCCTTCAGGTGAAACGTTTGAGTGGTCAATTCCTGCATTTGCGCAAATAAATCCGAGATTGTGTTCTACAATGATCGTACCTGGGCGAACCCTCAGTACGGTTTTACTCTCTCTTAGTACTAATTCAATAAAACGTGGATCTTTCTCGGAAAGGGCACCTATTTCAACTGCTTTGTTTGAAGGAATTACTGATGCCAAATTTATTAGTCTACCTTCAGATTTTGATATGATTTTCTGTGCCATTACAAGAATATCATTATTTTCAAGGGTTAGATCTGATTTGGTTAAGGATTTAATAATAAATTCGACCAGATCATCACCTGACTTGACAAGTGGAAAGGATTTTAAAGGCGTTAATTCGAGCATTACTCTTCTCTGTCAACTCCTGTTATTCGTATCCCCGCATGGGTAGTTTTAAATTGACGATTTATACCTATTAGGACACTGGTCAAACCTTCAAGCACAACTGAATTTTCTATAGGTCCTGCGTCCCATCCGATAAAACCTGCATCTTTAACTAATCGAAGGGTTGTAATTCGAGCTTCTTTGTTTGTTCCGGTAACAAGAACATCGCAATTACTTTCACCATCGTTAATTAAATTCTCGTATGAAATATTATGGAATGCTGCTGCTAGTATTGCGTTTTCGCCAAGAATCTCATACGTTTCTTGTGCAGCGCTTCCCGCTGGTGGCATCTTAACTCGTGTTACTTTCGAGGGCGAAAGAGGTACGGTTACGTCAATGACTATTTTGTCTCGAAGAATATCCTTTAGAGTTTCGATCATATCCAAGTGAGCAGAATACGGAATTGTCAAGACAGCGATTTGGCATTTTTGCGCGGCTGCTTCATTTGAAGATCCGGAGATGGAAGCTTTATTAGGAAGCTTAGTCTTTAAAGTTCTTGCTGTTTCTTCAGCCTTTGAGGGATCTCTAGAACCGATTATCACTTGATAACCCGCTTTTCCCCATTTATAAGCCAGACCCTTGCCCTCTTTTCCAGTTCCACCTATGATTGCTATAATTTTTTCTGTATCTTCACCCATTCTGCCTCTATTGTTATACATTCAATTTGTAACGCTTCCAAACTTGTAAGGCAAGATTTCTTGCAACACTTGCTACCTCATGTTCATCAATCGTAGTGATATTTCGATTTCTCATTAATATCTTTCCGGCGACAATCGTTGTGTCAACCATGCTTTCATGAAAACCAAATATAATATGCCACGGCAAATTATCTGGGTTAATTGGAGTTGGCGATTGGTAATCTACAAAAATAATATCAGCCATGGAACCTTGAGTTAATATGCCAATAGGTGCCTTCGGAAAGAACGATTGAACCAGTGAAGCATTATTGTAAATCGCCATTTGCATTACATCTGTTCCAGAAAAAGACCGGGGGTCACGGTTCCACACCTTTTGTAATAGATAACCTGTCTTCCATTCTTCCCACATTGCGTTAGAAAAACCATCATTTCCAAGGCAAAGTTTAACTCCTGCACGTAATAGCGATTCAACAGGCGCAACACCTACTCCGTTGTTCATATTTGAGCGAGGCTGATGTGTAACCCATGTTTGTGTCTCAGATAATTTGGTTATTTCCGCTGAGTCTACGTGAACACAATGGGCTAGGATTGTATGCGGACCTAATATGCCGTGGTGATCCAGCCTATCTATTACTCGAACTCCTGATTTATAGAGACTGTCGTATTGATCCTCGGCAGATTCTGCAGCATGAATATGAAATCCGAAACCATCCGGCACACTATCCTTGCATTCATCAAGTGTTTCCGATGAAAGGGTTAAGCTTGCATGCAAACCAAAAGCTCCAGATATCAACGGAGACTCATCATTTATTTCATTCAACGAATCTAGAAACCGGATATTCTCAGCGATACCAGCTTTGGTATTTTCTGGTCCGTTCCTATCCGATACTTCATATCCCAGAACGCACCGGACACCTGATATCTTGGCTGCTGATGCAATAATATCTAACGAACCGTCGATGGCATTGGGTGAAGAGTGGTGATCTATCAAGGTTGTTGTACCATGTTTAATCGCATTTATCATGCAGGTTAATGAAGAGTAGTAAACATCCTCAAGAGTTAATGATCTGTCAAGCGGCCACCAAAGCTTGGTTAGAATTTCAGGAAAATCCCTGGGGGGTGTGCCGGCAATGGACATGCCTCGAGAAAATGCACCATAGAAATGTGTGTGGGCACAAATATTTCCCGGCATAACATACATCCCCTGGGCATCTATTCTGTTTTCGTAGGGATACTTCCTAATTAATTCTTCCTGAAGTCCGATCTCCTGTATCAAATCATTAGTAATTAGAATTGCATAATCTTTTAATATCTTGTTGGGTATTTCCCATGTGATGATCGAGGCGTTGATTATTAACATTATGAACCTTCTACAAATTGTTGTGGATCAGGAATGAGTACGCCTCTTGATCCCATTTCCCAGATAGTCCGGTAGATAGCTTCTCGTAATACAGGATTTTTTCCATACATAAGTTCGTAAAAGATTGAGAAAACATTGGATGTTGAATATGCTCTTAAATAGTCAAGTGAAGCTAGTTGTTCAGAATCAGTACCCTCTGTTAATGCCAAAAGCAGTAGGTCAGTAGCTGGAGAATCTGGAGAGATCCCAACACCTTTTTTTCCAGCGAATGCAATTAACCACGCACACTCCGAAGGTGGTACCAATCGCTTGGGTATGTACTGATTTAATTTCTGTTTATTTTCTAATACCTCTGAAGCAGCATTTCTGACGATCCACTGATTGTCTTCGAGCTGCATTTTTGTCAATAATTCCATTGCCCAGAGTTGATCAATTTGACCCAACCCATAGGTTATTGCCCGTCTTACCAATATGTCATCCAAAAAAGCGCCTTCTCTGAGCATATCGTGACCAATTTCAGGATTAATTGCGAGTGCTTTGGCAGCAGCTGTCCGTAAATTTTCATCACCATGAAGTAAAACAGAAGCAACATGGTCAATAGCTGGTTGGGTTCCTATGGTTACTAAAGCCAAACATGCGGTTTTTTGAACATTAGGGCTTGGGTGAAATAGAAATTGTGACATCTCTTCAACTGCTTTGGTATCTTTTAGAGAAGCACACCCGAGTAGGCATATTTGAATAAGTTCAGGGTCATCTGATGCTAGCATCTGCCGAAACAATAATGGAGCTCCCGGGTCACCACCCAACACAATAGCTGCCAACACTTGCCCTCGAAAACCTAGTGGCTGTCCAGGCTTCCTTAGCAAATTAACTAGAATTTCCATTAATTGATTTCGCCATCCCGCGTCTAGCCGGGAATATCGCAACCAGCGCGCCACGATCAGCGTATTTCTTTCTAGAGGATGATCAGATATATTTAAAATCTTTTGAGCAAGATCATCTGGTTTCCCTAACGCGGCGAAATAATTCATGGCAAGATATTTACCACTCCAGTTAGGAAGGCTTAAGATTTGATCTGTTTGAATAGTCCCTAACAATTCACCAGCAAGGTATCCCCCTAAGACTGGGTGGATAAATCTCATCTGGTTGTTTCGATGTGAAATTAATAAACCCGATTCTGCGAATCTTGAGATTAAGCCAAGTGAAGGCGCTGGTTGGTTCCTTCTTTTGAAAAATTTATGAAATATATCCTTTATAGTTGTTCTTGCTTTGTTCGATTTTTCTTCTTCGGTATCTGAAGAAGGAGAGATCTCAACTGGCTCAAAGGATTTTATCCAATCACGCGCTTTGCGGGGTTCAAACGTTAATTCATTAGATGTGAATACTTGAAGAGCAAGAAGGTTTAATGCATCAATTGGAGCATCATAGGGTCTTAGACGATTAATATGTGCTTTGATTGATGGTAATACATCACCATTTTCAATATCACCACCATAGCATCCCCAAACTAATAATGTAGTTTCTAATGGTGTAAGTTTGGTTCTTGCTGAATTTATCCAAATATTTAATAATAGAGGGTCGATTGGAGAAGATTGTACCCATGACTCAGATGAGATAAACTTTGTCCATAAATCTCCCCATTTTGTTAGAAATTCTTCATAGTCGCCAGTTTCCCAACTAGCAAGCGTGAAAGGAATAAAGTTTAGTGTTACAAGCCCTTGTAGATTCTCAGGTATCCCCGTTGTTATCACTTGGATTCCTGGATATGATTGTTTTGTGATCTTGATGAAATTTATGAGTGGTGATAATTTTCCTGGTGCTAGTTCGTCTGTGCCATCTAATAAAAGTAACGCTCTTCCACTGCTAAATACATCCTTTACAAATTGAGGAATCTTGTGAACTTCAGAAATTTGAGTACTGCTTATAACAAATTCGATGATCTGATTTAATGGATCTCCAATATTTTTTATATCGAGATCCAGGTCTGCGATATGGATCAGAAAAGGTATTGTGTTCTCGTTAGTTGCTGAATCGGATATTAATTGGGCTCTCTTCGCAAGGGTTGATGCGATGTAAGCAAGGGCAAAGGATTTTCCAACTCCGGGTTGGCCTATCAATACAATATCAGATTTACCCGAAAGCGCTTCAAAAATAGACAAAGTGGGAGATCTAAAAATTGATGCAAAATCAGGCCACGCTGGTAAGTATGGAATTAATTCAGAAATAAAGTCATCCTTAAATATTGGTTCATCAGGTGATACTCTAGGGGGGGGGGCTAACACCTTGGGTTCAATAACGAGGTCATCTAGGGGAAATAATGAAGACGAAAGGTGCATACGCTGGGATTGGATGAATACGGATGTACAGTAATGTTCTTCAACCAGACTTACTGATCGAGATTTTAAGATCTTGCGATTATCCTTAATTTTCTGAAATATTTGTTCAAAAATGGGACGCGAAAAAATCAAGAGCATCCACAGGATACTGGCTGCAATAAAACCAATCCAAAATGATGTTTGATCGATTCGTGGAAGATTAATACCCATAATCAATTAACACAATTCAAATTAATCTGCATAAAGCATACGCCCGCAAGAAGGGCAACAAAACGGCTGTAATGGAGATTTCACAGCTTGTTCCTGGGCAGGGGTTAAAGTTGCACCACAAGAATTACAGGCTCCTTCGAATAACTTTGAAACAGCAACACCTCCTCTTTGTAAGCGCAACTTGTTGTAGTAGGACAGATCAGGTGCACTGATGGAATTTTCAGCAGCTTTTTTCTCAGCGGTAAGTCGATTGATTTCCTTTAACAAAATGCCTTTTTCTTCTATCAAGACCTTGTTTACAGAAAAGAAATCTTGTTCTGCTAAAGCCAAATCCTTACTTAATAAATCATATCTATTTTGGTCAGATTCAATTTGCATCATGATTTGGAATTGATTATTTTCAAGCGATAGATAATTCCGTTTGAGGCTTAGTATTTCAGTCTGTATTTCCTGTAACTCTTTAGGGTTTTTTACATTTCCGCTATATAAATTTGCTTCCGCTTGCTGAATTTTAATTTGTTGAGCAGATACTGAATTTTCTGACAACTTAAGTTGTACGGTGAGCGATTCAATTGCTTCTTCAATGGCAATTTTTTCGTTGGAAAGTTGTTTAATTATTTTATTATCTTCAAGCAGAATTTGTATCTGATTGATACGATAATTAACTTGATCGAGACGGGTGTCGATTTTTTGTAAACGGAGAAATCCAATTATTTGATTCATTAATATGGATATGGTCCCTTTATAATGTACTGGTTTCAATAAAACAAGCAATTTGAAAAAATTTTTATTGTGACGGCAAATTAAAGTAATTATAAACTACTCGAGATATGTCCGCGAACATCCTTGCAGCTCCTAGTCGAGTTGTCGGGAATTCCCATATAATTTGTACCGGGTGGTATGCGTAAATGGTTAATACATAATTTCCACCTGGTGTGTAAACTATTGCGGAATCGCTGATATCGTGATAAACACCTGTTTCTACATCCAATACCCACCCATGCTTATGAGCAACTGAAGTACCGTCTGGAACCCCTGCCTCAATTAGTAAACCTATTTTATCTTCTTTCAAGAATTGGACCATTTGTTGGCAAGCTTGTCTGGTTATTTTTCCAGGGAAGGTGGCGATCAATGCCCCACCACCTGTTTCTGAGCACTGATAAATATCTTCTAATAACACTCCCATATCAGATGGAGTTGTTTGGCTATACCAATCTGGATCAGTGTTTACGTCAACTCTCGAATTTGCAGGTGTGTTGTAGAAAGGTAAAAGGTTAGGTGCATTGTCAAAGAAATATCCAGCGATGAATGTACTTTCCAGTCCTAAAGATTTCATATCATCAGTTACAAATAATGGACCTTGCTCTTTGTTGAGAATTTCCATTAATGAATCTGCTGCCGGATTTTCAGATTGCTTTAGCATTTCAGTCATTAATTTGGATGCATTTTCATTAAGCTCACCATTGAACTCTTTAAAAACTGAAACCATTATCGGAATTTTTATTGTACTCGAAGCAGTAAATGCGATATCTGGAGTTACCCTAATTGGTTGATTTGATTGATATCCGAGGTGTAATTCTTCAGCTGTTTGTAAATCGAGCAAATAAATGCCAATTGTGCCATCGAAATTATTTTCATCAATTATTTGCTTGATGAATAACTGTAGATTGACAAGTGGAGGACGACTTGCACTCGTTTTTTGGGAGGAAATAATTACCGTCCTGTTTGTTGGTGAGCGCAGAGCATAAGAGATCAATGAAATTGATCGATCGATATTAATTTCCTGTCCGGAAATCCCAGGTTGAAAATCTGTAGTTCCAGGTATTGGCTGAGCTGAAATTGGCATCTTGTCATATCTGGATGCAATCTCTTCGATAAGATAAGTTCTAAGTCTTTGATCTGAAATTGTGGCAACCAATGGTATATCAATCGCAGAAGTAGACTGATTCCATAGATAATTCCAAAATCCTACCCAGAACGAAGTACTTGATTTTTGTAGATCAGCCGCAGCAAGCATGCTTGCAATATTCACTTCGAAACCAACCAATCCTGGATCTAATTGAATACTTGAATTGGCATATTGAATTTCAACAGGTAAGGAATAAATCTGCAAGACCCTCTGTGAAGCTTCCTGGGGATCTAAACCTCCGACGGGAACACCACCCATTGTCATTTGAGGAGGGTAATTTGACAGTAAGCGCGAATAAGATACTAGTTCAATCACAGTGACAATTACTGCTAAGCTGATAAAAATTAAATATATCCATCGCGGAAGAAAAGATGAGTTTCGAATTTTCACTCAACCTCCATACATTTCAAGGCTTTAGAGCGAGTATATCACAAGCAATTCTGAAATTATTGTGCTAGAATCATGGTGTAGAGGCTAAATGATAAAGTCCTAATCTGGCTAAATTAAAATGTCCTAATGAGGACAAAGCAGATGGAATGGACAATAACAATGACACAAAAAGAATTGAACAGGAAAACAGTG
>Ga0172368_10000996_pt1 | contig 39632 bp, 37 predicted proteins | sample Lak11m_FD_114540 | JGI IMG/M metagenome (GOLD analysis project Ga0172368, IMG submission 114540) | Freshwater microbial communities from Kabuno Bay, South-Kivu, Congo - kab_022012_11m | ecosystem: Environmental > Aquatic > Freshwater > Lake | place: Democratic Republic of the Congo: South-Kivu... | reverse complement strand
GCAGCCAATAGGGCGGCTGGCAGCAGGCGCTTGATCGGGCCGACCCGAAAATGGGAAACGGTCAGTGTGCGCTCCAGCCTGAAACCAAGCTGGGCCAACCACTGGCGGATGGCCTGTGGGTGAAAATCGAAGTTCAGCGCAGCAAATTCGACCGGTTCAAGGCTGAATGGGTTCCAGGCTTGTTTTCGCAGCCAGTAGCGTAAAATGGCTTTTAGGTTGAGCTTGTTGGCATATTCAAGGATGAAGACTGCACCGGGAGCCAGCACGCGGCGCACCTGGGCCAGGGCACGGGGGGCATCGGCCATGTGGTGCAGGGTGCGGATCATGGTGGCCCCATCAAACAATCCATCCGCCAGTGGGATCTTGTAGACATCTGCAGCCACGTACACATAGCGCGGGGAATCACCCAGCCTCGCGCGCGCCTGTTGCAATTGAGTCCGTGAATAATCCAATAGCACGATGCGATCGAAACCAGAGTAACGTGGAGTGTTCCGGCCCGCGCCAGCGCCTAACTCGAGCAGCAGCCGGCCGCGGGAGGGCAGCAGTCTTCTCAAGGCAATTGCTTCTGCCCGGTCTTCATATTGGCGCCCGCCCTGGTCCCAGAAAGAGGCCTGGTAGTCGGAACCTTCGTAATCACAAACAGGAGGAGTGGTCATGGGATGGTTTCTTGGGTAATTTTATGGTGGAAAAATAAAAAAAGATAGCCGGGCTATTTTACCCGACTATCCATGGATGGCACCGGCGAGTATGGTTAACGCCCAATGGCGCGGTAGGTGAAGCCTTGGGCTCGCATGATGACGGGATCATAGATATTACGCCCATCGTAGATGACCGGGTTTCTGACCAGTCCTTTCAGTTTTTCGAGATCAAGTTGTTTGAATTCATTCCATTCGGTGATCACCATCAGGGCATCGCAGCCCTCAGCCATGCTGTAGGGATCCTTGAACATCTCGACCGCAGGCAGGATGCCGCGAGCCACCTCCATGGCAACCGGGTCGTACCCGCGCACCACAGCACCCGCAGCGGTCAGCTCGTGGGCGATGTCGATGGCGGGGGCGTCGCGCATATCATCGGTATTGGGTTTGAAAGCCAACCCGAGCAGGCCGATGGTTTTATCCTTGAGTGAACCACCCAGCATGGCACAGGTATGGTCCACGGCAGTCTTGCGGCGTTCGTAGTTCACTTCCATGACCGTGTTCAGGATGCGCGGATCGAGACCGGCTTCCTCAGCCATATAGGCCAGTGCCAGGACGTCCTTGGGGAAACACGAACCACCCCAGCCAAGACCGGCATCCAGGAAGTGGCGGCCGATGCGTGCGTCATAGCCCATACCAGCGGCAACTTCCTTCACATCCGCGCCGAGCGCTTCGCAAATATTGGCGATTTCGTTGATGAAGGATATCTTGGTGGCCAGGAAGGCGTTGGACGCATACTTGATCATTTCGGCGGTGCGCAGATCGGTGATGACAATTGGGGCGCGCAGCGGTAAATGCAGTTGGGCAACCTTGTTGGCGGCTTCCTTGTCGGTTGAACCAAGCACGGTGCGATGAGGCTGTGAGAAATCGCTGATGGCTGAGCCTTCGCGCAGGAATTCGGGGCAGGAAACCACCGAGAAGGCGATTGGGGTCTTCTGTGAGCGCTTGACAATATCAGCCACCCAATCACCGGTGCCAACCGGTACGGTGGATTTGTTGATGATGATCAGCGGGGCGGTCATGTGTTCAGCAATCGACTTTGCTGCCGATGCCACATACTGCAAGTCAGCCTCACCGCTCACACCGGAGGGGGTGCCTACTGCTATGAATGCGAATTCGGTGCCTTCAACAGCTTCAGCATAATCGGTCGTGAAGGTTAGACGCCCTGCGCGCACATTGCGCATGACCAATTCTTCCAGACCGGGTTCGTAGATCGGCATGATGCCTTTTTTTAGGTTGGCAACACGCTGTTCGTTGACATCAAGCGCGATAACCCGGTTGCCCAGGTCGGCAAAGCATGCGCCGGTCACGATACCCACATAACCAACGCCGATGACACAAATTTGTTTCATTGGATTTCCTCACAGGATCGAAATAATTGATGGTGCAATTGGTGAAATATACCAGAAAATTTGGGAGTCTGGCCGTAGTAATTTGTGATTAATATCACAAATTGATTTCCCCGGTGCTTACCTTTTGGCGTGGCCGTTCTGTGGAAGATCAACCGGGCAGCAGTCCAAATATTTTGGCCGCCGCCAGTCCGCCGAAAAATAATACCACCAGCCCGGCGCCGATGATCTGCTCCTGGATTGCATGCTCATCAACCACGCTGAAATTGGGATACTGGCCTTCCAGCCCGAGTCTGGGGCCGCCAAACCAGGTGAAAACCAGACCGCCCAGCAGCCCTCCCAGGTGTCCCCAATTGTCTATGCCCGGTGAAAGCCCAATCACAAAGTTGATGGCTGCCACCGTGATCACGTTTTGCAGCGCGCGCCGAGCGCCAGAACCAAACAATTTTCGGTTCTGATAAAAGAAAACCATTTCTGCGCCCAGCAGGCCAAAGATCGATGTGGAAGCGCCCAGCGATGGGTTGGGTGAAAGCAGGAAGGAAAATACATTGCCGCCAAAGGAACCAAGCACATACAGCAGCAAAAAACGCCAGTGCCCAAAGCGCCTCTCCAAGCCGGCCCCAATCACCACCAGTGCATACATGTTGAAACCGATGTGCAGGAGCGAGCCATGCAGGAACATGGGCGTTACCAACCGCCAGACTTGTCCGGCAATGATGTACTCGTTGATCTTCATCCCCAGCAGGGCGGCGACATCAGTTCCCAGCAGCAGCTGTGATCCGGCTTGCACCAGATAGATCGCCACGGTGACTGCCACCAGTATGTAAGTGACAACCGGGTTGACAAGCTTTTCGTCGATGACCACATCTGTTGGAAGAACGGGCGGTATCGGGGGAGCGGGTTGCGCTTCAAATGAAAATTTCACAGGCTTACTTTTCTTTGGATCACACGCTGGTGTTCAGCGATGATGATCGCGTGAATGTTGTTGACAGTTTCATCCAGGAATGACTGCCTGTTGACAACGGCATAGTCAAATTCACTGGCGCGTTTCAATTCCTGGCGGGCGGTGGCAATGCGCAGCTTGAGGCCTTCCGGAGTTTCCGTCTGGCGCATCTGCAGGCGGTCGACCATATCCGCCTCGCTTTCGGTTGTTAAAAAGATCAATATCGCATTGGGAATCAGTTTGCGAATGGTGGCGGCGCCCTGCACGTCAATCCGCATGATCACATCCATGCCACTGGCAAGTGCCTCACGCACCTGCTGCTTGGGGATGCCCTTGTAATCGTTATAGACGATGGCATATTCGAGCAGTTCATTTTCTTCGATCATGCGCGCAAATTCATCGCTGTCGACGAAAAAATAATCCTTGCCATTGATCTCTTCCGGACGTTTACTGCGGGTGGTGGCGGTTACTACAAAGTGGAAGGGCAGCCCACGTTCCTTCATACGGTTAAGGACCGAATCCTTGCCCACACCTGATGGTCCCGAGAGCACGATCAGCAGCGGTTCGGGGGTGATGATTTTAAAATCGGGATCTGTCATGGCTCTATTTTACCCGACCATCCGGCTTTGCATGCCTTTATAGTATTCCCGGGCGGTTTTTCTAATGCAATACCAATAAATTACCTTATTGGTTTATTGACAGTGCCCGCTTATTTATCTGGACACCAATTTCCATCGGCATTGAGCGGCGACTGGACAACAACTGAGGATAAGTCAACCTTCTCCAGGATGGCGCTGGCCTTTTGCAGGCTGAAGTCAGCCCGTTTTTTGAAGATCCAGACCGGTGGGTGATCGTAAACGGAGAAAGCTTCCTCTGCCGCCAGCTGGCTGCTGTTGAAGAGCGGCAAGGTGGGGGTTTTGTTCCAGGCTAATGTACCGCCAACATCCGAAATCCAAAGTGGGCCAATCTGGAATGGGGCGCTGAAACTGGCTATTTGCTCAAAACCCAGTCGCCCATCAAACAACGCCCGGTAGTATTCCATCGTCATCGGGTAAGTGCGTGGGATGCGGCAGGTGGACCACAGCGCGCGCTGGCTGGGAACGATCAGGTAATCTGCATCGGCAAGCGTGCTGAGCATGACTTCACGTTTGTGTACGTCATCAGGCCAGCGGATCTCCATGGTGGTACCGCGGTACAACTGGCCGAACGGATCGCGTCCGTCAAAGGGCACCGGTAAACCCTCATCCCAGCTTTCATTTGCCAGCATGTTTCTGAATATTGAAATAACTTCCTGACCTGTGGTGGAAACCACCAGGGTATATGTAATTCCAGTTGACAGGTCGATATTTGCAAAGGATGCGCTGGCTTGGTTCATGGCGGTGGTGACCGGGATCTCAACCTGTCCGAGCAGATTTTTGCCATCAGAATCATCAGCAATGGCGATGCTTAAGCTGGTCCCGACGTTGGCCTGCACCTTTGGCAGGCTTACACCCAAAAGTTTGGCAGAGTATGGCAAGGTGAAAGTGCGAATGTAAGGAGCTTCGTTGAAAATCTGCAAGTTATCGGGTGCTTCAATTGGTTCATTGCGCAGGCTGCCGTCTGGCATGCGCAGGGAGAGTTCAATTGGACCTGAGATGTTCTGAAATATCCAGCGTGTGGCCTGGATGCGGGTATGTGGTGCCTGGTAAACAGCCCGGGTGAAGGCGCTGGCCCAGGCAAGGGTGCCCGCGAGTGTCAGCGTGATCAGGCTTGAAGATGCCAGTGCCCGCCAGGATGGGCGGGGTGTCAGGTCCCGGCTGGAAGCCCATTTCCAGGTCTCGATTAAGCCCCAGGCTGCCAGCAGGCACAGGAAGGGATAGATTGGCAGGAAATAACGGATTGATTTGACCCAACGTGTACCCATGAATAAAAAGTACCCGCCTGTCCATACCAAAGGCAGCAAGTGGTTCTGCCAGTTCTTTCCGTGTCGCGCCAATTGCCACAGCGCCCAGGCAAAACCAGCCCACGCCGCCAGCCCAAGCGGCAGGCCCATGCCCCACAACACCATGTTGACAAGAGGGAAGATAAGCGCCGGCCGGTGAGCCCACTGTTCGCCGGGTGGCCCCCCGCCTTCCCCATTCGATTCGGCTGAAGCTACTTTCATGCTATCGACCCAATCCTGGTTGGGTTGCAGGCTGAAAAAACTGGTATCGCCAGTCGCAGCCCGGAAACTCATTGGCTGGCTGACACGAAAGACGATGGCTCCTGTCAAGAATGCCATTGCAAGCAGGGTGATAGTCACACCCAGGATGTAAATCAATTCATCCTGGCTTTTTAGCTTCAGGTCCGCAATACTGATAAAAGCAGCGACCAAAACCAATCCGCCAACCGGCAGCAGGTTTACTTTGCAAGCCAGCGCCAGGCCAAATGACAGGCCAAACAGCAGGAACCATACCAGGGAGGCACGGTTGATGATATATCGGTTTGATTCCACGGCGCGCGTCACGGGCGGGTTGGCCGCCACCTGTACGCAGGCGTACAGTGCCAGGGTGGTGAAAAGCCCGCCGAAATTATCGACCGTCATGAAGTGCGACTGTTGGATTTGCATGACCGCCAGCGCGCTGAGCGCCCCCGCCAGCAGCCCGACCCGCCGGCTGTAAAGCTTTTTGCCGATCAGGAAGATCAACAGCAGGGAAAGCGTATCGGCCACGGCTGAGAGTTTGCGTCCTAACAGGCGTATCTCCCCATAGCCGGTATTGCCAGTCATTTCACCCGCCATGCGAATGATCGTGATCGGCAGTTGGCCCCAGCGCATGCGGTTATCAGCGCCGGGACTTAGCGGTTGTCCGTTTTGATCGTATTTCTGGTATGGGCTGAGTGGCGAAAGACGCGTATTGAAATAATCCGCCAGGTTTTTGGGGATTTCCAACTGGGTCAGGGTGCTGGTCAGTCCATATTCATCCGGGTGCAGGTTGGTATCCTGGCTCCAGTTTACCCAGTTCGAACGGAAGAAAACGCCCGTCAATATCAGGATCACCAGAAGCGTGTCAAATGCCACCCCGGCGATGTGTAACCATGACCAGCCGGTATTGGTTTTGAGAGTGCCCGTGGTTTGGTTCATCCGGCTGATTATAAGCGAAAGACAGCGACCATCTGTACAATCCAACCGGGAAAATTCAGCACAAGTCGGATTTGTATTTTATAAAGGCGACAAATATCATTGTTTTAGATCAATTGTTCTAGTATAATCGATCCGGATTGGTCGATTCAATTTTAGTAATCACAGGAGAAAAACGAATATGAAAGATACTTATATTTCCAAAGCCAGCATTATGATCAACGCACCTGCGTCAAAAGTGTGGGATGCTTTGACAAAGCCGGAAATCATCAAGCAATACATGTTTGACACTGATGTGACCACCGATTGGCTGGCAGGCAGCCCGATCACTTATAAAGGCATATGGAATGGAAAGCCGTATGAAGACAAGGGCATGGTTGTTCAAATCGATCCTGAAAAACTCCTGGTATCCACCTTTTGGAGTTCCCTGTCTGGCGTTCCTGATAGCGTTGAAAACTACAAAACAGTCCGTTACGAATTGAACTCTATCGGCAACGAAACCAGGCTGACCATTACCCAGGATAACAACGATTCCCAGGATGAATCTGACCATTCCGCGCAGAATTGGAAAATGGTATTGGATGGGATCAAGAATCTACTTGAAGGTTGAGAAGAAAGTTTGGCAGCCTGGGCGGGTGCATAAATTTCTGCCCAGGCTGCCAAAAAAACTTGCTTTGTCCACACTTGTAGTTTCTCCTAGTGCACAACATATCAGCTCTGCCACAAAAGTACAAATATTATTTTGCCATCTGTTTTTGTTCGGAGGCATTTTCTTCGAGTTGCTTTCTGATCCAGCGCATCAGGTTGATGGCTTTATGTTCAGGCATAAAACACGCCCCTGCCGTTTCGGAAAACGGAACAGCAAAGCGAAATCCATCAATCTCGTACCACAATGCCCCATCTGTGCAATAAGCAAATTTGGCAACTTTATTGATGATTAATTCCTTGATGTTCATGGCTCACCTCATTTTGTAATTATTTGTTCGTAACGATCAGGATTGTTGTGATCCTGTGCGTAGTTTGCTGACCCAGTTCAACTCGGACTGATAATATGTTAACCAGTTGTCCAAGATCATGGTCCAAAGAAATTTTTCACGTGATGTTCTTGCAGCCAAAACATTAATGTAAGCATCTCTGGATATTCCAGAAGGCGAAACGTTGCTGTATTGTTTTTGAAAATTCAACATAGCCAATTGGGTACGGAGTTCGCCTTCATATTTTTCCAAAAGGTTATCAAGTTCCTCCCCTGTCAATAAGTCGGCCCATGCCAGTTGGATTAGGAAGGAATTCCTGACTTGGGGTATTTCCGGATTGGTGAATACCCAACGTCGAAGTTCTTCCACTCCTTTTTCTGTGATACTGTAAATTTTTCTCGTCGGACTGGTATCCTGAACTTGTGTCTCACGGCTGACCCAACCCAGTTTATGAAGTTTGATCAAAGCCGTATATATTTGATTATTGTTGCCTGACCAATAGAGTGCCGCCGATCCCTCAAACATCTTTTTAATGTCATATCCTGACAGGGAATTTAAGCTTAGCAAACCAAGTATCGCATGCTCGATTGACATAATTTCATCCTACCATATGTTATTGCAAACCTATGTTAATAGTAACATACTGGTTGTGTTTTGGCAATGGAATTCAACCTGATAATTCAGCGCTTCCTGCCAGGTTGTGGTCTTTGGCAAAATGGTAAAATCGCCTGCAGCAGGATACACAACCTTTAAGGCGTGCTTTAGATGGTTGGAATGCCTGCCATCCAGACGGAAAGTAATTTGCCAGGGTATCATCAATGATGCAATTGAAATTTGGTGGAGGTTGAATGGTGGTCAATCAAGGGGATATATTCTGGGTCCCGTTCGACGAACTGGGTGGGTTGGAGCCTGGCTTTACTCATCCCCATATCGTAATTCAGGATGATGTCTTCAACCACAGCCGCATCAATACCGTGATTGTTTGTGCGTTAACATCGAATATTAAACGGGCAAAAGCACCAGGTAATGTCCTGCTCGAAGCAGGTGAAGCAAATTTACCCAGGCAAAGTGTCGTGGTAGTTTCACAGGTATCCTCGGTGGATAAGACCCGCTTGGGTGAATACATTGGATCGTTAACCAAACAGCGGATAGATCAGATATTGGCTGGAATGAAGTTCCTGCAATTAATGACCGAACATAGCGAAACAGGAGAAGAAGAATAACGGCCGAGTAAAAATTCCATTCAAATCGAAATGGAGGGTGGGCACGCCTTGCGTCAATTATTTGCAGACATTGTTCATGATCCCAAACATTATCATCTCCGTTCAAAATGTTACTGCCGTCATGGTTCCGTCGCTAGCCAGGAAGCTTATTTTATGTCACCCAAAATTTACGGTATTTTTTTGATGCTGATCATGGCCAATATTACCTTGGCAGCGTGTACAGCTTATGGGATCGCGCCAGTGAGTGTCACTTTCACCCCGGGTGACCGTACCGGCGTGGCTGAGCTGGATGAGATCATAACCATTGCCCTGGGTGGGAATGTGGCAGAGCTGCGCCCTCTTCTTGAGTTTACCCAAACCAGGTGTACTTTCGCCGAGGGGCTTGGTGGACCACCGAAATGCTTGGATGGTGAGCAGGAAGGCACACCGGTTGAGGTTCTTCCATTTCTTGGTCCCGAAGGTCATTTTATCCGCAAGGCAGACATTGGGAGTTGGCATGGTCTGGATGTATCTGGTGTGTTCGCGGTATACCGGGTTTCAAACAAAGCATATACCGAAGAAAATTATCCAGCCGGGCAGTATGCAATTGTATTTCTCGGCGGTCCGGAAAACAAATCGAGCATTACTTTACAGGTCCGCCGGGGGCGGATTATCAGGATCGATTATGGCGCTAACTATCCACCGGAAATTCCCACGGATGCTGTCGACCATTTTCTACTGCCGCCCATCCATACCAATCCCTGATGAATAGATCGACCTTGTGGTTAGAATAAAAACTTCCAAGACATTATGCTTGGAAGTTTTAGGTTATTCACCTGCTCCTTAGCCTATAACCACACCATTCCTTCGGATACTCGAATACATATCCGGCCGTTCCTGGCGAATGTTCTGGTTAGGAAAAACGCCACTTGGTGCCTTCCTTGCTGTCCTCGATCGTTACTCCGAGTTCCTTCAGGCGGTCGCGGATCAGGTCGGAAAGCAGCCATAACTTCTGTTTGCGGACTTCGCTGCGCACTTCCACCAGCAGTTCAATATATTTCTCGGCGCCTTCCGAACCGGTTTTCTCTGTTAGGCGCAGTCCAAAAACATCGGCTAGTTCGCGTAGGGTTTCCTGGGCGGGTTTTAGCTGCAGGGCATTGGCGCCGGCATCGCGCGCAGTGTTGATCGCCCTCACCAGGTCAAACAGGATTCCAAGCGCTCCCGCGGTGTTGAAATCATCATCCATCGCCGCGATGTACCCATTTTTTGTCAGTTCCATTTGCGCTGATAGAGCATTCAAAGCGCCTGTCGAGGCTGGGTTTGCCTTATCAGCTGCAGGGCGCAGGGCGGATTTGATGCGTTCGAGGCCTTTTTCAGCGCCATCCAGCGTTTCATCGTTGAACATGAGCGGGGCGCGGTAGCTACCGTTCAACACCAGCATACGCATCACGTCCGCATCGCGCCTGGTAAGGAATTCCTTGATGCTGATGATGTTGCCAAGTGATTTCGACATCTTCTCACCGCCGAGCTGCAGCATGCCATTGTGCATCCAGTAGCGGGCGAATTGCTTGCCGGTGAATGATTCAGACTGGGCAATTTCGTTCTCATGGTGCGGGAAAATCAGGTCATTGCCGCCGCCGTGGATGTCAATTTGTTCACCCAGTTCCGCCAGATTCATTGCCGAGCATTCGATGTGCCAGCCGGGGCGTCCCTTGCCCCATGGGCTGTCCCATGAAGGCTCTCCTGGTTTTGAAGCTTTCCACAAGGCGAAGTCCATCGGGTGTTCCTTGAGTTCCTCGATTTCGATGCGCGCGCCAGCCTGCATGTCATCCAGTTTGCGGGCGGAGAGCTTGCCGTAGTCAGCATCGTGCGTAACGCGGAAATAAACATCGCCATTGGATGCGGCGTAAGCGTAACCCTTGTCGATCAATCCTTTCACAAAGGCGATGATCTGCGGCATTGTTTTGCTGACCCGTGGTTTGGCTGTGGCAGGCTGGATGTTCAGATCTTCCAGGTTCTGGTCGAAATCCTCGATATAGCGCTGGGAAAGCACGAATGGATCAACGCCCATCTGGTTGGCTCGGTTGATGATCTTATCATCCACATCGGTATAGTTCATCACGTGCCGGACGTTATAACCTCGATATTCAAGGTAGCGCCGGACGATATCAAACACCAGGGCTGACATGGCATGCCCGACGTGGGCATCATTGTAAACGGTAGGTCCGCACACATACATTTTGACCAGACCGGGTTCAAGTGTTTGCAAGTCTTCTTTTTTACGAGTGAGGGTATTGTAAAGACGGATCATTATTTCTCTCCTGATGATTGAATTATAAACCACACATGAAGCATGGATGCCCAATTAAAAGGACGCAGTTCCTTTTGAACCGCGTCCCTGGTTGATTTGGAAATTTAACCCGGCGAACCGGATCTCTATTCTTCAGGCCGGGCAAAGATCATGCGGCCTGCGGCGGTCTGCAGCACCTTGGTTACACTGACGGCCTTTGTCTGTCCGATGAAACGGTTGCCACCTTCCACCACCACCATTGTTCCATCATCCATGTAACCCACGCCCTGGTTCATTTCCTTGCCTTCCTGGATGATGGCGATGCCCATTGTTTCACCAGGCAGCACCACCGATTTGACGGAATTGGCCAGTTCGTTGATATTCAGGATCACGACACCTTGCAGTTCAGCCACGCGGTTTAGGTTGTAGTCATTTGTCAGGATCGGACATTTAAGTTGGCGGGCAAGGATGACCAGCTTGTCATCCACTTCCCGCACACCTTCCACATCGATATCGCTGATGCGCACAGTCACTGCCGAGATTTTTTGCAGCTCAGCCAGCACTTCCATGCCGCGTCTTCCTCGCTGCCTGCGCAGGCTGTCTGCCGAGTCAGCAATATACTGGAGTTCATTCAACACAAAGCGGGTAATGAACAGGGTGCCGGGCAGGAATCCAGTTTTGGCAATATCCGCCACCCGTCCATCGATGATCACGCTGGTGTCCAAAAGGATTGTGCGGGAACCTTGACCCCAGGCCGTATTTGGCGCTGCAGTGATCTCGCCACCGCCGCGGCTCGTGATGGCTGCGATGACAGCCATGATATCTGCCTGCCGCATCACGAAAAGAGCCACGCCAAAATATCCGAACAACAAAACCGAGAGGAATGGCAAAACATTTCCCAATGGGTCTGGCAGCATCGAAAGGGGAAAGGTCAACAAAGCCGCCACCAGCAGACCCGCCACCAGACCGCTCAAACCCGCCAGCAGGTTTTCCGCGGAGACACGCACCAGCAATCGACGGATGGCACGCATCGGCGCAAGGGTGAAATACGGCGTAGCGATCAGGCCAAAAAGAGCGCCGACCGTACCCAGCCCCAGGGTGTATGTCACGATCTGGCTTGGAGCATTATTGGTGCCAAATATAAACCCCCAATACCCAGCTGCCAGGGCAAATACGAGCATGCCCGCAATGCGAACAATAAAATCAACACTCATAATAACTCCTTTGGTCCCCAACACGTGTACTTCTAAATAATATTACGCCAAAAAATAAGAGAATGATGGCCGTGGAATGTAAATGAACACGTGTTTGGGACAATGAAAAAATTATAATTACGCTATTATCATAGCATGCCCGTTCAATTGCGTCAATTACAGGCTTAATATTTTTAAAACCGGCCTGGGTATGGTTGAACAAAGTTCATGGGCAGGTTGTTGCTTTCCAGGATGTGACAAGTCGGAAAAGCTAATTGTACTTATCGGCTGTATAATTACCCCACTTAACGGTATAACCCAGAGAAAGAGGTGATTTGATGGCGCTCGACCGTTTTGGAAGAAATATCCATTACCTGCGTATTTCCCTGACTGACCACTGCAACCTGCGTTGTATATACTGCATGCCAGAGGACCAGACTTTTCGTCCCAATGCAAGCTTGTTGCAGGATGACGAGATCATGCTGCTTGCGCGCTTGTTTGCCAGCCTTGGTTTCGACAAGATCCGCCTGACCGGCGGCGAACCCACCGTGCGCGCTAATATTGTCGAAATTGTGCGCGGTATTGCATCCACACCCGGCATTCGCTCGCTTTCGATGACCACCAATGGTGTATTGCTTTCGCGCCTTGCGCAACCCCTGAAGGATGCCGGGCTTCAGCGCGTCAATGTTTCGATCGACACACTTGACCCGGAAAAATTTCGCCGGTTGACCCGTTGGGGTAAACTGGATGATGTCTGGAATGGCATCCTGGCTGCCGAGCAGGCTGGCCTGGCGCCGGTAAAGCTCAACGCAGTGGTGGTTAAAGGTTACAACGAGGACGACGTGATCGACCTGGCTGCGTTGACTGTTGATCGTCCGTGGCAGATGCGTTATATCGAAATGATGCCTTTTGCCGGTGTAACTGACATTCAAACTCAGCAGATTGTGACCGCCGCGCAGATCCAGCAAAAGATTGAGTCGGAATTCGGTCCGCTTGAAGCCACCGGAAAATACGATGGTGAAGCCCGTATTTTCCGCATTCACGGTGGAAAAGGTGAATTGGGTTTTATATCATCGGTAACTGTTCCCTTCTGTTCAGCCTGCACACGGGCCCGCCTGACGGCGGATGGCGTTTTACGCATGTGCCTGCTGCGTGAGAAGGAGATCGACTTGCTGACACCGCTTCGCAACGGAGCCACGCAGGATGATTTACGCGCTTTGATCCTGGATGGGGTTTGGAACAAACCCTGGGGTCATGGCCTGGATGAAGGCATCATTCCGCTTAACCGCGTTATGAACCAGATTGGCGGTTAAGCCTGTATGAACATTCGTGCCATATTTTATGACCTGGATGGAACCTTGCGAACTGGCCGCCCTTCCGGGCGGCAGTTCTTTGCTGATTCGGCTGCCGGACTTGGCCTGGTCCTTACGCCGCAGATCCGTAGGCATGCAGCCCAGTGGGAGCATTACTACTGGGCAGAATCCTCCGAAAAGCGCGCAGATGAAATTGATTTCCCGGATGAAGGGGATTTTTGGATCAATTACAGCCGCCGCCAGTTATTGGAGTTGGGCGCACCGGCCCAGCAAGCCCAGGTTTTGGCATCGCAGATCAGCAAGCACATGGAAACGACTTATCGCCCTGAGGATGTGCTGATGGAAGGCCTGCATGAAACCCTGTCCAGCCTGCGCACGAGCGGTATTACCCTGGGTGTCATCTCCAACCGTCATCATCCATTTACCGATTACTTGCGTGAACTGAGGATTGACGAATATTTTGATCTTATTTTGGCTGCCGGTGAAGTCAATGCCTGGAAACCTGGCAAGGAGATTTTCCAGTACGCCCTCGACCAGGTGGGCATCAGCGCGCGTGAAGCGCTGTATGTGGGTGATAATTATTATGCTGATGTGATTGGCGCGCGAAATGCCGGTATGAACCCGGTGCTGATGGATCCGGATGGGATCTTTGATGCGCCAGGTTGCCCGGTTATCCAGTCACACCACCAGATCCTTGCATACCTCGAACGGAGTGAACCATGGCTTGGGAACGCAAAATAAGCCGCACGGTGCGCGTGCGCAATGAACAAACGGTGGGGCAGTTGGCCCGCCTGCTTTCGGCCATATCCGATGCCGGCGGCGGTGTCGGCGATATTGCCATGCTGACTGAAACATCCCTGCACGTGGTGCGCGATATTACCGTTTATGCTGATCATCTTGGTCAATTTGAAACCATCCTCGAAGCCATGCGCACCAATGAAGGTACCGTCGTCATGGATGTGCGTGACGAAGTGCTTGAGCTGCACCTGAAGGGCAAGATCGCCATCCGTTCACGCTATCCAATCGATTCACTTGCCACCCTCCGCAAGGTTTACACCCCAGGTGTGGCCGAAGTGTGTCTTAAGATCGCCAAAGATCCCAAGCTGGCGCGCCTGTACACATCCACCTGCCACATGGTGGCCATCGTCACCGATGGGACAGCTGTGTTGGGTTTGGGCGACATTGGCGCATTGGCTGGTATGCCGGTGATGGAAGGCAAGGCCATGTTGATGGAAACCCTGGTGGGGTTATCCGGCATACCGATATTGCTGAATACCAGGGATACCGACCAGATCGTGGATACTATTGCGAACATTTCCCAGACCTTTGCTGCCATCCAGTTGGAAGATATTTCTTCTCCGCGTTGTTTTGAAATTGAGGAGCGCCTGCAGAAGCGTGTTGATATTCCCGTCATGCATGACGATCAGCATGGCACAGCCGTGGTTACAACCTCGGCTTTGATGGTGGCCTCACGTCAGACCGGTATCTACCTCTCCAGTGCAAAGATTGGCCAGATCGGCTTGGGTGCGGCCGGGTTGGGCACCTCCCGCATGGTCATGCGCCTGACCGGGAACCCGGTTTGGGGTGCGGACCTCAACCCCGATGCCATCAAGCGTTTTGCAGCCGAAGGTGGCCGGCCATCCAACCTGCTCGAGATCATGGCCAACTGCGACATCGTTGTGGCCACAACTGGTGTGGCAGGTTTGATCAAGCCCGGCATGGTGCGCAAGGGGCAGATCATCCTGGCCCTTTCCAACCCCAACCCGGAGATCGATCCGGATGATGCTCTCAGGCGCGGTGCCGCCTTTGCCGCTGATGGAAAATCGGTCAACAATGTGCTTGGTTTTCCCGGTATTTTCCGCGGAGCGGTGGATGCCAATGCGCCGCGCATAACCAATGAAATGCTATTGGCCGCTGCCCAGACTATCGCCGATATGACGCCGCCGGGGCAACTTGTCCCTGATGCGCTTGATAAAAAAGTGCATCTGGCTGTGGCACGGGCAGTGGCGCAGAAGGCTATTGCACAGGGTATCGCCCGCGCGGATTATGTGCCCTACGCCGAAGAATAGATGATTCAAAACCGGACATCCGCGGATGTCCGGTTCCTATTCCAGTTCGCTGTACGGCTTACGCGCCCTACATGGAATCGTGAGTGTTATTTTACTTTCTCGTGATAGCCGTTGGCCTTGATAAGTTCGCGCAGCAGCAATCCCAGGCGGGTGGTGCCCTCACGGATCACATCAGGAGAACAATACGAGAAGTTCAACCTCATGGTGTTGGCTCCGCCCCCGTTTGCGTGGAAGGCGCCGCCGGGTACGAATGCGACCTTTTTCTGGATGGCTTTTTTGATAACTTCGGAAGTATCCATCCCTTCCGGCAGGATTCCCCACAAGAACATGCCGCCCAACGGCTTGGTCCAGGATGTCCCTGCCGGCCAGATCTCTTCCATGGTCTCCAGCATTACATCGCGTCGTTCTTTATATACTGCTCGGATGGTTTTGGCATGCTCATCCAAAAAGCCGCCTTTACCCACTTCGTATGTCACCATCTGGTTAAAAGTGGCGGTATGCAAGTCTGCTGCTTGTTTGGTAAATACCAGTTTCTTGATAACCTGTTCGGGGGCTACCACCCATGCCATGCGGATCCCGGGCGCGAGCAGCTTGGAAAAGGTGCTCAGGTAAATGACATTGCCGGTGTAGGTGCCGTCATCGCCGCGGAATTTGCTGTCCAAATAAACCAGGGATGGCAGGTGTTCCCCTTCGTAGCGTAGTTGGCCGTATGGATCATCTTCCACGATCGGCACACCATACTTGTCAGCTAGTTCAACGATCCGCTGGCGGCGCTCAAGGCTCAGGGTGGCACCGCTCGGGTTCTGGAAATTTGGCAGGACATAAATGAACTTGGGCCCGTAGCGCAAGGCTTTTTCCAGCTCATCCACGATCATACCGTTCTCATCCATCGGCACCGAAATGTACTGCGCACCGTATGCGTTCCAGGCCTGCAGTGCTCCCAGATAAGAGGGCGATTCAACCACGATGTAATCGCCCCGGTTTAGGAATAATCTCCCGATGAAATCCAGCGCCTGCTGCGATCCGGACGTGATCAGGATGTTTTCTGGCTTGATATCCACGCTGTAGCGTTGGGTGTGGCGGGCTATCATCTCGCGCAGCGGGCGATAACCTTCGGTGGTGCCGTACTGTAGAGCTTGTGCGCCATTATTATCCAATACATAATTACATGCGGCTTTAAACTCCTTGAGCGGGAACACTTCCGGAGCCGGCAGCCCACCGCCAAATGAAATAATATCCGGTTGTTCGGTAAGCTTCAATAATTCACGAATTACCGAACTTCCCATCTTTTGCATGCGGTGGGCGTAACGATATTCCCAGGGTGTCTGCATTTTTTCTCCTTCTTGACATGGTTTGGTTTTATTCTCCCTGGCGGGGAGCAGATTGTTAAGATAAAAAAACCTGATAGGTGTGCGTGACACCCATCAGGCGCGGCTGACATTATGGCAAATAACTGCCAAAAGGACAGGAATAAATTCCTCGTGGAGCATATTCCTATTATCACCCTTTTTAAGGGTTTTAAGCAATGTGATATAAAGCCGTTTTTTGTCACTACTTTTCCGATTCGGAAAGATGACAACATCGCATGCTCGATCTTACTTTAGTCCGAGCTTTTTTCCCTGTTCCAGGGTGAAAATAATTTCTGCAAGCCTTTTTTGCCTGGTTTCATCTTTTTTGGCACTGAGCACCCAACCCATGTAGAGCCGTTGTTGTGATGGCGGCAATTGTTGAAAATTTTGCCATGCGCGCGGGTTTGCTTCCATGTTTCTGCTGAATTCAGGTGGGATGGGGATTTTACCCTGCCGGAGCATCTGTCCTTCTTCACTTGGACTTTCTTGCGCTTGCGGGTTATATTTTGCCAGTCCGATGGCAGTCATCCGTTTTTCGGCGATCAACTTTTCCATGCGCGTTTTGTTCGATTTTGACCAGAAGCTCTTTTCCCGGCGCGGGTTAAACTTGCGCGCATATTTTTCGTCATCGATTTTTTGGATGATGCTGTCCACCCACCCGTAACACAGGGCTATCTCAATTGAGGACTCATAATCAATACCAGTTTTTCCGCTGGCCGGTTTGAAATATACCAGCCAGATTTCCTGCTCCTTGTCATAATTCTCAGCCAGCCAGGCGCGCCATTCGTCCCTGTTGGCTGGTGTAAAAGTTTTGGTGATCTTCATAGTAAGAAATTCGTTTTTGCTGCGTGGTTTTCTGGTTTTCCACCGCGATATACAGTTATCGATCCGCCGCCCAGCACTGACCACTGCCCATCTGCGTTGTTGGAGAGCATTCCGGTTCGTTCATCGATGCCGAGCAGTGTGATGCCAGGTAACCGCGTTGAGAGGCGGGTTGCCCATTCTTTTCCGAATGTGTTGTGGTGTGGCAATACGAGTGAATTTGGGACCAGGTTCAGCCCATCAAACACTTCGCCGCTGACCGGGTCAAAATAAAATTGGCTCAGCACCATCGCTCCGGCGCTGCTTCCGGCGATGACGGCCCCAGCCTGGTAAGCCTCCAGGACGGCCTGCCAGCAGGCACTCCCTGTTAATGTTTGCGCGAGGTAATGGGTGAACCCACCCAATAGGTATATCAGCCTTGCCCTGCGCAGGACCCATGCCACTTGTGTCTCATCTGCGCTGGTTTTGTCGATCAGCCGGACTGCTTCCACATTGCGGGCGCCCAGCTTCTTGAACCAGTTTACGCCGTTTTGCCCTGCGCGGCCATCGTTTCTATCCGGCGCTGCTGCGGTTGGGATGATGCGAATGGAAGCGTCCACCCCGCCTGCCAGTTCCAGTGCTTTCAGATCCGGCACGCTCATCAGGCCGCCAAATTCTGCGCCTCCTTCCAGGAGCAGGTATCCGCTCATCAATTTATCTCCGGGGGGACAGTTTGTGAATGTGCTATTCTCAGGCGAACTCAACGGCTAAACCAAGGTTGGCCTCAACCAGGGGCAGCACTTCATTCGCGTACTGTTCCACTGGCGGCATGCGTTTGGAGCGGCTCCATTCGGCGGCCAATCCATAAATGGCCCAGCTGGCGGCAGTTGTAGTTCGCTCCATTGAAATGACCATCCCATTACTGGCAGGGATTTGTTCCAGCCAATGAATGAGCAAGCCCTGGATCTGGTCACGCACCTGGGCTTCGATCAGTGAACGAAATTGTTGTTCCGTTTTTGCGCAGCGTTCGTGAGCGCCGTCCACGAATTCGCACACGGTGATGATCAGGGATTTTAAATTATCGGTGCTGAAATGGCAGGCATTCAGCATGTGTTTTTCGATCTCCTGCTTGAAACTTTGCTGGATGGCATGGTCAAGCAGCGAATATTTATCCGGGAAGTGGGCATAGAAAGTTGCGCGGTTGATCCCGGCCTTTTCAGTTATATCCTGCACACTCAGGGACTGGAATCCTTTTTCGGTTACCAGCTGCATGAATGATTGTTCGATCATCTGGCGGGTGCGTTTAACTCGCGGGTCCAGTTTTTCAACATCGTTGGACGACATATTTTCTCCAGTGTTGCTTACACAACAGACTTCACTTATTGATGGTTGACGTCCGCCTGTGAAAAATGATAAAGTTGGCAACAGTTGTTGCTTAGGCAACGCATGTATCAAAGATAACATAAATAGCGGAGCCAGTCAATGGTATAGAACCTTTACCGTGGCATCGTTCCGAACCATCGCCTTCAATCAAACTTTAGGAGAAAAACATCATGGCTATACCTACCGAAACCCTGATCGCCCCCGATATGACTTATGCCCGCCTTGCCTCGGATGAGCAAATTGCGCGCACTGTAAAAGCCCTTGCGGCCAATGGCATTACTGCCTTTGTTGTTGAGACTGGCATCGACGCCCGCCAGAAGGTTGCCGAACTGGTTCCCGCCGGCGCGGAAGTATTCATTTCCAGCTCAACCACCCTGAATGTGCTCGGTATTACCGAAGACATCGATAGGTCCGGTCGCTATGATTCTGTGCGGGCCAAGTTGTCCAAGCTGGATTACAAGACCCAGGGTCGCGAAATGCAGAAATTGGGCGCCACGCCTGAATATGTGCTTGGCAGTGTGCATGCCCTGACCGAAACAGGTGTGGCAGTGATCGCCTCCGCTACCGGCAGCCAGCTTGGGCCTTACGTTTCAGGCGCTTCCAAGGTTGTCTTCGTAGTCGGTTCACAGAAGATTGTACCGACCCTTGAAGAAGGTATGCAGCGCATTGAGAATTACACGTTAATGTTGGAAAATGAGCGCGCCATGAAGGCCTATGGCATGCCCAGCGTGATTGCCAAGCTGTTGATTATCAACCGTGAAGTAACCCCCGGTCGCATGACTTTGATCATTGTCAAAGAGAACATCGGTTTCTAATCTCAAGTCATAACCTTGAGGATATAAACAACAGGTGGAGCGTCTTTGAAAGCGCTCCACCTGTTGTTTTATTTTTCGTTTTCCACGCTCATGCTTACGATACGGTCAAGCCGGAAGGTGCGCTCGCTTTTGCGCAGGTGACAGTATCCACGCAGGTAGATGTAATCCGAAAGACCAAGCACCTGCATGGGTGTTACCCAACGCTCCGTCTGTTCCCCATCCCGGTCAATATACTTGAGCAGCAAGCGTTTACCGCTGTAAATAGCCTCGCCCATTTGTGTTGGTAGGCCGATGCCGTCCCGCGGCCAGGCCGGGGAATTATACAGGCCGATGTACCTGTCAAATTGCATCCCGCTCGCTTTGAGCACATCCAACATAGCAAATAAGATACCTTTGGTGGTCAGTGCATCGGCCAGAGCGCGGTGGGCCTGCGGGTTTTGGATTTTGAACGCATTGGCGACATTGTTAAGGCTGTAGGATGGAAGATCGAAATTCTCGCGTGCCACGAACAAGGTGTCGATCAGGTTGGATATTTGAATTTCATACCCGATCCGCCTGAATTCGCTGTCCAGGAATTGCATATCGAATTGTGCATTGTGACAGACCACGATCGCATCCTGAATATGGGTCAGAATTTCACTCGAAACTTTCTGGAAGGTGGGTGCCCGGACCAGGTCGGAATCCTTCAGCCCATTGGTGCTGGCAGCTCCAGGTGATAAAGGACGTTCAGGATTGACAAGCTGCTGGTAGGTGGTCCTGATACGTTTCCCCTCACTTACCACGATACCAACCTCGCATATCCGATCGCCAAACCAGGGCGACAGCCCGGTCGTTTCCAGGTCAAGAAAGGCAAAGCGGGCATTGGAAAGATCGAGGGTCATGACAGTTCTCCTGGAGCAAGAATAAATCCATTCTAACTGATGATCGACCCGCAATCAGCGGTTGAAATACCAACAAAAAAGAAAGGTCCCGGCCGGTTGGGCGGAACCTGAGGTTATTTCTTCAGCGACCACACTCCGGTACATTCCGGTAGGATGATCCACTTGTTATTTTCCACCTGGCGTCCTAGTTTCTTTCCAAAGAAAAATTTGGTGAGTTCTGCAGCTTCTTCCAAGGATTTGAAGCGATAATCCGTGCGGATCCAGCTCGATTGAAATCCTCTGCCGGAAAGCCATGCAAAATAACCTGCCAGGTGTTCAGGCGGGTTGGGTGATTCCTGCCCGGTGCCCATGGTTTCCAACAGGATGACGTGCCCACCTGGCCGCAACAGGCGCATGATTTCCTGGTAACCTGCTTCCAGTTCTTCGCGCCACTGCTCTCCGCCCCACACTGCCAGGTAACAAAAACTCCAGCCCGCGGTCACCAGGTCAGCGCTGGCATCCTCAGCCGGTATATGGCGGTGGTCAGCCACCGTGGTTTGCCAGTTGCTCAGCCCAAGGGCGTGCAGCGATGACTGTGCCTTTGAGAGCATGTGCGCGGATGAATCGTAGGCCCTGATTGTGCCCACATGGGGTGCCAGGATGCGTGTGACTCGCCCTGTGCCGGCGCCAAGATCGATCACGTCCAGGCCTTTAAGGGGCCTGATCTGTTCAAATGCGCGCAAAATATGGTTGTGGTAATCCTCGCGCTGGATCAGTCGTTCGTACTGTTCGGCGTGCTGCTGGTAAATTTCCTGTTCGGTCGGCATCTTATTTCGGTCCTGTCAATCCAAAAAGCTGTGGTCCCTTTAAAAAAACAGGTTCCGCTCTGGAATGGATCTATATCTTCCACTTACTATATTAACATAGACATGGCACCGGTGGCAAATGCTGCGTTCGCATTCATCACCCGGTGACAACCTTAAGCGCCTCCGGTAGGATCTCAAAAGAAAGACCCTTGAGATTGCTCCCGAAGCTGGTGAAAATCTCGCCATCAGCATGGATATACATTGGGCGGTCCGAGCGTACTGAGAAGGTTTTACAGGTACCCATTTTAATCTGGGGAAAGCGGGTATGGGTACCTTTCATGAATTCAGGCACCAGGCGGAACATGGTCATCCGGCTGCATTTCTTAACCATTACGTAGTCCAGCACGCCATCGTTGTTTTTGGCATCCGGCGCGATCATGAAACCGCCTCCTTCCCGTCCTCCATTGCAGACCACCAACATTAGCGCTTCTTCCTGCCAGTTACCCTGATCTGTTTCAACATTCATCAGGGTTGGATCATGGTTTAAAAGGATTGTTTGGATTACCGCGGTTAGATACATTAAGAATCCGCGTACGATAGGCAGCTTGTGAGAGCGAATGGTGACAACGGCATCAAATCCGACCCCCACGGTATTATCAAAATACTCCTGGCGCTCATTTTCATCTGTTATCCGGCCGATATCCACCAGGGACGGTTTAGCGTTCAAGGCGTGCGAAAGGGCATGGTCGGCTCTCTGCGGGACACCGATGGAGTGTGCGAAGTCGTTTCCTGAACCAACCGGCACCACACCCAACACCGGGCGCTTTTCAGGTGGCACCTGCATCAGGCCATTGATGATCTCATGCACGGTGCCATCGCCCCCTATTGCGATTACCTTATCAAAGCCATCAAGACCGGCTTGTCTGGCCAGTTCTGTGGCATGGGTGGGGTATACGGTCCCGCTCCAATCGGCTCCTCCATGGGCATTCACAATTGGACGCAGATCGTTGGCCACGCGCCACGCAGCGCCCATATCAGCCATCGGGTTCAGGATCAGTTTGACTTTTTTTGGCATGTTATCCTCCACGGGGGAAAAACCGGTTAAAAACAGCTATCATTGCAAAGATTAAACACTATCCTTGGATGATGGTTATTCGTGCTGTAAAGTTGGTATCTGCTTACAGGGTTTCCGTTTGAGTGACTTGATAAGATCATCGGCACAGGTTGAAATGCGGGGGCGCTGAATGCGTGAAAGCATTCACAAGAATATGTTAAAATGAATGACACTTACCAATTTTTGCGGAGTACAACATCATGCCTGCAACATCTGCCAAATATTTAGCCGCAACTCCCCTTCAACCTCGACGCAGGGCTATTATAATCGGTTCAGCAAAGGGCCTGGGCGCAGCCATGGCGCGCCGTCTGGCGCTTGAAGGGTATGTCCTGGGCTTGGTTGACCGCGATCCAATCCTGCTTGATAAAATCTGTGCCGAGATCAATGCTTCTGGCAGCCCGGCGCGGGCCCTGCCTTATTTACACGATGTAACCTCATTTGAGGAAGTTCCTGCCCTGCTTCAAAAAATAATGGTCGACTTGGGCGGGTTGGATCTATTTATCTATATTGCCGGTGTTCTACTACCCACAACTCCCGTCACCTATGATTTTAAGAAGGATCTAAAAATGATGCAGGTTAACGCACTGGGTGCGCAAGCCTGGTTAAACGTGGTTGCGCCGGTATTCCAGGCCTTGCATACCGGTCAGATCGTTGGCATCTCTTCCGTTGCAGCCGATCGTGGGCGTGTGGGCAACCCCGGATACAACGCATCCAAAGCCGCCCTTGACACCTATCTGGAAGCTTTGCGTAACCGGTTGACACGCCACGGTGTGCATGTGCTCACGGTCAGGCCTGGGTTCATGGATACCGATATGCTGAAGTCCTCGCCGCGCACCTTTTGGGTTGTTTCACCCGAACAGGCTGCCGCGGATATCTTTAAAGCGCTTAAGGCACGCAGGCAAACCATTTACACCCTCAGTCGCTGGGGGTTGATCATGCTGATTATCAAGCACATTCCGTCGGTCATTTTCCGGCGCCTGTCATTCTAACAAAATGGAGAGAGAGCACTGGCATCACTCAATTTGACCACCTGCTCTCGAAAAAATGATGAAAACAGTTACAGTTCCATCTGAACGTCTCGCCTACCTTGATAACTTTGGCCATTCCCTCCGTGCGGCATCTTACGTGTATAAACCCACCTCTGTGGAAGAGATCAATGATATCTTCAGTTTTGCCAAACAGAGCGGCATGAAAGTTACCCTGCGGGGGGCCGGACGCTCTTATAACGACGCCGCCTTGAATAGCGCAGCGATTGTCTTGAACCTGACCGGTATGAATAAGATCCTAAGCTGGGACCCTGCCAGCGGATTGATCACAGCCGAACCGGGAGTCACCCTCGAAAAGCTCTGGAAGGTTGTACTGCCAGATGGCTGGTGGCCTCCAGTTGTTTCTGGCACCATGACCACCACACTGGGTGGCTGCCTGGGGATGAACATCCACGGTAAGAACAATTATAGAATGGGTCCGATCGGTGAGCATGTTCAGCAGTTCACCGCTTTGCTGCCAACCGGGGCTGAGATAATCTGTTCGCCCACAAAAAATGGCGACTTGTTTTATGCCTTCATCAGTGGGATGGGCATGCTGGGCGTGTTTACATCCATAACCCTCAAGATGAAAAAGATGTATTCGGGTCTTCTGCAGGTGCATGCCTACCCGGTAGGCAACCTGGATGAGCATCTCAAGGCCATTGAACATGATGCCCCGCAGTGTGATTATACGGTTGGATGGCTGGATGCCACAGTAAGTGGCAAGGGCCTCGGGCGTGGGCAGATCCACACCGCAAATTACCTGCATGAAGGCGAAGACGCCGATGCGCGAAAAACCATGCAGGTTGAATACCAGACTCTGCCACCCCGGATGTTTGGGATCTTCCCCAAGTCAATCATCCATTATTTCATGGCACCGTTCATGATTAATCCAGGCGTCAGGCTGGTCAATACGGCCAAGTACGTTGCCAGTTTGCGTGAAGGCAATTACCGCCAGTCGCATGCAGCCTTCCATTTTCTGCTGGATTATGTTCCCAATTGGGAATTGGCTTATGGTAAAGGCGGGCTGATCCAGCACCAGTCCTTTGTGCCGAAGGAGACCGCGCTGCAGGCCTGGACCGAATTGATCTCTCTTTCGAACAAACGCGGCATGCCTTCCTACCTGGGAGTCACCAAGCGTCATCGCCCGGATAAATTCCTGCTAACGCATGCGGTTGATGGTTTTTCCCTGGCGCTCGATTTCAAGGTGACGGACGCGAATCATGCGAAAATGCACAACATGCTGCAGGAATTTGATAGGATCATCCTGGATGCCGGCGGCCGTTTCTATTTTGCCAAGAACAGCGAGACATCCTCACAAACTGCCCTCACTTTCCTGGGCGCCGAGACAGTGGCGCGCTTCAAGGCTTTCAAGCAGCGGACTGATCCAAACAACCTGCTCGAATCTGATCTATTCCAGCGCATTTTCGGCGGATAAAAATGTATGCGATGATCGCAGGTTCACCAAATTTATTGTCATTAATTACGGCTGCATCCCGGATCTTATAGTGTGTACTAATTAAATTCGATTTTTTATGAAATGCCTTGTCCATGATCTTGGATTGATCCCCTACCAGGCTGCCTGGAATCTGCAGAACAAACTGGCAGCTGATATTGGGCGCGGAGCGTGCGCTGCCACGCTGCTGCTGCTTGAACACCCGCATACTTATACCTTTGGTCGCCGTGGTGATGCCAAAAACCTTTTGTGGGATGAGAGAACCCTTGCTCAACGTGGTGCATCCGTGCACTGGGTTGACCGTGGTGGGGATGTGACTTACCATGGTCCTGGGCAACTGGTGGGCTATCCACTCCTGCAACTGCCGGATCAGGATCATGTCGGTTATGTGCGCAAACTGGAAAAAATGCTGATATCAGCCCTGGCCAGCCTGGGTCTGGCAGCAGGCCAGTTAAATGGCAAAACGGGTGTCTGGGTCCAGGCCGATATTGCTTCGCGTTGCCCGCGCTGCACCCCGGTGGATCGCCACAAGCCAGCCAAAATAGCCGCCATCGGTGTCAAAGTAGATGCCAACGGTGTCACCCGCCATGGTTTTGCTCTGAATGTCGAGCCGCAGATGGAGTATTTCGATGGGATCATCCCATGTGGGTTGGCTGACTATCCGATCATATCCCTGGCTGATGTCCTTCCAGTGACCCCTGATATGCAGGTTGTCAAGCGCGAAGTGTCGCGCGCCTTCGCCCAAACCTTTGATTTTGATATGGTACAAACTGGTATTTGACATTTTGGACCAAAATCATTACACTGAAACACGGATAAATTCATCATTAATTTGGAGGAAAAATGGCCGCTCAATATCAACTCGTCATGCATTCCGGACCAACCCCGGGGAAGGTTTTCCCTCTGGAAGGTGATGTCATCACGATCGGCCGGGAAGCCGGGAATGGCATCATCATCAATGACGCTGAGGTTTCACGCAAGCATACCCAGTTTGTTTTTCAGGGTGGAAAGGTTGTTGTTACTGACCTTGGATCCACCAATGGCACATTTGTAAACAACCAGCGTTTGACCGGCCAGCACATTTTGCAACCTGGTGAGATTATCTCCCTGGGTGAGCAGATCACCCTGCTGTTTGAATCGATCGTAACTGTTGATCCGAACGCCACCATCCTTTCTAACGCCAAACCGCCGGCTGGCTTGCCGCCCATGCCTGCCGCACCCGCTCCCCGCCCTCAACCTATATCACAGCCTGTGACCCCGCCTGTCTACGCTGGCCAAATCCCATCCGGACCGGGTTCAATGGCGCCTGCTCCTGCCAAGGCAGGTGGGGGTTCCAAAACCCCGATGATCATCGTAGGCGTGATAGTACTGTGCCTGCTTTGTTCCTGTGTGGCTTTCGGCATTTACGCTTATAACGCCCCTTGTGAGTTCTGGCAGGCAATCCCAATGATCGGCGGAGGCGCTTGTCCCTAGACCTTGAGAACTGTGCTGATAGCGGCTAATTGAATATTTATGAGCAACCGGATGAGTGATCACCCGGTTGTTTTTTTATCAGTTTGGCCATGTTTGTTGCTAAATTAATTGCGATATGAATCAAACCTCTCATCCGCCCCAAACATCCAGCAAGGCATTCACAGCCCGAATGCCAGCCTCCGCCAGCGAATAGTTTCCGGCGCGGAGATCGGCATCAGCACCAACCAGCAGGTTCTCAATTTGCCGGTTAATGGGAGTATCCGGGTGGCGCAGGAAATCAGCCACAATGCCGCGTTGGCGCATGCTGGGCACATCAGGCAGCCATGCGTTCAGAAAGTAAGCTGAAGGGTCCAATGCAGCCTGGTAACGCCGTACTGCGTCATAAAAAGCGACTGTCAGGCGCATATCCGTGCGGGTTGCCTGGTCAAAGGTTTGCTGTCGTAGAAAAGCCTGGTAATTTTGTTCGAGTTGATCGATTGAGATCGAAAAATGTTCCCGCAGGGCATTGTCGATTGCCGCAGCCTGGGAGCCTCCTTCCGCAGGTCGAATGCCGCGGTAAAAATTGTTGTAGGCTTCCCATCCGTACGTGGTTACCATGTAACTGATCAGGCCGGCCGCCTCGGTATAACTGATCTCATGCTGGCATGTATAAAAAGAATCCGCCAATTTGCGCAGGGGTATAAACCAACCCATCTTCAGGATGGCGGCACTGCGTGGCACGATCGGTTCAACCTTGAAGTGCCCATCACTCAAATACACTGCCAGGCCTTCAATCAGGGCGGTAGGGCGCAAGGCCCCGCCCAGGCTGCCATCCACCCAGTGCACCATTTCGTGGTGGATCACCTGTGCTGTCACACCACCGGCGTAATTTTTGTGCAGGTATGAGACATAGATGGCATCACTGGCAAAACCCCCGTGTCCGATGGTGCGCGGGATCAGGGTGATCGGGATTTTATTGTCCAGTTTCTTTCCCAGGCGGCGTTCCACATCGGCAGCCTGGGCATCCACTGTTTTTTTGAGCATTTCCAGATCCTTATCGGCGTCCGTCCCGCTGACGGTATAAATTATGCAGCAGGTGGTCTCAGTTGTTTGCCAATGTGCATTTTTTTCAAGTGCGGGAAGATCAGCAGCCGGGTGCAGGTTGATGCTGACATTCCAACTGCTGTTGTCAGGCAGCACTTGGAATGTCAGCGTATAATCGCCTGGATTAAGCCCGTGTGTATCCCACACCCAGTTAAATGTGGCTTGCTTGCGTCCACCGATCCCAAACGATTCAAATGATTTTTCAGCAATGTGTTTTCCAGCCAGGCTGATATTCACCGATTTATTGCTGGTTTGGAAGTTGGTCGGACTTAGTACTTCGAAGCTGAGCAGGTCGCCCACATACAAAGGACCGTCCGGATGTATCTTAACGTCAAAGGATGCGCTTGGGGTGACGCTGGCTTGGGGTGTCCCGGCCGGGAGAGGGCCCAGGCTGGCGCAAGCAGTCAGAAATAGCAGGAAGATAAGTAGTATTTTTCGCATAAGTTGGATATTATTTGTTGAGGTTGGATCCCGAGCCGTATTGTACTCTCCCGTGCGGGAGCGGCTGATTAGAACTTTTTAATGGTTGCCTTTTTTTATTTTCACTTATTCAATCATTGACCGCCACATCACGCCGGCACATGGCCACAGAAATTGTATAATGGATTCAACCATTCCACCCGCGTTAATCATTCCCAAGAAATGTATGCGCGGCTTGAACCATCTTTCGATGCATCTAGAGAATAACATGACCACATCCACGAATACTCCCAAATGGAATTCTTCCACCAAATTAATCGTCGCACTGACATTGCTGGCTGTTGTTGCTGGACTGTTGATCAAGTTCCAGGGTATTTTGCCCCCGTTGATCATCATGATCCTGTTGGCCTATCTATTTAATCCAATTGCGGATTTTCTCTCCAGAAAGTTGCGCATCCCCTGGAAGCTTGCGGTCAGCATTGTATACATCTTTGCAGTGCTGTTGTTGCTGGCCTTGCTTACATTGGGCGGTGTTGGCCTGATCCAGCAGTTCCAAAGCATGATCAATTTAATCCAGGATAATCTGAATAACCTTCCTACACTTTTTAAGGAAATCTCTGGACGCGAGGTGAATATTGGACCGTTCCTGCTGGATCTGCGCAAAGTGGACTTGGGCGTCATTGGCCAGCAGTTGATCGGTAGTATTGAGCCGTTGATCGGGCGTACCGGGACGATGATTGGAACACTGGCCGGTGGAGCCGCCAATATTTTCGGCTGGACACTATTCGTGCTGCTTGTCTCCTACTTTGTGTTGATCGAGAGTGATGGCTTGTGGAGGGGAATTCTGCATATCCATATCCCTGGTTATGATGAGGATCTTGAGCGGATGGGCAAGCAGCTTGCCCAGATCTGGAATGCTTTTTTACGGGGCCAGCTCATCGTCATGGGATTGGCAGCTATGGTCTATTCCGTCGTCCTCAGCCTGCTGGGGGTCAACTATGCCCTTGGGTTGGCACTATTGGCCGGTGTGGCGCGTTTTGTTCCTTACGTCGGACCCTTCATCCTGTGGATCATCCTGGCCCTCACATCCTACTTCCAGGTATTCAAGTTGTTTGGCATGGATCCATGGATTTACGCCTTTATAGTCGTTGGATTTGCCTGGTTGATCGATATGATCGTTGATAATATCGTCATGCCGCGCATCATGGCTACTGAGCTCAAAGTGCACCCGGCGGCGGTTCTGGTGGCGGCCATTGTAGCGCTCGACTTGCTGGGCATCCTGGGGGTCATCATCGCCGCACCCATGCTGGCCACCATGCAGTTGGTGGGCGGTTATTTTGTCAGAAAACTTTTTGACCTCGACCCTTGGGAAGGGCTCCAGGAAATTCCCCAGCAGCCTTCCATCCGCCATCAGATAGGATCCTGGCTGACTTCACTGCGCTCGAAATTAAAATTCAGGTGAACTCGGTCTGTAATTTGACCTGTGAGTGCTATATAATGGATAAAATTAATCAAGGAGAATAAAAATGCCCAAAAGCCCCGAACCTACCACTGAAACACTGGCGGAGACCGAGAATTACCTGGTATGGAAAGCCGAAGAACCCGATGGCGAGACTACCTTTCATGTTGAGCTTGGTAACGTGACAGTCCATTTCTTCAAAGAAGAATGGGATGAGTTCATCGAACTGGTGCGCGCGCTGGAGTGATCTTTACAAACATCCCCGTTAAAACAAGATGAATAATTCCATTACAGATGTGCCTGGAGTCGAAGTTGGCCAGGCGCAGGATTTTGATGCGCTGACCGGTGTAACCGTTATCCTGTGTCGCCATGGTGCGGTTGGCGGGGTGGATCAACGCGGTGGCGCGCCTGGCACCCGCGAGACTGACCTGCTCAACCCGATCAATATGATCGAAAAGGTTCACGCGGTGGTGCTGGCAGGTGGGTCGGCTTTTGGGCTGGATTCCGCCGGTGGAGTGATGAAATACCTGGAAGAGCAAAAGATTGGTTTTAATGTTGGCGTGGCGCGTGTGCCAATCGTTCCGGCCGCCATCCTGTTTGACCTGGCACTTGGGCGCGCGGATGTCCGTCCCAACGCTGAAATGGGTTATCTCGCCGCGGCTGCTGCCAGTTCCCAGCCGGTGACCGAGGGCAATGCCGGTGCCGGTACGGGTGCTTCGGTGGGAAAGATCTTCGGCAATGCGGGAGCGATGAAATCCGGGCTAGGCAGCGCATCGATTGATATTGGCGCTGGGATTATCGTGGGTGCAATCGCGGCGGTTAATGCCTATGGAGATGTGGTCGACCCGCAGACCGGTAACATCGTGGCTGGGGCTCGCTCCACCAGGCTCGGACCACTCGCGCTTGGATCAAGTGATTTTTTTGCTGATACGCTGGCTACCATGAAAACATTTCCCGGGCGCATGATCGAGGGGTTCGCAATGCGTTCAAATACCGTAATTGGTCTGGTGGCTACCAATGCCAGGTTGACAAAACCTGAAGCAAATAAAATGGCCCAGATGGCGCAGGATGGCCTGGCGCGCACTATCCGCCCGGCTCACACCATGTTGGATGGGGATACGATTTTTGCTCTATCCACCGGCGAACATAAGGCAGACGTCAGTCTTGTCGGCGCTTTTGCTGCTGAAGCATTTGCCCAGGCCTGCCTGCGGGCTGTCAGGGCTTCACACAGCGCCGGTGGTCTTCCTGGCCTGGCAGGGGAGTAGTATTCAAACAGGAATGGTGTTACAGAATTTGCTTTTTTTATTCACAGCCCGACCGGCGAATTACTGGCAGGGCTGTGTTGAAAATATATAATGATCAGGGTTGGCGGTGTGCTACTTCTTTTCCCTTCTTGATCCTCTCTTCTCGTCCCTGAAAATCGCTCCCAGTACCAGGCTTACCAGGCTGACCACCAGGCCACCCAGGAATGCAGGCCAGAAGCCATCCACAATGAAGCCGATATGGAAATAAGTGCCCACTAATCCTGCCAGCCAGAACAGGATGGTGTTGATGATCAAGGTGAACAAACCCAGCGTCAGGATGAGCAGCGGGAAGGAAAGCAGCTTGAGCAGTGGACGAAAGATGGCATTCAGCAGGCCGAAAATCAAGGCCAGCCAGACAAATGATAACCAGTTATCAGATTGTGGTCTGATGCCCGGAACATAAGCCACAGCTACATAGAGTGCTACAGCATTGATGAGCCAGCGAAGAAAAAAGCGTGACATTTTCTACTCCTTGGGTCCAGCCCGCGCCATGATCTTGAGACTGCAGGATGGAAGCTGATTTTTAGCAGATTGATGCGCCAACCGGCATCAATGAATAATACGTCCCCCGCTTTAAATAGTTGTATAACCAGGTGCTTCCATCCAGGCTAGTGTGCGTTGTGGCACCAGCCCGGCGTTGCGGATGGCATCATCAGTCGGTCCTGCCGGGTAATCCAGGGCCAGGGCTCGGTGTGGTCCAATCCGCTGCGCCGCATGGATCAGCAGGCTGGTTACTGCCTGGGGGTTGGCATGGGCTGGAAGCGCAGCCCATAATTGATCGGCCCGGCCTCCGGTGTGCTGGCATGCCAGGATCCCTTGCAGATTGTTTTCGTCCAGCGCTGCCCATTGCTGTGTGTTGATGTCTGCCATCAGACGGTAAATGGCGTTGATCAAGCCCGGTTTTAAGATACTCCAATGGTTCTGGTTGTACCAATCAAGCTCGGCAGGATACGCGCGCGCCAGCCATTTGAACTGGGCTGGCCAATCGCGCGCCAACCTCGCCGTAATGCGAATATTGGGGTGAGGGTTATTTGGCAGCGCGCTGCCTGGTGCTGAGTACCAGCTCGTACGCCGCGCACGTTCCACGAAACCCAACTCGCGGTACAGTTGAATAGCCCCCGGGTTGTCATCGCGAACATGCAACCAGATCGCGCCGGCGCGCTTGTCACGCGCTTTTTGCAAGGCGGCACTGGTCAACTTTCGCGCGATGCCCTGCCGGCGGAATTCAGGATGGGTCGCCACGTTGGCGATCAGAAAAATCTTTTGTTTATTTTTAAAAAATGGGATCAGGCTGACATTTCCCACCACCCGGCCGTTACTTTCCCAAACAAAGCCCGAAAGCGGCAGTGAAACCGTTTCGATTACCCGTGGCGCCCAACTGAGAAAGCTTTTATCTGATCCATTGCGCCGCATCTGGTCGATGTAGGAACGACCCTCGTGGTCAAGCGTGGATGAAAAACACAGCTCGATCAAATCGGCGACAGTTGGCAGGTCTCGCAATACATTGAGTGGACGCATGCGGCCTGCTGATGGATTGGTTGCAGCCAAGAGCGTAGCGGTCATCGCCTTTATTATATTCTTTTTCTTTCGAGGCGTGTTCGCCTGTCCTTGGCAGGCAAAATGCATATACAATATACTCATATGCATTTCTAATGCCCTTCTTTCAAATAGATAGCAAAGCCTTTGCTATAATCCCAAGATATTAATGATCGAAAGGATTAACGCTTATGATGCGATTTGACCGTTTTACTGAACGGGCGCAGGAAGCCGCCCAACGCGCAGCTGAAATTATCCAGCGTTATGGCCATAACCAGATTGATACCGAGCATATCCTGCTCGCGTTGATTGAGCAGCCTGGCGGTGTCATCCCCCAGATTTTGGAACATCTGAATGTAAACGCCACCGCACTCTCGGAGCGCCTGGACGCAGCTTTGCGCGCCACACCCAAGGCCAATATTTTTGGCGGTGGCGCCGGGCAGATTTTTATCACCCCTCGTGTCAAGCGGATTATTGACCTGGCCAATGAAGAAGCCAACCGCCTTAAAGATGAATATATATCCACCGAGCATATTTTCTTGGCAATTTTGACTGAACGTAATACTCCCGCTTCTCGCATCCTGGAGAGTGCTGGCATTACCCGTGACCGTGTATTTGAATCGATCCAGCAGATCCGTGGTGGTCAGCGCGTTACCGATCCACAGTCTGAATCCCGCTACCGAACGCTTGAGAAGTACTCGCGCGATCTGACCCAGCTCGCCCGTGAAGGCAAGTTGGACCCTGTTATCGGACGTGACAAGGAAATATTACGTCTTATCCAGATCCTCTCCCGCCGCACCAAGAACAACCCGGTCCTGATCGGCGAGGCTGGCGTGGGTAAAACGGCCATTGTGGAAGGCCTTGCACAAAAAATTGCCGATAATGATGTGCCTGAAATTCTTTCCGGCAAAAAAGTTGTCGCGCTTGATCTGGGTTCGCTCATTGCCGGCAGCCGTTTCCGCGGTGAGTTTGAAGAACGTCTTAAAGCAGTGATGGAAGAAGTTCAGCGTTCGCAGGGTGACATCATCATGATGATAGACGAATTGCATACTGTGGTCGGTGCAGGCGCTGCGCAGGGTGCCATGGATGCCTCCAACATGCTTAAACCAGCGCTGGCGCGGGGCGAATTGCAATGTATCGGTGCAACCACGCTGGATGAATTCCACAAATATATCGAGAAGGATGCTGCTCTCGAGCGACGTTTTGCGCCAATTTACGTCGACGAGCCGAGTGTTGACGATGCCATCAAGATGTTGCACGGTCTGCGTGACCGTTACGAGGCTCATCACAAGGTGCGTTATTCCGATGAAGCACTGGTGGCTGCCGTCCGGCTTGCTGATCGCTATGTGACCGATCGTCACCTGCCCGATAAGGCCATCGACTTGATGGATGAAGCAGCTGCCAAATTGCGCGTAGCTCTCTATTCCATGCCTCCAGAACTTAAGACCATGAAGAATGATATTGATCGCCTCACTGCCGAGGAAGAACAGGCCGGATTGGCCCGTGATTATGAGCATGCTGCCCAGAAGAAGGCTGAACGCCTGCGCCTCGATATTGAATACAAGGAGAAGCGCGACATATGGGAAGCTGAAAACCATATCGATGAAGTGGTGGATGTAAACGACATCGCTGATGTGGTACACCAGTGGACTGGTATTCCGCTCAGCCAGATGATGGAAACTGAATCCACCAAGTTGCTGCAGATGGAATCGCGTCTTCACGAACGGATCATCGGCCAGGATGAAGCCATTCATGCCATTTCGGATGCCATCCGGCGCGCCCGTTCTGGGCTGAAGGATCCCAGCCGGCCGATTGGTTCGTTTATCTTTATCGGCCCAAGCGGTGTTGGCAAGACTGAGCTTGCCAAGGCGTTGGCTTGGTTCATGTTCGATGACGAGGATGCGCTCGTGCGCATTGACATGTCCGAATACCGTGAGCAGCACACCGTCAGCCGCCTGTTTGGCGCCCCTCCCGGTTATGTGGGCTATGAGGAAGGTGGGCAGCTCACTGAAGCTGTTCGCCGCCGTCCATATCGCGTGCTGTTATTCGACGAAATTGAAAAGGCCCATCCCGAAGTTTGGAATGCCTTGCTACAGATTCTGGACGATGGCCGTATGACCGATGGCCAGGGTAATATTGTCGATTTCCGCAATACTGTCCTGATCATGACCAGCAACCTGGGCACGGAATATGTCCGTAAGGGCGGCACGCTCGGATTCCTGCAGCAAAAAGCGGATGATGAGGAACGTGATGCGCATGACAAGATCGAGAAAGCGCTCAAGGGTGCCTTCCGGCCCGAATTCCTGAACCGTATTGACGATGTCATTATGTTCTCCCCGTTATCGGTCGAGCAAATGGAGAACATTGTTGTGCTGCAGCTCAAGGAAGTTCAGGATCGATTGAACGAATATGGTGTAAAGCTTGAACTCAGCTCTGCCGCCAGGAACTGGCTCGCCAGGCAGGGTTACGACCCCGCTTTTGGCGCGCGCCCGCTGCGCAGGGCCATCCAGAAATTCGTGGAAAGCCCGCTCTCGGTGGAACTGCTCGGAGGAAAATTCGTGGGCGGTGCTGCTGTAGTGATCAATGTGGTTGACGACAAAATCGTCTTCAATTAGCGGCATTATGCCCAAACCAAAGGTCCCGTTTCGCAAGACAGAAACGGGACCTTTTTTGTAAATATATTGTGGTCGGGTAACACCCGCTGTCCTTCGTGTAACCTTGGTCGATGATTATTGTTGTCTGCATGGAATTTGCTTGATTATCAGGTAGAATTTATTCCAATCAGGAGCTGATATGGAAAATCAAAATAAAAACTTCTTCACAACCACAGCCGGGATCATCATTGTGGTATTGCTCGTGCTGTGCTGCTGTTGTTTTATTATCCTGGCTGGTGGTTTGGGCGGGGCCTATTACTTTGCTTCGCAGGTGACAGCATCTGCGCCAGGTGTCACGCCCTTTGAATTTAATTTTGACAATTCCACCCCTACTCCCACCCCTGTTGTCACCCGTGTCCCGGTGGAAAACATACCCACCAACACTTTGAGCACCTTGTTGGATACGCTTGTGCCTGAGAATGACCCTTATGATCTGGCTTGCCGGCTGCAAAATATTTGTGATGTTCCCAAAACTCTTCAACCACCTTCGTCACCGCTCCAGATCGGCTTGGTACAGAAATTTTGGTTAACCAATTCGGATACGGCAGAAAATTTCCAGGTTGATGCGACATTGACCTATATCACCCCGCATAGTTATTTTTGGGTTGAGAAAGGCACAAGTGTTGATAAAGATGCCATGAAAAAGTTGATGGATACATTTGAGAATAAGATATACCCCACCGACCGCGAGTTCTTTGGCAGCGAATCAAACCCGGGGATTGATGGCGACCCGCACATTTACGTGATCTATGCCGCCGGGATCGGCGATAATATTGCCGGATACTTCAATTCCTCGGATGAGTTCAATCCTCTGGTGCGTAAATATTCCAATGCACACGAGACCTATGTGCTGCATTCCAGCCAGGATCTGGCGGATGCTTATACTTATGCCACCCTTGCCCATGAATTTGTCCATATGATCCAGTTTCCGTCCGATCGAAACGATGTTAGCTGGATCAATGAAGGTTTTGCCGAAGTTGGAGCCTTTCTGAACGGGTATGATATCGGCGGCGCAGATTACGAATATGCCATGAATCCGGATTTGCAGTTGAACGCCTGGGATGATTCGTCTTCGCCCGATTTCGGCCGCCATTATGGTATGAGTTTCCTTTACCTGACCTATTTCCTCGATCGCTTTGGGCGGGATGCCACTCAGGCGCTTACCCGCAACCCCGATAACGATCTGACTAGCGTGGATTCCACTCTTAAATCGTTAAATATGACCGATAAAACCACGGGGAAAATCATTACCGCCGATGACGTTTTCGCCGATTGGGCTGTGACCAATTATCTCCTGGATGGCTCGGTGGGTGATGGTCGCTATACCTATCATAATTACTCCAATGCGCCCTCGGTGGCCGCTGCAGAAAAGATTTCGTCCTGCCCCTACCAGGCGAAAAACTTTTCTGTCTACCAGTATGGTGTGGATTACATCGATATCACCTGTTCTGGCAAATTCAACCTGCGCTTTGAGGGCTCCACCCAGACCGGCTTGTTGCCGGCTGATGCATACTCCGGAAAATATTCCTTCTGGTCAAATAAGGGTGATGAATCTGACATGACCCTTACACGTGAATTTGATTTCAGCTCCGTTTCAGCCCCGCTGTCCATGACATACCGCACATGGTATGACCTGGAGAAGGATTATGATTATCTTTATGTTGATGTATCCACCGATAACGGACAGCAATGGACGATCCTGAAAACCCCATCAGGTACCGATACCAACCCATCCGGTAATTCGTATGGTTGGGGCTACACTGGAAAGAGCGGCGGTGGTGACACAGCCTCCTGGATCGAGCAATCGCTTGACCTGTCTGCTTATGCCGGCCAGAAAGTGCAGATCCGTTTTGAATACATTACGGACGCGGCTGTCAATGGTGAAGGCCTCCTGATCGATGATATTTCAGTTCCATCCCTTAATTACAGCTCTGATTTTGAGCAGGATGACGGCGGTTGGCAGGCAAAAGGATTTGCTCGCGTTGAAAATATTCTTCCGCAAACCTACCGCGTGGAATTAATTGTTTCAAACGGCAGCGGCACGACCGTAACCAATGTGGAATTGAATGCGGACCAGACTGCTGATATCCCGCTCGTGCTTGAAAGCGGTGACCAGGCCACATTGGTGGTGAGCGGCACCACCCGCTTCACGCGTGAAGATGCGCATTACTCCATCGCCGTGAAGTAAAACTAATAGCCTGGCTATTGAAAGGCGTTCCATGAATTTGTTCATGCTTATTTCACAGGATGATTTGTTCAAGCTGTTGATGGCGGTCGCGATTGGTGGGTTGATCGGCCTTGAACGGGAAATGCACGCCAAGGCAGCCGGTCTGCGCACCATTACCCTCATCACGGTTGGCGCCACATTGTTTACGATGCTCTCGTTGGATTTTGGCGACGACCGGGTTATCGCCAATATCGTTACCGGTGTTGGCTTCCTGGGTGCTGGTTCGATCCTGTTTTCTGAAGGCCGCGTAAAAGGATTGACGACGGCCTCATCGATCTGGGTGGCGGCAGCGCTCGGAATGTCCATTGGCCTGGGTCAATATTGGCTGGCAGCGATTGCCGGTTTGATCGTTTTCCTGGTCCTGTGGGTGTTTGCCCAGATTGATCGGCTCGTCGATATTTTAGGCCGCGAAATACGCACCTATGAGATCACCTATGCTGCCAGGGAAAACAAGTTGGAACAGCTCGAAGCCGCGATGGCCACTTGCAAGCTTAAGATCATTCGCAGGCGGCGCATGAAGGTGGGCGAGGATATGCTTCAGGGGATCTGGGAATTGCGAGGCGCGCTGGCCAATCACACCATGTTTTCAAATGGTATGCTGGCTGATAAGGATGTGGTTGGTTTGAAATACTAGATTTCGGCTTTCAGGATGATTTCGGCGCATGCGCGGGAATACTCACCGCCGGTGTTGTCATCAGCCAGGTCCCAACAGGCTGAAAGAATCGCATGACAGAAGCCCCAGTCACGGATTCTCTCGCGTGGGAAACCCAGACGTTCGCTCAAGATGGCGATCCTCCGCCCGGTTATGGCGAGCGCATCTGGCCGGTATGCCTGCTGCGGCATTGGGTTGATCAGCAGCGGCCCGCATTCGTATTCAGCCGGACCGGTTACACCCTTGGGATCGATGGCCAGCCAGCCGAGTCCGGATGACAGGATATTAAAATGGTGCAGGTCGCCGTGCATCAGCACTGACGGGCTGGATTGTGCGAACAGAACAGGGATGAGCGCCTCAGCCCGCAACAGCAGTTCCTTTGGAAGTGGGCCGCTTCCACCTCCAAACCTTTTACGCAGCCGGGGAAAAGCTGCAAACCAGTCGCGCAGGTTTATGAGGTCCAGCCCGTCCGGGATTGGGCGCCACAGGTGCTGCATTACATCGCAGGCGATATTTGTTCGTTTTTCATCATCATTCACACTCGTCAACATTCTGCCTGGTGAGAGCCGTTCCATCACGAACATATAATTCTCTTCATCCGAATCCAGCAAGCGCACACAGCCATCGCCCGCAAAACAACGGAGGGCTGCCAGCTCGCTCTTGAATTCGGGGTTGGGAACCCCAATCTTGAGCACCACATCGCTGCCGTCCCTGCGCTTTGCGCTGGTGACATAGTTGTACGAAAGCAGGAAAGCCCTGCCCAAAGCCAGGTCCCATTTTTGGGCGGCCTGGTTCAACAGGGAGGGCAGATCCTCCAGCCACTGGCGCCCGGCTTTGCCAAAGGTGGTTTCGATATTTCGTGTAAAATTCGGGTCCATTTTCACCCAGCTACCCAACCTTATCAAAACCCCCCGTCCTAACGAAAAGGACGGGGGGTTGGTGTTGTTTGGAATGATTATGGGCTGACTTTGATGACAACCGTTAAATCGCCACCGAAGGTTTTTCCCTGGTCGCTGATCATCACCCAGTGTGCAATATATTCCCCGCTTTTCGCAGGCGCTTTCATGTCAATCCCCAGGTCGACTGTGCCGCCGGGTTGAACCTTGGTGTCTCGGGCCGAAAAATAAATCGCCTGTCCGCCCATCGCTTCACCTGCCCAAAGTACCAGGCCAAAGCCTTCATCCCAGGCGCAGATCCCGGTGTTCTGGATTCGCCACACCTTGCGGAATCTCTCGGTTGGCTTCATTACTGTCCCGTCCGGGATGGTTACATCTGCGATAAATTTTGAATTGAAACAGGTGGGGCTGGCGGTAGTGCTGCCTGCCAGGGGCAGGAGTGGTGTCACACTTGGAGCTGCTGTGGCAGCCGGAAGCCCGCCTGCGGTTGTGGGGGTTCCAACTGCCGGAAGGCCGGCTGCGCCGCCCGTGGGTGTCAACAGCAGGGCCGGACTTTGCGTGACCGACTCGGTTGCGGTTGGCTGGCTGGTGCTGGTGGCTGCGCTGGTGGGAGAAGCCTGCCCGGCAATTTGTGTTAATTGGACAAAAGCAGTTGCTGCTGCAGATGTCATCACGGCATTTACGTCCACCGCTGTGGCTGTTGGAGTGGCTGCCTGGCCAAGGTTGCAACTACTGAGAGCTGTCATGGCGATCAACACCATGCCAACCATAAATGGCTTGAAAATGGTTTTCATATTACTTTCCTCCAGGATATTGTTCTTTGCATTTTGTGATCAATTTTGATGAACAGCTTTCCCATTATATCTTAAGCTCGCCGGGGGCTTAATTCAACGTGAACAATCGTTAGCGATTATCTTCAGGTTTTTATCCTTCTGGAAGCCTGAAAGACCTTGGTTCTTACCTGCAAGTAGTGTTTCCAGATGCTTTGCTGGAAACACTACAAAAAATCTCATTCTACTTTATATTGGGAGATACTCATTTTACCCATTATTGATGTGATATTGAATAAGGGGCAGATGGATGATCCTACCCCTTATTCAATATCCGGTTACGGGCCTGTGGTGCCTGTTGGTGTTACTGTCGGTGTGACCGTGTTCGTCACAGTTGCTGTCGGCGTGGCTGTGCTTGTCGGCG
>Ga0172368_10000995_pt1 | contig 39633 bp, 32 predicted proteins | sample Lak11m_FD_114540 | JGI IMG/M metagenome (GOLD analysis project Ga0172368, IMG submission 114540) | Freshwater microbial communities from Kabuno Bay, South-Kivu, Congo - kab_022012_11m | ecosystem: Environmental > Aquatic > Freshwater > Lake | place: Democratic Republic of the Congo: South-Kivu... | reverse complement strand
CGTACAATGGAGCCATGCATGCTGTTTTCTACAAAGCCGAACACGTGTTCAACCCTTACGCGTATGCTTGATTTCTCTTTATTGGTGGCTTTTTGCGTTTCGGTCAAGGGCTTGTTCCTGTATTCTTTTTCATGTACCTTGCTTATCACCTCTTTCTTTTTGTATATTTTCTCCTGATCTTCTCCGGTATAAGCGCTGTCAGCATAAAGTGGCTGATTCTTGTCTTTATCCGTTAGCAATTGCTCTATGGCTTGTGAATCATGAACCGAGGTAATGTGCCTGTTCTCTTCGCGGGTGTTGCGTTGGCGCGGGACTTCCACAAAACTGGCATCAACCATTTTTCCTTCGTTTGCAAATACGCCTGCCGCATCAAGTGTTTCATTGAAACGCTTGAATAAGCCCAGGATAACATCCTTTTCAATAAGTTGCTCCCGGAATAACCAAAAAGTACGACTATCAGGAACTTTATCGCTTTTCTTTAATATGAACTTAAAAATCCACCGCCTTAGGCGGTGGTAATGTCTAACCTGAATTATTCACAAACCCAAATTTCGAAAAAAAAACGATGCCAGGGAGAGGGTGAAGCCAAATTTTTATTCTCGCAGGGCGAAATGACACTATGTTTTTTCATCGGATCTGATAAAAATCATGTTCTCGTGCTATTTTTCTTGTGAAAATATCCGGTATTGACAATAATTCGGGACTTATTAACATAGTTCTTTCGGTCCGTGCGGGTTTTCGGAGTGTAATCTGTCAGACAGGGTGGTTTATGAGGGGGTTACCGGTTGTTTTCACTACTGGGTTAACAACGTAATTCGTTGAATTTACGGAAGCAATTTGCAATTACTTCCATATCCGGAAATTGTTTTGGGAGTTCAATTTTAATGCGGGTCTTCATTTCCCTCACATAAGCAGCAACCTTTATCAATCGTAACCGTATGGTTTTCATGGTAGCCATGGCATATTCTGTTCCCTGAAGCATCTTGTCGCGCAGAGCATGCAATAAGACATAGGAAGCGGAATGCATGAAAAGCCTGAACTGATTGGCTTCAAAACGAGAGCACGACATCCGGTCTGATAGCAGATGGGACTTGTTTTTCCACATCCATTGCCAATGGCCTCCCAAGTGGTTTGGCTCGCAGTGTTATTCCAAGAGGTTTCAGGGATGCCCGGTTTTCCTGCTTGCAATAAATTTTATCTGCCAAAGCCTCTTCCGTGGGACTGATGTACGAATTCTTTGATGCACGGTTTTTCTGGGCTTTTGCTATATTCTTTTGCACTTATTACCCTATAAAGTTAACGGAATCCTTTGAATAATCGGCGTTATGGATAAATTCAGCAGACATGCAAACTCCGCGGGTAGAACCCTTTGCTTATCTCTCTAAAATCCCTTTCCATCATCCCCGACTTCCCGGCCAATCAACTGCACACACTTCTGCCCGGGCAAAAATAACCATACCGCATCATTGATAAAAGATGCTCGTGGCCGTAAGGATACGTCAATATAGGATAAGTAATTATTACTCCCAGCGTTTATAACCAGAGAGTATTAATAATACATTTTTTCTACCATTGTGCTCAATTGTCCCTCAATTAAGCCTCAATTAAGCCTCAATTAAGACTAAAGCTTGCAATGATCATTTTCTGTTAAAATTTATTGTTTAATCTCCCATTTCTGAAGACTGTATGATCTTTGGATATTGAACAAATTGTTTTTCTCACGCATTCTGATGACACCAATATGCTTCATAAGGTAGAAATCAAAGACAAAGGCATCAGGATTTTGCATACTGGTGTCCGAAGTTCGATATGTTGTTCTCACCACATTTTTAAACAGATTAGATCCAAGTGAATATTCCGGAATTAATTCTGTTTTACAATATAAGCAACTCCCGGGATAACAATGACAGGGACTGGGCTGGTCCAGATTTGATGGTTGATCGGGCCATAATCCCAATACATTAAAAATAACTGGCTGGGATTCATCTATATCAAGTGTAAGTTTATCAGTTTGTCCTTTACCATTAGGGTTTGAATTGGAATTACATTGAAAACCCAGCGAGTATTGATAAAGGAATTTACTGTTAAGGCGGACATTAATTACTTCTTGCAATCGTCTGAGATCGGCCCCCCCCGACATAAATGACCTTGGTTGGTTAGTAACATATACGCTGTCAGTTTCTCCCGTAGAATCATTCCGGTAAATCCAATAACTTCCATTTAGGAACATGCCATAATCTTTTAATTCCTGCCGGATATAATATTCAGGTATTTCCTTATTGCATGAGGATAAAAGTGCAGGACAAATCAGCACAATAAAAATAAATGACCAATGGTAACACTTTATATTTCGAAGAATTACCATCGTATTCAAATTTTTATTACTTTAAATGTATAATCTACTTGTTGTCCTATACCTGCAACAATTTGAATCAATTTTATCAATGGTGAGAGGTTGAATTTTTTTAACTACTTTAATGTTCTATTATAAAATGCCTTAACATCTATAGACTAATCTAAATCAAAATATAACAATTTATCTTTGTTCTCCGTGGCTCTCTGTGAATCCTCCGTGTATCTCCGTGTAATTTATTTCACAGAGAGGTTTCATTTTTTACCACTAAGAGCACTCAGAGCACTAAGGTACACTAAGATACAGATAGTATTTCACTTTTTTCAACTGAATATTTTATTTATTATTTCTTCTTAGTGTTTCTTAGTGTCCTTAGTGCCTAAGTGGTTTTTTTTTACCCCAGGAAATCCCTGAACGATCATCTCCGATTTGTTGATCGATTGCATCAACCAGCTTAACAGGATGGAATCTTTTTCGACTTCGGTGAGTTGCCATTCGATATCGGAGGACCTGAGCCTGTTGGTGAGGGTCCTGATAAAAATAGCAGCAGATACGCTGAGGTTAAGGCTTTCGGTAAATCCGACCATCGGGATACGGACGAAATCGTCGGCCATTTCCAAAGCCACTGGGGTCAACCCGGCCAGTTCTGTTCCGAAGAGGAGCGCGGTTTTCCGGTTGATCGGCAGGTTTTCCGGGATAAAACCATCCTTGTGCGGCGTTGTGGCAACGATCCGGTACCCTTGCTGCTTCAGCCGGGCGATACAGCCAATGGTATTGTTACCCGGTTCATTATATCTGTAGAGGTCAAGCCATTTCGAAGCGCCGAGCGCGACATCGGGATTCACCTCATATTTGTTCCGGTTTTCAATGATGTGAACATCCTGGATGCCGAAACAATCGCACGTCCTCAACACGGCGCTGGCATTGTGCGACTGAAAGACGTCCTCTATAATGACAGTGAGATGGCGTGTACGGAACTGAACGGCATTCTGAAACTTTTGATAACGTTCATCCGTGGCAAACCGTCGGAGGTAGTCAATCATTTCCTTCGTAGCAATGGGGTTCAGATCATGATCCGGGTACATAGTCCTGCTCATTGGTATCATACAAAAGTAAAAAAAATGGCCTTTGATGCCTGTAGTTCAGGAAAAAATGTAATTTTGCACCTCCAAAATTCAGTAAACATGGCAAGTAAGCAGGACAAAAAGATTGACAAAACCGAAGAACGTATTGTTGCAGTTGAAGAAGCATTCAGCAAAACCGAACAGTTCATTGAGAAGTACCAGCAGATCATCCTGATCGTGGTAGGCGTGATCATCGTGGTCGTACTCGGCTTTTTCGGATTCAGGCGTTTTTACCTTGCTCCCAAGGAAAAAGATGCCCAGAGCCAGATGTTCATGGCGGAAAAATATTTTGAACAGGACTCATTGAAAAAAGCGTTGAACGGCGACGGACAATACCTGGGTTTTCTGGCAATTATAGATGAATTTGGAATGACCAAGTCAGCGAATTTAGCGCATTATTATGCCGGTATTTGTTATCTGAAACTTGGCCAGTTTGATCAGGCATTGGAGCAGTTGAACAAGTTCAGCGCGAAGGATCAGATGATAGGCCCGATGGCCAAAGGAGCCATGGGCGATGCCCACATGGAGCTGAAACAGGTACAGAAAGCCGCAGATCTTTATATGGATGCCGCCGAAATGAAGAATAATGAATTTACTTCCCCGCTGTTCCTGATGAAATCGGCCATGGCCTATGAAGAACTTGGCAATTTCGAAAAAGCGCTCACCATTTATAAACGGATCAAAGAGGATTATCCCCGTTCGTACGAAGGCAGGGAGATAGATAAATATATCTCGTATGCCGAAGGAATGGTAAAGAAGTAATTTACGATTGGACGAGTTACGATTTACGATTTACATAATAGCAGACATGGTTGTTTAAATCCTGATTGTTGTTTTTAAATCTAAAATCTGTAATCGTAAAATCGTAATTTTGTTTCATGTCTGGCTTCCCCCGCATCATCTTTTTTGGTACTCCTGATTTTGCCGTAGCCTCCCTTGAACGACTCCTGGCGGCCGGTTTTCAGGTTGTAGCGGTGGTTACTGCTCCCGACAAACCGGCCGGGAGAGGTCTCCTGGAAAAAATTTCTCCGGTCAAAGCTTGTGCCTTGCAGCATGGCATCCCGGTGTTGCAGCCTTTGAACCTGAAAGATCCCCGGTTTCATGTTCAGCTCAGATCATTAAATCCCGACCTTCAGATCGTCATTGCATTCCGGATGATGCCCCGCCAGGTCTGGGCATTGCCGCCTTTGGGCACCTTTAACCTCCATGCCTCGCTGCTGCCGCAATACCGGGGGGCAGCGCCCATTAACCACGCGATCATCAACGGAGAACGCGAAACCGGCGTCACGACCTTTTTTTTAAATGAGCATATCGACACCGGGAAAATAATTTTAACGGAGAAGGTGGCAATCGGTCCGGAAGAAACTGCGGGTGAATTGCATGACCGGTTGATGAAGACCGGTGCCGGAGTCGTGCTGAAAACGGTTGAGCAGATTGTTTCAGGTAATGCTGGCGAAATCCTTCAGGAATCATTGATCGCGGATCCTGCATCGTTAAAAGCGGCTCCCAGGATATTCAGGGAAGATTGCCGCATCGACTGGAACCGGGATGTTGGGACGATCCATAATTTTATCCGTGGTCTCTCTCCTCATCCTGGGGCCTTTACAACCCTGGATATTGCATCAGGGGAAAAGCAGATCCTGAAAATATTCAGGGTTGTACCGGAACCAATGGATCCTCCATGTTCTCCGGGCGAATTTCTGACAGATGGGAAATCATTTCTAAATGTCGGGGCAAAAAACGGAATTATTCACCTCGCGGAACTCCAGCTCCAGGGACGAAAAGTCATGAATACAGGGGATTTCCTGCGGGGATTCGGAAGAATATTTCATGAAACCCGTGGTATTTAACCGTTTTAGAGGGTGAGATATTAACAAATATTCCATTTTATCAACATTTTCAGTACTTTTAGGCCGAAAACACTTGACTTTTTTTCCAAATGCCTTATATTTGCAGGGATTATTAATTATTTATTAATTAAAAACTAAGAAAAATGAACAAAGCACAATTAATCGAAGCAATCGCCGGTGATGCAAAAATTAACAAAGCTGAGGCAAAGCGTGCTCTGGAGGCTTTTATTGATAATACCAAAAAGGCACTCAGTAAAGGTGAAAGAGTTGCTTTAGTTGATTTCGGTTCATTCTCCGTCTCAAAAAGGGCTGCCCGCAAGGGTCGTAACCCACAGAACGGAAAAGAAATCAAAATCGCCGCCAAAAAGGTTGTAAAATTCAAAGCAGGCGCCGCGCTGAGCAAAAAAGTAAAGTAAGACTTTACTGCTTCAAGAAAATAGCCGCCCTGGCAGGACGGCTATTTTTTTATGTTGTTCATTGTCTCTTCAAACGGTTCAGAAGGGTTATGGTATGACACGCCACAATGCCCGCGGTTTCGGTACGCAAACGGCTTGAACCAAGGCTGACAGGCGTAAAACCTGTTTCAAGTGCCTGCAATATCTCGGTTTTTGAAAAATCTCCTTCAGGGCCGATCAGAATCAAGACATCAGAATCCGGCAGGTAAAGGTGTTGAAGTTCTGATTCGTCGCCTGTCTCGCAATACGCGATGAACTTTTGTCCATGGAAGTCCCTGCTGATAAAATTCCTGAACCTGGCAGGTTCGTTCAATTTGGGTAACCATGTTTTGAGCGATTGCTTCATGGCTGAAACAAGTACTTTTTCCAATCGCTGGAGTTTCAGGACATCGCGCCCGGAATGTTCGCAAAACAACGGTGTAATTTCGCTGATGCCTATTTCCGTCGCCTTTTCGAGGAACCATTCAAAACGGTCGATGCTCCTGGTGGGCGCTATGGCAATATGTAGGCGCCAGGTATCAGACAGCACAGGTCGGACCTCTGAAATTGTAACCTGGCAAGCCTTGTGTTGGATCTTTGTCAGTATTCCATGATAGAAATTTCCTGATCCATCGGTCAGATCAACCTCATCTCCTTCCCTTAATCGCAGCACTTTCATACAATGCCACGATTCCTCATCACTCAGGGTGCAAACCTCGCTATCAACCCGGGAAATAAAAAACAACTGCATGGATCGATTCTGGTTATCAGATGTATATTGCAGGTAATTGTCACCGGTCAATTCCCGGTGACCGGCGAGATAATGATCTTCTTAACAACGGTCGTTTCTTTCTTCTGAACGATCAGAATATAAATTCCCGCGGGAATGTCACGTACATCCATGGTAGTCCTGTAAAGGTCCAAGTTTATTTCCGATCGTTTCATGATTATTCCCTTGACGGAGGACAATTGCCAGCTTCCATTTTCAAATCCACGGATGGTCAGGGTCAGATACCCGGAGGAAGTATTTGGAAAAATGTTGACGGCAGTTTCTGCGGATGTCGCGGGAATACCGGTGCAATTTTCGAAAGTGATCCGGATGGTATCTTCCGCTGAACAGCCCGTTGCTCCGGTAACATTTACCATGAATTCCTGTGAGCCATACCCGACACCCGCGGAATCAACCTCGATAGTCTGTGTGGTGGCTCCGGTTGACCAGAGATAGGAACTGCCGGGATTTCCTGCATCCAGCATGACGGTGCTCCAGGCGCAGACTGATGTGTCGTTCCCTAGATTGGCAGCAGGCGTAGCCAATACGTTGATGAAGCCGGACTTAGTCTTTGAATCTGAAGTGATCCCGTTTGAAACGGTCAGCGAGACATCATAATATCCCGTTGTATCATACCTGATATCCATGGGATTCTGGATGGAAGATGTCGCGGGTATGCCTCCCGGAAATGACCATGCCCATGTTGTCGGATTGCCATTTGAAATATCAGTGAAATTGACCGTTGTACCGGCACAGGGTGTATCGTTGTCGGCAGTGAAATCGGCGAACAGCGGGACTGTTAGCATTTCGACGGCATCGAGGTTAAAGCCTGCCCCTGTTCCATAGGCCGGTCCTGCACCATTGTCCTTGATATACAGATAGCGGACTTTGCTTAACGGCACAGTATTAAGGTCGAAGCTGGTCGTTCCATTTCCCACGCCGATCGTCGTGTACGGGCCATCGATGTTGTTGCCGCCGGAAACCGTGAATGCCTTGGGATTAGTACCGGCCTGGATCACCTTGAAATCGGCGTCGGGTCCATTAAAAATGGTATCTCCCATATCCAGGACAATCCAACCGTTTTTTCCCAGGGAATAGGGCACTGAATCTGGTTTCCCTAACGCTCCCGGGGTATATCCTTCGTCGCCGAAATTATTTCCCGGAATCCGGCAACTCGTAACCTTGTAAGCATAGTAGCCCGGCGAAGGCGCCAACTGCACGTTGACTTCCGTCGCTCCAGGGCCTGTAATGGAAACGTTCATGATCGTTTTCGACTGGTATCCGTTTGCCACAACCTTTAATGTGTATGTTCCTGGCACGATATACTTATGATAGTCTCCAACCACCGGATCGGTGTAGACCGGATAGTAGTTATTCACCCATACGGAAGCCCGAACCGGATCTCCTGTCACTGAATCAGTTACGATTCCGGAAATGCCCCAGCCGCAGTGGTTTATTGTTTCAATCATGGCCGGTTTGTTTGCATTGTAATAGTAACCGATCTGGGAGGAGGGGGGCTGCTTATCATTGGAGATTTCCATTGACCAACCGACATTACCGAGGCTGCCATACTGGAAATCCTTGGTACTGCCATTGATGGCATACATGATGTTATACCCTTGTCCGTACTGCAGGCTCCCGTATCCGGAAGAAGTGGAATAAACACTTGCAAGCTGGTCGATGTGTTCATTGTCCCTGCAGGCATTGGCCCGGTAACTCCATGGATAGGAGAGGATTTCTATTCCGCTGTGGTAGTTGGTGTAAACGACAAACTGGTTATCGATGATACAATTCCGCAATGCTTTCGTTTCAACCTGTGAAAATGCACCCCAACTGTTCCCTTCTGAATTCCACATGTATCCGTTGTCGCGGTTGCAGTCGACCCCGTTGTTGTTGTAACGCGACATAGCCACGCGACCATCGGGGTTGACCATCAGGTAAAGCCAGATCTCGCGGTTGTTGATCAGGTCGGTCAACGTGGGATTCGAACCATATGCCAGGCATAGATCCCGGGCAAACATGATGATATTTTGTGACCCTCCGATTTCGTCCCCATGGATTCCGCCATCGAACATGATCTCGGCCTCCGTCTCATCAGTTTCGACATTATCGCTGATCTTGAGCGCGGCAAGCTGACGGCCTCCGATGGAAGTACCCCAGATCACCTTCTTACAAATTGCCGGGAAATGGGTGGCAAGGCTGTCGGCGATCTCAATGATCTGTTCGTATGTATAATAACCTGCCGGCACCAATGGATTGTCCCAGAAATGAGCAAAATGTTCATTCATGTCCGGTATAGTTACATGGTATTGAAGCCGGCTGTTTTGAAGCAGTTTTAACTCTTCCGGCACCAGGTACATCCTCACAGCGCTGCCATTCGAGCCTGCCGGTTCGAAATCCAGTCCAAGATCCCGGATCCCCTGCATCTCAGAGGCATGGCTGCTCAACACGATAACTTCCATTTCCCCCGGTCGCCAACCTTGTGCCCGGAGGTTGTAAAAGGCCAGCATAAGGATCAGGATAATATATATTCTTTTTATCATGGTATAAGGTTCAGAGTCCGCCTGTCCGCTTGTTAACGGATAACAATTTTCTCAACCATCGTTGTCTGGTCACCGGTTAGCCGTAAAAAGTAAATCCCTTTCGCGTAGCCTGAAAGATCAATTTGATGCGATATTTTACCTGACTTTGATAACAAAACGTCAGAGTATACCATTTTCCCCTGAAGATCAAGAACCGATAAATTCACTGCTCCCTGACTGTTGCTTACAGTCAGATGGAATATTCCGCGAGATGGATTCGGGAAGATATTGAACGCCGTCTGGTCCTGATGTTTTTCAGGTTCACCAACTGGCCCGTTTACCTGGATATCTGTCAGGAACAGATTATTACCGAAACGGTTATACGACTCAAACATCAGTTTGATCGTCTGATTGCTTGTCCATTGCGACAGGTCAATGGAGTAACATCCCGTACCATAGCTTCCGCCGCACCAATCATCGGCCGATTGCGGATAGAAGGCGCTGTCGGTACTTGGATGGGTTACAAATACGCCAGGGGTTCCATCGGGACCCATGCCCCAAACACGCTGCCAGGTAATGCCACAATCGTCGGAGATCCTGACGATGAGAGAATCTTTACGCACCCGTTGTTCATACGCGTGTCTGAAGCTTAACATGACCGAGCTGTAACCTGTAATGTTGAGGGCAGGACTGATCAGCATGTCGCGCCGGTTAACCACACCATAGTTGAAAAAATCCATGTACATGGATTTTGAACCGGGCGCCAGGCCTCCAACCGTGATGGTATCCCAGGTGATCCCCAGGTCTGGGTTCTGGATTTGCCAGTGATTAGCATTAATCCCTGTTCCGAAGGATTCAACAAAGGGAAGTGCATACCCGTCTTTGACAATATAGTCAAGGCGGGTCAGTATCTGATTCCCTGCTGCATTTGAACAGACCAATTGTACATCGTAAGCTCCCGATTCATTGAACTGAACAACCGGGTTCTGGCTGATATTGGAAGTACCTTCCAGAAAAGTGATGGTACCGGGGTTAAAATTCCAGACCCATTCTGAAGGGCAGTTGGTTGACTGATCTGAGAACCGTACCACATCGTTGTCGCACAGCACAAACTGATCGGCTGTAAATCCAACAGAAGGTAGCAAGGTATTGCTTACATTGATATAGTTGGTTTTCGTCAATGAATCGGATCCGAATTCATTCCACACCTTGAGCTTTACTTCGTATGTTCCGGGGGTACTGTAAACAATATCCGTTGGATTTTTAAGATTTGAGGTTGAAGGGTTTCCTCCCTGGAATGACCATTGGAAAAAGGTGGGTATGCCGGTAGATAAATCCATAAAATCTACCGCGCAGCCGATGGGTACCAGCGTATCCGTGGTCGTGAATCCGGCAGCAGGTAGTGTGTGATACATATCAGATCCCCACAAACCCCGGCCGTAGGTGCTGGCACGAATGGCGTCCTGCGAAACAGAGTCGTTATCGTAATAAATTTCAAGTTCTGTTATCCGGCCATTGGCAGGTAATCCGAGGCTGAAGGGGATCCAGCCCGGGGTTGTCTGGTCTTTGTAATAAACTCCCGCGTCAGTGCCTACATAAAGTCCTTCGGGGGCATTCCTGTAACATACGATTGCGTTCTTCGTGATGGCCGGCAGGTTCCCGGTGATGTTTGTCCAGGTATGACCTTTATCAAACGATTGATAAACGCCATTTCCAAGGGTGATATACACAATATTTTCATCCGACGGATGGCTTCGGATATCTGTCGGAGTGCCTGAAGCAGGAAGGAAGCCTGAAAGATCGTACCATGACGGATTGTCATCAAGGCAATTATCGCTGCGAAACAGCTTCCCGTCCGAGCGGGCGGCATAAAAAAGATCGGTATTTACGGATGAATGCTCAACATCTGCCATGTCCGATCCATTCGATCCTGCCAGGCTATTTGAAATTTTCGTCCATACGACCGGGTAGGAGGTAACATTTTTACTTCTCCAGATATTCTTGTATCCGACGAACATTCCCTTGTGATCGGCCTGGCTGAGGCAGAATGGAGTCACCCATCCCCCGCCTTCTGTAATACCGTTAACGCCTTCGCCTGCAATGTGCGATTCACCTGTATTGTTATTCTTCCGGAAGATGTCGCCATAATAGATCGTATGGTAAGTAAAGATCGGGTTTGTATAATCCACGGCGCATTCCATGCCATCGCCTCCTCCGGTGGCCACCCATCCTTCAGGATTAAACATATAGGTTCCGTTATCCTGAAAACCATTGATCACCTTATTTTTTACGGTCATGGATTGCCCCAGTTTGTAGATCTGACCAATGGTCATTCCTTCTGTGCGGTCGGTCCAGACTGACCCGCCGTTAGTAGTTACCCAGCAGCCGCCATCGTTCCCGGCATATAATTTCCCGTCGACGGGAGAAAAACCGAGGAAATGACAATCGGCATGAACCGCCGGAACGTTGCATCCGCCATACCAATGAGAATTGATGGCCCAGGTGGTCCCTCCGTTAGTTGATTTCCATACATCGACACCTCCGGCATAAATGGTTTCGGCATTCAGAGGATCCGCGGCCAGTGCAAGGTCGTACCATCCCTGACCGCCGGATCCGCTCCCGTCGCATGACCAGTCCATGATGTTCGGGGAGGTGGACCGGGTACTGAACGTCAGACCCGCGTCGGTTGACCGGTACAGCCCTTTGAATCCACTGCTGCCATCAGTTTGTATGAAGTAAACATAGGAAGGATTGGCTGGAGTCACTGCAATAACTCCACGTTGTCCGCCGGAAAGTCCTGCTGAGATTTTGACGAATGAGGTTCCATTGTTGGCCGAACGGTAAAAGTCAGCCACTCCTGCGGCATAAACGATAGACGGATCACCCGGTTTGAAATGAATGTCCTTATAATTTCCCGGCTGAGTGCTGATCCAATTGGTTCCACCATCGGCAGAGCGAAAAATACCCCCATTGGTAGCAGCAAGGATGATCTGTGGATTTAACGGATCCTGGATCATCCTTCCAATCGTTTTATTCCCCATGCCTGTCGAGGAAGGAGCCCATGTAAGCCCGCCATCCGTACTTTTGAATACTCCTAACCCGGGTGCATCTCCGGCATCACGATCGCCGGTGCCTATCAATATTATATCGGGATCGCTATAATTAACCACAATCGCTGAAACACCCAGTGTGGGCATCGTGTCGGTATGGGTCACCCAGGTATTTCCCCCGTCCACAGATTGCCATAATCCACCGGCAGGTGCTCCAACGTAAATTTTATTTGGATCGGTCGGATGAAAAGCCACTACATTCAAACGGCCCAATCCTTCATAACCGGCCGGACCCGGAGCCGGGATCAATGCAGGTCCAAGGCTTGTCCAGGTACCACCTGCTGAACGTGAACTCTGATCAAAAGCACGGTAAGCATTGAAGGTTTCATCCGGCGCCCTGCGGCTGCCATCGGGCAATACCCGGCTCTGCATCATGTACTCCCAGCGTTTAAAAACTTTCCAGCCATGACTCCTTGTAATCACACGATCTTTCCAATAAATGTTGAACGCCCGCTGAGTCTTGAAAAAATTAGCGTCCTGGTCCTGCATCATCCCGATCCAGTATGGATAATTGGCAGTATCATTTGCTGTCGGAATACTTGTAGTCTGTGTGTTTCCAGCTATTACACAAAGCATAAACACGGTGAAAATGAGTAAGATCTTTCTCATAGAGAGGTGGTTTGGGATTTGGGTGTAAAGGTATAAAAAAAAGTGGACAGGCGGACGAGTGGACAGGCGGTATGATGGACAAGGGGACGGTAACAGATGAAGGTAAATACAAGTTGATCCTTGCGACCAAGGGAGACTTACTGGACCTGACCGGCGATTGATCTAAGCACCTTGGCTCCTTTGATCCGGACGTTCTTAATGTCCATGATATCCGGGTATTACAAGATAGACAGCAGGAGGTGTGCAATCTGCGCTTTCGTCGATCCCTGAATGGCAATTCATGAAGCCGGCGGATGTACAATAATATATAATAACCTGGATTTATTATCGTTCACACTCCGGATACAATAACAAACCCTAAAATTATATACACATGAAACCGATCATAAATCTCACGAAAATAAATCTCATTCTCATTCTGTTTGCGGCCTTTTCCCTGGCTTGTTCAAAAGATGAGAAAAATGATCCTCCTGTATCAAATCCGGTGCTTTCTGTTAAACTTGTCGATTCACCGTCGTCATACGACGCTGTTAATGTCGAGATCATAGGACTGGAGGCCAATACAGGATATGGCTGGATTTCCCTGGCCATGGATCATACCGGTGTTTTCAACCTTCTTACATTCACCAACGGGAGTTCCCTGCCCCTGATGAATGATACGGTAATGAATCCGTTTACCATGACAGAATTGCGGATGATCCTCGGGCTTGACAACAGTGTTGTGGTAGGAGGAATTCCTTATGAACTCCAGACCCCTTCGGGTCAGACATCGGGGTATAAAGTGAAAATGGATCCCCAGCAACTTGTTGCCGGAGGAATTTATCATCTCGTACTTGATTTCAATGCAGAGCAATCAGTTCACCTGACGGGAAGCGGGAAATACATGTTGAAACCGGTCGTACAGGGATTCATGGAAAATACCATTGGTGCTATCGCCGGTACTATATCTCCGGTAAACGGCGCTTATTATGTCGAAGCCATGAACGCGACCGACACCGCGGGAACTTATATCATGCAGTCGAACGGACAGTTCCTGCTTTCAACTGTCAAACCGGGTACATATAATGTAAAGGTTTTCCCGAACGGTGGTTATATTGAGAAGAGTGTTCCGGACATTGTTGTTGTTGCCGGGCAGACCAGTCAGATGGGCACGGTCATGATCTACCAGATTGGTGGTGATTTCCAAATGTCTTTGCCGAAGCCAGGGAAATAGCTGCATCAGAAAGCGGACAGGTTTGACACCTACTCTGCCTCTTTACAAGGGAAGGGGCAGCGGTGGGTGATCAGGAAATCCAGCGCCAGGCAATGATCATGAGCAGGAAGATACTTCCATATATGACAGGTATCATATACAATAATGAACCTGCGTTTGCGCCTTCATGCTTTTGATTTAACCGGGTTACCACTTTTACACTGAGCCAGATCCCGGCAAGGATGAACAAGGTTAACAGGGCTGACACAAGTATATTCAGCCACACAGGGTTTTGATGAAGGATGATTGTGCCATCAATTATTTTTTCCGCCGTGGAATTTCCTGATATATCATCAGTGAGATGTTCAAAGTATGGAATTCTGGAAGTGGTCTTTAAAACTGATTTGCCAAGATGAGCTGCTGCAATGATGGGAATAAACGCGATCCCATAATTCAGGAAGTATTCTTTTATCCTTAAACCCGATCCGCATAATCTGGAAATGAGAAACGGCAACAGCCATATTATCAATGGGAAGAACAGGAAAAGAGACAATCCTTTGACCAGGACGGTTCCGGCCTTCCCGGGGACCGGCAGCGGACCCACCAGCATACCGGGCAGATACTCAAGAAACCCGCCGGTCACACTCCATTCCGACCAGATTTCAGAGATCACAAAACCCGAAACAACCAGAACAAATACCATTTCGGCCACCTTTAAAGGTTTCAGTTTAAACAGGTCATTCGCAAAACCAATATAGGTTAACATGGGATTCGGCCTGGCTGAGTCAGGTTGTGACTGATGGTTGGCACATGTTTTCATACACCCTGCACATAAAATGCAATCCGAATTGTCGCTTATTACCGCCGGATACAGGTCGACACCACAACTTTTCATGTTAAGATTATACCGGAATGATCTATGAATGCACGATTTATCTCTGCAGGTCTTACATGTTCGCACATCTTTTACACGCCAGCCGAAGAAAGAAAACCTGGAATACAAACCCAGCAGATAACCCACCGGGCAAACATACCTGCAAAATGTGTTTTTTTCATAGATACTCCCGATGATGACTGAGACCCCGGCAATCATCAGAAGATACATGGACATATAATAAGGGTTCCTGTGAATGGCAAAACCCTGGATCCCGGCCAGTAAAATGAACATATAAAATGCAGTAATTACCCATCCTGAAAGCAACCATGCGGGACGTTTTCGCTTCAGGCCGATCCGGGCAAAGAAGGTCGTGACCACTTCGACAGGGCAGACCATACACCAGATCCGCCCAAAAAAGATGGCCAGAAAGACAATTGCCGGCCACCAGTATGACCATACAACCAAATTGCCAAGATTTGTATTCCTTAACTGTTGTAAAACGGCAGGATCGGTCGAGAAAGCGCTGAGACCGGTAATTATCAATAGCGTATAAGCAATTAAGGATATGTATTTCAGGGATACAGGCATATATCCCCTCAGGAGGATCCGGTTTATTTTTTCAAGCATAAAGGTTCATTGAAAGGAACGTATGTTCATTGCCCGGGAGTGAATTGGGACAGATCATAAATTCCAAGTTGTTTTTCGATACCGGCCTTCTTCTTCAGCTTCCTCTTTGCACCCGGTTAAAAATCCTGCTCCCGGAAGGATGGCAACAGCTCCCGGAAAAATTCCCTGTTTAAGGAATTCCCGGCGTTTGGGGCTGAACCCTCCTGCAGGTGAACCATTATTATGAATAGTTTGCATCGTTTTAATTTTTACGGTTCATCGAAATAATTAATTGTACTAAAGAAAAATTAAATAATCCCGGCGCCCAAAGCAAGTGAAATGATGACGAGCAACACAGCAACTAAAATCTGTATGAAACGCAGCGTAATTTTTTTCAGCAGCCTGCTCCCGATAAAGGCCCCGGCAATAGCAGCCAGGGTTGCTGAAATGAGCAAAGTAAGGTTTTCGTCCAGGTTGGCCGGGGTAAACCGTGATGCATATACGGTAAGCCGGGTAAAATCGACCAGGCACGCAATTACGACGCCTGTTGCAATATAAGCTTCTTTTGTCAATCCGCTTTTGATGAGGAACGCGCTCCGGATAGCACCCTGGATACCGGTCAGGCCGCCAAAAAAACCGCTTAAGGCGCCGCCCAGCATTAGTTTGTCCCTGCCAAATTGTATCTTCTGTACTGATGGAGCAATTTCCAGTACTGAGAAAACGATCAACAAAACAGAGATGACCAGTTTAACAGGAGTGATCTCAAACTCCTTTCCCCACATCTGATACTGAAGAATGGATGGCATACCGTTTATCTTCAGTAACAACCATGCCCCAAGGAAGGATGCGAGGATTGCCGGTATCCCGAACCTGAGCAAAACCCCGGCATCAGTGTTCCTGCCCGTTAAAGCAATTTTAAAGAGATTGTTGGAGAAATGTACCACACCTGTCAACGCTATCGCAATATCGATCGGGAAAAAGACAGCAAAGACCGGCGCCAGGATAGTACCGAGCCCGAATCCTGAAAAGAACGTGAGTATGGCGGTGAGAAAAGCCGCTATACATATTATTATGATTTCCATGATCCGACTTTAAATTGCCTATGACACATAACGGCAGAACCTCACAAATAATTTAAACTACTTCAAAGATAATGATTTCGTGTTTGATGAATGTCGTGATAGCTCCTGGTTCCTGAGTTGAAACGAAAAAACGGCAGCAATTAGCCGCCGTTTTTTTCCGGAACACCACGGTGTTGACCTGTAAGAGTCTGCTGAAAAACGACCTTAGTTATTCATCCGTTTCTCCGTCCGGAAAATGACTTTTGTAATCAGTTGGCGGTATCAACAGAGCCGCCTTGTTTTGAACATGGGCTCCGATCCGGTTTCCGGCAAAATGGCAAAGTTTGGAGCAATCCACTGTTTTAGACATATAATGTGGATACCAGTTAAGCAATTCACTATATTTTATAGTAACCGGACCTATCAACGGGTAGGCAGTAAACTCCGGGTTGATCCAGTTGTTCTGGCCTGTTCCATTAAAATCTGATGCACGGTGTTTTGTATGACAGGCAATGCATTTGATCTTAATCCCGCCGGCCAGGTTCATGTGATCCGGAGAAGGATGGTTGGCATCTTTCCCTGCATGACAGTCGATACATTCCGGCCCCTCCTCGATAGAAACCTGCTGATGCAGGCTTGCACCGTGGCATGTGACACATGTTGTATTCTGATGTACTGAACCCAACACAAGTTCCTGGAACTGCGGATGTCGTTTGATACCTGTGGCATACATACTGTCGAGCACGTTGTTCTGATAAGAGTATCCCAACTGCGCCGGGCGATAATAACCGATATGGCATGATCTGCAAACGTCGTTGGAGGCTTCCAATACGGCTTTATTGCGAAAATTGTGACTTCTGACATTGGCAGTCCAATCCATCCTCCATTCAGTATAATCGCTCCAATTAACACCATTGTAATTGTCGCCTGCCGTTTGTACTCCATCCCAGTTCGACTGTTGCAGCAGATCGGCGTTAGAGGCTGATTTGGGAGTAATATCAGATTCGAAGTGACAGGTCGAACAAGTCGCATGGCAACGGCCGCAATTGTCATCCTCATAATTTTCTCCGACATTATGCCCGCCAAAATTCCTGACTGATGCACCTTTCAGCCGTGGTATTTTGATGTGGGCCGCGTTTGCATTGTGCTGGTCAGCATGGCATTTATCACATGCAGTTGAGGCTGCAGTACCATAATTACGGGTACTGTCGGTGGTGGCTAACGCTTTAGTTCCGGATTTTTGTGAAAATCTGGCCCATCCGCCGTATACTTTTACACTTTTACCATGTGTTGATCCGGACATTACGATATCCGAATGACAATCGGTACAAAGAATTGCAAGGTGCTTGGACTGGACAAATTCTGCAGAGTCAACATACAGCGGGATGGATTCAGTTGCTCCCCCGGTAACTATGATATCCTTTTTAAGATTTTGATTGCCATGACAGGCTTTGGCAATGCAGGTTGAATTGGCAGCCTTCCAGGTTCCCGTAACCGGAGGTTCTTCGGCCTTGTCTTTTTTACACCCGATGATCATACTGACCATTGTCACCGGAACGATCAAAACGAGAAAGAGTTTTAAAACAGTTGTCAGGAATTGTAGCATAGAACGGTTCATGGATAGTTGGTTTTATTATGGTTTATATTCGGTTCACAAGACTGAAGTCAACTGCGCAAATTTATCCTTTCAAACCAGTTGCTACAATAGCATAGACATAGTATTTTATATACCATCAAATACATAGATAATAATAACCTGAGATTCCGGGTCAATCCTCCCGGAGTGTAATAATGCCGTGCTTTACAGCATATTTAAGGAGGGAGACAACGCTTTTTACCTTTATTTTCTGCATTATATTCCTGCGATGGGTTTCGACAGTCCTAAGACTGATGTGCAATTTGTCACCTATCTCCTGATTGGAAAGGTCATTCGCTATCATTTGAATGATCTCCTTTTCCCGTTGTGTAATATGGATATGATGAGGCTCTGAGACATTCTCTGACTCTTTTCGGTGCATTAGATCGGTTATCATGAGTTCCGATATGCGCTGGCTGAAAAATTTATCACCGGCCATTACATTCCGGATGGCAGTCAGGAACTCTTCCTTTGTCGAGTTTTTCAGCATGTATCCCGATCCCCCGGCCAGGAGCATTTGGTAAACATACTCATTGTTTTCATGTTGGGAAAGTGCGATCACCCTGATCCTCCGGTTATTCCGGAGGATCTGACGACATGCCTCAATACCTGAAAGATCGGGCATAGAGATATCCATAAATACAATATCCGGAAGCAGTTCTTTTGCTTTTTCTACCGCTTCATTCCCTCTGGTGGCTTCGCCAATGATTTCAAGTTCGGGGAAAGAGTCAAGCATCATACGTATCCCCCTGAGGATCAATTCATGATCATCCGCTACAAGAATCTTTGTTTTTTTCATATTACGATTGCATGCAGGGTAATTCAACAATCAACTCCGTTCCGGTCCTTTCTGATGAATTAATGATCAGACTTCCGCTAAAGGTGGTTGCACGTTCCCTGATACTGACCAGCCCAATACTTTTATATTCTGTTTCAACATTTTTTGCATCAAAACCGACGCCATTGTCCTCAATGACCATCACCACAGATCTCTCGTGACGAATAAGTTGTATATACGCAGATTCAGCTCGGGCATGTTTAAGAATATTGTTTATTGCTTCCTGGCATATCCTGTACAAAGCTTTTTCAAGCCGTGGATCAATCCTTTGTTGCTCCATGTTAAAAGAATCGAATGAGAACTTCGTCTCACTCTGAAGATTAACCTGATCAATAAGTTGATGAATAGCGGGGATCAGTCCAAAATCTTCAAGCGCAAGGGGGATTAAATTGTGAGCAATTCTTTTGGATTCACCGATTGCCGTATTGATAAGAGTCTTTATTTTTAACCAATCTTCTTTATGGTCATTGTTTACATCGTCCTGATAACCAGACACTAAATTCTGGTACGAATATGATATTGCAGTTAAAATCTGCCCTAACCCGTCATGAAGGTCCGTAGCAATCCTGAGCCTCTCTTTTTCCTGTGCTTCATTAATGGCAATTGCCTGCTCTTTCCTGATGTTTTCAATTGTCCGTTCAATTTTTTTACGCTCTGACAGATCATGAAATACCACAACATATTTCCCAATTCCACCATCTTTGGCGGGTAAAGGTGTCCCGGCAATGAGAACGGGTACATTTTTTCCCCGATGGGATATCATGACAGTTTCTGTCTGCATATAAGGTATTCCCCTCTGCGCAACCTCGCCAAGTTTTTCACCTTCATGAATGTCTGCGATTATTGTTTGCAGAAATTTACCTTTAAGACTTTCAGAGGACCCTTCCAGAATACCGGATCCGGCATGATTGACTGATATTATCAGACCCTGATAGTCGGTTACAATGAGCCCGTTGAACATACTGTTCAGAATATCATTGTACAGATCACGTGAAACAGTGACATTTTCAATATGATTCAGCATTAGGTTAAAGGCAGTTGCCAGTTCACCGAATTCATCACGGCTGATAATTTTCACTTTTGCCCGCATATCTCCTTTAATGACCTGGCGAATGGTATCCAGAATGCCATACAATGGAGAAGTCAGATTTTTGATGAAAAAGTAACCGCCAATAACGACTATTAAGCCAAGTATCGCTCCCAGGGAAACAATTGTTATCGTACTGTGAATTATTGCAGTACGATTTGTTTGAACATACCTTGTGATCTCATGGTTTGTCTCCGTCTGCAGGGAAAGAATATCATGCATACTTTTGTCGATGATGTACTGAATCTGACCTTGAACTGCTTGACGATCGGCAGTATCCATGGAAGACTTTTTTATAAAAACTGAATTTCCGATATTTTCAACAGATAACAGGTCTTCCTCTACCCTGGCAAGCAAAAACTTATTATGCCTGTGTGTAATTACCAGCTTGCATGTTCCAAGTGATTGCCTGGCCTCGGCCATTCGCTTTTGGAAATTCTGAAAATGATCCGGATCATTTTCCATGAAATAATTTACCAGCGGTGTGTGAACCTTCGATAAAGCATATCTCATGTTTTGAATGCTTTCAAGTTCTTTATATTCAACTACGATCAGGTTGGATGTCTTTTTAAGGGTACGGATGCATATATCCCCGGCAATGGCGATTAATATAATGAAGAAAAGAACAATGATACCACTAAGAAATAATTTATAGCTGATACTATTCCTGGTTATCAGGTGCATTCCGGTTGATTGTATTAATTGGAGACAAAGATAAAGATCACGAAGATATAGTAAATATCCCAGGAACAAATTAAATAACAGTCAGAAAAATCCCCCGAAACCTTTCTCTTTTAGAAGGGAAGGTACCGGAGGAAATATTTCTCGACATCACGAACCCTAGGGCTGTGGAACCAACTGCCTTTGTTAGCATAATTGGTCCCGGTGTATACATTTCCGCCAACTGATGTCGTCAAATCATGGAAATTTTCGGCGATTGGCGATGAATCCACCGCGAAGGGAATGTGTTCGCGGGGATTCAAGATTTACGGGTGCCAGTAAAGCGCCTGAATTTGTGACCTCTATCATTTTGATTTCTTAACCATTTTTTTTAAAATAGGGTTGATTTTCAGTATCTGAGGCATGGTATCACCTAATAAAAATCCCCACGGTTTCAGGGAGTCGATATGGTCGAAAATGAGTTTGACGATGGCCAGGATCGGGATCGAAAGGAACATGCCGGGTATTCCCCACAAGGCATTTCCTGCTATGACGGCAATTATTGAAAAGAGTGCATTGATCTTTACTTTTGAGGCAACTATTTTTGGTACAATATAATTGTTGTCGATCAGTTGGATGAAATAATAAGCTGCCAGGACGTAGAGGGCGTACCATGCTGTTGATTTGGTAGCGATGGCAACCAGCATGGGCAAAGCCACTGCCACCAGTCCGCCGATATACGGGATGACATTGAGCAATGCTCCAAGTATCCCGAGCAGTATCGCGTATTCAATTCCCAGGATCAGAAGAGCCGTAACATTCAGTATTGCCACAATAACAGCCTCGATAACCAGCCCGACCAGGTAGCGTTGAATTACGGTTTTGGACTGTTTAACAATTTCGCTCACGTTCCTTTGATGGGATTCGTGAAAGAGTTTACGAATAAAATCAAGCAAGAGGGGTTGGTAATACAGGATCATGAATATATATACGGGAATCAGGAACAATACGACCACACTGCTGCCCAGGGTGAGCAGTGTCTGCCCGATTACAGTGCCACTTGAGCTTATCAGTTCATTTTTGGTTTTTACAAGCCATTCATCTATCTTCCGGGGATTGATGTCAAAGTAACCGGTGGCCCATTGGCTGGCCTGGTTGAGCATGGTAGTAAATTTTTCGGCCAGTATCGGCCAGGATTCACTGAAAAGGCTTGCCTGTGAGAACAGGAATGCACCAAAGGCGAAAAGGACTGCCATTGTCAGTACCAATGTTATCACAATGGACACGACCCTGTTGATACCCAGATGTATAAAAAAATTTACCATCGGTTGGAGTAAAATGGCAATTACAATAGCGAAAACGATGGGAACAACAATGCCCTGTGCGATATACAACATGGTTAACAGGACGTATAGACCAACCAGGAATATTGTTACCTTCAGGTAAAAAGGTAATTGTAGTTTGCTGTCTGCCATGGCATTTACAGGACCTTTCTTCCCTGGATATTCCTAATGATTACCGTTGTGATTGCAACAACAGGAAGAATATGTATCAGGTCGCAGGCTCTAAAGGCAAAAAATCCAATCGCCCGGCCAATAATAAGAATAACCGCGATGATGTAAAGTAAGATTCCCATGATTAAATATTTTTAAATTAGTTCAATTGATCGCTTAAACAAAGGTATGGACCAAAGGTACATTGTCGTTGCATAATTTTTTTATTATTTTTCATTTTACATTTGGACGATATCCCCCGTGAAAAGGGTAAAAGATGTTCATTTATTACTTTTTCTCGTCTTTTGCTTTCAATTTCGCATCTTTTTTTGCAGCACGATCTTTCGCTTTCTGTTCTGAAGCCTTTTTATCTGCAGCCTTCTGCTTCATTTCCGCTGCTGCCTCCGCCTGTCTTCTAAAGTAACCCCTCAAAAGAAAATTTTCCTTGGCTGCATTCAGGTTTTCATTCAAGCCTTTGCTGCTGCTTTTAATGTTCGTCATGGTCTGACTCAGATCGTTGGCAATGGTTGTATCCTGTATCAGCCGGCCGAGTGTTCCTTTCCCGCTGTTTACTTTTATCATGATCTCGGCAAGTTGTTCCGAAATGATTTCGGCATTTACCGCCGTTCCCTGCAAACTGGCCATGATGGCATCTATTTCCACCGGCTCCGCTGATGCAAGATACTGTCCTTCTTTTATTTCGGGAGCATCAAAGGTTCCCTGCGTGATGATGAGCAATTTGTCACCGATAAGACCTTCTGAACCAATAGCCACTACGCAATCCGATTTGATGAACTTCCTGACATCGTTTCTGATCAGCATATCCACCTGCACGCTTGAATCATTGACGATCCGGATGTTGTCCACGGTACCCACCGTAATTCCGGAGAACCGGATATTATTTCCAACCTGCAGGCCGCTTACATTTAAAAACGATGTTGAAAGTTTGAATACCGGGCTGAACAGGTTCTTTTGTTTACCGATTATGAATATGGCCAGGACAAAGAGGGCAAGTCCTCCGGCAACAAAGAGTCCGAGTCGTATTTTGAATTTTTGAGTGTGAGTGTCCATGATCTTACAATTTTGGATTTTGCATTTTAGATTTTAGATTTTAGATTTTGAGTGTTAGATTTATTGAAAAAAAGACCTGATCAAAGGATCGGCAGAAGTTTCAAAGTCTTTTGTTTTGCCTTCCATGTATACTTCCCCTTCATTTAGCATGACGATCCGGTTTGCTGTGCCCAGGGCGCATTTGATATCGTGTGTGATGATGATCGAAGAAGTTTTATATTTTTTCTGAACTTCATTGATCAATTCACTGATCTCGTCTGATGTAACCGGGTCCAGGCCCGTCGTGGGTTCGTCGTACAGCATGATTAAGGGGTCCACAACGATGGTTCGTGCAAGACTAATTCGTTTACGCATGCCTCCCGAAAGTTGCGACGGCATTTTATGCAATGCATTGGCGAGTCCTACATTTTCCAGCACTTCATTGATTTTTTCTTCAATTTCTTTTTTTGTCAGGTCCTTTTTTATTCTGCGTAATGGGAATTCCAGGTTCTGTTTTACTGTCATCGAATCATAAAGCGCACCACTCTGGAACAAGAACCCGATTTTTTGTCTCAACTTGTTTAAGTCCTTGTTTTCCAGGTAACTCAAATCCCTCCCAAAGACATTTATCGTGCCGCTATCCGCATGCATTAAACCGACGATACATTTAATAAGTACAGATTTTCCGGAACCGGATTTCCCAAGTACCACGAGGTTTTCGCCATTCATGAGATTTAAAGAAACATCTGTCAGTACCATTTGTTGCCCGAATGATTTCTTAAGGTTGCTGATCTCAATCACCGGATTGCCACCCTTCCCTTCAGCCTGGATATGTCCTCCTCGTGTAGTCTTCATTTTCAAATTTTCAAATTTCACAGCATATCAGTAATCTGTACAGCAATCACGTCAACGATGATCACGAGAAGTGATGCCAGTACAACGGCGGAATTTGCTGCGATGCCGACGCTTTCGGTTCCGTACCCTGCATTGTAACCTTTATAGCATCCGACCATCCCGATAACGGCCCCGAAGAAAAACGATTTGATAACAGCGGGTAAAAAGTCTAAAAAGTGAACATGGGAAAAGGCCTGGGAAAAAAACAGCACAAACGACACCTCACCCTTGATGTTTGCCCCGGCCCAACTACCGAATATACCAAAAGCATCGGCATACAGGATCAGCAGCGGGATCATGATCGTTGCTGCAAGTACCCTTGTTACAACCAGGAACTTCATAGGATTGGTCGAAGATACTTCCATGGCGTCTATTTGTTCGGTCACCTTCATGGAACCTAATTCTGCTCCCATTCCGGATCCGATTTTACCAGCACATATTAATGCCGTGATCACCGGTCCCATCTCCCTGATGAGGGATATAGCTACCATGCCCGGAAGCAAGTTTACTGCGCCGAAATCAATGAGTATTGGGCGCGATTGAATCGTTAACACCAGTCCCATTATGACCCCGGTTACAGAAATAAGCGGCAGGCTTTTATAACCAATCTGAAAACACTGCCTGAAAAACTCTTTCAATTCAAAAGTGCGTGAAAATGTTTCCCTGAAAACCCTCAGGATAAAAAAAGTAACATCGGCAATGTCGGTTAAAAAATTGTTTGTCTGGAGGGTTTTCGACATCGTTTTCTCGCTGAGCCTGATGGATTGCTTCTTTGCAAAACCCTTTGCCTTGATGACCGGATGGAATTGTTTCATGTTAATAAATGCCTATGCAGGTACGGAACTTCAGTATGCTTTCTTTGAATGAACAGTTGAAAACCAGGGAAAAATTATTCGCCGGCTTCATACAACAGAAGCCTGTTTCTGAGCGAAATGATCTCCTCCTGTAATAAGTCTATTTTCTTAAGCAGATAAGTGATGGTCTCAATTCCCTCCAGGTTAATATCCAGGTCGTAATAGAAATGTAGTAGTTTCTCTAATTGTTGCAACTGTCCTGCATCGATATATACGATCTCCTCAATGGTCGAAATTTCAATCAGTCCGTTTTGTTGTAATGAAGTGATGAAAGAAATCTCAACATTAAAGGTCGTGCAGAAGTCCTTCAACGCGATTAAATTTTCTGGTCGCATGGCGCACATTTTGAAAATTACATTTGAGACAATGCCCTGAATGCAGATTTTTGTTTTTCGGTCAGGTTTGTCGGGATTTTAATGTTGTAAGTCACGTACAGATCGCCAAATTGCCCTTCTTTTTTATAAACTGGAAATCCCTTGCCTGTCAATTTTACTTTGGTTCCATTTTGTGTTTCAGGCTGTACTTTTAGTTTAACCTTTCCGGTTAAAGTCTCCATGGTGATCTCGCCACCCAGCAATGCGGTGAATAAATCGAGGTTTACTGTAGTATATAAATTATCTCCCAAACGCTTAATTCTTTCATGGCTGGTAATTGAAAACTCAATATACAGGTCACCATCCGGGCCACCGTTAATACCAGGTCCACCATGACCGGGAATTTTAATTGTCTGCCCGTTTTCGATACCGGCAGGGATCGTGATCCGAATATTTTTATTATTAACTGTCAGCGTTTGTTTATGTGTTTTATAAGCATCAAGGAGGTCAAGACGTAATTCGGCATGATAATCTTCCCCCCTGAATTTCACCTGTCTGCCTCTCCCGGCACTGGCGCCGGCAGCCCCGCCAAACAATGATTCAAAGAATTCGGAAAAATCTCCCTGCGGAGATGTACCAGCATACGCGGACCGCCGTGAATTCCATGGTTGTTGCTGTTGTTGCTGTTGTTGCTGTTGCCTTGCTTTTTCGAACTCTTCAGCGTGTTGCCAGTCCTGCCCGTGCTGATCGTATTTTTTTCGTTTATCCGGATCGCTCAGTACTTCATGAGCTTCGTTGATCTCCTGAAACTTCCTTTTGGCATCCTTATCATTCGGATTTAAATCGGGGTGATGCTTCCTGGCCAGTTTCCGGTAAGCACTTTTAATCTCCTTCTGGGTAGCAGTCTTATCGATTCCAAGTATTTTATAGTAATCAACGTAATTCATAAATTCATCAAATTTACATGCTGGATGAGGCGCTTTGGATGTAAAAATGCATTAAAATTGATCAACTAATACAAAATTAAAAAATCTTTGTCAAAGTCACGAATTCTTCATTGAAATGTTAACTTACCTTTGTATCGTTGTTGTTTAGGTATAAGGTCTATGCAGAACTGGTCCCTTACTGATCGTTCACATACCGTATTCTATCCGGTAAAAATTTAAAAGGTTCAACGCAATAATGCGTACTTTTATATCAGGTCAGATCAAATGAATTACCCCGGGCTTTAGACCGGGGGTACAGAAAAAGGTTGAATTACCGGGCTTTCCCGGCACATGAAACCCCGGACTAAAGTCCAGGGTAATTCATAGTAAAAACCAACCCATGTTTAAGTACGCATTTTTACGATGAATCATTTAAAAAAGCATGAGTCAAAGTCAATCGCATATATTACTTTTTGACGGCGTATGTAATTTATGTAACCGGATGGTCCGGTTCACCATAAAAAGGGACCGGAAAGGAAAATTCCGGTTCGCGGCATTGCAGTCAGAACAGGGACAAGCCTTGCTGAAACGGTTCGGATTGCCGGCAAATGATCCCGATTCCTTCGTTTATATCCGGGATGACAAATACTTTTTAAGATCATCTGCAGGACTTCATGTGCTGAAGGAATTGGGAGTACCCTGGAAACTGTTTTACTTTTTAATCATCATTCCCGTGCCTATGAGAGACCTTGTTTACAGTTTCATCGCGAAATCCAGGTATAAAATTTTCGGGAAAAGTGATAACTGTACGCTTTATGCACCTGAGATCAGGGAACGGTTCCTGTAATCATTGCTTTAGTACCAACTTTATGGTTTCGACCGCAGCATCAGATATTATTTTTACAACATAAACACCAGGTTTATTTCCTGTCAAAGAAAATTCATGTGTGCTTTCACCGACCATCTTATTACTAAGAACATGGATCCCATGTAATCCAATGACTTCCACTTTAATATTTTTTAGCAGTTTGCCCCTTCGATGCTCAAGATTGAAAACCCCATTCGTTGGGTTGGGATATAATTTAAAAAATGATGGCCCATGAATCAATGGAATTTCCGGATTACCTGTAAAAACTGTTACCATGGAAGGCGGCATTCCCCCGCAAAATTGGTTGCCGGTTGTAACATAACCATATAAATGACCTCCCGCGACAACCATTGTACCTGATTCAAGGAGAATATTCTGACCAGCGATCATGGTTGCAGATCCTCCTGCATTGATCACAAAAGTATTTGAACCTCCGGCAACAGTGATCGTATTAACTGCATCGAAGCATTCTGATTGACCATTTGCGACAGTGCCTGTAACAGTAGTGTTTAAGGGTACCTCGTACGCGATACGCCAGATTGTCCCGCTTGAACGTCCGGCAACAAATAGCTGTCCAGCAGCATTTTCACCAAAAGTGCTGAAATTGTTACCCGGGAACTGGCCGAAAATGTCTGATACCCAATTGCCTGCCGCATAATGCAGGGTCCATATCCTGTCAGAGCAATAATCGGCATAAAAATAATGACCATAAAAAGGAAAAGATGCATTTCCCCGGTAAACATAACCTCCTGTTACTGAACAATCGTCGCCATGCGGATAGGTAAAAACAGGGAAGGTGTAGGCTGAAGCAGGTGCGCACCCTGACGTGTTATATGGCTGGTTCCCTTCATAGCATCTCCAGCCATAATTCTCGCCACCGGTGCTGGCTGCTGGTTGGAAGTCGATCTCTTCAACTGCATTCTGTCCGACATCCGCGATCCACAAATCGCCGGTCAATCGGTCGAAACTGAACCTCCAGGGATTCCGTAAGCCCAGCGCCCAAATTTCACCCAAAGTTGTGGGACTGTTGTAAAATGGATTTGTCGGCGGAATTGTATATGGATTTCCCTGGTTTACATCAATCCGGAGCATTTTCCCAAGATATTCCATCGGATTTTGTGCACGGTTGCCAGGGTCGCCTCCCGAGCCTCCGTCCCCGAGGCCGATGTAAAGATATCCGTCAGGTCCGAAACTCAGATCGCCTCCGTTGTGGTTCGTAAAGGGCTGATAAATCGTCAAAAGTTTAAATTCGCTCAGCGAATCGGCTAAGTCCGGATCGCCGGCGCTCACATTGAACCTTGAAATGTGAGTGCTGTCGCCATCACCAATATAATTTACATAAAAATAACCATTGGTCAGATACTGAGGATGGAACGCGACACCCAGCAGCCCTTGTTCGCCACCGTAAGTCACCCTGCCCTGAATATCAAGGTACGTTTGCGGGCTTACATTACCGTTGGAATCAATGATATGAATGGAACCGGCCTGGTTTACGACGAACAAACGACTGTCACCGGCATTTGTAATACAAACAGGATTGCTGAGTCCGGATGCAAAAAGGACGAGGTTGTTTGAAGACGCGGATTTCTGTGGCCTGGCGTCATCGCATGACAGGACAAGAAATACTATCGGAAGAATTATATAAGAAGTTTTCATCGTTGGAATTTTCATTTTCCATTATAATACCTCGCTGTTGTTGGCGAGGATGGATGTTGCATTATTCGTAGCCGGAATAACCCGGAAATGATCTGGTAAAGATACGAAAAAAAATGATAATTTCAACAACGCGTGACGAGTGGCATATGACGCTTGATGGGAAAACCTTTTCTTGATTTTCAGTTGAGATTTTTATGCCGGCAATTGAATGGACCTCTCACCGGCCCTTGAAGGGGAGGCCATTTCCCGGATGAATTGGCAGGTTTGTTTTGCTGTCGGCGTCGGATTTCGGTTCAAAATTCGATATTCGACTTTCAATATTCGAAATTCTATCCAGGGAGGAAAGAACTCGTCACATCATCAGATCATTAGTTCGTCATTCCTTATCAGATGAATTTTTTTTGTTATGAAAATAACAATTTTCATGCAAAGTATTGGAAAATGGAACAAATTGTTTTATATTTGACCGTCAGCGCCGGACGCCATGATTAAACAAAATCCATTATCTCCAAAAATTGTCCCGTTATCCATTGTATTCCTTTCACTCTTCCTGATCGCGTTTGTGAAGAGCGATAGCCGCAGGCAATATGATCTGCCCCTTGCAGCCTATTCAGTGTGTACGGGCGATATCGATTTTGACGGGGACAAAGATATTCTTGTCGGGCATTATTATAACAGCACAAATAGCTGGGATGGTATATCTATATTAAATAATATCAATTTCGGCACTTTCGCACTGGATAGTTTCTATATGTTTGGAGAACACAGGAGTGTATTATTGCAAAACTTAGACAATAATCCGTATCCTGATCTGATCACACAATATTATAATGGAGTTAATTCTTGCATCGGAATATTATTGGATGTGAATAACAATACCAATAATATTTTATCCTATGAAATTCTTCAGGAGCCGAACAGAATTGAGTGTGGAGATTTTAACGGAGATGGTAAAACAGATATCGCATTTATTTCAAATAGTTATCATTTCTGGGGTGTTTTATACAATGACGGCACCGGCCACTTCTCTCCTCCCGAATATTTTAATCTGACTTATTATCCACGGGCACTTTCCACTGGTGACCTGAACGGCGACGGACGCGACGATATTGCTATTTGCGGTCCTTACATTGAGGTTTATTTAAGCTACCCGGCGGGATTTCAGAAATTAATCCTCGATTCGATCGATTACAGGGACAGGATCAAAATTGTCGATTTTGATCTGGATGGGAAGAAGGATCTTTTCACGATCCAGGATATCTATGGCATCATCACCTATTACAACGTGTTTAAAAACAACGGGAACAATATCTTCGAAAAGTTGCCCGACTCATCCTTTCAGCCCGGCGGCGGGGAGATCATCGCGATGGATTTCAACAACGACAGTCTGCCCGATGTTGCGTTCCTGCTGGATAATAAGACCGGATATTTTATCTACTACAACCAGGGGAATTTTCAGTTGGCCGATTCACAATTTGTCGCCGTTCCGGATTACGGTTACGCTGAATTATGGAGAGAATGTGCCGGTGATGACCTGGATAACAATGGATTCAATGATATCATCACGACGCGGTTCGCTTATGTCCCGTTGCCTTCCAACCTCGATATCCTGTTCAACGACGGACAGGGTCACTTCGTACCGGATCCGATCGTATCAACCGGCGACAGAAAGGATCCCGGTTTTGTTTCATTCAATAATTTCCCAAACCCGTTTCACAGTGAAACAACCTTTGCGTTCGAAATAAAAGAGACAGCCCAAGTGGAATTGTCCGTTTATACCCTGCAGGGAAAATTTGTTGCATGTGTTATTGGTAAAATACTCAAAGGAGGTCATTATTCGGTAAAATGGTACGGGCCGGATCAGGATACTCAACCATACAGGCCCGGCGTCTTTGTTGCCTGCCTGAAGGTAAACGGAAAAATCTCAAGGACTATCAAAGTGATTAAATTATAAACCGGGCATGTTCGTAAAACATAAACAAGGATGAAAATCTCATTTGCGAGTTCCATCCGACCGATAAAATCAAAATTATTTACGGATGAAATAAACCTCCTCGCAGCAAGCATCTAAGTATTATAATGAAAAAGGAATCCATTCTTCATCGCAAGCGACAGGGAATTAACCCTGACACCTCAACCCCCGTCCCCTTCTCCTTGAGGAGAAGGGGTGCAGGGGATGAGGCTGTCACAAAATCATGTTCAACAAAAGTGCGCCATGATTAAACAAAATCCGTTATATCCAAAAATTGTCCCGTTATCCGTTGTATTCCTTTCACTCTTCCTGAGCGCGTTCGTGAAGAGCGATAGCCGCAGCCAATATATAATTCCACTATCTGCAAATTCTGTTTTTTCTTCAGATTTTGATCTGGATGGGCATAAGGATATTGTTGTAGGCCATTATACTGCATGGCAAGACACAAATCCGACATTGACAATTATGAAAAACCTTGGATCTGGGACATTTGAAGTATCTGACACATCGAACACATTTTGTGGTTATCAGGAAAATGTATTTATGGTCGATGTGAATGCTGATTCCTATCCTGATATTGTAACTTTTTATTCAGATTTTTCCAGTGGCAATGCAGTACGATACATCAGGGTCTTTTACAATAATTCTGGAATCTTTTCAGCATATACCGATTTTACTTTAAACAGCGATGATATTTTCAATTTGATAAATTATGGAGATTTTTCGGGGGACGGTGATACTGATTTAATAGTTGGATCAAATAGCGGGCATTTCTGGGGTGTTTTATATAATGACGGCACCGGCCATTTCTCTCCTCCCGAATATTTTAATCTCACCTATCCGCCTCAGGGTATTTCCACCGGCGATCTGAACGGCGACGGACGTGACGATATTGCTATTTGCAGTCAGACCATTGAGGTTTATTTCAGCTACCCGTCGGGCTTTCAGAAATTGATCCTCGATTCGGTCGATTTCAGGGACCGGATCAAAATTGTCGATTTTGACCTGGACGGGAATAAGGATCTTTTCACGATCGAAGATATTTATGGTATCATCACCTATTATAACGTGTTTAAAAACAACGGGAACAATGCCTTTGAAAAGTTGCCCGATTCATCATTTCAGCCCGGCGGCGGGGAAATCATCGCAAAAGATTTCAACAACGACAGTTTGCCCGATGTTGCTTTCCTGCTGGATAATAAGACAGGATATTTTATCTATTACAACCAGGGGAATTTTCAATTGGCCGATTCGCAATTCGTCGCAGTTCCGGATTATGGTTACGGTGAATTAAGGAGAAACTGTACCAGCGATGACCTGGATAACAATGGGTTCAATGATATCATCACGACGCGGTTTGCATATCTCCCGTTGCCTTCCAATCTCGATATCCTGTTCAACGACGGGCAGGGTCACTTCGTACCGGATCCGATCGTATCAAGCGGCGACAGAAAGGATCCCGGCTTTGTTTCATTCAACAATTTCCCGAACCCGTTTCACAGTGAAACAACCTTTGCGTTCGAAATAAAAGAGACAGCCGAAGTGGAACTGTCCGTTTATACCCTGCAGGGAGAATTTGTTTCATGTGTTATCGGTGAAATACTCAAAGGAGGTCATTATGCGGTAAAATGGCACAGGCCGGATCAGGATACTCAACCATACCGGCCAGGCGTCTTTGTTGCCTGCCTGAAGGTAAACGGAAAAACTTCACGGACTATCAAAGTGATCAAAAATTAAAAATCAAGGAGGAATTTCTATGTCAAAATTAGGCATTTTATTACTCCAGGCAATTTTATTGTCTGTCACGGTGAGTGTATCCGCCCAGTTCTCAAGATCAGACGCGATCGATCTGGTTAAAAATCAATTGCTTTCATCAGAGCTTGCCGATATCGATATATATGCGTCATTGGATGTGATGACGGGACAAAGCGGATTGTTGCTGGCATATCAGCAAACGATCCAATATCCGTACGATTCAAACTGGGTGTTCTTTATTGATAATATGCCCTATGCAAACTGGCATCATTCCTGCCGGTATATTTTTGTGAATTCCGAAACGGGTGAGTATTCCATCGTATCTGATAAAACCATTTTCCCCGACGGTTGGCAGACTCAATATGAGGCTGTTTCCTTAATGCCAAGACCACAGCCAACCCAGATACAATGGCCTGAATATCCGGATAATCCGGTTTCGGGGTTGGCGCCAAATCCTCATCTATATGCTGTGATAATATGCGGCTCAATTTCTGACCAACATAACTTCTGGAACGATATTTCAGCTATCTACACTGCGCTGATACAGGTATATGGGTATAAAAAGGAAAATATCTTCGTTCATTATATGCATGGTCATGCGCCTTACCATGGAGATGATTTGGATGGGGACGGAATGAATGACATTAACTATTACGCGTGTCATGATAGTATTGAAAAAACATTTCGTAATTTATCCGGGGATTCGTGCAATAATAATTCTCAAATCCCGAAACTGGAGGCAGACGACCAGCTTTTAGTTTATGTCGATTGCCATGGAGACTTTGATGGTTCTCACTCCCTTATCAACCTGATCTGGGATCCGACAACAATGATCCTGCAAGATCTGTATGATTTTGAGCTTGCTGAATGGCTGGAGAAAATGCATTGCGCTCAGATTGTTTGCTTTATGGAACAATGTTACTCCGGCGGATTTATAGATGACATTACAGATTATACAAATAACGATGTTCTTTGCAGGAACAGAACCATCCATACCGCGTGTTCCGGGGATGAGCCATCCATTGTTGAGTGGTGGATCAGTCAATATACACCCCTCGGACCAGGTACCTATAATGAATTTGCATTTTACTGGATCGCTGCTGCAAGAGGATTTTATCCTACAAAAGAGCATCCATATGTACAAGGTTATCCAACAGGGCAATTCCCATTTAATATTATTCCGGGTTTTTCGAATCATCCTGCCGATTATGATCCCGATACAAGCGGAGATGGTTTTGTCACGATGGATGAAGCTTTTCAGTATGCCGACAACTTTGATACATGGTCTCCTGAAGGATATTATAATAATGCCTTGCCCCCTGGACCATATTTCACTGCCATTGAACATCCTCAAAAAAATCAAAATCTTTATCCTGTAGGTTTCGTTGAAGATTTACAAAGCTTATGCGGATTGACAGGTAAGATAGAAGCATCAGAAGCGCCGCCTGCAAGAAATTACATGATTGGCGGGGATCTTATTATCAACCAGCCTGCAACCCTGACTATTGCTTCTAATTCAAATTTGTATCTGGGAAGCGAAATTGGAAAGATCACCGTTGACCCCGGAGCATATCTGAATGTTGGTAACGGCGTTTTATTTGCCGGAGGTGACAACAGTTCTGTTGAAATCAACGGGGGTATCAATGAACTGATAAATGTGACTTTCGCAAATGACCTTCCGGATCCTTTTTTCAAAGGAGTTTATCTGAACAATGAAAATTTGCAGCCTATTTTGAATAACGTACATTTTATTAAAACCGGTTTGCATAATTACGGAAATTCATTTACGATAAAGAATAATTCAAATTTCACCAATTGCAACCGAATTGATTCACACGGAAGTGACGTCGATATTAAAAATTCTGAATTTTTCGGAAGTTCTCTTGATCTTGATATTCCTCAGCCGGGCCCCGATGAGAAAATTGCCATAATAGAAAACAATATCTTCAACGGAGCAAATGCCATAGATTTTGAAATAAATATCAGCCAGTACGATCAATTTTCTATCCGGAACAATAATATTCTGAACACCTACACGGGGATTGGAATTTATCATTCCGGAATGGGGACCACCGGGAACCAGAATATTTATAACAACCAGATTTCTTCCTGTGAAACCGGGATAATTGGTTTTAATACCACGGCCACCATTGAAAGAAATCACATCTTCAATAACCTCTTTGGGGTCAAATTCTATGATAACAGTAATATTTCGCTGATAGGCAATGTAGAGGCGACAATTAATTCTGAGACACAGGAAATATGGGACAATGAAAGCTATGAAGTTTATGCGAGCGATTACAGTTTCCCTTACCGTTTCAGATATAATGCAATTATAGATGCAGATAATTTAGGGAATCCTGCCGATCCTCTGGTTTATAACGACAACAACTATCTTCCGCTGAATTACAGAATTGATATTCAGTATAATTGTTGGGGTCCTAATTTTAATCCGGAACAGGATTTATATACCAGGCATGGCATCTTTAAGTATTTACCCATGTGGTGCCCTTTTAATGGCGGAGGAATTGCGGATGTTGATGAAGATTTATTTAATCAAGCTGAAATTCAATTTGATTCAGGAAACTATTATACTTCGAAAGACCTGTTTCAATCTCTTGTCAATCAATACCCTGCATCGAAATTTTCACAATCTGCATTGAGAGAACTCTACAGGCTTGAAAAATACGCCGGAAATGATTACAGTAGTTTGAAGGAGTATTTCATATCCAATGATACAATTAATTCGGATACCATATTGACGAACCTCGCAGGATTCTATGCCAACAATTGCAATATACCTCTTGAAAACTGGATTGAAGCAATTTCCTGGTATGAAAATAAAATTCAAAATGCGCAGAATGAAGAAGACAGTATTTGTTCAATCATTGACCTTGAGCATACATATTTATTGATGGAAAACAGCGGCCTCAAATATACCTATACCGGGTTACTTCCTCAGTACAAACCTGAGTCAAAAGAAAAATACGGTGAATACCGGGATTACTTGCTGTCATTATTACCCGGCAAAGACAAATACGAAACGCTTGTCGGAAAAATAAATAAACTAAAATATGGAGAGTTATTACAAAATGTGCCTAATCCATTTTCAATGACGTCAGATATTTATTTCAGACTGTCTACATCCGGAACTGTAAAAATAAAGGTAACCGATCATTTTGGCAAATTGCAAAAAGAGATCCGGATTGCAGATACATTTGAAGGGATACATAAAGTTGAATTATCTTCATCGGGTTTACAAAACGGATTATACTATTATTCTCTTGAAATTGACGGGTTAATCACCGACACAAAAAAGATGATTGTGATCAGGGATTAACCAGGGTTTTTTGTATTTTCACGTGCTCACGCAGGCTTCCGGGAAGGTCAATAGGTATGTCCGCCCTCTTCCATTTCAGCCGCATCGATCTTACGGTTGTTGATCGCTTTCCATGCATACCAGATATATGCAAAAACAAACGGCACGACCAGCGAAACATAACTCATCGCGATGAGCGTATAACGGCTTGACGAACTGTTATGGATGGTGAGCGAACTCTGCAGGTCAAAGGTTGAAGGGTAATATGCGGTATTGTTGAATCCGGCAAGGCAGAACAGGGCAAAAACCGTGAGGAATGTCCCGGGACCTGCATACCAGATACCGGAACCTGAATATTTTCCGATATCGATCAAAGGCAGGGCAATGCCAAGCAGGACAAACACCACTCCGGCTGCAAACATCATCAGGACCAGCGGCATCTGGATGAGATTGTGGAAATATTTATAGGACTCACCGAAAACCAACCCGTTCTGGGGCTGAACTGCATATCCGGGCAAGGTTAACAGCGCCCAGGTGAATGCCAGAAAAAAAACAAGGAATGGAACGGTATTGATCAGCAGTTGCTTTTTCGAACGGGTTAAAATCTTTTCGTCATCAATGGTATTCATAAAATAGAGCGTACCTAATATCCTGGCCAGGAAAAAAACCGCAAGCCCGAGGGCAACGTTGCGCCAGTTCAAAACAGCTTCAAGTCCGTGAGCCGGGTGCTGCCACCGGGAAATCGCCGGGTTAAGCAGGTTGCTCAGCGCCGACCTGTTTACAGAAAATGACGAACCGGTAAAAAAAGTCGCGACAGCAGTTCCGATCAGCACGGTTCCAAGCAATCCATTGATGATCAGGAACCATTCATAGGTTTTATGACCCAGGAAATTGTTCGGTTTGCTTCGGAATTCATAAGCAACAGCCTGGATGATAAAGGGAAAGAGGATGGCCATCCACACCCAGTAGGCGCCACCAAAGCTGGTTGAGTAGAAGAGTGGGAAGGAAGCGAAGAAAGCGCCGCCAAAAGTAACCAGGGTCGTGAATGTAAATTCCCACTTACGGCCAAGGGAGTTGACAAGCATTTTACGTTCCGGTTCAGTTTTCCCGATCGTGTAGATCAATGTTTGTCCGCCTTGTACGAACATCAGGAATACGAGCAGGCTGCCCAGGATGGAGATGATGATCCACCAGTAAGCCTGGAGTGTTTCAATCGACATGGTTTCAAACATTACTTTGTTCCTCCATCTTTTGGTCCGAGTTTAATTTGTCTGAACATGATCATCATTTCAGCAATGAGTAATACCGTGAAAACAACTGCAAAAAGCCAGAAAGTTATGATGACCGAAGTGGCATCGATCTTTGAAACGGCTGCCATGACAGGCATCAGATCCTGGATGACCCATGGCTGGCGTCCGACTTCGGCCACAACCCAACCGGCCTCCGAAGCCAGGTATACGAATGGTATGGTTAATATGGAGAGCCGCAGCAGCCATCGCTGACCTTCAAGTTTATCGAGGTTGACCAGATACAGCACGACGGCAAAGAGGAGGATAAAATACAACCCCAGGTATACCATCAGGTGAAAACTGTAATAGGTGAGCGGCACATTCGGGATGATGCTTTGCGGGGAGTTGAGGTAAGCATATCCGAACCATGGAAAATACTGCCGGAGTTCCTTCAGGGCGGCATTGCTTTTAATGGTATCCATGGCAGCTTTTGCCTCGCGGTATGATGCCAGTGCAGCCACTGCAAGTTTACCACGAATAATTTTCTCTTCGGCCGAATAGGTCCTTTCCTTCTCCATTGCGTTCACATGGTCAAATCCGGGTTTAAATCCGCCACGAATAAGGTCATCCACTCCCGGAACAAATGCATCTGGATTGCGGTATCCGAGGAAAGAGAGCAGTTTTGGAAATTCCACCTTGAAAAGGAAAGCATCTTTCCCGTCACCCGCTTCCTTTGAAGGATCGAGGATCCCGAAAGCGACCAGTCCGGCACCCTGTTTCCCCTCGTACAAGCCTTCCATGGCGGCAAGTTTCATGGGTTGTTTCTGACTAACCTGGTAGGCAGAACCATCCCCGGTGAATGCCAGAAGAAGCGATGTGGCAAGTCCGAAAATACTGGCTATCAGGATACTGCGTTTGGCAAGGAAAGTATGCCTCTTTTTAAGCAGGAACCAGGCGCTGATGCCAATCACGAAGACTGAGGCAGTAACATAACCTGAGGATACGGTATGAAGAAATTTATTGATGGCCACCGGGGAAAAAAGGACCGCCCAGAAATCGACCATTTCGTTACGGGCTGTATCGGGATTGAACTGCATCCCGACCGGGTACTGCATCCACGCGTTGGCGACCAGGATCCAAAGGGCGGAAAGGTTGGCGCCGATGGCGGTGAGCCATGAAGCAGTAAGGTGGCATCGTTTGCTGACCTTGTTCCACCCGAAAAACATGACAGCGATGAAGGTGGATTCAAGGAAAAAGGCCATGATTCCCTCAATGGCAAGCGGTGCACCGAAAATATCCCCGACAAACCAGGAATAGTTTGACCAGTTGGTACCAAACTGGAATTCCAGTATGATACCGGTTGCGACCCCAATGGCAAAATTGATCCCGAACAGCGTCATCCAGAATTTGGTGATCTGTTTCCATTCCGGGTTTCCGGTCTTTACGTAAACCGACTCCATAATGGCAACGATAAATGCCAGTCCAAGGGTGAGCGGAACAAAAATCCAGTGGTAAATGGCAGTTAACGCAAATTGGGCTCTCGACCAGTCAATCAGCGATAGATCTACATGTTCAACCATAATTGTTTATTTTTTAACGATGACAAATATACCGAAATATTATATTTCTATTCAGTTTGAAATCTGATAAAGCAATACTGATTTGTTTAATTTAACAAATGCTTGTCAACAAGTCGGTTTGTCTAATATTAAAGGCTGATTACCTCCTGGTCGATAAAGAAGGAACTATTGCTCAGAACTTGAATGGATCAAAGTTTGAAACAATTGTGAATGGGGAACAATATTCTCAGAAAATAATCAATATTTTACTTTAGGAAAACCATCTTTTTCGTATCGGTAAGTTTTCCATCAACAACAAGTGAATATTGATATATACCTCTATACAATTCATCCGGGGTGAACTGAACTTTATGAATTCCTGCTGTAAGATCCATAAGATGAATCAGTTTACGGATTCTTCCAAAATTATCGGTTATTTTTAATTCTGCCCGCGAGCAGTTTGAACCAAGTTTATAATAAATATCGGTAGTGGCGGAAAAAGGATTCGGTTGGTTTTGTAATAGTTCTCCAGGCTTTAATCCTTTAATTATTTTCTGCAAACCACCATCCTTGTTATGATCGAATGGTATTAGAGCGAGCAGGGAATCCCTATATGAATAATATTGTTCCGCCGATGTCGGAATATATTGTTGTAACCTTCCAACATATGTTGCATTATTATCTCCATTATCCATTTGAAGGTAAATTGCTTCAAGATCAATTATTGCACAAATACTGTCTACCTCAGACGTTGGATCCTGAATTTTATCTTCATACCAGGTGATTGCTGATTCCAAATCTTCAAGCACGACATCACAACGGTTTGCAAGAAATGCGCCGATTATTGATAATGTTGAATCGGCAATAATAGAATCATTTGTCAGATAATATTGTTTTAATGTCCCTTTCGGGGAATGGGAGAAAATCCCTCGCCTTTAGGCGAAGTCTTTAGATTGATTAATTTAGCGCTATGCAAAATTACCGAAAGACATCGCATAGTGTATACGATTTGAAAT